>JAABUT010001144.1_pt1 | contig 32369 bp, 33 predicted proteins | sample 5559281 | NCBI WGS metagenome assembly JAABUT01 (sample SAMN10711880, study PRJNA513359) | rock metagenome | isolation source: Antarctica rocks | place: Antarctica: Victoria Land, Ricker Hills nord | collected 2016-01-04 | reverse complement strand
AAGAGCAGCGGTCCCGCATTATGTCGAGTTACGACAGGATACTGACGGAGAGAAGGGAATGCAAGGGGGCACCATTTCCGTCACCGATGTGACCGGAATGTGTAGCCCCTCCTCTGGCGAGGTATGCACTTTCAGGAGGAGCCATTCGGCCATCAACTTGCCCCGATGGCCTCCCTCGCGACGGTCGCCGCCGTGACAGAGACGCTGCGTATCGGCACGCTCGTCTTCGCGAATGACTACCGCCCCCCGGTAATGCTGGCGAAGGAGGCCGCGACGCTCGATCTGCTCTCCGGCGGGCGGTTCGAACTCGGCATCGGCACGGGCTTCCTCAAGGAGGAATACGATCAGGCGGGCATCCCGTTCGACCCGCCCGTGGTGCGCGTTGACCGCTTCGCGGAGTCGCTGCGGCTGCTCAAGGGGCTGTTCGCGGACGACCCATGCTCACTCTCCAGCGCGCACTATACGGTGACGAACTTCGACAGTTTCCCCAAGCCGGTGCAGCGTCCCCACCCACCGATCCTCGTCAGCGCGGGGGGCAAACGGATGCTCTCCATCGCGGCGCGGGAGGCGGATATCATCGGCCTGCTCACCGCATCGACCGCCAATGGCGTCCTCTCGCCCGACGCCACACCGCGCCTGGCGTCGTCCGTCGCGCGGCAAATCGGCTGGATTCGCGAGGCGGCGGGCGCGCGGATTGACGCGATTGAACTGAGCATCGTCGCCTCGGTGGTCGTCACGGACGACCGTCAACGCGCGGCGGCGGAGTACGCTCGTGTGCGAGGATGGAGCGAGATCGACGCCGCGCAGGTGCTGGCGATGCCCTCCGTCTCCATCGGCACGGTGGATGAGATCGTCGCACAGATGCAGAATCGGCGGATCGAGTACGGATTCTCGTACTACGTGATTGCGGATCACACGATGGACGCGGCAGCGCCAATCGTGGCCCGACTCGCGGGGAAATGATCGATTGCGATGAGAATGATACTGTTGCACGATGGGGCAATGACGCGATGCCCGTGTAGGGGCGGTGCTCGAACCGCCCTCCGTTGATCGCCACGGCGCGACTGCGGGCGATCCGGGCGTTGGGGGCTGGGGAGGGCAGTTCGAGCACCGCCCCTACGGAATAACGGCGGTATCTCTTGTGACGGCATGACTACCGTGAAAGAGTAAGAGCGTCGCAATCCCGCACCCATTGGCCTTCATCCTGCGATGGCAGGCGCATCCACTCACCCGGCTGACCGTCGCTCCCGCCATTCCCGTATCGCCGCAGTGTGCAGTGGGTAATGGCCGTACGCATCGAGCCGCAGCCGATGGCGGGCGCGTGTTTCGCGCATGAACTGGTCTGCGGGCGCGCTCTGGATGAAGTCGACGAGCCGACGGTGGGTCTCCTCCTGTTGCCTGCGTACATCGGCGAGCGAAAGGTCGCGTTTCCGCTCGGTCGTCTGCGCATTGAATGCATCGATACCGCCGTAGGCTGTCGAGTAGCGCGGTGGCCTGCCGCCCGCGATGATCAGCGGCAGATGCTTCAGGGCCTCCTCCTCCCAGGTGGTCACATGCGCGATGATGTCCCGCACCGACCAGTCGCCCGTGACGCCAGGCTCCAGGAGCTGCGTCTCCGTCAAACCGGCGTACGACTCCTTGAACGCTGTCCACGCCGTGTCAAGCCGTGTCAGCAGTTTCTCGACCCGATCGTCGCCTATGAGCATCCGCTCTTCCTCTCAAGACACCCTTCAAACGAGACAATTTGAAGCGCAAGAATCCGATAGCGCCTCCCCTTCTCGTCCTCTAGACGACGTGTATGAAGAGACAAAAGGAAGTGAACGAACAATGATAGAGAGCGTGGAAACTGTCAAGGCGAAGACACGACAACATCCGGGTTGGCTGCTGACCTCTCCCGAAACGGCTCAGGTCATCCTTCCTCCGTCCCGACCCACGCGGCACCGGCGACCGAACAGTCCGAACGGGCCGAGGACGAGGAACGTCAGCGGCCATGCCAGCCAGAAGACGTGCGTGCCCGTCAGGATGGAGACGACGATGAGCGCGGCGATGATGGACGCGACCGCCGCGAATGCCCATGGCGGGCGGTGACCGCGATAGCCCCGCTCCGGTTCCGGCTCGCGCGGCTCATCGCGTGGAAGCCCGGCGAAGAGTTCATCCAGTTCGCCCACCTTCTTCGCCTGATAGCAGCGGTCGATCCGCTCGTTGAACTCCTCCGCGTCCAGCCGCCCATCGGCGTAGTGCCGCCGGAGCACCTTCGCCGCCGCCTCGCGATCCGCGTCGGAGGCCCGCAACTCCGGGTCGTGCGTGCCGCCGCGTCGGCGCCCGCTCATGTCATTGCCGTGGTTGGTGTGATCCGTGTACATCGGTCGCTGCTCCTTCTGCTGATACTGTGCGCGTCGTCCGCGTTGCAAAGCCTCACCGTCCACCATCTTCGGTGTCCGAAGTCCGAAGTCCGAAGTCCGAGGCATACCCCCATCATGACGCGCGAAAATCACAGATTCGTGCGACGAACGATCACGAAACGGTCACTGACCGGCGACAGTCCGATCAGACCCACCGGTAACGCGACCCATACGGTGCGAGGCTGGTGAAAAAGTGATCTCGCGATCCATTGGCCGAAACGCGGCAAGCATGTATACTCCGCCCTCGTCCTCTTCGGCCATTCCCCCGCCGAACGCGCCCGCAGAGATCAGCGCGCGATGCTCGTGCTTAAGGCCGCGCCAGGTAGACGAAGGGAAGACGCGATGACAAAGGAAGGCGACGCGGCGACACCACCTTCCCAGCGTCCCCTGTACCAACGGATCCTCGCCGATACGCGGCCGCTCCAGGAATCACCGACATACCGACGGCTCTGGATCGGTCAGTCATTGTCTGCCGTCGGGAGTGGGATGACCAGCGTCGCGGTACCCGTACAGGTCTACGACCTCACACACTCCTCACTCGCGGTCGGGATGATCGGGCTTACCGTCGCCGTCCCGCTCATCGGTTTGGGGCTGGTCGGCGGCGCGATTGCGGATGCGTTCGATCGCCGCAAACTGGTTCTGCTCACCACCAGTCTCCTCGCCGTCGTGTCGCTGCTGTTCGCGCTACAGGCATTGCTCGATCTTCGCCAACTCTGGTTGCTGTACGTGCTGATCGCGGTGCAATCCTGCCTCTCCGCGATTGGCGCGCCCGCCGCGCGAACCTTCATCCCGCGTTTACTGCCGCCGGATCGGATCCCCGCCGCTGCGGCGTTGTCCTTCCTCTCCTTCCAGGTCAGCCTCACCGCCGGGCCGCTGGTGGCGGGGGCGATTATCGCCGCCGCAGGGCTGCAAACCGCCTATCTTGTCGACGCCGCGAGCTTCTTCTTCTCGTTCTACGGTGTCATGCGGCTGCCCGCAATGCCGCCGCAGTACGGCGGGGCGCGTCCGGGGCTGCGCGCCGTTGTCGAGGGGCTGCAATTCGTCCGCCGCCAGCCGGTCATCGCCACGGCCCTGCTTGTCGACCTGAACGCCACCATTTTCGGGATGCCATTTGCGCTCTTTCCCGCCCTCGCCGCGACGCACTTCGGCGGTGGGCCACAGACGGTCGGCCTGCTCTACGCAGCACCGGCCATCGGGGGGCTGATCTGTTCATCGTTCTCCGGCCCGCTCTCGCATATCCATCGCCAGGGGCGAGCAATCCTGATTGCCCTCACGGTCTGGGGAGCCGCGATCGCGGGCTTCGGCGCCACGAACCTGCTCTGGATTGGCGTGATCTTGCTCGCCATCGCGGGCGGGGCCGACGTCGTCAACGGCGTGTTCCGCACGACGATCATTCAGGTCAACACCCCGGACGCGCTGCAAGGGCGGGTGAATAGCGTCGGGTTCGTCGTCGGCGCAGGGGGGCCACGCCTCGGCGACGTTGAATCCGGCGTGGTCGCGTCCGTCACCTCACCAGTCTTCAGTGCGGTGAGCGGCGGCCTCGTCTCCGTGGTCGGGGTGGCGCTGATCGGCCTGCTCAGCCCCGCCTTCGCTCGCTATGACGCACGAAAACACGCCACCAACGAGCCGGAGCCGGGAATCTAGAGCGCGTTGCGGCAATACGGAGCCTGTAGGGGCGGGCACCCTACGGGGATCAATAGCTCTACAAACCGCTGTAAGCGGCGCATACCGATGATGACGGCTGAGAATCACGAACTCGTGCGGCGAAGAATCACGAAACGGTCACCGTCCGCCCACAGTGCGGTCACACGGGCGCACGCCGCCATCGGCGGATCGTTGGCGGTGGCATAATGGCCTGTAGGAGCCGTGCCGGATGCGCGTCGCATCCCGCAAACGGCACAATCCGCGAAGGGAGACTTAACCGATGCTGGATGAGCGAACGGTGCTCGTTGTGGACGACGACCCGACCATCGTCGGTTTGATGCGCGACTTCCTGGAGGCCGAGGGTTTCCGCGTGGAGGGGGCCGAGAGTGCCCACGAAGCCATGGCGGTGCTCGATCGCACCCCGGTCGATTGCATCCTGCTGGACATCATGATGCCGGGGGAGAGCGGCTTCGAGTTCGTCCGGCGACTCCGCCGCACGAGCGACGTGCCGGTCCTGTTCCTCAGCGCGCGGGGCGAGGATTTGGACAAGATTCGCGGGCTTGGGCTTGGCGGCGACGATTACATCGTCAAGTCCGCCACGCCCCCGGAGGTGGTGGCGCGCGTGAAGGCAGTGCTGCGCCGCTATGGCGGGAAGGAGGCCACCGGGGACGTGCGACTGGACTTTGGGCGGCTGGTGTTGGATGCGCGGGCGCGCGAGGTCAGCGTCGATGGCGCGCCGGTCTCCCTCACCCCGACGGAGTTCGCGGTGCTGGCCCTGCTCGCCGAGCGCCCGCGCCAGGTATTCACCTACGAGCAACTGCTCGAACACTTCTGGGGCGGCGCGGGCGACCGGCACACGGTCACCGTCCACGTTGGCCGCATCCGCGAGAAGATCGAGGCGGATCCCGGCAATCCCGCACTGATCGTCAATGTCTGGGGCGTCGGGTACCGCTTCGAGGGGAAGAAGGCATGAAAATGTTGAGCATCCGCCAGTGGATGATCGCGGGGATGCTGATCTTCTTCCTCTCGGCCGCGCTGATCAATCACGCTGCGGACGTGCTCGACCGGCGCCTGTCGCAGCCGTCCGCGCAGCAACAGGCGCAGCGGGACGAGGCGCTGGCCGCCATCCAGGGCGAGATCGTGGCCAATGCGGCCAACTGGCACGACGCGGCGTGGCAAAATCCCCTCCGAGTCAGGCTCGACGCGCTCGGCGCCGGGGCGCTGATTCGCGATCCGTCCGGTGCGGAAATCTTCCGCACCGGCCCCGTCGGGTCCGTGAAGGGACCATGGTGGCAGGTGGCGGTGAATCGACAGACGACGGTCGTGGAGGGGGGAAATCCGTTCGGCACGGTGGAACTCTCCGTCCCACCGCGCAACGGATGGCTGCAGCGGGTGGCGGGCGCGCTCTCGGTCGTTCTCGCGCTCCTCTTCGTCCGCTGGCAGATGGGCCGGTACATGGTGCGCCCACTCGAGGCGATGGGCCGGGCGGCGCGGCGGATCGCGGGCGGCAATCTGGACTTCGTGCTGCCGGAGACGCGGGTGCGCGAAGTTGCCAACGTTCGCGAGGCGTTCGAGGCGATGGGCGCGGGGCTGCGAGAGTCAATCGGGCGGCAGGCGGCATTGGAGGAAGAGCGCCGCTTCTTCGTCGGCGCGATCGCCCACGACCTGCGCACGCCGCTTTTCGCGCTACGTGGGTCGCTGGTGGGGCTGGAGCAGGGGCTTGCGACCTCCCCGGAGAAGGCCGCGCGCTACGTCGCGGTCTGCCGACAGAAGGCGGACCAACTCGACCGGCTCGTCTCCGACCTCTTCGACTATACCAAAGCCGAGTACCTCGAGCAGACGCTTCGCCGCGAGGACGTGGCTCTCCAGCCGTTACTGGCAGGGGCTGTGGATGGCTTGCTGCCGCGCGCACGGGCGAAGGGCGTGGCAGTCACGCTGACGGAGCCAGATGACCACCCGGTGTTCGTCGGGGACGCACACCTGCTGGAGCGCGCGGTGGAGAACCTGCTGGATAACGCGCTCCGGCACACCCCGGCGGGGGGCGAGATCGCGGTGCGGTGGCACGCGGAGCCGGAGCGCGTGACGTTCACCATCGCGGACACGGGGCCGGGGATCGCCGCCCGCGACCTGCCGCACCTCTTCGATCCGCTCTATCGGGGCGAGGCGTCGCGGAACCGAGAAACCGGCGGGGTGGGACTGGGGTTGACCATCGCCCGGCGCATCCTGCGGGCGCATGGCGGCGACCTCACCGCCACGAACCGGGCAAGTGGGGGAGCGGAGTTCACCGGCTGGTTGCCGCTCCGCGTGGATACAGTGGTTGCGGGGCACGCCGCTGGGCGGGGTCAGGCGCTGCTCGGTGTCGACGCCCGGTGAGTATTTGCGATTGGCTCAGGCGCGCCGCGTCCTTGTCCGCCGACTGAGAAGCACGAACGCGGCCCCCGCCAGCGCGAGGAGGCCGAGCACGATCTCCCCCGTGCGGACGAGCGCGACCGGGATGCGATGCGTCTCTGTCGTCACCCTCGGCACCGTCGCGCCGCCGGATGGCGCGGCGTTGACGGCCGGTGGCGGCGGTTGCGCCGCAGCGACGGTGGTCGGCGTCGCGGGGGGGATGAGGGTGTTGCTCGCGGCGGTTGTCGCCGCCGGGGCCGCTGCTGCTTGTGGAGGCGCGCCCGTATTCCGCACGGAGGCCGCGCCTGCGGCAGAGGGGGCATTCGCTGCTGCCGCTGCGGGCGCGGCGGCAACGGTCGGCGCGGCTGCCGCCACCGCGACGCTCGTCATCGTCGCCTCGACGGGGGCGGACTCGATGACGGAGCGCGACGTGGCCGGTTGCGACTGCTTCGTGCTGAAGCCACCGGTGGCGAGATCGCCGAGCAGCAGCGCGAGCGCGAGCACGGCGGCGACCGCGCTCAGCGCGGTGACCGTGGGAAAGAGCCGCGTGATCCGCGCCGTCTGCGGCGGGCGGATCGCGGCGGCCTGCTCCGCCGTCAGGATAAATGTCCGGCGTGGCACCGGTTGCGGCAGCGCGCGGAGCAACGCCACCGTCGCGCGCAGGTCGGTTGCCCGATCGCGCAGCGCGGGGTCGGTGGCGATTGATGCTTCGACCATCGCGCGCTCGGCGGGCGTCACCGCGCCATCGAGGTACGCGGAGAGGAGTTCATCATCGATGGGCGGGGGCATCTCCCCGGTTGGCGTTGTCATAGTAAGACCCTCGTAATATTTAAAACCCCCTGCGCCCAACGAACGCATCGACCCGCGATCACGAGTCGTTAGCAAAGGAACGTAGGTACTCCGCGAATTGTTCCTGCCCCCGGAGCGCGTCGCGCAGCGCAGCCCGCGCGCGGCTCAGCCGGGACTTGACGGTGCCGAGCGCGGTGCCCATGATTTCCGCCGCCTCGTCGTAGGCGTAGCCCTGCATGTCGCACAGAATGACGGTCAACCGCTGGTCATCCGGCAGTTTCCCCAGCGCCGCTTCGAGCATCCGGCCCAACTCCGCCTGCATCGCCCGCCGTTCGGGGTCGTCCGGCGCGGTGACGCTGCTCCACTGTGGCTCCACCTCGAACAACTGGTCGTCCAGCGAGTCGGCGGCACGGCGGTTCGTGGCGCGGAGCATGTCGTAGCAGCGGTTCGTGACGATGCGCATCAGCCAGGCGCGGAAGAAGCCGCCCCGGAAGGTGTCCAATGCGCGGTAGGCCTGGATGAAGGCGTCCTGCGTCGCGTCCTCCGCGAGTTCGGGCCGCCGGAGCAGCCGGAGCGCGACGGCGTATGCCTGCCGCTCGTGCGCGCGGACGAGGCGGTTGTACGCCTCGACATCGCCGCGCTGCGCCGCGCGGACGAGCGCCTCATCGTCCCCCACCTCCGGTACGGGCGCGAGGGCGGGCGGGCGGGCGCGACGCCAGGACATGCGGGCCGCCGCCTACGCGCGCGACGCGAGCGAAACCCGCGCGAGGATCGCCGGGTTCGCGACGGCGTTCGGCATGTCGCCCCGGAGCGTGAGCACGGCGTTCTCGGCGGTGCGCCGCCGCGATTCCGCCGCCGAGGCGACGGAGAAGAAGGCGTAGTGCGGCGTGAGGATCAGGTTCGGACGGCCCCGCAGCGGCGAATCCTTGCCCGGCGGCTCGGGGTCGGTCACGTCGAGCGCCGCGCCTGCGATCGTGCCTGCATCCAGCGCGGCGACCAGCGCGCCGTTATCGACGATCGGGCCACGGGCGGTGTTGATGAGGAAGGTGTCCCGCTTCATCCGCGCGAATTGCGCCGCGCCGATCATGTGGCGCGTCTCGTCCGTCAGCGGCGTGTGGATCGTGATGTAGTCGCTGCGCGCGAGCAGATCGTCGAGCGACACGCGCTCCACGCCGAGCGATTGCGCGCGTTCGTCGGTGACGTACGGGTCGCACGCGATCACGCGGAGGCCGAACGCCCGCGCCTTCGGGACGAGCGTGCCGCCGATGCGCCCGATGCCGATCACACCGAGCGTGCGGCCCCGCAGCGGCTGGATGTCCGCGAGGTACTGCGAGAAATCCTGCCGCCAGCCGCCCTGCTGCACCATCCGGTCGAGTTGGAGGACCTGCCGCGCCCATGCGAGCAGGAGCGCCAGCGCGTGATCCGACACCTCGTCCATGCAGTAGTCGGGCACGTTGCAGACAACGATTCCATAGCGGGTCGCGGCGTCGAGGTCGATGTTGTCCACCCCGACGCCGAACTTCGAGACGACCTTCAGGCGGGACGCCGCGCCCGCGCGCAGCACCGGCTCCGTCACCTGCACCGTCGCGCCCGCGAGGAGGGCATCGACATCCCGCACGGCGGCGACGAGATCGGCCTCCGTCGGCGCGGGGCGGACGACGAGTTCGATCCCCGCTGCGTCGAGGACGGGCCGCTCGATGCCGAGCGCCGCCTCGCTCACCGCCTGCGACCCCGTCGTGATGTAGACCGCACGCAGCCCGGCGCCCACCGTCATCGCCCCCGCTCCCTTCCCACCATCACAACCATCAGCGGCGGCAAGTATCGCACGGCGTCGGGCGAGGGGAAAGTGGCGCGAGGACGATGGGCAACGTTGCATCCTTTCAGGGTATGATAGAGTGAGAGGAATAACAAAATAGGACACGGGGAATGGATGGTGTTGGAATGTTGAAAAGGAGTAACGGGATGCAACAACGACGGTATCGCATCGGCCCGGCGCTGCTCATTGTCGGGGTGCTGCTCACGCTCTTGACGGTCGCACCGACGGCGGTGGGTGCGACGGAACTGAACATCCGGTTCGGCGGAACGGCGGCGAGCGGGCAGCAATCGCTCGTCCTCAGCGCGAACGGCTTCGGGCCGGGCGAGTTGGTCTCGATCACCGGTCTGGTGAGCGATGGGCGCATTGCCCAGTATCCCGACGTGGCCACGAACGGCATCGGTGGGTTCGATGTGGGCATCGCGTACGAACCGGCGGTCTTCCGCATTCGCGCGGTCGGCCAGTTGACGGGCATCACTGCGTTCGCGGATGTTGGCCCGGTCACCGGCACGCCCCCCGGCTTCCTGCCGCCGTACTCGCGCCTCGGCCCGTGCGACATCTTCGACACCGGGTTCTTCTACAACTCGTGCCCCGGCGCGTCCGGCTTCGGCCCCGGCGTCGTCTTCCAGCCGATCTACGGCCCGACCGTCCCGGTCGTCGTCGCGCCCGGCGCCGGGTCTCCGGCAACAGCGACGGTGAACACACCGATCACGTTCACGCTGACCGGCTTCGCCCCAGGTGAGCAGGTCTCCGCCTTCGCGACCGGGCCGGATGCGAGCGTGCGGCAGATCGGCGCCGCCGCCGCGAACGCGGACGGTTCCGTCACCGTCACCGTCACCTTCCCCTCGGTGGGCCAATGGACGGTCACGGCGAAGGGTCAATCCTCGCAGAAGCAGACGGTGACGGGCTTCACCGTCGCGTAATGCATCCCGCCCCACGTCAACGCATGCGCCACCCGGAGATCGGGTGGCGTGTTTCTTTTCCGCGTTCTATGCCACCCCGTCGTGCCCATTTGTAAAATCCGAATAAACAATGTCTTGCTGCTATTCAAGGAAGTCTGCTATATTCTTATGACAATCCGGGAAACGGTGAAGCGTGAAGGGAATAACGGGGGAGGCTTGGTATCATGCCCTATCGACAGCATCATCGGGGAGTCGTTCGCTGGTGTGTCTGTCTCGTGATCGCGTTGATGTGCGCCGCGCCCGTCATGGTAGCGTCTGCGGAAGCGCCAAGCGTGGGAACGCCGATCGCGGTGGGCGCGTCGGTCACATTCTCAGGGACGGGGTTCGACGTGAATGAGTCCCTTTCCGTCTGGGAGACCGGGCCGGACACGACGGTCACGCCGTTGAGCGGCATCCAGACCGATGGGGCGGGCGTGTTCACGGTCACGCTCTCGTTCCCAACCGTCGGTCAATGGCAGGTGACGGCGCACAGCATAAACAGCGGCAAGGAAGTGGTGGGACGGTACGCGGTCGGTTCGACGACCACGACCTCGCCGACTGCCACGACCACCCCCACGACCACCGCGCCCGTCTCGTCACCGGTAGCGAGCGTCCCGACCGGGCCAGTGACGAACGCGGGGAACACCTCCGCGACGAACCCGCCGCAGGTGACGCTCGGCGCTGCGGTGACATTCACCGGCAGCGGCTTCAACGTGGGCGAGCCGATCGCCCTCTGGGACACCGCGCCGGACGCGACGGTCGCGCCGCTGGACAGCGCGCAGGCGGACGGCACCGGCGCCTTCACAGCGTCCGTGACGTTCCCGAGCGTGGGCGTCTGGCAGGTGACCGCGCACGGGCGCGATTCCGCGAAGGAAATCATCGGGCGCTACTCCGTCGTTGGGGATGGGACCACCGCCGCGTCCACGCCCACCGGCTCGTCCACATTCACCTCGCCCTACGCGGGCCTGCCCATCAAGGTGAACAGCGGCTCGCTGATCTCCTTCGCGGTGGTGGGATTCACTGCGGGCGAGCCGATCTCCGTCTGGGTGACCGCGCCGGACAGCACCGTGGCGCCCCTCGATTCCACGCAGGCGTCGTCAACGGGGCGCGCGGTCATCACGACGAACTTCTCCACCGGGGGGCTGTGGCAGATCACCGCGCACGGGCGGGATTCGGGCCGCGAGATTATTGGGAAATATCAGGTCGCGCCGCCATCCTAACCCCCCAACCCCCTTCCTCACGGGGGAAGGGGGAGCCGGAAAACGCGCAACACCATCGGTGCACAAAAAGAAACTCCCCGGCCAATATGCCGGGGAGTTTTCCGTTCCATAGTGCGGGGTTAGTAGCGGCGGGTTGAGGGCGTGTAGTCGCTGTACTCTTCCATCCCGCTGAGATCGCCCCAATCCTCCGTCACGACGCCGCTGCCTTCTTCGCCACCCTCAGCGGTGACATTGCGCGCCGCCGGACCCTTCTGGGTCTCGATGGTGTCGAGCGATACGCGGTCGCCCTCACGCAGGGTGCCGCCACGGATGTGATCGCGGTGGACGAAGACGTCCTGCCCGCCATCGAGGGTGATGAAGCCGTAGCCCTTCTCTGGGGAGAAGCGCCGGACGACACCCTTCAGGCCCGCCGCGCGGTTGCTGGCGATGCCCTCGCGCATGACGTTGGAGGCCGCCGCGCCGCGCGGTGTCTCCGTCTCATCGAAGGCGACCTTGTCACCTTCAGTCAGAATACCATCGAACGGTTCGCGAACCTCGCGCCGGTGGACGAAAAGATCGGCCCCCCCATTGTCCTGGGTAATGAAGCCGAACCCTTTTGTCGGGTTGAACCACTTGACCGTACCTGTGCCCATGCCGTGCATTTCCTCCTGGCGCGCGAACCGTCTCCGCACCCATGTCCACAAAACCACCGCTTCACCGCATCCCAATACAGAGATGCGATCTAGATAATAAACAGAATCGCCCCGGTGTCAAGACAAATCCTGAAGAATGAAACCGCGTTCCAGTCTTTTCTATTCCACACCCCGTACGTTCACCCAAGCCGCGTCGATTGGGGACACAAAGTACCTTGACAACCTAATGGTTTAGAACTAAACTGTATGAATGGAGAAGGAGATTTCCGGCGCGGAGGCACGCGCCAACAATGCGGCGGTGCTGACTTGGCTCCGGCTGCTACGGGTCTTTCGCAAGGTCGACCGTGCGGCGTCCGAGCGTTTCGCGGGCCAAGGGCTGACGATGGCGCAGTTCGACGTGATCGCCCAACTCGGCGCGGCGGAGGGGATCACGCAGCAGGAACTCGCGAACCGGTTACTCGTGACGAAGGGCAACGTCTCCCAATTGCTCGCCAAACTGGAGCGGCGGGGCTGGATCCGCCGGTGCCAGGAGGGGCGGGCGAACGCCCTCTTCCTGACGCCCGCCGGGAGAGAGATTTTCGCGACCATTGTGCCGGATCATGAGGCGTTCATCGCGACGCGGTTTGCCGCGCTCTCGCCGGAGGAACGGCGCACGTTGCATCGCCTGCTCCGCGACTTGGACCATGCGCTGGAATAAAACGTGGCGACGTGAGTTTAGTTCTAAACAGACACGCTGGGTGCCTGAGGAGGAACATGATGGAATACACGCACAAGGAGGTCACACGATGAGCGCAACACCGACGACACCGACGACGCGGACGGTTTGGGACATCGACGCCGCGCACTCGCTGATCGAGTTCAGCACGAAGCACATGATGTTCACGACGGTCAAGGGGCGCATCACCGGCGTCAAGGGGACGATCACCACCGTTGGCGCGAACCATTCCGAATCTGCCGTGGACGTTGAATTGGACATCACGACGATCACCACTGGGCAGGAGCAGCGCGACGGGCACCTGAAGTCGCCGGACTTCTTCGATGCTGCGACGTACCCGACGATCACCTTCACTAGCACGCGCGTCGAGCACACGGGCGGCGACACGATGCGCGTCTTCGGCAACCTGACGATGCACGGCGAGACGAAGGAAGTGGCGATCGACACGACGCTGAACGGCCAGGGCACAAGCCCACAGGGGAAGGAACTGATCGCCTTCACCGGCGAGACGAAAATCAACCGCAAAGAGTTCGGGCTGAACTACAACATGGCGCTCGAAACGGGTGGCTGGCTCGTCGGCAACGACATCAAGATTCTGCTGGAGATTCAGGCGAGCAAGCGAGCCTGAGGCCTAACCCCCCGGCCCCCTTCCTCATGGGGAAGGGGGAGCGGCAATCGCCAAAAGGCGATTGCCCATATTGCTCCCCTCTCCGTCTCGGGTGTATAGACCGGAGAGGGGCCGGGGGAGAGGTCCCCCCGTTATCTGATCGTGGTCAGAGGGTAGGTTTCCCATGGAACTCGGTGGCATTCATCATGTGACGGCGGTGACGGCGGATGCGTCGCAAAACGTCGCCTTCTACACGCAGGTTCTCGGCATGAGGCTCGTCAAGAAGACGGTCAATCAGGACGATGTCTCGGCGTATCACCTCTATTACGGCGACGACGTTGGCAGCCCCGGCACGGCGCTGACCTTCTTCGACTGGCCGCTCAGCCCGAACCATCCCGGCGCTGGCACGACAACGACAACCGCGCTCCGCGTGCCGAGCCGTGCCGCGCTCGACGGGTGGACGGATCGCCTCGACCGTTTCGGCGTCGCCCACGGCGACATTACCGCGCCGTACGGGCGGGCGAGCATCGCGTTCACCGACCCGGAAGGTCAGCGCCTCGCGCTCGTGGACGATGGCGACGCGCCCTTCATCGGGACGCCGTGGCTGGGAAGCCCCGTGCCGCCGGAGATGGCGATTCGCGGCTTCGACGCGGTGACGCTCGCCGTCCGCACCCTTGCGCCAACCGCCCGCGTGCTGACGGACGTGCTCGGCTTCCGGCAGGTTGATGAGCAGATGGCGGATGATAGCGGGCGGATCGTCGTCTTCGAGACGGGCGCGGGCGGCCCCGGCGCCACGGTCGTCGTCGCGGAACGACCGGACCTGCCCCACGCGCACGTCGGCACCGGCGGGGTGCATCACGTCGCCTTCCGCACGCCGAACGAGGCAGAGCACCGCGCGTGGCAGCGGCGCATCGCGGCGGCGGGCCTTCAGGTGACGCCGACGATCGACCGCTTCTACTTCCACTCGATCTACTTCCGCGAGCCGGGTGGCATCCTCTTCGAGATCGCGACGGACGGCCCCGGCTTCGCCACCGACGAGCCGGTCGCCACCCTCGGCGAAACGCTCGCGCTCCCGCCCTTTCTCGAAGGGCAGCGCGCGGCAATTGAAGCCGGGTTGCGCCCGATCACCCCAATGGAGATCGCCGCCGCGCGGTGATTGCCGACTCATGGCACTGGGAATGCACGAACCAATCGTGCGTTCAGAGGTAAGGAACAGCGTCAGCTAGCAGCAGCGAAGGAGTACCACGAACTATGGTCACGATCCCATCCGGTTACGCAGACCTTCTCCAATCGACCGCGCTCGCGAACGTCGCGACCATCGGGCCGCACGGCGAGCCGCAGGTGAACCCCGTCTGGTTCGGCTGGGACGGCGAGCACGATCCTGTTCAGCCAGACCACGGGGCGGCAGAAGTACCACAATGTGCAGCGGGAGCCGCGCATCGCCCTCTCGATTGTCGACCCGGCGAACCCGTTTCGCTACCTCGAAATCCGTGGCAAGATCGCCCGCATCGACGAGGACCCGGATTTCGCCTTCATCAACTCGATGGCGAAGAAGTACATGGGCAAGGACGAGTACCCCTTCCACCAGCCGGGCGATGTGCGCGTCGTCCTCGTCATTGAACCGGAGCACACGACGCAGATGGGCGGCTAATCCGCGCAAGAGTGCCGTGTGTGCCGAACGCCGCTTCGCTGTCCGGCGAAGCGGTGCTTGGCGCGTCTGTTCTACTGATCGCGAGCACATGCGCGACGAACAATCTCATAGACCGCTGGATCGAACCGTAGCGTCAGGGAATCCAGCTCACGCGCTCCCCGCCGGGGATGATTGGATGCGCGCTCTGCCCATCGGCGCCGACGAACCAGACGGCGCGATCCTCGCCTGTCGTCGGGTTGAAGCGGGTGGCGAGTGCGGTTCCGCCGTCCGGCGACCACGCGGGTTCCTCCGTGGAGAGGCCGTCGCCACCGAGCAGGCGGGCACGCCCACTACCGTCGATGTTCGCCACCCAGAGATCGGTCATTGCGCCGCCCGCGCCCGCCCCCGCGCGCGTGAAGAGCAGGCGGTTGCCGTCCGGTGACCACGCGGGCGCGGCCTCGCTCCGGGCGTCCGCGCCGAGGAAGGTACGCGCGCCCGTGCCGTCTGCGCCGACAATGATAATTCGGCTGCTCACCGCGCCCGTCGGGTCGGGCACCGCCTCGTCATAGGCGGCGCGCCCGCTGTCCGGCGACCACGTGATGCGGCTCCCCGGCCCGGCGGGCACCTTCACCGGGTCCGGCGAGAGGTCCGAGAGCACCACCGCCGCCTCGCTCTGCGCGTTCACCTGTTCGCGGAAGCCGATGCGCGTGCCGTCCGGCGACCAGACTGGGTCGAAACCGACCTCGTCGCCGCGCCCGTAGATGCGACCGAGCGGGCGGCCATCCGGCGCGACACCCCACAGTTTCGACGTGCCAATCGTCACGGACGGATTGACGCCACCGATGAGCGAGGCATTCGGCGCATTGCCGGTCACGACGACGCCCCGCAGGACGTAGAGAATGATGTCCCCCGCAGGGCTCCACGCCGGGGTCGCGTAGATCGACGGGTCGCCGACGGGTGAGAGGCGCGTGCGGCCCGTGCCATCCAGATTAATCGCCCAGAGCGCGGTGGCGCGCTGCGTCTCCGGCGTCGTATACGCGATGCGCGCGCCATCGAGCGACGCCGAGTATTCGAGCACGCCCATGCGCTCGTTCGTGATCTGCCGGAGGCCGGAGCCGTCCGCGTTCGCCATCCAGAGGTTGCGAACATCGGGCGGGCCATTCGGCGCGGCGCGGAGCAGCAGCAGCGTCGGCGGGCGGATGGTGAACTGCCAGACCGTGTCGGCGCGGATGGTGCGGCCATTGGTCGCCCGCGCGCCCTTCGCCAGCGTCGCGCGGTAGATGACGCCCGGTGTCAGTGGTTGCAGGGGGATGAAGTGCGCCACCCGGTCGGAGCGCGAGCCGTTCTCCTCCCACGACCAGCGGCCCGCGACCGCCGGTTGCAGCGTCAGGTGCGCCTCGACGGAATCGGCCTCCATCGCGGTCGGGAAGGTCAGGCCGATCAGCGTCCGGCCCGAAATCGTCGCGCCGCTCGCGGGCGTTGTCGTCACGGCGAGGCCAACGGTGCTGCCCCGCAGGATGACCAGCCCCGTCGCGGCGGCGATCGCCGCGATCAAGCCGAGCGCGACGAGCCAGAAGCGGCGTTCCGGTCGCGTCCTCGTGGCGGCGGGCGCGGTCATCATGGGTAGAGGTAGGGTTGGCTCGGCTGCGGGATCGTCTGGAGCGTCGATGCGGCGATGTACGGCGTCGCCTTGCCATTCACCGTGCCGATCGCTAGTTTTCCCATCACCTGCACCCAGGTATCGCGCGCGGGCGGCGCGTCCCACTTCACGGGGAGCGTCACGGCGTTGCCGTCCGCCGTGCAGCAGACGATGACGAAGCGCGCGACGGTGAAGTACCCCGCCCCGAAGCCGCCCTCCCCCGGCGCGGCGAAGCCCGTCACCGCGATGGGCTTGCCATTCAATGTGCGCACGTCCGGCGTCTGGATGATGACGGCGGTCCAGTCGAGGAGCGTCCAGCGGCTGGAGTCATTGCCGAGATCGGTGAGCGTCTTGAGGCGGCTGCTCGGCACCGCCTGCCCGCCGCCGTTGCCGCGCGCATCGAGCGCCGCCGACCCGAGCGGACGCGCCGGGACGAGCAGCCCGAGTAGCAGCGGCACGGCGAGCAGCGCATATCCCGCTGCCTCCACCCGCCCCGTCGCGTGCGTGTGGTCACCGCCCGCGTGGAGGTGCCGCGCCGGGCGCGCGTCGCGCCGCGTCAGCCAGCGCAACCCCGCAATATAGCCGAGCACAACGAGGGTGATGCCCGCCGCGAGGATCAGCCGCGTGTACACCCCATTGACGTACAGCAGCACCCCACCACGCAGCACCTTCACAACCAGCATCGCTCCCAGCCCTGTCAGCAGCACCATGCGGAGCGTCGGGCCCCACGAAACCGAGTGCTGCGTGCCATCTGGCGGTCGTGCTGAGTGCTGAGGATTCTGTGTCACCGCCATCTCAGAAATCTTCCTTCGTGCCTTGGTGGTTCATTGTTTGTATTCCTCTGCGACCTTTGCGCTCTTTGCGCCTTTGCGGTTCAAACGGTTTCCCCGTTTTACCATGTTTCGGTGACCTTTTGCAGGCCGCGCGGCTGGTCGGGGTCGCCGCCACGCTGACGGGCGAGGTGCCACGCGAACCGTTGCATCGGCAGGATGGTCAGCAGGGGCGTCAGCACTTCCGGGCCGATGTCCGGCAGGGCAAGGCCGACGGTGCCGAGGCGCGCGGCCTCCGGGTCGCCGATGACGAGCATGTCCGCCTCGCGCTCCCGCAGCCGTTCGAGCACGGGCCGGAGCGCGGCCCCGCCCGCGCCCTCCGGCACAATCGCGATTACCGGGAAGCCGCGCTCGATCATCGCCATCGGGCCGTGGAGCAAGTCCGCACCGGAGAAGGCATGCGCGACGAGGTAACTCGTCTCCATCAACTTCAGCGCGACCTCCCGTGCCGTCGCGTAGTTATACCCGCGCGCCGTGACGACCATCTGCTCCGCGAACCGGTAGCGCACCGCGAGCGCGGCGATCTCCTCGTCCCGCGCGAGCACCGCCGCCGCGCGTTCCGGGAGCGCGCGCGCCGCCGCGCCGTCCTCGCCCCGAAGCGCCTCGACGAGCAGATAGAGCGTCAGCAGTTCCGCCGTGTACGACTTCGTCGCCGCCACCGCGCGTTCCGGCCCCGCCAGCACATCGAGGTGGTGCTCCGCCGCCTCCGCGAGCGGCGAACTGGGCGCGTTCGTCACCGCGACCGTGATCGCGCCCGCTGCCCGCGCTCGCTGCATCGGGTCGAGCAGGTCGGGCGACCCACCGGACTGGCTGATCGCCAGCACGAGCACATCCCGCAGATCGGGCCGCGCGTCGTAGATCGTCATCGTGGAGGGCGATGCCAGCCCGGCGGGCAGCCCCAACCGCGTCTCCACGAGGTACTTCGCGTAGAGCGCGGCGTGGTCCGACGTGCCGCGCGCGACGAACATGACGAAGCGCGGATTGCGTGCGCGGATTGCGCGCGCGACCGCCGTGATCGGTGGCTGCCCGTCGCGCAGGATGCGCGCGAAGACCGCCGGTTGCTCCGCGATTTCCGCCGCCATCAACGCCCCGTTCATGCGTCCCCCCGCTCGTGGACGATCTCGCCATCAATGATCGTTGCCCGCACCATAAGATCGTTATCGAGCAGCACCAGGTCGGCAACGGCGCCAATGCGGATCTCTCCGCGATCATTCAGGCCGAGCAACCGGGCCGGAACTGCGCTCGCCATCTGCAAAGCGTCCGCGACCGTCGCATCCGTCCAGCGCACCATGTTCCGCACGGCCTGATCCATCGTCAGGAGCGATCCAGCGAGCGTGCCGTCCACCAGGCGCGCCGCTGTGCCATCGACGATCACCGATTGCCCGCCGAGCGTGTACCTGCCCGGTGGCATTCCCGCCGCCGTCATTATATCGCTGACGAGCGCGATGTGGCCCACACCCTTCGCGCGGAACGCGAGTTGAAGGCTCGCCGGGTGCGCGTGGATGCCGTCCGCGATCAACCCGACCGTCACGCGGTCGTCGAGCAACGCCGCGCCAACCGCCCCCGGCGCGCGGTGCCCGAACGGCGCCATCGCGTTGTAGAGATGCGTCGCCATCCGCGCGCCCGCATCGACGCCCGCGACGAACTGCTCGTACGTCGCGTCCGTGTGCCCGAGGCTGATGAGGACGCCGCGCGCGTGCAACTGCCGCATCAACTCCGGCGCGTTGGGCCGTTCCGGCGCGAGGGTGATGAGGCGCATCGCATCCCCTTCGAGCAGCATGTCGAGCAGGCCCGGATCGGCGCGCTCGATGAGGTCGCGGCGATGTGCCCCGTGCTTCGTCGGCGCGAGGAACGGCCCCTCGATGTGAAAGCCGAGCGGGCGCGCGCCGTTCGCGACCCGTTCCATGTGAAACGCACGATACGCCTCGGCGTAGACCGCAGGCGGCGACGTGATAATCGTCGGCAAGAACGCCGTCACGCCCGTCTCTGGCAGTCGGGCGGCAAGGGTGCGGATCGCGTCGGGGTCTTTTCCTACTTCGACGCCGAATCCGCCGTTCACTTGCAGGTCGATGAAGCCGGGGGCGATGATTGGCGCATCATAGATCGTCGTAGCGACATATCGATCCTGGGATCCATGAAGGATGGCGGCGATCCGGCCATCCTCGATCAGCACCACACCCGGCGCGAATGAATAGCCAAGCAACACCGTGCCCCGCACCGCGAACGCGCTCATGCGCGATCGTCCCGCACATAGACGGCGGCGCGTGCCGCGCTCAACGCCGGTTCCGCGACGAGCGCGACCTGCCCAACGCGCCGCCGCCGCCGGATGCGCCGCAGCACCATCGCCCGGAAATCCGCCTCGTGGACGAGCATCCCGCCCGCCAGCGCGACAGGCAGCCCACCATCCGGGAAGTCGAGCATCGCGCCGGTCGCGACGACCGCGAGCGCGAGTTCCGACGACGCCGCGCGCACGATCCGCCGCGCCACGTCGTCCCCGTCGCGCGCCGCCGCGAAGACGAGCGCGGAGAGGCGGGCGATGAGTCCCTTCTCGCCGTCCGGGTAGACGCGGTCGATCATCGCGTCCGGGCGGCTCAAATTCCATTCGGCCATGATCGCGGGGAGGAGCGTCGTCTGTGGCCCGCGGCCATCCGACGCGCGCGCCGCCGCCATGAGCGCCAGCCGCCCGATTGCGTAGCCGCTCCCCTCGTCGCCGATAATGTGCCCCCAACCGCCGGAGCGCGCCGTCGCGCCCGCCGCGTCCCTGCCGAGCGCGATTGATCCCGTCCCCGCGATCACCGCGACGCCGACCGCGCCGTCCAGCCCCGTGAGGGCGAGTTCGGCGTCGTTCGTCAGGCGCACCGTGCCCGCCAGCGCGCCGAGGTGCGGCAGCAGCCGGTCGCGGTCGCCGGGGCGATCCACCCCCGCGAGGCCGATCCACGCGGCGCGCGGCGGGTCGTCGCTGCCCGATTGCCGCATCGCCTCCGCGACCGCGCCCCGGATGCTCGCGACCGCCCGTTCGAGGCCGACCGCCGCCTGATTGCCGCTCCCCGCCGCGCCGCGCCCGCACTCCTTCCCCTGCGCATCCACGATGACCGCAAGCGTCTTCATCCCACCGCCGTCCACGCCGAGGAAGAGGTCGGTGGCTGCGGGTGTCATCGCCCGCCCTCCAACGCGACGCGCACCACGCCGCCCGCCGCCGCGAGCCGTTCCCGCGCCGCCTGCGGGGCAACATCCGCGAGCGCGGCGACAATCGCCGTCTTCACCTCGTCGCCCGATGCGTGCAGGAGCGCCTCGGCGTCCAGTGCGGGCAGCCCCGTCGCTTCACGCACGATGGAGACGGCGCGCCGCCGCAACTTGCCGTTCGTCGGCCGCACATCGATCATCAGGTTGCCGTACGTCTTGCCAAGCAACACCATCGCGCCGGTACTCAGCATATTGAGCGCCATCTTCTGCGCCGTCCCCGCCTTGAGCCGGGTTGAGCCGCTGATCACCTCCGGGCCGACGACGGGCGCGATCATGATCGCCACCGCCCGCTCCAGTGGCGTCCCGGCGTTGCATGCGATCCCGACCGTCAGCGCGCCCTGCTCCGTCGCGTACGCCACCGCGCCGAGGACGTACGGCGTGCGACCGCTCGCGGCGACGCCAACGAGCACATCCGCGCCCGTGATGCCAAGCCGTGCCGCGTCCGCCCTGCCGGCGTCCGCGCTGTCCTCCGCGCCCTCAATTGAGCGGGTGAGCGCGTCCGGCCCGCCCGCGATCCACCCGACGACGAGCGACGGTGGTGTGCCGAACGTCGGTGGGCACTCGGACGCATCGAGCACCGCGAGCCGCCCCGACGTCCCCGCGCCCATCGCGAAGAGCCGCCCGCCCTGTCGGAGCCGCGCCGCGATCCCCTCGATGCCGCGCGCGATCTGCGGCACCACGCGCGCTACCGCCGCCGCGACCTTCGCATCCTCCGCATTCATCACGCGCGCGATTTCCAGCGCGGTCATGCGGTCAATATCGGTCGTCGCCGGGTTGCGCTTCTCCGTCTCCAGCGCGCCAAGATCAATGATTGGGTCGTTCTGCATCCGCTCGCACTCCATCATCCATCTGTGCCAGCCCACCACCGACAATGAGGGTTTCCGCTCGCAGTGTACTCGGATGCGTACATTCCTGTCGTATCGATACCAGGTTCACAGTATGATGCTCAGCATGAAGCGTGAAACGATCCACAGTGAATGACGACAGAAGAGGGCGTGCGCCAATACCGTTCCGTGCATCGCGCAAGAAAAACGCGCCGGAATGACCGAGCGCGCCGATGAACACTCCGCTGATCGCCTTATCCAAGAACTGATAGTCACCCCACGACCGGCGACTGAGGAGGAAGTTCGCCGCATCATGGCACGGATCGCGACCGCGCCATTCAACATGGACATTCAGACACCACATCCTTCTGAACGCACCCTTATCCATCAAGGCAATGCGCTTGGCGCACGAGTCGATTCGCTCACCCTTCACCTTGTCCGGCGCGTCGAAGCGGAGAAGCAGTGGGCAGTCGGAACAACTGCGGGCGAATACGTCGGGCATCTTCATCAGGCGGCACAAGAGGATAGCGGGCATATCGCGCTCTTTCGACAATGGGGCATCAGAGACATCGTCGCGATCATTGTGCCGACACATCGCGTCCTCGAAATGCGACAGAGAGGACCGAAATGGGAGCCGAATCTCGTCGTTCTCTATCGAGCGGATCGTGGTATGCTTATCAGCGGATACCAGTTCAGTACGATGGATGCGATCCATATTCCGGACGATGCCCTATGGCTCAGGTAACGACACAGCACACTGACCGTGATCTCTTCGACTGGGACCTCTCCGTAACAGTGGGGTATTGGCAGGGCCTGCCCGAAATGGCCACCGAGTGGTTCGCATGGGATATCGATAGCAGGATGGATTTCCTCACCGATTGGCCCGTGACCGAAGAACGGACCGCCCGACTCCTGGCGATGGAGACAACGTTGCCCCCGAACGACGAACGTGTGATGAAGTTGCGAGCGTTGCGGGCGCTCGTGGACCGGAATCGACCGATTCTGAAGGGGCTTGAAGCGCGGATTCACGAGAAGTGAGCGCGATGAACAGATGGAAAAGTCGCCAGAGTGGCGGCTTTTTTCATATCTGCCCGAACTCGGTATGCTGCAAGGATAATCGGAATCGGAATCGGAATCGGAAGTAGCGGAAAGGGGGATGCATCATGCGACTCGGCCTGGAAGTATTGCTCGATGATCCGCAGTCGATCCTTGGCGATGCGCGCGTGGGGTTGATTTGCCACCCCGCGTCGGTGGATCATCATTTCCGGCACGCGGCGGACCGCTTCCACGCGCATGGGGACATCAATCTGACGACGCTCTACGGGCCGCAGCACGGCATCTGGGGCCAGACGCAGGACGACATGATCGAGTGGGAGGGCTTCACCGACCCGCGCACCGGCGTCCCCGTCTATTCCCTCTACGGCGCGCACCGCAAGCCGACGCCCGCTATGCTCGCGGATGTGGACGTGCTCGTGGTCGATTTGCAGGATGTCGGCACGCGCATCTACACCTTCATCTACACGATGGCCCTCGCGATGGAGGCGGCGCGCGAAGCGGGGAAGCGCGTCGTCGTGCTCGACCGCCCGAACCCGATCAACGGCGTGCAGATGGAGGGGAGCGTCCTCGAACGCGGGCACGAGTCGTTCGTTGGCATGTACCCGTTGCCGACGCGCCACGGCATGACGTGCAGCGAGCTGGCGCGGCTGTTCAACGCGGACTTCGGCATCGGCTGCGACCTCACCGTCGTGCCGATGGAGGGGTGGCGGCGCGCGCAGTGGCACGACGAGACGGACGCGCCGTGGGTGCTCCCCTCTCCGAACATGCCGACGCTCGACAGTGCGACGGTCTTCCCCGGCGGCGTCTACATCGAGGGGACGCGCATCTCCGAGGGGCGCGGCACGACCCGCCCATTCGAGTTGATCGGCGCGCCGCACATCGACCCGCACGGCCTCGCCGTCGCCCTCGCGCGGGAGGAACTGCCCGGCGTAATTTTCCGCCCCTGTTCTTTCGAGCCGACCTTTCAGAAGCACGCGGGCACGGTCTGCGGCGGCGTGCAACTCCACGTGACCGATCGCGACCGCTTCCCCGCCGCCCTCGCGGGGATCGCCGTGCTCCGCGCGATGATCGCGCAGGACCCGTCCATGCCCGTCTGGAAGGAGCCGCCATACGAGTACGTCCACGACCGCCTGCCGTTCGACGTGATCGCCGGGACGATGGCCCTGCGCGAGCAACTGACCGAATTACTCCCGCTCGCGGAGATCGCGGCGTCGTGGGAACCGGGTCTCGCCGCCTTCGCGGAGCAGCGCCGTCCGTACCTGCTCTATGATTGACGCATTCCCTCTCCCGTCGGCATGGAGAGGGCCGGGGGGCGGGGAAAATCAATCGAGGTGGAAAATCTCATCCAGCCGCAGGAAACCCTCGTCCGGCGTGCGGTCACCGAGATCGACGAAGAAGGACGCCATGCGCCCCTGCCACCGCGCGTTGACCTCTTGTGCCGCCATCCCCGCGAGCGCGGCGTCGAGGTCCGGCGTCTCGAAGTAGCCGACGAGCAGCCCATCGCCCCGCAGAAAGAGCGAGTAATTGTGCCAGCCCGTGGCGCGGAGCGCATCCAGCATCTCCGGCCAGACGGCGGCGTGCTCCCGCTTATACTCCTCCAGCCGCTCAGGCCGGACGTGCAGGAGGAAACAGACACGCTGCATGGGGGCGCTCCTTTCAGTAACGAGTAGCGAGTAGCGAGTAACGAGCGGGAAAAATGCCCCTCGCTACTCGTTACTCGTTACTCGTTACTCGCTACTCGACGACCACGAGGTCGATGCCGAGCACGCGGCTCAGTTTCCGCAGCGTGCTCGCCTGATGGCCGAGGCCGAGGGCGACGTGATGGGTCGGGCCTTCGGCGCACCACCGCTCGATGAAGGCGGCGGGGCCACCGGCGAACTTCAGGCGCGAGTTCGTGTTGCCGGTGTGGAGGACGGGGCCGGGGACGCACTCCCCCTCCGCCGCGAGCAGTTTCAGGTGGCCATCGGCGGTCTGTGTCAGGCCGAGGATGGTGATGGGGCCGGTGCGGACGGTGAACTCGACGGACAGCCCGCCGCCGCTCTTGCCGTGGAAGACTGCCAGTGCGCGGAGCGTCGGCGGGGCGTCGCTGATCGCCAGGTGGCCGGGGCCGTCGTGCCCCATCAGGAGGATCTCGTCATTGAAGTCCATCGCCATGAACTCGGTGAACGAGCCGCCGACGCCGAGCCGGTCCATGATAAGCATGGCGACGCACGTTTGCAGGTCGCCCTCGCCTGCCGTCGGGATGCCGTGCGCCGTCAGCAGCGAGTTGCCGACGATCAGCCCCGCCGCCAGTTGCTCGAACGGGCCGTTGTCCAGCCCGCGATAGTAGTACGCCAGCCCGTCGAGCGCGAAGTCCGTCGCCATCCGCTCCAACCCGCAGGCGATCCGCGCCGCGTGGTTCAGCGCGGCGTCCGTGACGGGCGCGGCGATGGCGTCGCTCCCCGGCTCCGCGAAGGCGAAGGTGGCGCGGATTTCCGCCTCTTTCGCCGCGACTTCCTCATTCGTCGCCGCGTTGGTGCGGGCCTGCAAATCCTCCATCTCCAGCAGTTCGATGTGTGTGCCGAGTTGCGCCTGATGCATGGCGATGTCCGTGTGCATATCGAGCATCCCCGGATAGGTGTGCCCGAGAAAGCCGAACCGCGCGTGCTTGAGCGTCCGCGCGACGCCCGCCGCCGCTACCCACTCGCCGATGCTTCCCCACGCGCGGTCATCGTCGTAGAGCGTGCCGGTGACGACGTTGAACGGGATGTGGGCGCGGGCGAAGACCCCCGCCAGTTCGGGCACGGAGCAGGCGGTGCAGTTCGCCAGCCACTCGGCGGTGTCCGTGCGTTCGTAGTCGAGGGCGGCGACGGGTTGCAGATTGAGGACGAGCACTGGGGCGCGCTGCCGCTGCACGACGGGGAGCACCTGCGACGATGTGGCGTACGTGCCGATATAGCAGACGAGCAGGTCGAGGTCTTCCCGCGCGAATTGCTCGCCCGCCGCGCGCCCCGCCTCCGGGGTATCGATCATCCCGCCGGAGACGACCGCTGCGCCGAGCCTTGTCAGGTGCGCCTCGACATCGCACTGGTAGCCGATGAGCCGTTCCCGCAGACCCGGAAACTGCGGCCAGTATGCCGCCAGCCCGACCCCGAATACTCCCACCCGCGCCGCCAATCGCTGCTTCCGCTCCATCCGTTTTCCCGTTTCTCCGTTCTGTAGCATTTGGCAGCGAAGACAACAGCCAGCAATCAACTCCCGAAAGCCAGGGTACCGATTCAGAAATCAGACGATGATTCTGAGATGGCTTGCGAAACGCTGGCCACTCGGCAACCGGTGTTATCATACAGCGTTCGGGAAAGGAACGGATTCGTTCGTTTATGAAATGCTTCGCTTGCGCTTATTCCCCACGATCAGGAGAAGCCAGCAGCAGAGCAAGAACGTGAGCAGTATGGCGGTACAGTATAATGCCACCCCACTGTACCCGCGCGATTTAGCAGGATTGAGGAAGGGATACGCATAAAACCCCACGGCTGCCCCACGGATCAGTGAGTACGCGAGATACAGTGCGGGAAAGACCAGCCAGAGCCACACCTGTGTAAATACCAGCCTCGCCTTCGGTGGCTGATACAGCCAATCGGCCACTACGATCACGGGCATGATGAAATGGAGCACGATGTTCACCCACGGCAAGAGGGATCCCAGGTCAGCGTCACGCAGTAAGATGCCGAACACAATGCCGACAAGGGCCATGCTGACAACCGCCGTGCCGCGAATGATGTCCTCATTGACCGTCGGTTCACGACGCTTGATGAGAGAGAGCGCACCGAGAAGGAGAATGACTGCGGCAAAGATATTTGAGAGGTTCGTAAAGTAGCTGAAGAAGTTTATAAGACTAAAACCTGACGCGATCTGAACCGCGAGCTGCGTGCCGATGGCAGTCAGCGCGAGGTTCCCGAAGCAGAGGCGGGCAACAACGAGGAAGGTGCGTGCACTCATGATCCTAGTATAGGGTATCTATTGGTGCAATGTCCAGTCGTGAGATGCACGACAATGACCGGAGATAAATATTTCAGAAATCTAATGGATACTACTAGCCAACAGAACACCCGCGAAGTGATCGCATGCGTTTAAACTGGCGCCTGATACGACCAACTGTTCCGCTCGCTTCTATCGTCTCAGAAAGGGGGGAATACGACAAAGTATCAGCCTCTAAGGAGACCGGACATACACCATTTTCCCTTTGGTCTATCAGTCCCGCATTGCATCTGCTCCACTACCGCTTCTTGCATTCTTCGATACGGAACTTCGATAATCCGTGCGTCTAAATCCCCATGAATATCCGCGATCACCGCGACGCGCATTGACCCTCCCTTTCGCTACAACGGCAGCGCGGTACGCCCATACCCCACCGGGAAGAGCGGCCCGACGCTGACGGGCAGGCGCCCGCGCGGCGGCAGCGCACCGGCGCAGATGGCGGCGGCGACTGCCAATGAGGCGGGGAGGTCGCCGTAGGTGGCGATGCGGGCGGCGGCCCACGGGAAGTCCACGAGGTCGTACGGGGCGCGGAGGGAGACGAAGATTGTCGGGCGGTCAGTAGCGCGGAGGGCGTCGATTGCCGCCATTTGCGCGGAGAAGAGGTTCGCGTCCCGCGTGGCGATGACAAGCACCTCCGCGCCCGATGCGAGCGACCGCGCGGCGGCGATCGCATCGGCTGCCGGGGTGGTCGCATCGAGCGCGATGCCCCGCACATGCGCGAACCGTTGCCCGAAAGCGTCACACACCGGCGTGGGTGCAGATTGCCCTTCCTCCGCCGCGTGCGCCGATTGCAGCGCGAATTCGATCACCGCGATGGACGCATCCGACGCGAGGGGCAACGCGCCCGGTCGCGCGTCGAGCAGCGTGACGCTCGCCTCGGCGGCCTCCTGCACCAGCGGGCGATGCGCCCCGACGACATCGAGCGCGACGGCGGGTTGCGCCGCGAGCCATTGCTTCAGGTGCAGGATGCGGCGCACCGAGGCGTCCACCTGCGCCATCGGGAGCCGTCCGTCGCTCACCGCTTCCAGCAGGCCCGCGACAACCGCCGATTCGTGCAGCAGCGGCTCGACGAGGTCGTTCCCCGCGATGATCGCCCGCACGCTCCCGGCGACGATGCCGTAGGTGTCGTCGATGGCGTGCATCACCATCGCGTCGGTGATGACCACGCCATCGAAACCCATTTCATCGCGCAGCAGGTCGTGCAGGATGCGGCGGGAGAGCGTGGCGGGCAGGCCGTCCGGTTCCAGCGCGGGGAAGCGAATGTGAGAGGTCATCACGAGCGGCACACCGGCGTCGATCGCGGCAGCGAAGGGGGCGAGTTCGACGGCGCGGAGGCGGTCGAGGTCGTGCGGGATCGTCGGGAGGTCGAGGTGCGAATCGACGTGCGTGTCGCCGTGGCCGGGGAAGTGCTTCGCCGTCGCCGCCACACCCGCCACGCGCAGCCCGTTCGCGAAGGCGACGACCATCGCGCCGACCCGCTCCGGCGACTCGCCGAACGAGCGCGTGCCGATCACCGGGTTGCGCGGGTTGTTGTTGACATCCGCGACGGGGGCGAAATCGGTGTTGATGCCGAGGGCGTGCAGTTCCCGCCCGACCGCCGCGCCGACCCGTTCGACCAGCGCGGCGTCGCCCGTCGCGCCGAGGGCCATCGCGCTTGGCGTGGCGGTCGCCTCCGGCATCAGCCGCCGCACGCGCCCGCCCTCCTGATCGACGCCGATCAGCGGCGGCAATCCATCCAGCGTGCAAATCTCGTGGATTGCCGCCGTCATCGCGCGTGTCTGCTCCACCGACACGATGTTGTGGCTGAACAGCACCACGCCGCCGTACTGACCGTCCCGCAGATGCGTGGCGACCGCGTCGTTCACCACCGTCCCCGGCAGCGTCGCCATCACGAGTTGCCCGATCTTCTGCTCGATGGTCATGCGCGCGAGGATTTCGTGAACCACATCGGCCTCTCTTGGGGGACAAAAGTAACAAGTTCAAAGTAAAAAGAAGGGGATCGATGCAGCCTTGTTACTTGTTACTTGTTACTTGTTACTTGTTACTTCCCACTCGTCATCCCTTCACCGCGCCCATCCGCACTCCCTCGATGAAGTAGCGCTGGAAGATGAGGAAGAAGACGATCATTCGGTCGCCGTGCTGCCACCACACGCGGCGAGGACGGCGGCGACGCTCGCGGCGGCAGCCATCTTCAGCATGTTACGTCGTCGCAGCGGCACGCCGACACGCCCCTGTTTCATCTCATCGGACGGGTTCATTGTTGCTCCTCAATCCTTTACATCATGAACGATCGTTCATTATCCGATACCGACGGGCGAATGCACAAATGGCGGGTAATCTTACCCCCGCCCCCCTCTCCATCGCCCGCAGATTGCGGAAGTGATGTGGTTCGTACGGCGATGGAGAGGGGGAGCGAGAGGAGGGATGAAATAGTGCCCTATGGAAGAATTGTCCCCAGTCGTTGCCTTTGTGGCGAGAGAGTGATTGCCGCACCGGGATCAGGGGTCAATGAACCATTTCTTGAAACCTCGGCAATTCTCTTCATCGCCGGACGAGGATCGTGTCGAGCGGCTTCTTCTCCAGCGCGTGCTGCGGGATGGTGGCATTCGCGGCGGGGTAGCCCACCGGCAAAACGACGTACGCCCGCTCGTTGCGCGGTCGCCCGAGCAGTTCCGCGAGGAAGGCCATCGGGCTAGGCGTGTGCGTCAGCGAGACCAAGCCCGCGTGCGTGATGCTCGCGAGGAAGAAACCAACCGCGATGCCGACGGACTCCTGCATGTAGTAGTGCTTGTGCTGCCGCTCGCTGCCGTCCGGCATCTGTTCCAACCCGTATGCGTGCCCGAAGGCGACGACGATGTACGGCGCGTCGGTCAGGTGGGGCTTGTTGACATCCGTCCCCAACGGCGCGAGGGCGGCGCGCCAGTCCGGCGAGATGTGGTGGGCGTAGAAATCCCGCTCCTCCACCTCCGCCGCGTCGCGCATCCGCCGCTTGAGGGCGGGGTCGGAGACGACGACGAAGGTCCACGGCTGCTGGTTCGCGCCGGAGGGGGCGGTGCCCGCCGCCGCGACCGCGTTCTCGATGATCTCGATGGGTACCGGCTCCGAGGAGAACATGCGGACGGTGCGGCGGCGGCGCATCGTCGCGAGGAACGCCTCCGAGCGCGCGATGCTCTCCGCCACCGGCAGCCGCTCATATTCGAGCGGGACCGGCACGTACGATACATCTTCCCCATCAATTACTGGCTGCGCGATGCCTTCCACGGCGTTCCTCCCACACGATAGCGTCAAGTAGACGGAACGAAAGCGATTGAACCGCAAAGGCGTAAAGAGCGCAAAGAATGCAAAGGAATCAACGAATTTTTGGTTTTGTCTTCATTTCCTTCTCTTCTTTGCGATCTCTGCGTTCTTTGCGTCTTTGCGGTTCTCCCCGGCTTCCGTCACCTTCCTCGTCACGAGCCGAGCGCGTAGGACTCGCGGCGCGGGTCGGCGCCACCGACACGGGTGCCGGTGGCGGGATCGACGATGATCGCGCAGACGCTGCATGCCGCGCCGCTCCAATCATCCCAGACATTGACGGTATGTCCGCGCCGCGCCAGGTCGTCGCGCACCTCGGCGGGGATGCGGCCCTCGACGTTTAGCAGGCCGGGGTGGTAGCCGTGCGGCCAGAACGAGTTGGGGAAGGATTCGCTGATGATGCGCGGCTGCTCGATCGCCTGCTGCGGGTTCATAGTAAATTCCGTGCAGTTGAGGAAGACTTGCAACATCGCCTGCGTCTGGCCGTCGCCGCCGGGGCAGCCGAAGGGCATGAAGAGTTCGCCCTCACGCAGCGCCAAGGCCGGGTTCGGCGTCAGGCGCGGGCGCTTGCCCGGCTGGAGCGACGACGCATGATGCGGGTCGAGCCACGATTGCGAGCCGCGCGACGACATCGCGAAGCCGAGGCCGGGCACGAGCGGGCTGGACATCGCGCTGTCGCTCGGTGTGGCGGAGAAGGCGTTGCCGTCCTTGTCCACGACGCAGCAGTACGCGGTGTCCGGCCCCGGCGGGGCGGCGACCAGTTCGGGCCGGTAGGGTGTCAGGTCAAGGTGCGCGGTGTCATCCATCATGAAGGGGCGCGGGTCGCCGAACGGCGGCATCTCGCCCCACGCGCGGTTCGGGTCGATCTGCGCCCGTCGCGTCGCGGCGTACTCCGCCGAGAGCAGCCCCGCCATCGGCACCTGCACGAAATCGGGATCGCCGTAGAACTTGTCGCGGTCCGCGAAGGCGAGATTGAGCGCCTCCGCGACGACGTGGAGGTAGTCGGCGCTGTTGTGGCCGAGGGCGGGGAGGTCGTACCCCGCGAGGATGGCCAATGCCTGCGGCAGCGCGGGCCCTTGCGACCACGGGCCGCAGGCATAGACGGTGTATTCGTGGTAGGGCACGCTCACCGGCGCTTCCTCGCCGACGCGGAAGGCTGCCAGATCGTCGCCGGTGAGCAGGCCGCCCTGTTCGGCGCTGAAGCGGGCCATCTCCTCGGCGATCTCGCCCTCGTAGAAGAGCCGCCGCGCCGCCTCCAAGCCCGCCGCGCGGTTCGCCGCGCCGCGCTCCGCCGCTATCAGCCGCCGGAAAGTGCGCGCCAGATCGGGCTGCCGCCAGACCTCGCGGACGCGCGGCGACCGCCCGCTGGGGAGGAAGGTCGGCACGGAGGAGGGCCAGGTGGCGATCCGCGCCGCCTCGTCCGCGAACATGCTCGCCAGCCGGGGATAGACCGGGAAGCCGCGCTCGGCGAGATGGAGCGCGGGCGCGGCGACCTCGGCGAAGGTCATCGTGCCGTAGCGGGCGAGGGCGTGCAGCCACGCCCCCGCCGCTGCGGGCGTGACGGTGCGCGGGATACCGGCGGGCATGTCGCCGCCGTGATGCTCCATGAACCAGGCGATGGACGCCTTCGCGGGCCAGCGCCCCAGCCCGCTGATCGTGCCGACCCGCTTCGCCCCCGCCTCATAGACCATGATCGGGGCGACGCCGCCGAGGTTCACCAGGCCCGGTTCGAGCACATCGATGCACAGCCCCGCCGCGACGCCCGCATCCGTCGCGTTGCCGCCCGCCTTGAGAATATCCAGCCCGGCGGTCGTCGCCAGATAGTGGGTCGAGGAAACCATCTGCTCCGCGCCCATAATCGCGGGCCGGTGGGCATGATGCCACGTTACCATCGCGCTGCCTCCATCTGAGATTCCGTTGTCCATGCCTGGGTCGAAGATTCGCCGGTGCCGCCATGATAGCACAGGCAACAATTCAAGGGAGAAATATTATGGGCCAACGTTAATAGCAGCGGAGCTCTAGAGCCGGATTCTGGCCTGCTGTGAAACGCGAGTGCGTTGCTCTATACGGCTGTACATTGTAATAGGACTCTTATGCTCAAGGCTGACTACAAGAGCGTAACGCTGTGCAGGATCCGTCTCACGCTGCCAATTGCGTACATTTCTCACGACCAAATAGAAGGGTTCATCGTAATCAAGTGAACGATTCTCCTTGAATGACCATACTGCATGCTGCAATGTACCCACATCGCGGAATGTAGGACTGGGTTCAAGCGGGCATGAGGCATTGTCTGGCAAAGATGGTTTCTTTGTGCCCCGAGGCGTCCCTTGAGGAAATGCCCTTGTAGCCTTCTCGACCATCTCAAGTGAGCAACCCCGGTACAAGCGAAATATCATATCGCACCCGAGGTACTCGCTTCTTCGGTGACGCACTGGCGGATCAAAGGCAAGTGTGATAGCGATGTGGCGTTCGCCACGAGTATATTGAAATTCCGACGGGATCGGAACTTCGTAGATATGGAAACCATCCATTTCTAAGGCCGATTCTGTGATGAGCACAACACGATTATCGGTCGAGAATTGGAGTTGACCCGCTTTGGTGGACACCGGATCATTGGGCAATCGATGCTCAACAGGAGGTGTCCCGATGCCACGCACCCGTCCGGCCTACCCGCCGGAGTTTAAG
>JAABUT010001143.1_pt1 | contig 32407 bp, 35 predicted proteins | sample 5559281 | NCBI WGS metagenome assembly JAABUT01 (sample SAMN10711880, study PRJNA513359) | rock metagenome | isolation source: Antarctica rocks | place: Antarctica: Victoria Land, Ricker Hills nord | collected 2016-01-04 | reverse complement strand
ACGCGCTGCGCATGCAGGCCGAGACCGGCTGCGACGGCGTGGTGGTAGGCCGGGGCTGCCTGGGCCGGCCCTGGCTGTTCCGCGACCTCGCCGATGCCTTCGCCGGCCGGCCGGTGCTCCCGGCGCCACCCCTCGGCGAGGTGCTGCAGGTCATGCATCGGCACGCCCGGCTGCTGGTGGAGGCCAAGGGCGACGAGGCCTACGGCGTGCGCGACTTCCGCAAGCACGTCGGCTGGTACCTCACCGGCTACCCGGTCGGCAGCACCCGCCGGCGCGAGCTGGCGCTGACGTCGTCCCTCGCCGAGCTGCACGCGCTGTTCGACGAGCTGGACCCGGGCACGACCCTGCCGGCGGGCGCCGAGGGGATGCCACGGGGCCACCTGCAGGGGCCGCGCCGGGTGGTCCTGCCCGAGGGCTGGCTCACTGCAGCCGACGACCCCACGCCGCCGGTCGGTGCGGACGCCTGGACTTCCGGCGGCTGAGCGCGTACTAGCGCTCGGCGGCGACCTCGTCGAGGGCCTGCTCGACCGCAACCTCCGGCTCGATGCCGTCGGCCACCTTGTCGGCGACCTTGCGGGACACCTCGACCATCGCCTCGCGCTCGACGACCTTGACCCGGGGCCGGCCGTGCGGCGCGCCGAGGGCGATCTCGTGCTCGTCGAGGCGGCCCCAGCCCTCCCACGTCGTGTACTCGATGCCGCGCTGCTCCAGGAACTCCAGGACCGCCCCCGGCTGCGGCTCGGTCGCCCGCGGCAGGCTGTCCAGGTCCTCCAGCAGGCTGCCGACCGTCTCGATGGCGTCGCCCTTGGTGTGGCCGATCAGGCCGACCGGACCGCGCTTGACCCAGCCGTTCACGTAGAGGCCGGCCAGGGGCCGCCCGGCGAGGTCGAGCACCCGGCCGGCGGCGTGTGGGACCACGTGGTTGCGGCTGTCCCACGGCAGGCCGGCCAGCTCGGTGCTGCGGTAGCCGACGCAGCGGTACACCGCCTGCACCGGCCAGTCGTGCAGCTCCCCGGTCCCGCGCACGTTGCCGTCGCCGGTCAGCTCGGTGCGCTCGGTGCGCAGGCCCTCGACCTTGTCGGCGCCGAGCACCTCGACCGGCGACTCGAAGAAGTGCAGGTGCAGGGTGCGGGGCCGGTCGCCGACGTCGCGCATGGCGTAGCGCTCGAGCTCGCGCACGACCAGCTTGGTCTGGTTGTCACTGCGGATCGCCTCGACGCTGCCGTCGTCGTACTCGATGTCCTCCGGGCTGACCACCACCTCGACGTTGGCCGAGTGGTCGAGCTCGCGCAGCTCCAGCGGGGTGAACTTCGCCTGCGCCGGGCCGCGCCGGGCGAAGACGTGCACCTCCTTGACCGGAGAGGCCTTCATGTCCCGGTAGACGTTGTCGGGGATCTCGGTGACGAGCAGCTCGTCGGCGGTCTTGCTCAGCATCCGGGAGACGTCCAGCGCGACGTTGCCGGCGCCGACGACCGCGATGCTCTCGGCCTCCAGCGGCCAGTCGCGGGGCACGTCCGGGTGGCCGTCGAACCAGGCGACGAACTCGGCGCCGCCGAAGCTGCCCGGCAGCTCGATCCCCGGGATGTCCAGGTCGCGGTCCTTCTCGGCGCCGGTGGTGAACACGACCGCGTCGTAGTAGCGGCGCAGGTCATCGAGCTTGACGTCTACGCCGTACTCGATGTTGCCCAGCAGGCGCACCTGCGGCTTGGACAGCACCTGGCGCAACGCGGTGACGATGCCCTTGATGCGCGGGTGGTCGGGCGCGACGCCGTACCGGATCAAGCCGTACGGCGCCGGCTGGCGCTCGAACAGGTCGATCGACACCGGCGTGCCGGACTTGATGAGGACGTCGGCGGCGTAGATCCCGGCCGGTCCGGCGCCGACGACGGCGACCCGCAGCGGGTGCTCGCTCGCGGACTCGGGCTGAACGGTCACGGACTGGCTCCCTCGTGCGTGCTCGACTGCGTGGGTCGGTCCCCTCTGGGGAACCGGGCGGCTGGCGGCCCTTGTTCCGCCTCCCGGCGACCGCGCCCACCGTCCCGGTGTACCCATCCTCCCGCCACGCTGGGCCGATGTGGCAGTCAGGCTCGGCCAGCGCCGCGGTGCGACGAACCTCACACGCCCGGTCTCCGGAGCGTCAACCTGCTGCATCTGCCTCTTCTGTGTCCAAGCTGTACGCCGGTGCGACGGCAGGTTGGACTCATGTCACCGGGAACTGGAAGGACAGCGGGATGCAAAGACTGACGATCACCGCTCCGGGTGACGTGGTGGAGGAAGTGCGGGCTCGGGCTGGTCGCGGCGGCGTGAGCTCCTGGATCGCTGAGGCCACCGCCCGACATCTGAGCCGGGAGCGCCTGGCGGGCGCCATCGCTGAGTACGAGTCGGCCGCCGGGTCGTGATGATCCGAACGCCCGCCTAGGCGGGCCCCAGCGGGACTGCCAGCGCGCCTGCGAGGTCGAGCACGCGCGCGTCGGCGCCTGGCGGACCCAGCACCTGCAGGCCGACCGGGAGCCCGTGGTCGTCCAGGCCCACCGGCGTCGAGCAGGCCGGCAGCCCACCCAGGTTGGCCGGCACCGTCCAGGGCAGCACGGCCGCGCGAAGGTCGCCGGTCTCCACGAGGTCCGGCGTGGCGGTCGGTGACGGGCCGGTCGTGGCGACCGGCAGCAGCAGCAGGTCGACCTGCTCGAAGACCGCCGCGAGCTGCCGGCGCAGCTCCGCCCGCAGCTCGGCCGCAGCGAGTCGCTGCTCCGGCGTCACCTGCTCGCAGCGCGCCAGCCGGCCCCGCACGTCCTCGCCGTAGTCCGCAGCGTGGGACGGCCACCTACCCGTCCCGCGGTGCCAGGCCAGCGCCTCCCCGGCCTGCACCAGGCCGTACAGCTCCTGCACCCGGTCGGCCAGCGGGAGCGCGACCGGCTGCATCCGCCCGGCCAGGTCGGCGGCGCGGTCGACGGCGGCCGCCAGCAGCCGACCCACCCCCGCCGACGAGGGCGGCAGGTCACGAACCACCCCGAGGCGCAGGCCGCGCACCGGCGCCGGCGCGGCCAGCTCGACGCCGAGCACCTGCAGCGCCAGCCGCGCGTCGGCCACGTCGTGCACCAGCGCCCCGCCGTGGTCCATCGAAGGCGCGAGCGGCAGCACGCCTTCGAGCGGCACCAGGCCGTACGTCGGCTTGTGCCCGACGAGTCCGCACCAGGCCGCCGGCAGCCGGATAGAGCAGCCGGTGTCGGTGCCGAGCGCGAGCGGGACGACACCCGCCGCCACCGCCGCCGCCGAGCCGCCGCTGGAGCCGCCGGGCACGCGGTCCAGGTCCCAGGGGTTGCGGGTGCCGCCGAGCTCAGGGTGCTGCGTCGTGAGCCCCCAGGCGAACTCGTGCGTGCGGGTGCGACCGAGCACCACCGCGCCGGCCGCCCGCAGCAGCGCGACGGCGGCCGCGTCCCGACCGGCCGGCGGCCCGGGCGGCACCCGTGAGCCGGCCCGGGTCACCTGTCCCTGCACGTCGTACAGGTCCTTGACGGCGACGGGGACGCCGTGCAGCGGTCCGAGCGGGTCGCCCCGGCGTACCGCCGCCGTCCGCTCGGCAGCCGCCGCCATTGCTCCCTCCGCGTCCACCTCGACGAAGGCACGCACGTCGCCGTCGCACGCCGCCAGCCGCTCCAGCGCCTGCTCCACCAGCTCCACCGGGTCGGCCCGGCCACGGCGTACGTCGGCGGCGAGTGCAGCGGCGGTCGGGGCGTCAGGACGGGCGGCCGGGGAAGGGGAGGTCACAGGCCCATCCTCACCGACCGCACCAGCCAGCACCGATCAGGGAGGTCCCGTGCTCGCTGCCGTGTACCGCTCCCCCGGCGGCTCGGACATGCTGTCCGTCGAGCATGTGCAGGCGCCTGAGCCCGGACCGGGCGAGGTCCGGGTCCGGCTACGCGTCGCCGGCGTCAACCCCACCGACTGGAAGTCGCGCCGCACCGCCACCCCGGACGGCTTCCAGGTCCCAGGACAGGACGGCGCCGGCGAGGTCGTCGCAGTGGGTCCCGGGGTCGACGAGGGGCGGGTCGGCCAGCGGGTCTGGGTGTGGTTCGCCGCTGCCCGGGGTCGGCGCTGGGGCACCGCCGCCCAGGAGACCGTCGTGCCGGCGCGGCAGGCGGTCCGGCTGCCGGACGGAGCGTCGTACGACCTGGGGGCGGGTCTGGGCATCCCGGCGATGACCGCCTGGCACTGCCTGTACGCCGACGGGCCGCTGGCCGGCCGCGCCGTCCTCGTCGCCGGCGGCTCGGGTGCGGTCGGCAACGCCGCGGTGGCCCTGGCCCGGCGCGGCGGCGCGACGGTCCTCACCAGCAGCAGTGGCGGCCGCAAGGCCGAGCGGGCCGAAGCCGCCGGCGCCCACCTGGTGCTCGACCGGCACGCCGACGACCTCGCCGAGCAGGTGCGGCGGGCTGCCCCCGACGGGGTGGCGCGGGTCGTGGAGGTCGCCCTCGGCACCAACCTCGCGCTGGACCTCGCCGTGCTGGCGCCGCACGGGACCGTGGTGACCTACGCCGACGACCCGCTGCGCGACGTGCCGGTGCGCGGGCTGATGGTGGCCAACGCCCGGCTGGCCTTCGTGCTGGTCTACGGGGTGGCCGACGCCGCCCTGGATGCGGCCGCAGCGGGCGTCGCGGCCGCTGTCGAGGACGGGACGCTGAAGCCGCTGCCGCCGGTGCGGTTCCCGCTCGCCGAGGTCGCGGCGGCGCACGACGCCGTGCAGGGCGGCGCCGACGGCAAGGTGCTGCTCGACCTGCCCTGAGCCCGTCAACCGAGAACCGCCAACCGAGAGGGGTCAGCCGTGACCGCAGGACGACCGGAAGTCGTGGTCTTCGACGTCAACGAGACGCTGTCCGACCTCGAGCCGCTGCGCGAGCGGTTCACCCGGGTCGGGGCGCCGGGGCACCTGCTCGAGACCTGGTTCGCCGCCACGCTGCGCGACGGCTTCGCGCTCACCGCGGCCGGCTCGAGCGCGACCTTTCCCGAGGTGGCCACCGGCGTGCTGCGCACCCTGCTGCACCGCCAGCCGGGGCTGACGGCCGGCTTGGACGAGGCCGCACAGGGCGTGCTCGACGGCTTCCCCGGTCTCGACCTGCACCCGGACGTGGCCGAGGGGATGCGCCTGCTGGCCGACGCCGGCGTACGGATGGTGACGCTCACCAACGGCTCGGCGGCGCTGGCGGCCCGGCTGTTCGACGGCGCCGGGCTGTCCGGGCTGGTGGAGCGGCGGCTGTCGGTCGACGACGTCGGGCCCTGGAAGCCCGCGCCTGAGCCCTACCGCTACGCCGCCGAGCAGTGCGGCGTGCCCGTGCAGCTCGCGGCGATGGTCGCGGTGCACCCGTGGGACCTGCACGGCGCCGCCCGCGCGGGCCTCACGACCGGCTGGATCTCCCGCGCCGGCGGCCCCTGGCCGGCGGTGTTCGACGGGCCCGACGCGACGGGTGCCGACCTGCCGGCGCTGGCCCGGGCCCTGCTCGCGCTGCCGGCCTGACCCGGGTCTACTCGATCTTGTAGCGGACCTCGAGCAGCCCCCCGCACAACGGCGACACCTTGAGCGTCCCGGTGCGGGTGCCGGCCAGCTCGGCCTCGGCCTCGAAGCCGGGCTCCTGGTCGGTGCCGACGACCCGGTAGCCGGCTGCGGTGAGGTCGCCGAGCACGCGGTCACGGGTGGCCACGATGTCCTCCCGCGACCCGGGCACCTTCGCGAACGCGATGGTCGTGCGGCCCTGCATGGTCACCGACAGGACGGTGGCGCCGGCCGTGGAGGGCAGGCCGAGGGGCAGCGTGGCCGGTGCCGCCGCGGCCGGCACGTCGCGACCACCGCAGGCCTGCTCGGACTTGTGCACGAGGCTGCCGCGGTCGTGCCGCTCGAACAGGGCGAAGCCTAGGCCGCCGAGCGCCAGCAGCACGAGCACGAGCACGAGCACAAGGGCGAGGAGCGGTCGCTTCACGGCGGCGGAGGCTAGCCGGTCAGAGGTACTCCAGGCGGACCTGGTCGGTGGTCGGGTGGGACTGGCAGGTGAGCACGACCCCGGAGGCGAGCTCGTCCGGCTCCAGCGCGTAGTTGACGTCCATCTCGACCGCCCCCGCGGTCACCCGGGCCCGGCAGGTGCCGCAGACCCCGCCCTTGCAGGCGTACGGCGCGTCCGGCCGGACCGCCAGGACCGCATCCAGGACCGCGGGACCGTCCCGCTCGAGCGCGACCTGGGTGGTCCGCCCGTGCAGCACCACCGTGATCTCCGCGGCCGCCCCGGATCCGGCGGGACGGGTGCGCTCGCGCGGCGGCAGCGGGTCGGCGTGGAACAGCTCGACGTGCACAGCGGTCGCCGCGACCCCGGCCTCGAGCAGGGCCTGCCGGGCGTCGGTGACCAGGCCGAACGGCCCGCACAGGTACCACTCGTCCACCTCGTGCGGCGGCAGCAGGGTCGCGAACAGCCGCTGCAGGCGCGGCCCGTCCACCCGTCCGCTGAGCAGCTCGCTTTCCTGCTCCTCGCGGGAGAGCACGTGCAGCACCTGCAGCCGGTCCGGGAAGCGGTCCTTGAGGTCGGACAGCTCCTCCAGGAACATGACGTCGCCGCTGGTGCGGTTGCCGTAGACCAGCGCCACCTCGCTCGCCGGCTCGACGTCGAGCACGGTGGCGGCGACGGCCAGCAGCGGTGTGATGCCGCTCCCGGCCGCGATCAGCCCGTAGCGGCGGCGCCGGCCCGGGTCGACCGCCGGTCCGAACCGGCCGGCCGGCGGCAGCACCTCCAGCTCGTCGCCGGGCCGGAGCCCGTCGGTCACCCAGGAGGAGAAGGCGCCGCCCTCCAGATGCTTGACCGCCACCCGCAGCGGCCCCCGCACGGCGCTGCTGCACACCGAGTACGTACGCCGGACGTCCAGCCCGTCCGTGACCCGGCGCAGGGTGAGGTGCTGCCCGGCCCGGAACCTGAACGCGTCGGCCAGCCGGTCCGGCACGTCGAAGGTGAGGGCGACGGCGTCGGCGGTGAGCCGGTCGACGGAGCGCACCCGCAGCCGCACGAAGCCCGCCTCGCCGCCGACATCCGGCGCCTGTTCCAGCGCCGGGCCGGTCGCGGGTGGAGCGCTCACGTCAGTGCTCGCGGAAATGGTCGAACGGCTCCCGGCAGGAGCGGCAGCGCCACAGCGCCTTGCAGGAGGTGGAGCCGAACCGGCTGAGCTGCTCGGTGTCGGCCGCGCCGCACTGCGGGCACGACGGACTGAGCGGGCGTGGCGGGCTCGGCGGGCCGAGCGGGCGTGCGCCGAGCTGCAGCGGCACCGGGCCGGGACCGCGCGGGCGGGGCGGCGCGATGCCGGCCTCGAGCAGCCGGCGGCGGCCCTGCTCGCTCATGTCGTCTGTCGTCCACGCCGGTGACAGCACCGTGCGGACCGTCACGTCGTCCCAGCCGTGCGATGCCAGCGCGGACCGCACGTCGGCCCGGATCTCCTCCATCGCCGGGCAGCCGGAGTAGGTCGGGGTGAGCGTCACCGTCACGGCCGCGCCGTCGACGGCCACCTCGCGCAGGACCCCGAGGTCGGCGATGGTGATGACCGGTATCTCCGGGTCGGTCACCTCCGCCAGGACGTCCCTGACCCACTCCGGCGTGGGTGTGGCGGAGGGCGTCACCAGGTCGCGCCGGGGTGGGAGCGGTGCAGGTGCTGCAGCTCCGCCAGCAGGTAGCCGAACGCCTCGGTGTGCTGCCCCCGGCGGCCTCCGGTGGGTCGCCAGCGCGTATCGGGGACGGCCAGCGTCGCCTCGGCGAGGACCGCCTCGACGGTGACCCGCCACTGGGGCTCCAGCACGGCCGGGTCCGCGGCGACGCCCCGCGCGACGAGCCGGTCCAGGACGGCGTCACGCTCGAACAGCTCCGCGGCGTACGGCCAGACCTCGTCGAGGCCGGCCTGCACGCGCTGGTGCGACTCCGCCGTGCCGTCGCCGAGCCGGACCACCCAGCTGGTGGCGTGGTCCAGGTGGTAGGCGGCCTCCTTGACGGCCTTGCCGGCCACCCCCGCCAGGGGCTCGTCGGTCGAGGCGGTCAGGGCCTGCCACAGCGGCAGCTGCCAGGCCGAGACGAGCAGCTGGCGGGCCATGGTCCGGCCGAAGTCGCCGCCCTCGAGCTCCATCAGCTGGGCGTTGAGCACGTCGGGCTCCTCGCGCAGGAACGCCAGGTCGTCCTCGTCGCGACCGCTGCCCTCGCGCTCGCCGGCGTAGGTCAGCAGGCTGCGGGCCTGCCCGAGCAGGTCCAGCGCGAGGTTGAGCAGCGCGACGTCCTCCTCCAGCTGCGGCGAGCGGGCCGCCCACTCGCACAGTCGCTGTGCCAGCACCAGGGCGTCGTCGCCGAGCCGGAGGGCGTACGCCGCGACGTCGGTGTCGACCTCGAGCGTCGTCGCGGTCACAGGTGGGACACCTCCGCCGGCACGTCGTAGAAGGTCGGGTGCCGGTAGGGCTTGTCGCCGGCCGGGTCGAAGAAGGCGTCCTTCTCGTCGGGGCTGCTGGCCACGATGTCCACCGACGGCAGCACCCAGATGCTCACACCCTCCTGCCGGCGGGTGTAGAGGTCGCGGGCGTTGCGAAGCGCCATGTGGGCGTCCGGCGCGTGCAGGCTCCCGACGTGGGTGTGGGACAGGCCGCGGCGGCTGCGCACGAACACCTCCCAGAGCGGCTCCGAGCGCGGGGCCGGGCAGCCGGGCCGGCCGTGCTCGGTGGCGGGGACACCCGCGGTCGGGACCGCGCCGTGCCCGCCGGCGGAGGTGAACGCGCTGCGCGCACCGTCCCCGCCCGCGCCGGCCTCGCTCATGCGGCGGTCCGGGCAGCCTGCTTGTCGGCGTACGCCGCTGCCGCTGCCCGCACCCAGGCGCCGTCCTCGTGCGCCGCCACCCGGCGGGCCAGCCGGTCCCGGTTGCACGGACCGTCACCCTTCATGACGGCGAAGAACTCCGACCAGTCGATCTCCCCGAAGCGGTAGGAGCCGGTCGCCTCGTCGAGTGCGAGATCGGGGTCGGGCACCCTCAGGCCGAGGAACTCCGCCTGCGGCACCGTCGCGTCCACGAAGCGCTGGCGCAGCTCGTCGTTGGAGAAGCGCTTGATGCCCCAGGCCATCGACTGCGCGCTGTTGGGCGACGCGTCGTCGGAGGGACCGAACATCATCAGCGCCGGCCACCACCAGCGGTCCAGCGCGTCCTGGGCCATCTTGTGCTGCGCCTCGGTGCCTCGGCTGAGCACCATCATCGACTCGAAGCCCTGCCGCTGGTGGAAGCTCTCCTCCTTGCACACCCGCGTCATCGCCCTGGCGTAGGGGCCGTAGGAGCAGCGGGTCAGCGGCACCTGGTTCATGATCGCGGCGCCGTCGACGAGCCAGCCGATAGCGGCGACGTCGGCCCAGCTGCCGGTCGGGTAGTTGAAGATCGTGGAGTACTTCTGCCGGCCGGCGTGCAGCAGATCGAGCAGCTCGGCCCGGTCGGCGCCGAGGGTCTCGGCGGCGCTGTAGAGGTAGAGCCCGTGGCCGGCCTCGTCCTGGACCTTGGCCACCAGGATCGCCTTGCGCCGCAGGCTCGGGGCCCGGGTGATCCAGTTGCCCTCCGGCTGCATCCCGATGATCTCGGAGTGGGCGTGCTGGGCGATCTGGCGCACCAGCGTGCGGCGGTAGCCGTCCGGCATCGCGTCCCGCGGCTCGATCCGCCCGTCGGCGTCCACGGTCGCCTGGAAGTCCCGCTCGAGCGTGTCCACCCTGCCTCCTCATGCCAAACCGAACGACCGGTCGACAATACCTGCCCAGCCCTCGTGTTGTCACGCCCCCGCTACGGTCTGGCCGTGGCCGGGCCGAGCACGCGTGGACGGGGGCGGCCCGCGCGCCACAGCCAGGACGAGCTGCTGGAGCTCGTCGCGCGCGAGTTCCTCGCCCGCGGCTACGACGCCACCAGCATGGAGGACCTGGCCCGGGCGACCGGGCTGACCAAGTCCTCGATCTACCACCACGTCGCCGGCAAGGAGGAGCTGCTGCGCCGCGCGGTCGCGCGCGCCGTCGACGCCCTGTTCGCCGTGCTGGACGAGCCGGGCAGCACGTCCGGTCCGGCCGTGGCCCGCCTGGAGCACGTCGTACGCCGCAGCGCCGACGTCCTCGTGGCCCAGCTCCCCTACGTGACGCTGCTGCTCCGGGTCCGCGGCAACACCGAGGCCGAGCGCTGGGCGCTCGAGCGCCGCCGCGGCTTCGACGCGCGCCTGAGCGCACTCGTCCAGGCGGCGATCGACGACGGCGACCTGCGCGCGGACCTCGACCCGAGGCTGGTCACGCGGCTGCTGTTCGGCATGGTGAACAGCGTCGTGGAGTGGTACCGCCCGGGCGGTACCCACTCCGCGCAGGAGGTCGCGGACGCGCTGGTGCGGCTCGCCTTCGACGGCCTGACCCGGCCGGACCGGCGTACGCCCTGGGTCTGGAACGGCTAGCGGCGCCGCACCCGCAGGTCGCGCCGGCTCACCTGGACGTAGTCGCCCTGGCGCACCAGCTCGGCCGCACCCTCGGAGCGGGTCAGGCCGACCCGGGTGGGGAAGGCGGTCCCGGCGCTGCGCACCTGGCCGGTGAAGGACACCCGGTCGGCCGCCCTGACGGTGACGGCGGACTCCCCGGCGCCGACGAGCTGCACCCAGGTGCGCCGGCCGGGGCCGGCGCCCACCCAGAAGCCCTCGTCGGCCGGGACGCTGTCCACCGGCAGGTCGGTGGCGCTCACCGGACCGGGCGCCAGGTCCGCGCCGGGCCGCAGCGCGGGCGGCCCTGCCGGCCGGACGGCAGGGACCGGCGCGGGCGCCGCCGCCGGGGCGGGAGGCGGTGGGGCCGCGGGAGTGCGGCCGGCGACGAGCACGACCACCGAGGCGGCGACCACTGCCGTTGCGGCGACGGCAGTGGTCGGCCCCGGGTTGCGCCGGAGGGCTCGCCACCCGGCGGCGGCCAGCACGACGGCCCACACCCGCAGGTCCAGCCCGGCGAGCGCCCGACGGCGGACGAGCAGCGTCTCGGCCTGCTGGGAGCAGACCTCGCAGACCATCAGGTGACGACCCGTCCCCAGCCGCTGCTGGCGACGGCGGTCCCCCGCCGAGAGCGCCTCGAGCACCGGACGGCACCGCGGCGTCGGCAGCCGGAGCCGGCCGTACTCGACGACGTAGGCCACCCGCAGCCGCGCGCGGGCCCGGGACAGCCGGGCCGCGAGCACCCCGGAGACCGTCCTCGCCGGCCGGTCCGGGTCGGCGGAGTAGTGCCGGAGCAGCAGCTCGCGGTCGGCCCCCGACAGTCCCGCGAGCGCGCGCTGCAGGCTGGCCTGCTCCTCTGCGACGAGCACGTGCTCGAGCTGGGTGGGTCCGGTGTCGGGTGCGTGCAGCCGATGCCGGTGACGTCGCCGCAGCTCCTGCTCCCGGCGGCGGCTGACCAGCAGGTTGCGCGCGGTGGCGACGGCGTACGCCGGCCAGCCGTCCCGGGCGAGGCGGTCGCGGGCCGCCAGCAACCTGGCCATGCTCTCCTGCACGACGTCCTCGACGTCGTGCTCGGTGCGGGCCGCGACGTAGTGCTGCACGGCCGCCCGTACCTGGTCCAGCTCGGCGTCTGCCGTCTCCGACGTCTGCACGTCTGGCTCCTTCCCGTCCCGTCCCCGTCCAGATCGAGACGTCATGGGTCGGGACCCAACTCGTATGGACAGAACAACGTTGCAACAGCCGGTCAGCGGGGCACCGATGAGCCGTCTCGGCCCTGTCCTGCCCGCTGTCCTGCCCCCGCAGCCCGATTCCGAGGAGACGCCATGATCTCGTCCGCCAGGGGCGTGCGGCAGCGGTCCGCAGGCATCCACGGTCGCCGCGGGCGCCGCAGCAGCGACCCGTGCCCGCTGTGCAACAGCGAGCTCGGCGGCCGCTCCAACCTGACCCGGCGACGGCCGGTGTTCAGCAGTGTGCCGGGCACATTCACCTGGCGCTGCCCGGACTGCAACGGCGTGTGGCGCGACGATCCCTCCCCGTCCTACCGCAGCACCTGACCCCCGGTCCTGAGGCGGGCCTGCCGAGACCCGGCCGCTACCCGGGCGGGACGGCCACCTCGATCAGGCCGGTCGAGACGTCGTAGATCCCACCGAGGACGGGCAGCCCCGCGGGCAGGTACGGCGAGCTGCGGATCCGCTGCACGTCCCGCCGCAGCGCCTCGACCTGGTCGCTGATCGTCCGGAACTCCAGGCTCCTGCTGTCCACGCCGTGGGCGAGCAGCTCGGCGTGCACCTCGTCATCGGTCACCTCCGTCATCCGGCAGTCGGTGTGCGGCACCACCATCACGCGGGTCACCTCGAGCAGGTGCACGGCCAGCACCAGCGTGCGCAGCACGTCCTCGGTCACGCGGGCCCCCGCGTTGCGCAGGATCTTGGCGTCGCCGGGCTGCAGCCCGAGCATCTCCAGCGGGGAGATGCGCGAGTCCATGCAGGTGACGACGGCCAGGCCACGGGCGGCCTTGCCGGCGATGTGCGCATCCGCGAACCGCCGGCCGTAACCGGCGTTGGCCGTCAGCACGTCCTCGAACGGGTCCATGCCGGCTATCTCAGCAGGGCGCGTTCCGCCGCCCGGGAGCGGGTCCGGTACGGCGGACGGTCAGGACACGCGAGCACGCTGCTGGTCAGGCGAGCTCGTCGAGAACCCGCTGCGCGACGGCCAGCGCGCTGTTGGCCGCCGGCACCCCGGCGTAGACGGCGGTGTGCAGGAGCACCTCGCCGATCTCCTCCGGGGTGAGGCCGTTGGTGACCGCGGCGCGCACGTGCAGGCCCAGCTCGTGCTGGTGACCCAGCGCGGCCAGCAACGCGAGCGTGAGCATGCTGCGGCTGCGCCGGTCCAGGCCGGGACGCGACCAGACGTCGCCCCACGCATAGCGGGTGATGAAGTCCTGGAAGGGCGCGGTGAAGGCCGTTGTGGCGGCCACGGCGCGGTCGACGTGCGCCTCGCCGAGCACCGCACGGCGTACCGCCATCCCGCGCTCGTGCCGGCTCCGGCCGGCCGGGTCGAGGTGCGCGAGCAGCAGGGCGTCGACCGCCACCGGCTGCTGGAGGTTGGCCAGGTGCGCGGCCCCGGGCAGCACGACGAGCCGCGCCCCTGCTATCGCGTCGGCCAGGGCGCGCAGGTGCTCCGGCGGGGTGGCCGGGTCGTCCGCCCCGGCGACGGCCAGCGTCGGGGCGGTGATGCGGGCGAGGTCGCCGGTCAGGTCCATCGCGGCGATGGCGTCGCAGCAGCCGGCGTAGCCCTCGGCGGGGATCGACGCGACCATCCGCTCACCCCAGGTGCGCAGCCCGGCCGGAGCGGCCGCCGTGACCCACCGGTCGACGACATCGGCGGCGATCGCGCCGGTGCCCTCGGCACGCACCGTCGCGGCCCGCTCCGTCCACGGCGCGGGGCTGGCGAACCGCGCGGTGGTGCACAGCAGCGCCAGCCGCTCGACCCGCTCGGGGTGCCGGGCGGCCAGGCGCATCGCGGTCATGCCGCCTAGCGACAAGCCGACGAAGCTGGCGGTCGCCACCCCCAGCCGGTCCAGCAGCGCGACGGCGTCCTCCACCAGGTCGTCGAGGGAGTACGGCCCGTCGGGCACCGGCGAGCGGCCGTGCCCGCGGGTGTCGTAGCGCACGACGCGGAACCGCTCGGCCAGCGCCGGCACCTGGCCGTCCCACATCTGCAGGGTGCTGCCGAGCGAGCCGGCGAGCACGACGACCGGGGCGTCCGGCACCCCCTCGACGACGGCGTGGACCGGCACGGCGCTCACGGCCTGGCCCGTGCGTGCGCGGCCAGCGCCCGGTCGACGAGGGCACCGGCTGAGCCCGTGCGGCGGGTGGGGTCGAGCAGGGCGTCGACGTCCTGACCGGCCAGCGCCGCCCGCAGCTCAGGCGGCCAGTCCCCGCCGGCGAGCGCGTCCCGGACCATGTCGTGCGCCCGGGCCCGGCCGAGGGAGCCGGCCGCTGCGGTCGCCAGGGCCTCCGAGCCGAGCCCGCTGCCGCCGAGGTTGGCCCGCATCCGGTCGACGTGGACCTGCAGCCCCTCCAGGCACACGCGCAGCCAGGCGGCCGCGCTGCCGGTGACCCGCAGCAGGTCGGCCACGGCGAGCCACTCGGCCTGCCACCCGCCCGCGGCCCGCTCGTGCTCCTGGTGCATCACTCCCATCAGCGTGGCCACCAGGCCGGGGGCGCGCAGGGCCGCCGCACGGGCCGACACCGCCGCCACGGGGTTGCGCTTGTGTGGCATGGCCGACGACCCGCCGGGACTCGCCTCGCTGACCTCGGCCACCTCCGACTGCGCGAGCAGCACCACGTCCAGCGCCACCTTGCCGACGACGCCCGCAGCGGCACCGAGGGCACCGGCGAGGTCGGCGACGGGCAGACGCACCGCGTGCCACGGCAGCACCGGCTCGGGCAGGCCGAGCCCGGCGGCCAGCGCCGCGAGCACCTGCAGTCCGGCGTCGTCGTACGCCCCGAGCGTGCCGGCCGCACCGCCCAGCTGGACCGGCAGCGAGTCGGCGGTGGCCCGCACACGCGACACCGCCCCGTCCAGGCCGGTCAGCCAGCCGGCGGCCTTGAGCCCGAACGTCGTCGGCACGGCCTGCTGCCCGAGGGTCCGACCGGCGAGCGGGTCGTCGCGGTGCGCCCGGGCGAGCCGGGCCGCCGCGGCTGCCGCGGCCCGCAGGTCGGCCAGCATCGGCACGGCCGCACGTCGGGCCAGCAGCACCATCGCGGTGTCCAGCACGTCCTGGCTCGTCGCGCCGCGGTGCACGTGCGGACCCGCCTCCGGGCCGGCGACCTGCTCGAGCGCCCGCACCAGCGGGACGACGGGGTTGCCGGCGGCGGCCGCGTCGCGTCCCAGCGCGCCCACGTCGTACGCCGTGACGTCGGCGCAGGCCTCGGTGATCCGCGCGGCTGCGGAGTCCGGGACCAGGCCGGCCTTCGCGCAGGCGCGAGCGAGCGCCCCCTCCACGTCCAGCAGGGCGCGCAGCCAGGCCCCGTCCGAGGCATCCACGTCGCCGCGCGCGAGGACGCCGTCGAAAAGTCCCTCAGAGCCGGAAGAAGACGGTCTCATCGCTCCCCTGCAGCACCACGTCGAACCAGTAGCCGTCGGCGGACGGCTGCGCGAGCAGTGTGCCGCTCGCCGCGTCGTCGGGCAGCGAGGTCAGGACAAGATCCTGCGCGTTGGCCTCCGCCTCGTCGGCGAAGTACAGGCGGGTGACGACGCGGTCGAGCAGACCGCGGGCGAACACCGAGACGTCGACGTGCGGCGCCTGCAGGCCGCCCTGACCATCGGGGACGCGGCCCGGCTTGACGGTGCGGATCGCCCACTGCCCGCCGACCGTCGTCGAGCGGCCGAAGCCCCGGAACCCGGCGACGGCACCGCGCGGGTCGTCCGGGTGGTCGAAGCGCCCGTCGGCGTCGGCCTGCCAGGTCTCCACCAGCGCGTCGTCGAGAGGGCTGCCCTCCCCGTCGAGCACCCGGCCACGGAGCCAGAAGGCGCCGCCCCGGCCGGCTCCGGCGACGTCCGGCCCGTCCGGCCAGGCGAGCGCGAGCGAGAGGAACGGACCAACCGTCTGCGACGGCGTGAGCCCCAGCGCACTCATGCGTGCGCCTGCTCGAACGGCTTGGCCGACCGTCCCCGCAGCACGATGTCGAAGACGTAGGCGAGGGCCCACGACGGGACCGACTCCGCCAGCGAGAAGCCGGCCACCAGCCTGCGGCGGGCCTCCGGGTCGGTCACGGCCTGGAAGATCGGGTCGTGGGCGAACAGCGGGTCGTCCGGGAAGTACATCTGCGTGACGAGCCGCTGGGTGAACGCGCGGCCGAACAGCGAGAAGTGGATGTGCGCCGGTCGCCAGGCGTTGTGGTGGTTGCCCCACGGATAGGCGCCCGGACGCACCGTGGTGAAGCGGTAGCGGCCCTGCTCGTCGGTGACGGTGCGCCCCGCACCGGCGAAGTGCGGGTCGAGCGGCGCCGGCCACTGGTCGCGGTCGTGCCGGTAGCGACCGGCCGCGTTGGCCTGCCAGATCTCCACGAGCGTCCGCGGCACCGGCCGGCCGTCGCCGTCGAGCACGCGACCCTGCACCACGATCCGCTGGCCGATGGGGTCGCCGTCAGACTGCCGGGTCAGGTCCGCGTCGGCATCGGTGACGCGCCCCTCACCCAGCAGCGGGCCGGTCACCTCGGTGAGGCCCTGCGGCAGGGGGACGGGTGCGAGGCGGGGTGCGCGCAGCAGAGTCGAGGCGTACGCCGGGGACTGCAGCGGCGGGTGCACTCCCCCGACGTCGTCGTACCGCGGAAGGTCCAGCCCCCTCGCCAACTGCACGCCTCCCTCGATCCGTGGACGCGGAGGCTATGTCGCGGGCCACCGGCGGCGACAGGGCAGACTTCCGCCCAGAGGAAGGGGACGCGATGGCGGCACCGGCGGCGAAGGCCGGTCGCAGCGTCACGTCGCGCGCGCTCACGGTGCTGGCCGCCTTCGACCAGGACCACCTGCGGCTCGGGCTCTCGCAGATCGCGCGGCGCGCGGGGCTGCCACTGACGACCACGCACCGGCTCGTGCATGAGCTCGAGGCGGGGCAGGCGCTCGAGCGGCGCGAGGACGGCAGCTACGTCGTCGGGCGCCGGGTCTGGCAGCTCGGGCTGCTCGCTCCGGTCCCGCTCGAGCTCCGCGAGGCCGCCCGGCCCTTCATGCAGGACCTCTGGGAGACGACCCGGGAGAACGTGCACCTGGCCGTTCGGGACGACCTGCAGGCGCTGTACGTCGAGCTCATCTCCGGCCGCGACTCGGTGCCGATCGTCAGCCGCCCGGGCGTACGGCTGCCCCTGCACGCGACCGGCGTCGGCAAGGTGCTGCTCGCGCACGCCCCGGCCGACGTCGTACGCCGGGCGCTGCTCGATCCGCAACGGGTCACCGGCTACACGGTCGTCGAGCCGGGCCGGCTGCGGGCCGACCTGGCCGAGACGCGACGGCGCGGCTACGGCCGTACGGCGGAGGAGATGACGCTCGGCACCTTCTCCCTCGCCGTGTCGGTGCTCGATGCCGACGGCCGGGTCGTCGCCGCGCTGGGGCTGGTCACGCGCACGCTGCGGCGGGACCTGCCGCGGCTGGTGCCCGCCCTCCGGGTCACCTCCGCAGGCATCACGCGGGTCCTGTCGCGCACCTGAGGTTCCGGGTGCGGGACGCTGCAGCATGCGCACCCAGGTCGGCATCGTCGGGGCGGGGCCGGCGGGCCTGCTGCTGTCGCACCTGCTCGCCCAGCGGGGTGTCGAGAGCGTGGTCGTGGAGAACCGCTCCAGGGAGTACGTCGAGCAGCGGCAGCGGGCCGGCGTGCTCGAGCAGGGCACCGTCGACCTGCTCGTCGGGTCCGGGGTGGGCGACCGACTGCAACGAGAAGGCTTGCAGCACAAGGGCATTCACCTGCAGTGGCCGGGCGAGCGGCACCGCATCGACTTCGAAGGCCTGACCGGCAAGTCGGTCTGGGTCTACGCACAGACCGAGGTCGTCAAGGACCTCATCGCGGCCCGGGTCGCCGCCGGTCAGGAGCTGCACTTCGAGATCTCCGACACCGCCGTACACGACATCGAAGGCGAGCGGCCGCGCCTGAGCTTCACCGACTCCTCCGGCATGGGGCAGAGCGTGGAGTGCGACGTGCTGGTCGGCGCGGACGGCTTCCACGGCGTCAGCCGGCACGCCATGCCCACGGCACTGCGCCGGACGTGGGAGCGCGACTACCCCTACGCCTGGCTGGGGATCCTCGCGCAGGTCCCGCCCTCGACCGACGAGCTCATCTACGCCTGGCACCCGGACGGGTTCGCGCTGCACAGCCTGCGCTCGCCCGAGGTCAGCCGGCTCTACCTGCAGGTCGACCCGGCCGAGCGGGTGCAGGACTGGTCCGACGACCGGATCTGGACTGCGCTGCAGACCCGCCTCGGCCTCGACGGCTGGGCGCTCCGCACGGGCCCGGTCCTAGAGAAGGGCATCACGCCGATGCGCAGCTTGGTGAGCACACCGATGCGGCACGGCCGGCTGTTCCTGGCCGGGGACGCGGCGCACATCGTGCCGCCCACGGGGGCCAAGGGGCTGAACCTGGCGGTGGCCGACGTGGCGGTGCTCAGCGACGCGCTCGTCGCCCTGCTGAGCAACGGCGACCCCTCTCTCGCCGACGCCTACCAGGAGACGGCCCTGCGCCGGGTCTGGCGCAAGACGCACTTCTCCTGGTGGATGACCTCGATGCTGCACATCGCCGACGACGACGATTTCGACCGCCAGCTGCAGCTGTCCCAGTTGCGCTACGTGTCGACCTCGACCGCAGGGGCGACCGGGCTGGCTGAGAACTACGTCGGGCTACCCTTCGGCGTGTGACGGCTTACGCCGACCGGCTCGCGCTCAGGGCGTGAGCAGCACCTTGATCGCCCCGTCCTGCTTGTGCTGGAAGATGTCTCCGCCTGGCCGCCCGGCACTTCGCCGTACAGCTTGGAGAGCCGAACAGCGCGGCTCCCGACCCGTACTCACGGACCTGGGTGGTCTCGCACTGCGTCGGCAAGCCCGGGCGCACATCCAGCAGGAGCCGCAGGCGATCTGGAACGGGATGACGACGCGGTCGCCGACCTTGAGGTTGGGGACCGCGCTGCCCACCTCGTCCACGATGCCCATCGGCTCATGGCCGAGGATGTCGCCTTCGCACATGAACGGTGCGAGCGGCTCGTAGAGGTGCAGGTCCGACCCGCAGATGTTGGTCGTGGTGACGCGGATGATGGCGTCGGTCGGCTCGGAGATCCTCGGGCCGGGCACCGTGTCGACGCGTACGTCCCGCTTGCCGTGCCAGAGAACTGCTCTCACGTGCGTTCTCCTTGCCCCGGAGGGGCGGGAGCCCCGCTCGTCCCCCGCGCTACCCGGTCAGTGGCCTCGGAAACGGGCGCGGGACGGGGGCACCGTAGGGTCCGGATCGGGCGGGATTGGACGGAGGTGTTCGGACCTGAGCGCGCGTTTCGAGGAGCTCTCCTGGCGTCGTACGCCGATGGGCGAGATCAGCCTGCGCCGGCGGCTGGAACCGTCGCTCAAGGTCGAGGTGTACGAGGTCAGGCTCAACGAGGAGTTCCTCATGTCGAGCCTGTTCACGGCCGCCGAGGTCGCGCTGGCCGAGCTCGGGCTGGCTGCGGTGCACGGCACCGATCTGCAGGTGGTGGTCGGCGGCCTCGGGCTGGGCTACACGGCCCGGGCCGTCCTGGCCGATGCCCGGGTCGGCTCACTGCATGTCGTCGAGGCGCTGGACGAGGTGATCGAGTGGCACGAGCACGGGCTGCTCCCGTTCGCCGACGATCTTGTGTCGGATGCGCGCTGCCATCTGGTCGGCGGCGACTTCTTCGGGATCGTCGCCGGCGGCGCTCGGTTCGGGGCAGACGGGCCGGACCGGTGTGACGCGCTCCTGGTGGACATCGACCACACGCCGCGGCAGCTGCTGCATCGCAGCCATGCCGGCTTCTACACACCGGACGGCCTGCGCCGCGTGGCGGACCGCCTGCACACCGGCGGGGTCTTCGCGCTGTGGTCGGACGACCCGCCGGACGAGGGCTTCCTCGGCGTGCTCGAGGAGGTGTTCGCGACCGCGGAGGCGCACGTCGTGAGCTTCCCCAACCCGCTCACGCACGGCGAGTCGGCGAACACCGTGTACGTGGCCCGGCGGGCTGGGACCTGACGGCGTCAGTCCCCGTGGTGCACGGCCTCCACGTTGTGGCCGTCGAGGTCGCGCAGGAAGACGCCGTAGTAGCCAGGGTGGTACTGCGGCCACTCGCGCGGGGCGTGCAGGACCTCCGCGCCCGCCGTCACCGCGGCGTCGTGGACTGCGTCGACGGCGCGGCGGTCGGCGGCGCGGAAAGCCAGATGCAGCTCACGGGTCTCGGCGCCGGCGGACGGCCCGAGCCAGAAGCTGGGGACGCCGTCCGGGCCGGACAGTCCGACGACGAAGGAGTCGCCAACGGGGAAGCGCATCGCCTCGCGCATCCCGATCGGGCCGAACGCGCGCAGGTAGAAGGCGAGCGAGGCCTCGACGTCAGCGACCTGGATACCGATGTGATCGAGCATGACCGGGATGCTAGCGGCGGCCTCCGACATGCGCCGGAACACCGCGGCGGCCGGGCCGAGTGATCATCGTGCCGCAGCCCCGCGGGCGCCGCGACTCAGCTGTCGGCTCATCCCGCGCGGGCGGCCCTGGTCCCGACGACGACGGTCGCGTCGAGCTCGTCGGAGCTGGCCACCTGCGCGACCAGCCCGCAGCGTGCGAACGCCTCGACGGTCAGTGACGCCTGGCGCTCGCTCGTCTCGACCAGCAGGTGGCCGTCCGGCGCCAGCCACAGCGGCGCCTCGGCCGCCACCCGCCGCTGGACGTCCAGCCCCTCGGCGCCGCCGTCGAGGGCCACCCGCGGCTCGTGCAGCCGCGCCTCGGGGGGCATCAGCGCGATCGCATCGGTGGGTACGTAGGGCGCGTTCGCCACCAGTACGTCGACCCGGCCCCGCAGCGCAGCGGGCAGCGGCTCGAAGAGGTCGCCTTCGTACACCTGACCGCCGGCTGCAGCGACGTTGCGCCGGGCGCACCGAACCGCGGCCGGGTCGAGGTCGACGGCGTACAGCTCGACCCGGTCCAGGGTCGCGAGCAGCGCCGCTCCCACCGCGCCCGAGCCGCAGCACATGTCGACGACGACAGCCCCCTGCCGGGCGAGCGCGGCTGCCTGCCGGACAAGGAGCTCGGTACGCCGCCGGGGCACGAAGACTCCCGGATCCACGGCAATGCGCAGGCCGCAGAACTCCGCCCAGCCGAGGACGTGCTCCAGCGGCAGACCGGCGACGCGTAGCTCCACCATGTCGGCGAGGTCGGCCGGCGTACGCGCCGCAGAGAGAAGCAGTTGGGCCTCGTCCTCGGCGAAGACGCAGCCGGCGGCCCGCAGTCTTGTGACGACGAAGGATCGGGCGCAAGGTGACACAGGAGTTGCCATGAGAGCCTTTCGGTACGCCGAAGGGCGCTCTCACGGTCAGCTGCGCCGGGCGGACCGCACGGCCGTGAGGTGAGAGACACCCGCTGAGTGAGCGGTAACGGGGCTCACCTCCTCTGTCGGGTCCAGTGCTGAGACGGCGACAGTACCTCCGAGGACGCCTGGCTCCGGCTCAGCCGCGCGTCGGCGCCGGGTCAGCGTGGGGTGGCGGCGAGCTTGGCGCCGAGGGCAACGAAGGACACAGCGAAGACGCGTCTTACGCCATTGACGATTCACGGACGCGAGCTGAGGTGCGTGCGGACCGAGGCGGCGAGGATGCCGTACGTCGCGAACACCACGAACGTCATCAGCATGAACACGGCGCTGAGACCGAGCAGCCTGGCAAGCGCGTGCTGGCCGTGGTCGGGGACGAACTGTGGGAGGAGGCGAAGAAGAAGATCGTCAGCTTGGGGTTGAGCAGGTTGATCAGCACTGCCGAGCCGACCACGCGACGCGCCGACTTCCGCGCCGCGTCCTCCTCGACGGTGAGTACGCCGTCGTCGCGCCAGGTCGCCCAGGCCATGTACAGCAGGTAGGCGACACCCAGGATCATGAGCGCCTCGAACGCCCGGCCGCTCGCCTGCAGCAGGGCAGCGGCTCCGGTGATCGCAGCGGCAAGGTGCGGCACGATCCCCAGCGTGCAGCCGAACGCGGCGATCAGGCTGGCCCGTACGCCGCGAGCCGTCCCTGCCGCGATCGTGTACAGCGCGCCCGTGCCCGGCGTGGCCACAATGACCAGAGACGTGACCAGGAACGCGACGCTCACCCGATGCCCCTCACCGCGGCAAGGGCCGACCGTACCCGGGAGGTGAGGGGCGGCGCGCAGATCGGTCAAGCCGGCGTGATGAGGCCGAGCTGCCGCAGAGCGGTCAGGCCGTCGTCGAGGCCAACTTCCTCGGTGATGAGGCCGTTCTCGACCGTGAGGACCGTCGTACCGGTGAAGCGCATCGTCTTGCCGGTGCCGGCCGGTAGCGAGCCGATGGGCATGTCGTCGAACGCGTCGCCCGTCTGCGTGCCGCCGCCCTCCCACTGGCCGACGACGTAGTCGCCCTCGGCGATCAGGTCGGCCGTTCCCCAGAAGTTCAGATCAGGGAAGGCCGCGCGGAACTTCGTGGCGAATGCACGCACCTCGTCACGACCGCGGCACGGCGCGTGCAGCGAGTACTCGAAGCGGATGTCGGGGGCGGCCAGCTCGTCGATGACGGCGGGGTTGAACTCGCTGCCCCAGAACTCGGTGAACCAGCGTCCGACGACGGCCTTGTTGGCTTCTGCAGACATGCTTCGTCCTTTCAGGTGGTGGCGCTCGCTCTCCAAGCACCTCACCAGGAAGACGCCCCGCAAGGCCGGGACGTGAGATGGCAGGCTCGAGTCGCTGCAGGCGAACAGGATCGCGCTTGACGTGACCGCACTCTCTGGGCCGCCCGTACCGGCCTGCCATGACGACATTGCCGTTATCGGAGGCCCAGGCACGGCTGACGCAGATTGGCGACGAGGTGCACCGCACGCACCAGCGGGTCACGATCACCAAGAACGGCCGGCCGTACCTGGTCCTGATGTCGGCGGTGGACCTCAAGTCCCTGGATGCCGCTTGGAGCTGCTCTGCCAAGGTGCCCGCCGCGTCTTGGCCGACGTGCTGCCCGGCTACTGCCTTCGTGCCGCGGTAGGCAGAGAACGTCACCTCACATCTCGTCGGCTCGCGTGCCTACGCTCCATGTCTCGTTCGACGCGCCTCCGTCGGGCCGACTCAATCCGCTTGTCACGCCGGTACGTCACCACAGACAGCGCTCCGTCACACATACCCGTCGGGCCTCATCGCGCAGGGACTGCACCCGCGGGTCATCCAGGCCCGACTCGGGCACGCGTCCATTAGCGAGGCCATGGACACCTACGGTCACCTGTTCCCGGACTCGGACGCGGAGACCGCCGACGCCCTCGACCGCCTCTTCGGTGATGTCGCTGCGCGATGAGGCATCGCCTGCACGGCAGCCGGCACAGCCGCGCGCTCACGCCAACCGACATCCGAGCGCCCGCCGCGGCACCGCGCTGCTGCTGGATGCCCACACATGGCTCCCCTCTGTGTCAAGACGCGGCTGGAAGCGCGGTCCTAGGATCGGTCGTGGCGGGCCCGGGGAGTGACTTGTCCGAAGAGCCGGTGCGGGGATGCGAGCCGGTCACGCTGGACTCTGTAGACGTTCCCCGTTGTCCTCCCGGGCCCGTCATGGCGCGCACGGCGTCGTCGACCATGTGCCGGTAGACGATGTCGGACAGCCGTCGCTTCAGGCAGCGCATGGCTTCCATCGACGTCTTTCCTGACGCCTTCTTTCGGTCGTAGTAGGCGCGGCCTTCGGTCGGGTTGCGCAGCTGGACGGTCGCCATGATGTGCAGCGTCCGGTTGATCTGCCGGTTGCCGGCGCGCGAGAGCCGGTGGCGGATCTGGTCGCCGGAGGACGCGTCGAGCGGAGCGGTGCCGTTCCACGAGGCGAAGTGGCCTCTGGTGGGGAACCGGGTGATGTCTCCGACGTCGATCAACAGGCGTGCCGCGCCGGACGGGCCGATGCCGTTCAACGTCAGCAGCGAGGTGCCGGTCACCTCGATGAGCTCGCGCAGCTCCTTGTCGGCGGCCTTCTTGCGCGCGTAAATCCGCTCGAGGTCGGCGATCAGCTCGGCGGCGACGCGACGGCGGGCCTTGCCGGCGGCGTCCCGCGGCCGCACCTTCGCCAGCAGCGCCTTGGCCTGCGCGGCTGACAGGTCCTTCTTCGCCCCACCAGGAATGAGCTCCAGCAGCAGGTGGTGCAGCTGCGCGACCATCCGGGTGTGGTCCTCACCGAGCGCCCGGCGCCGGTCGGCCAGGACCCGCAGCACGGCGAGCTGTTGGTCGTCGACGACCGGCCGCAGGCCGGCCATGCGGGTGCCGACCAAGGCGATGGAGTGCGCGTCGGTGGCGTCGGTCTTGCGCCCCTGCCCGGTAGAGAACACGCGCACCCGCGCAGACAGCTTCGGCGGCACGTCCACCACCTGCTCACCATCAGCCAGCAGGCGTGTCGCTACGTGCCGGCCGATCCCGCTGCACCCCTCGACCGCCCAGACGCGCTCGGGCCACCGTCGCGCAGCCCGGAGCATCGCGGCATAGCCCGACTGGTCGGTGGCGTATCGGCCACCGTCGAGCACCGACTCGTCCGGCGCCATCACCTCGATAGTGACCGACCGCTTGTGCGGATCCATGCCGATGACCACACGGGTCATGGGTGTCCTCCCTGCTCGAGACCGATACCTGTTGGCGAGCAGGGAGGGCAGCGCTACTTCGAGCTGAGCAAACCCCTCTTGAGCCTCTCCCTGCTCAGCAGTGCCCGGCCCGCGCAGGCCATGAGAGAGCCACACGACGGATCGTGGGCAGCCGACGTGAGAGCGACGGGCCGGGCACCTGGACCGAGCCTTGCGCAGGCACCGGTCCTGAGCTCATTCAACAAGTAGCCGATGTGCGGACGTCGACCGGCTCCAGTTGTCCCCGGCCACGCAACAAGCGGCTGCCACCAACTGCGGCAGGCGACGCTCATCACGGCGTGACTGGTTCGGGGTGGCGGCGATCGTCCTCGTCGGGCCGATGCCTTGCGCGTGGCGGCCAGTCGAGGAGACCCGCACGACAACGGCAGAGTGCCCGCACGCCCCGTCCGTGAAAGGCTGCGGCAGATCGGCGAACAGGTGGATCTTCGAGACCGTCTTGGTGCCGCACTCGGGCCTCGACGGTGCGGCAAGGGCGGACTTCGATGTTCGTCTAGTGTTGGACGCACGGGTGCAGGGCGCATTGGCGGTCCGGCTCGGCCGTCACGAGCGACTGCTTGTCCTGCGCGACGCTCTTTGTTCAGGACGACGCAGTCGACGCCTTCCCAGTCCAGTGGCATGTCGACCTCGGCTTCGGAGCGCACGCGAATGCCGGCCGGCCATACGGCGTGCGGCCCTCCGACGAGCTACACCACTTGAGGGAGCGCCCCCCCTAGGAATTGGGACGATCATGTGCCGGACGACGCCCCCAAGCGGAAATTCAAACCGGACGGGTCTTACAAGATAAGATCGCCAGCGCACCCGGGGTGACCTGTGGCGCTCCCGATAGGCGTTCGGGGTACGGGACGGGCCGGTAGGGTCCAAGGATGTCCTGGGACTGGCGCAGGTGTGACGGGTTGTCTGACTTTCTCGAGCCGAGGCTGCAGGACGGCATCAGTGACCGGCAGGAGCAGAACGGGGTCCTGTTCAAGGCCTACTTCGACAAGCCGGACTTACGAGATGCGATGCAGGCGTGGGTGACCGAGCGGCTATATCGCAACATCTGGAAAGCATGACCGGCACTCACAACGAACAGGTTGTGGGGGCGAGAGCGAGCTTGGGGCGAACGCCGGCAAGTCATGGGCGACGCGGCCACAACGCCTCACAGCCGCCTAGCCAGCCTGATCTTGTCAAGCGATAGAAGGTAGCCATGGAGACCCGGGTCCGTACGCCGCACGACATCTGTTTCGCCTCAGCAACTGCTGGTGCCGCTGTTCCAGCGTCCGTACGTCTGGTCGCAAGAGGGCCAGTGGGAGCCGTTGTGGGAAGACGTCCAGCGGCAGGCGGAACGTCTGCTCGAGTCCGGCAAGCCAGGCAGCGCTCACTTCCTCGGCGCCGTCGTCCTCCAGCACCAGGACGGCGTGGTGGGAGGCATGCCGCGCTGGACGATCATCGACGGCCAGCAGCGGCTTACAACCATGCAGCTGCTGTTGGATGCGGCGCATCAGGTCTGTGAGCTTGCTGGAGCCTCCACGGCGGCCCGCCAACTTGAAGACTTGGTGCGCAACCCGCCGCACTTCTGCAAGACGCCGGCGGACGCGCTCAAGGTGTGGCCGACGAATCGCGACCGATCCGCGTTCAACGAGGTGATGACCTCGCCTGTGCCGATCGACTATGACGGCCTGGCAGAGCCCAAGGCCAAAATGTCACTGGGTCACAAGTACTTCAGCGCTGTGCTCAGCAGCTGGCTAGGTGAAGCTTCTACGGCCGAATTGACCGTGGAGCGGGCGAACGCGCTGGCACACGTGCTGCTCAACGAATTGCAGCTGGTCGTCATCCAGCTAGCGGCTGATGAGGACGCGCAAGAGATCTTCGAGACGCTGAACGCGCGCGGGACCGCTCTGAGCGCTGCAGATCTGATCAAGAACTTCGTGTTCCAGCGGCTGGGCTTGCCCGAAACTGACGCCGAGGTCGCCTACATGAAGTTTTGGCGGGACTTCGAGACCGCCTTTTGGGAGCAGGAGGTCAGTGCCGGTCGGACCAGCGTTCCGCGGAGCTCACTGTTCCTCAACCAGTGGTTGGTGGCTCGCACTGGCGCGGAGGTCACAGCCAAGACGCTGTTCAGCCGGTTCAAGCGGTACGCGGCTGAGCCTGCCCAGGACGCGATGGTTGACCTGCTTCCCGGCCTGCACGCGACCGCCACGACGTACCGCTCGTGGACCGAGGCAGGGGAGCGACTGGACGGCTCGATGTCGCAGCTCGAACTGTTCGTCTACCGGAGCACGGTGTTGGAATCTGAGACCGTCAAGCCGCTGTTGATCTGGGCGACCGACCCGACCTTGCCGCCGCTGCCGGCGGCCCAGTTGTCGATCTTCCTCGCGTCGCTGGAGAGTTGGCTCGTCCGCCGGTCCCTGCTTCGACTCTCGAGCAAGGGCTACAACCGATTGCTCGCGGACCTCGTCAGAGAGTTGAGGGACGCACCGCGCGAAGAGGCTGGCGATGTGGCGCGGCGTTTCCTCGCGCAGCAGGACTCCGTCAACACTCACTGGCCAGGCGATGGGGAGATCCGGACCGAGCTGGCGACACTGCCGGCCTACCGCCGATATCGCAAGGGCCGGCTCCGCATGATCCTTGAGGCCATCGAGGACCATGACCGCGGCTTCCGGGTGGGTAGCGCGGCCCTCGCCGACGGACGCGTCCGGCGCAATCACTGTGCGATCGAGCACCTCCTGCCGCAGCAGTGGGAAACGCACTGGCCGGTGGATGGAGACGGGCAGGCCGCGGTCCGGCGCGACGCCGCCGTACATCTGCTCGGCAACCTCACTCTGCTGACGACGCGCCTGAACAGCAAGGTCTCGAACGGAGCCTGGCTAGGGCCAAACGGCAAGCTCGCCCGGCTCGACGAGCACGACGTACTGCTGCTCAACCGTCGCGTGCGCAAGCTGGGAGAGAAAGGATGGGATGAGCAGCGCATCCGCGAGAGGACGCAACTGCTTATCGAGTCGCTGCTCGAGATCTGGCCGGTCCCGGCAGGCCACGTGGGGCTGCCGCCGAGCCTCGACGTCGTCGAGACCCTCAACGTCAGCCTCGCGGACCTGGTCCGCGAGGGTCTTGTGTCGGCCGGGCAAACCCTGTTCGCCAAGGGCATGTACGCCCCTGCAACAGCGCTGGTGCTCAGCGACGGCCGCCTGCAGGTAGCGGACGCCATCTTTGACACGCCCTCGGGAGCAGCCCGTGATGTCGCGAAGCGCTCGGCAAATGGCTGGTCGTTCTGGCTGACAGCGGCCGGAGGCGACGAGAACTTGCGAGAACTGCGCAATGAGTACGCCGGCAAGTTCGGGGACGACGCAGTCGCCGACGACGACCAGGACGCCGAAGAGGACGTGTAGTTGCAGGAGGCCATCGTGAGACGCGTCAGGCCATTAGCCTGCCGACATCGCTGTAGCGCCGCGACCAAGACAACGTTCCGAGCGAGTGAGGTGCCGCTTGTTGGATCGACCAAGCCCAGACGACACCGGTGCTGCCGTCGTGCCCCTCACCGACGCCGTCAGCGCAGGGGTAGACCCATGGCAGCTGCTCGCCCTGGGTGAGGGTATCCGGATCGATTGGTCACCCTGGACAGGCGCCACCGCTGGCCGACAGTGGGGCCCCACGCTCACGGCAACGTCAGCCTTCGCGCGACAGCTGGGCACCGTCACGGAGCGCGCCGGCGCGGGCGCGGGCGCCGCGGGCAGAACGCTTTTCCGACTAGAACTGCCGACCGGTCAGACCGTGCAAAGTCTGGTGCCAGCAGTGGGTGGCGGCTTTCGAGGGTTGCTGCGCGCGCCGGGGAGCCCGGCCATCGTTGGACAGGCGCGCCTGATTCCTGTCAGCGGCGCGGCGGTTGGTGCCGGCGCAGGAGCCGTCGCTCTCGGGCCGCTCGTAGGGATCATGGCACTGTCGGTAGGCGTAGAGATGCTGGCCCGGCGAGAGCAAGATCAGAAGCTCAAGGCGATCAAGCAGACAGTGGACGGGATCGAGAAGCATCTGCAGCTCGAGCTCACTGCAAAGCTCGACACCGCCCAGCAGGCCCTCGTCGCCGCGAACGCAGCGATCCTCGACCAGGCGGCGATCCCGCAGAGCGTGGGCTTGTCCTCGGCGGTCACCGGGCTCCACGACGTGAAGAACCAAGCGCTCGCGTGGCTGGCGCAGTGGGAGGAGTTGACCGCCGAGCTCGGCAGCCCGCAAGGAGGTGTCGGCTTTGACAAGGTCAAGAAGATCCTTGATGTGGGGCTGGGTGGCCGCGACGCCTTCCCGGCCCACGTCATGGTGCTCTACCGGGCGCTGGCCCTCGACTCCCGCGCTCAAGCGCTTGGCGCCGCCGAAGTGGCCTTGGCTAACCCGGATCGCTCCATGCACAACTTCGAGGCCGACATTCGACGCCGGCTGACGGACAACATCAACAACCACGAGAGGCTTCGACGGTTCTTGAGCGACCTCACGGAGCACCCGCTGAGCGTCTCTCTCCCTGCAAAACCAACGGCCTGGCGGACCGTTGCCCGCTACGACCGGACCATCGCCCGGCTGTCGCGCTCGGTGAACATGCTTCCTGAGCCGCCGGCGCTGCTCACCCCTCAGAACACCCAGGTGCTCGAAGCCGTCCGCAACACCGACGGCAGCTTCGTCGTGCTCATCCCAACGGAAGCCGCCTGAGCGCGCTTATGACAATCAACAACACCTGCGCACAGGGCAACTCGGGCCGGACGACAGGGCGCGCGCCGCAGCCGTCGGCCTTCTTCTCCGCGTCGAAGATCACGCCCGGGAAGCAGCGGCTCAGGTGCGGCTGCAACTGCTCCATGCTGGTTGCAGCACCACCAGGAGCGCGCAGGCGGGGCTCGTCGGCGCGCGGCAGCAGGAGCACGACGTCTGACGTCGTTGAGCGGGCTGATCATCGTCTTGCGGGCGAAGCTGCCCTGCAGGAAGGACCCGACCACCAGAGCGGTGTCGGTGAGGCAGTCACGCTCCTCGTTGTGCCGCGTGCGTGCGGCGTCGACTTCGGCCTTGTCGAACTTGAGGGCCTCTTCGAAGGCCGCGAAGGCGACCGGGATCTTGAGCTGATCGCTGGGCATGGCGGACGTCCTCAGTTGGATGGCCGACCAAGGACGGGGAAGTCGCCGGACCTGACATTCACGGTAGTTCGGCGGTCCGACATTTCCGGGCGTGACTCGCCGAGCGCGGTGCTTGACGCGGGTCAAGGCTTCCCTGGCTCCGGCCTGCTGCAACACCCTCATCTGCCGCTGGTGGCGCTCGTAGCCGATGAGTGGGTGGAACTGCTTCTCGTCGGCAGGCACCACGAGCGGCGCTCAGCTCGTCGCGACGTCGACCGCCGCGCTAGGGCTGCCAGTGACTTCAGCTCATCGCGCGAAGGGCCGGTCTCGTGGCGACGTACTGCGCCGTCCGCCAAGCAGGCAGCTACGCGTGGGGGTCCTGCGACGCGTGCCAGGCAGGCTCGGGTGGGGGCAGGACCGCGGCGTTGATCGCCCATGTGGGATTGTGGCGCGAGAAGCCGACGTCGATGTCGGTCCGTAGCGCGTAGTGATTCGGTAGCTCGAATCCCTCGCTGTCTGAGAACCCGTCGTCCCGGCTGCGGCACGCGACACTCCCGACTGATGAGCCTTCGACCGCGGCGTGCACTGTCCAGTCTTCGTAGCGATCGCCTTCGAACGCGAGTCGGAGCCGCCCGACATCGGGTACGTCGAGGGTCCTTGTGGCGTCCCCGTCTTGTGTGGGCTCGTCCCATTCGAGCGAATCAGCGCCGGGCAGCGCCTGCAGGCAACCGACGAGGTCCGCGAAGGCGTCTTCGGCGGCGACGTAGTCCTCAGGCACAGGCCGCGAAGCGACGCCCTCGCCCGTCTCCACCGCGACAGTTACTGCCCTGTCTCCGTCCAGGTCGAATGTCACCGGGATGCGCACGGAGGCGCCAACGGCCTCGGACCAGCGCGCCACGGTCGTGTCGCCGGTCGCGTCCTGTACGACGCCGGCGGCGGTGACCGCAGCGAGGAAGTGCGCGGTGCCGAAAGCGGATCCCGCCGCGCGGTCGACGAGGACCTCGCTCAGCCCGACGACCTGGCGGCCCTCGTCGGCGTAGGACTCCTCGTTGGCGACCTCGGCGGTGTAGTCGTCGTAGAGGTCGGCGACAACGTCACCACCTAGCCGGCCGAGTTCCTGACGGTCGGCGTCGCCGGCGAGCAGCGCCAGGCACGACGCCTGGATGCTTGCATCTGACGGTACGGCGGCAAACACCGCCTTGCTCGCCGCTCCGACGTTGCGGAACAGGACGGGTGGTTCAAGGCCCCAGTCGGCGAACGCAGCAGCCACGTCCTTGTCGGAGCTAACCAGCACGAACGCGCGAGTGTCCTGGTCGGCGGCGGCGAGAACTGAGCGGAGCAGCGCGCTGTCGGCAGCTCCGGTCTTGACTGCACGCCCGTCCTTGACACCGATCGTTTTGGCAGGCCCTTCGACCAGAATCTGGTCGCGGAGCGCATCTCCCGCCACGGCTGCGGCGGGCAGCAGCATCACCGGCTCTCCGAGGGAGATGATGGCCGACCGGAGCTGCGTCAAGATGTCTTGTTTGCTCAGTAGTGGCAACGACGGGACGTCGAGCCCAGACGGTCGCACCGCCTCGAGCGCGCTCAGGGCACTCTGCCGCTCGGCTGCGGCGTGCGCCGTCCACTCCCAGAGGGCGACCTCTGGGACCCATACTTCGACGCCGCCGTGCGCCGCGGCGCGGCTCACCAACCGACGCAGGGCCGCGACGTCAAGGCGGCCGTACGGGAAAGCGTTGGTGTCTACGGCCACCGCGCATACGGAATTCAGGTCGCTGCGCGTGGACGAGTGGCTCGGTTTGCTCACCCGTCCATTGTGGTCCAGGAGCCAGGTCGAGGTGTCGTCGATGGCGGGCGGTCTTGCGCATCATGGGGCGGGCCGCCCCCTACGAGGGAGCCAGTCGGAGTTCGGCGACCCGCTGCTGAAGACGTAGCCGGTCCGCGGGTACGAACGCCCACCGACGTCCGCTCATGCCGCGAGTCGCGCTTGGGCCGGTCATAGCGCCGGCTGTGCGATCTTCGGGGTCAGACCCTGTCACCGGCAGCTAGGAGGTCCGCTGATGCGCATGGTGACGTGCTCCATGGGCGTTTCCCTCGACGGCTACATCGTCGGGCCTGATGGCGGCTTCGGATGGTCGGCGCCTGACGAGGAGGTCTTCCGCTTCGCGACCGACGAGGTGCGACAGGTCGGGGTTCACCTGTTGGGCCGAAGGTTGTACGAGACGATGTTGTACTGGGAGACGGCCGACCAGGACCCGGCGCTCACCGACCTCGAGCGCGAGTTCAGCGCCCTCTGGGTGTCACTCCCCAAGGTGGTGTTCTCCAAGACACTCTCCGCTGTTGAGGGCAGCAACCGTCTCGCTGCCGGCAACCTGGCGGAGGAAGTCGAAAGGTGGCGGGCGGAGCCCGGGCAGGGCGACATCGCCATCGGAGGCGCGATACTGGCTGCGGAAGCGGCCGAGTTGGGCCTGATCGACGAGTACGGGCTGCGAGTGCACCCAGTGCTGGTGGGTGGAGGAACCTCCTTCTTCCCCCGGGCGCAGCGCCGCGCAGATCTTGAACTCGTCGGCAGCCACAAGTTCGACTGTGGAGTCATGTACCTCCGCTACCGCGTGTCGCACTGAGCCCGGCGGAGCCGGTCACCGAGCTCTGCTCGGGGACCGCAACCCAGCGGCTTCCATCGCCGCGTTGTCCTGGTTGTGTAAGGCCGTGCTGGCCGACATCGCGTCGTCCTGCGCGCCCGCCATCGACCGCTCATGCCGCCGGTCGCGCACTTGGAAATCTGCGCGCGGGGGGGTGTGCGCTCGCGGGATCATGCGCCGTCCCGTCCAGAGAAAGTCAGAAGTGTGATCGGCGAGGTCGACGTAGTGTCCTCGCTGTGCCCAACACGCCCGGTGTGTCGCTGCGACCGCGCACCGACGACGACCTTGATCTCCTGTTCGAGATCGCCGCTGACCTGGACACCTGGGAAGAGCGGAATCCGCAGGCGCCGCGCCCTTTGACGAGGGACCGCTTCGATGCTC
>JAABUT010001142.1_pt1 | contig 32414 bp, 27 predicted proteins | sample 5559281 | NCBI WGS metagenome assembly JAABUT01 (sample SAMN10711880, study PRJNA513359) | rock metagenome | isolation source: Antarctica rocks | place: Antarctica: Victoria Land, Ricker Hills nord | collected 2016-01-04 | reverse complement strand
CTTCCACCAATCACTTTGTCCAGGATATTTAATAACCAAAATAATATCCAATAAATAAGGAGTAAATATCTTATTAGTTCCTTACCAATTATTCTGTTATTTCCAACTAAAATTTTATTTTCCATTTCTAAATATATTTTATAAGATCGTTTGTTAATGTCTCTTACTGGTTGGGGTTTGTAACCCCGTCCTTCGAGCTAAGGATTTTTAATCCATTTTATTACATTCAGCTTAACCAGCTATCTTCCTTATTTCAACCCAACCCAAATACTTCTTTTAACCACCCAAAATCCATCATTCCACTTTATAATGATAAACCTGCCGCGCCAAATCCCCTTCATCATCAATGCCTTCAATTACCACGCGGTAAGTGGCTTTGCTGTCTGCATTAAAAAAACTGAAGGAAGCTTTTCCGGTAGAATCCGTAATTAAATTCGGGCTCCAGTAGATCGTGGTACGCAAATCGGCCACTGCTTTATTGGTTTTTGGGTCGTCGTATTTAGGCGAATAAAACTCCTTGGCATTGGTAAACCCTTTCGGACTATACGTAATAATTCCGGGCGTATAAACCTGGTTGATGTAACCCGGATCATTCCCGCGCCTGGTGGTTATCAATAAAACGCCGCCACCGCCACGGCCGCCGTAAATAGCTGTATATCCGCCGGAACGCAACACTTCTATGGTTGCTACATCAGTTGGCGGTAACATCTGCAGATAGTTATTTTCTACATAAACACCATCTACAATAATCTGCATCGGCTGGTTGAAACTGCGCGTAGAATAAGGGATCCCTCCGCGGAAAATTACGCCCAGCAACCGGCCCTGCAAACACTGATCAATGGTAGGGCAACCCATCTGCCTGAAAATATCACCGTTAACAATCTGATCTGCATTGCCCGAACCATTTAAATTGGAAGAGTTTTTTACCGGCTCTTTTTTCTCCGTAATCGTTACTTCTTTTAGCAGGATAGTTCTATTTACCAAGCCATATTTCCGTAAATCATCATACTGCGTTTTGCTGTTGCGCAGGTAGCCAGCCAGCTCATTATTTAAGTTGATAGAAACATCGGGTGCATTTTTATTTTTGGTGACGAATTGTGGCGGCACATTATCCAGCGTAACTTCTACATTTTTACGGCCTTTGGCTCCGCGTGCCTGGATCACAAAACGGATGCTGTCCGGAAAAATTAAATTATCAAACTTAAACCTGCCGTTTTCATCCGTGATGGTATCCAGCAAAAACGCGCCTTTTGTAGTGGTAAACAATGTAACCTTGCTTTTAGCAAGCGGTTTGCCACCCAACGTTTGGATCGAACCCGAAATTTCCATTGATTTTTCCGGCAGAAAACTGATCGCCGGAAAACTGTTCCCCATCAGCAGCGGCCAGGCAAAACGGCGGTAACCCTGCGTCATCATCAGCACATCCAAATCGGCTTGCGTTTTTTCCGTTGGATGTGCAAAATAGTAACCCGGCTGCTCGATATAACCTTTAATATCCGAGGTCAAAAGTAGATCAGACAAAATCGTGTTTTCCTTGTTTTCATCCACCGGCATCTTGGTTTCGTCCGTTACGGCAACAGAAAAACTGCCCATCACAGGTTTTTTTGCTTTGTTTAGCACAGTAAAATTAAGGTCCGTTTTTTGTCGGGGCGAAGTAGTTTCGGGCGAGGAAACAGCAACGTTCAACTGGTCCGGGTTTTGGACGAAGATGATCCGCTCGTTCAGCGGTTCGCCTTGCTGCGTAAATAGCGTAAACTGTGCAATCCCCGAAGGAAAGCGGTTTTTTGGAATTTTGGCTGAGAACGACTGGCTTTCCAGCTTGCTTTTTGCCGTATAATAAGCATCACCGCCGGATTGGCCGATCACCATAATATCCGTGCCTTGTTTCTGCTTAAAAGTTTCGTTGCTAACACTTATCTTAATATTGATAAAATCCGGTTCGTTGGTCAAACTCAGCACAAAACCCTGATCTGATGCTTTCGGCAGTTCCAGCGTTTTTTCAGAACCATCCGGAAAAGTAATTTTAGCCGAATAACTTTTGCCGCTTTCCGGGAAAAGCGAAAACATGCCCATGCCCAAATGTTGTGTACTCATTTTGGCAACTTCAACATTGGCATTGTTTAGCACGCTTCCTTTAATATCCACGCCTAAACCATCGGCACCAACTGCTTTAAAAGCTATTTTAGAACGGACACCATTTACCAGATTGCCGCTTTCCGGGAAAAACTGCACATCCACATCGCTGGAAGTGGCTTTGATCGGTACTGTTTTTACCACTACTTTTTTGGTGTCTGTGGTGATGCTGGCCAAAATTTGTCCGGATTTTAAACTTCCCGGCTGTGGATTGCTAAAATTCAGGCTGATATTTCCATTGTCATCTGTAACGCCTTTACCTTTCAACACTGTTTTAAAATCCAGCTGCACGCGGTAAGTAACCGGTTTATTGGCATAAGGCTTATTATCGAGATCGGCAAAATTGATTGTGGCATTGATTTTCTGCAAACCATTCTCCGCAGAAAACTTATAATTTACCCTGGTAAAAACAGTATTGCTGATGGCATTGCCAACGCTGATAGTTTTGTCGAAATAATAATCTTCGCTAAAATTGCGCATCCATTGCGTGTACGCTCGGATGCGGTAATTGCCTTCCTGCAAAGTATCGGTAAGCGCAAAATTGCCCCAGCTGATACCGGCAGACAGCGGCAAGCGCAATGATTGTTTGATAGAATCTTTATCGTTGATCAGCTCGACATACAAAATTTTGCTCAAACCCGAAGGCTGGTGTTTGCTGCCAACGGTGGTATAAGCTTTAAAATAAATCAGGTCGCCGATGGCATAATACGGCTTATCCAGCTGCAGGTGAACTTTTTCTACGGGATAATTATCGGTAAACTTTTGCAGCTGCGTCAGGATCTTTTTCAGCGGGTCATCATCCTGCCGAACAGCAAAACCGGCAAATAAAGTTGCGGCAAGCAGCAAAGCAACAGTTAAAAATTTCTTTGATTTCATGGTTTCAACAAAAAGCAAAAACGGGATAAAATAATAAACAGGCTTTTCCTGCAAATGTTGCTGCCTGCAATCAGATCAGCGTCAAAAACTATTTTTCCACATCATGCTTTCTACCGGGCGCGTGGTTGGTTTGCTGTATTTGGCGTTGGCTTTGGTGTTGTACAGCGTTTCGATCTCGCCTTCTACCACAAAATAAATCAGCTGCCCGATCGGCATCCCCGGATAAATTTTGACCGGCTGCGTAACTGAAATTTCCAGCGTCCAGGTATTGCAAAAGCCAACATCACCTTTGCCGGCCGTAGCGTGGATATCAATCCCCAAACGGCCGGTACTGCTTTTACCCTCTAAAAATGGTACATGGCTGTGCGTTTCGGTATATTCTACCGTTACGCCCAAATACAAAGTGTTGGGTTGGAGCAGGAAACCTTCTTTCGGGATTTCAAAATGATCGATCTCGTTGTGCTGTTTGGCGTCCAAAACGCGGTTTCGGTAGGTGGCCAAATATTTTCCAAGATGCACGTCGTAAGAATTAGTGCCAAGGCAAGTTGGGTCGTAAGGTTCAATAATAATCGTTCCTTTTTCGATTTCCTGTAAAATAAGTTTGTCTGATAAGATCATAGTTGCAAAAATGCGGAACCTAAATTAATATAATTTAAAAGATATTGCTATCCTTTTCGCAACTTTACTTTATGGGGATTGCTTACAGGAAAAAGGTGGACAACGACGCCGAATTTGCCCTTTGGAAAATTGAGGAAAATGCCGAAGAACTTTACCGGCAGCTACAATTGGACGATGGCGAAAAAGCATTCATCCAAAACCTGAGCAACAGCAAACGCTATTTGCACTGGCTGGGCACGCGCGTGCTGCTGCGCAAAATGCTGAACACCGAAGAATATATTGATTGCAAAATTGATGAACATGGCAAACCGTATTTAACCACCATTCCGTACCATATTTCTTTGAGCCATTCTTTTGATTATGCGGCGGTGATGATCAGCAAAAATAAACCGGTTGGCATCGACATTGAAAAAATTGAACAGAAAGTAGAACGGATCGCCAAAAAGTTTATGCGCCCGGAAGAGCTGGCTTTCATCAAACCGGAGCACAACATCAAGCAATTATACGCTTGCTGGTGCGCCAAAGAAGCCGTTTATAAATGTTACGGCCGCAAAGAAGTTTCTTTTCTCAATCATATTTTTTTGCAGGATTTTGATTATCGTGATGCCGGGACCGTTCATGCAAGCATCAAAACAGATACAGTTGATTTGGATTTTGAAGTAGAATATTTACAGTTTAACGAGTACATGATCGGTTATGCGAAAGCCGTTTGAAGCAGGAGCGGGGAAGGGAGAGCGGGGAGTGAAGCTGTCAACCATGAACTTTTAATATGAGCAAAAATAAGCGGGTTTTTTTTGAAGATTGGGGATTGGTCGATTATAAAGAAGCCTGGGAAAAGCAGGAAGCGGTTTTTGCTGCCACCGTAAAACTCAAAACCGGGCTGCGCAACCGCGGCGAAGACGATGCTTCTTTTACCGGTATAAAAACAGCAACGCCAAATTATTTAATTTTTTGCGAGCATCCGCATGTGTATACGCTGGGAAAAAGTGGCAAAAAGGAGCATCTTTTATTATCTGAAAAACAGCTTGCAGAAAAGCATGCGCAATTTTATCCGATCAACCGTGGCGGCGATATTACTTATCACGGGCCGGGCCAGTTGGTGGTTTATCCGATTTTAGACCTGGATAATTTTTTCACCGATATTCATTTATATCTGCGCACTTTGGAGGAAGCCGTGATTTTGACTTTGGCAGATTTCGGCATCAAAGGCGAACGTTTTCCCGGTTTTACGGGCGTTTGGCTCGATGCCAATGATGCGCAGAAAGCCCGGAAAATTTGTGCGATGGGTGTACGTTGCAGCCGCTGGATTACGATGCATGGCCTGGCTTTTAACATCAACCCAAACCTGGGTTATTTCAAAAATATTGTTCCCTGCGGGATTGAGGACAAAGCGGTAACCTCGATGGAAGTGGAATTGGGCAAAAAAGTATCGATAAAAGAAGTATCTGCAACTTTAAAGAAGTATATCTATCAATTATTCGAAATGATTTAGCTTTATTTTGGTTAATTTTATTAAATCCGTTAATATATTTATAAAAATATGTCTAAAGTTATTTGTAAATATATTTTTAATTAAAAATTTTAGTTAAAATAGTTATTTCCTGCTATTTCTTAAATTTTATAGCTACTTTGCGTAAAATTGAAAGAGATAAGCGTATGAAATTAAATTTACTTCAGTGTTTACTGTTCTTTTTATTGTTAAGTTCGAGTGTTTTTGCACAAAACAGGACAATATCAGGAACGGTAACCGACAAAAATGACGGATTGCCACTGCCAGGCGTAAGTGTAATCATTAAAGGAGGCCGCACCGGCACGGTAACCGGTGCAAATGGCAGGTACAAAATTGGTGTTCCTGCGGGAAGTCAGACACTTGTTTTTACTTACATTGGTTATCGCACCACCGAAACAGCTATCGGTGCAAACAATGTAATTAATGTTGCTTTAAACATTACTGCAAATCAGTTAAGCGAAGTGGTGGTAACAGGTAGCGGCGTAGCTACAAGTAAGGCAAAATTAGCTATTGATGTTGCCTCTGTATCTTCTAAAAATTTACCGCAAACACCCACAGCATCTATTGATCAGGCATTAGCAGGTAAAATACCGGGAGCGCAGATATCATCAGTTGATGGTACGCCCGGTGCACGTGCCAATATAGTGTTAAGAGGTATTAACACAATCCAGCGGGGAACTTCTCCGATGATTCTGGTTGACGGTGTAGAATCCGGTGCGACTGATATTAGCCTGCTTGATCTAAGTAATGTCGATCATATTGAAGTTGTACAGGGTGCGGCTTCTTCTACTATTTACGGTGCACAAGGAGCAAACGGGGTTATTCAGGTATTCACCAAAAAAGGTGTATTAGGCAAACCACAGATTAATTTTTCCAGCAGCGTGGCAGCCAACAGTATTATCAATAGCGGTAATGTGCATCAGGCAATGTACAATAGTTTTAAAACGGATGCCAGCGGAAACTTTTTAGATAACAGCGGCAACGTAATTGCACTGGATCGTGACGGTACTTATCCGGGTGTGGTGTGGCAATATCCTTCTGGTAACGGTAAACCAACGGCTATGTCTAACCCTTTAAACATTGGTAATAAACCTTATGGTACTAATTTAAAGTATTACGATCACATCAAACAGCTATTTCAAACTGCTTATACTACAAACAATTCTGTTAATATTTCCGGTGCTACCTCATCGGTTGATTATAATGTTGGTGTTTCTAATAATCATCAGCAAAGCACTATACGCACCAATAGTTACAATGACCGTACTAACCTTACTGCAAATGTTGGAATTGAGTTATTTAAAGGGTTTACGGTACGGTCTATAACGCAATTGATTTATAACCACAATACATTAAACAGAAGCCTGGGTATCGGTAATTCTGGTGGTATTTTTAATGCTTTAAATTCGTCTCCGTTTTATAACTTCAATCAAACCCTTACAGATGGCACTTTACCTTTTTCTTTGAACTCAGGTACGGTTAGTGTTAATGGTTCAAACCCTTTTTATTATACAGAATATGGCTCTACAAATGATAACCGGGTTGATATCCTTCAGAATTTGCAGGCAGACTATAAAGTGAACAATTTTGTAACTTTAAATGCTAAATACGGAATAAATTATAGTAACCGTGTAGCTGATTATATTTATCAGAACCAATCTGCTAATGTTGCTTCACAGGATTTAAATAATTTTATCAGTAATTATAATGGTGCAAACACAGGTGAATTAAACAAAAACACCTATAATACTTCATTTCAAAATTTCAATGCTTCGGCAACGATCCGTACAGATTTTGAGAAAGATTTCCATCTGAATGTGCCGATAACTACTGCTACGTTACTGCAGTATGATTATCGTAAAAGAAACTATAAGGAGTTTGATGTTTATGGGTTAGGATTACCATCTTACCCCATTTATAATTTTCAGCAAACTTCAACCCAAGCTGTAAACTATGATTACACAGAGCCTTTTGTTACATTCGGTTATGTGGTAAATCAAAAAATTGATATTGGCGAATACGGTGGTGTAGCAGGTGGTTTCCGAAGTGATTATTCTTCTGCATTTGGCGGTGGCTCTAAGCCCTTTACTTTCCCGAATGCAAATGCTTACATACGGCCTTCTTCATTCGGTTTTTGGAAAAACAGTGCATTGGGAAACAGGGTTCCTGAGTTGAAATTAAGAGCCGCTTATGGCCAGGCTGGTATCCAGCCACAACCGTTTGACAGATATCCTACACTTGTACCACAAAATTTAGGCACCGGTCTGGCATTTGCCTTACGCAATGCAAACAGAAACCCGGCACTTAATGTAGAGGTTTCTAAAGAGTTTGAAGCCGGTACAGATTTTGAGGTAAAAGGATTTAACGGCAGCTGGTTATCAGACCTTAACCTCAGCGGCACTTATTGGAAACGCAATGGTTCTAAAATCATTTATGATGTTAGTGTACCGCCATCAACCGGAGCCAATACCATCAGAAACAATGCTATTTCTATTGAATCACATGGTATCCAGGCGTCTTTAAACCTGAATGTTTATAGAGGAAAAGATTTTAACTGGAATTTTACCAGCAATTTTAGTAGGCAAACATCCATGATTACCAAAATCAATGGCCCTTCCATCATTTTGGCAAGTTCTGCTGGTAGTACACAGCTTGTTTTAAATGAAGGAACAAAAATCGGCCAGGTTTATGGTTACAAAGCTTTAACCGGCCTAACCCAAACAAACATGGCCGGCGTACGATACATCAGTGATGCAGATCTGGCCAATTATGAAATTGTGGATGGCAGGGTGGTTAATAAAACAACCAAAAGCGTACAATTTACCAACGAAGCTTATTCTTTTGGTGACCCCAATCCTAAATTTAACATATCTTTTATAAACAGTATGTCTTATAAAGGGTTGAGCTTTAATTTTCAGTTTGATTGGGTCCACGGAAGCCATTTGTATAATCAAACCAAAGAATGGATGTATCGTGATGGTATAAGCAGTGATTATGATAAACCAGTAACGATAAATGGCACAAGCGCAGCCTATACAGCTTATTACAGGAGTATTTATGCAGATTATTTTGGGGCACGTAATGGTCCGGCACGTAACGGTACCAAAGATTACTTTTATGAAGATGCCTCTTTTGTGCGATTGAGAAACGTTTCTTTAGCATATGATTTTGCTAACTTAATCCATAACAAAGTTTTTAAAAGAGTGCAATTGATTTTAACCGGACGTAATATTTTAACATTTACCAAGTACACAGGCTTTGATCCGGAGATAAGTACCGGTACATCTAATTCTGCATTTGACCGTGGTGTGGACAACAGCTCTTCACCTAACTTAAAATCTTACCAAATCGGATTAAATCTTGGCTTTTAACCCATACATAAAATAAGTAATGAAAAAATATAGCATCGTTATAACGTGGATTATCACTGCAACTTTACTGGGTGCCACGTCATGTAAAAAACAACTGGACGTAAAAAATCCAAATTCTCCAACACTTGATCAGGGGCAGACAGAAAGTGGTATCATCTCTCTGGCCAGCGGTGGCGTGTACATTACCGGGTTTAATGGCAGCAATCCAACTGTTATAAATGGTTTGAACTCTTTGGGTGACAGCTATTTTGCCGCAGGTATCCAATACCATGAACTGATGGGTGATAATATTGGTGCCGAAGCATCAAACAACAACATTAACGTGGCTAACCTACCTGATTATGCCATATTTGATGATGGTACAAAAACCTCAAATACTTCGCCGCAAAAGTCGGTATTGCGTATCAGTAATACCCGCGATAAGCGGCCTTCCAATCCTTTTTATCTGGAATGGACTTACATGTATGGTTTGAATAATGCCTGTAACCAAGTGCTTTCTTTAGTAGATAATATTACTTTTTCCGGTGATGCAACAACTAAAAAAAACACGATAAAAGCCTGGTGTTACTGGTGGAAGGGTTTTGCTTACGCTAAAATCGGATCATTGTATTATGCCGGGATAATTAATAGCGGTGTAAATACCGTTGTACCAAACTATGTAAACGCAGCAGCCATTATTACAGAATCAAACAAAAATTTGGATGCTGCAGCTGCTTTATTAAATGGTATTACGAATACAGCAGATTATACTACAGTAATGGCTAAATTGCTGCCAAGCTTTGTACAGATAGGCCATGGTGCTGTACCAACACCAACTATGTTTGTACATAACATAAACACATTAAAAGCCAGAAATATATTGGCCAATATTAAAGTTTCGGATATGACGGCAGCCACTTGGAACGCTGTTTTAACCTTAACAAATGCTGGCATCACCAGTACAGATAATGTTTTTGTGGGGCGTACTGCTGTAAGTAATGGTTTCTTTTCATCAACAGGCGGTTCTGTAGCCGCATTAAGCACTGGTCCGCCAAAGTCGGCAACTTTTAAAATCAGCGAACGCTTGATCCAGAATTATAATCCTGCAGATAAACGACTGGCTAACAATTTTACACAGGTTACACCTTACTTAAACCAGGTTGGCGGTTTTACATTTAGTACACGCTGGCAGCTGGTTGATGGCGGAAACGGTTTAACAGGCGTTAATGTGCTGAGCAACAGAACACCGGGAAGTTATGAATTATACATTGGCGGCTCATACAAAGAAAACGAATTAATGAAAGCGGAAGCCTTGATTAATACAGATGCTATACCCAATGCACTAACAAGTATCAACAATGTGCGCACTGCCCAAGGTGCAGGCTTGCCGGCAGTAACCGGTTTAAATACGGTTGCTGCAGCTACAACCCTTTTGCGCAGCGAGCGCCGGGTAGCCTTAGTTTTTAGAGGGTTAGCTTTTTATGATGCCCGGCGTTACGGTGTTATTTACGATATTTCTGCCGGAGGTGGGATAACCAATGCAATTGCATTAACTACCACTGGCGCAGTAAACACTAAAATTACGATCAATTATAATTTTTTAGACTATTGGGATGTACCGGCCGATGAGTTTGTACTTAATCCGCCAGCCGCAGGAAGTGCCGCAATCAAAAATCCAAACTAATAAATAATTTAGCTTATAATCAACGGGCAGTTTCAAATTGAAGCTGCCCGTTTTTGTTGATGTTTCTTTTATCGGTATAAATTTAGTATTTAAAAGATCACTAATTTAAAATCCTGAAGGGCTGCATATCCGTATGAATTAGCATAAGCATGGCATGAAATTATTAAAAACTATATTTATATTTATATCGCTTTCGATGCTAAATGGTTGTAAAAAGCAGGAAGCAACTACAATTTATGCGTTTGCCAATACCGCTATTGCAACTGCTGCCCCTGTTGCAGATTCTTTAACTTATCTTGCCCTGGGCGATTCGTACACTATCGGGCAATCTGTGCCAGCCGTACAATCGTTCCCTTTCCAATTAGCATCACAACTAAGAAATAACAATTATTATGTTACTGATCCGGTAATTATTGCACAAACCGGTTGGACAACTGCTGATTTAAAAAGAGCTATTTCAAATGCAGCCTTAACCAAAAAGTTCAGCTTTGTTACCTTGCTTATTGGTGTAAACAATCAGTATCAAAATGGTGATACTGCAACTTACCGCGCTGATTTTGACGAACTGGTAAATACTTCTATACTTTATGCTAACGGTTTGCGAAACCATGTATTTGTGTTATCTATTCCGGATTGGTCTGTTACGCCATTTGCTTCTATTTCCGGACATAACATAGCTACTATTAATGCGCAGATAAACGAGTATAATGCCATAAACGAAAGCGAAAGCAAGCGTCTTGGTGTTAATTATTTAAACATAACTGATATTTCCCGCGAAGCAAAAACCGATAATACTTTACTTGCAGACGATGGGCTGCATCCATCCGGTTTGATGTATTTGAAGTGGGTGAAGGGATTACTACCTCTTGTACTTCCACAGTTGAAGAAATAGATTACTTAAAGTAATGCTTCTTTTACCACCTAAAAATCAGCAATCCGGTATCGAGATCGGGATTTGAACCGCCAAACCGCCATCCGATGTTTCTTTGTATTTCGAGTTCATGTCCTGCGCGGTTTCCCACATGGTTTTTACCACATCGTCCAAACTTACGCGGGCATTGTCCGGGTTGCTTTGCAAAGCCAATTGCGATGCCGTAATCGCTTTGATCGCGCCCATCGTGTTGCGCTCAATGCAGGGCACTTGCACCAAGCCGCCAATCGGGTCGCAGGTCATGCCCAAATGATGTTCCATCGCAATCTCCGCAGCCATCAAAACCTGCCGCTGCGATCCGCCTAAAAGCTCTGTTAAAGCACCGGCAGCCATAGCGGAAGACACGCCGATTTCTGCCTGACAACCGCCCATCGCTGCCGAAATGGTAGACCCTTTTTTAAAGATACTGCCAATTTCCGAAGCCGTAAGCAGGAAACGGACGATCTGGTCGATGCTGTTTTTATCACAGAAAATCAGGGCATAATGCAGCACCGCCGGGATTACGCCCGCCGCGCCGTTGGTTGGTGCCGTAACCACGCGACCGAAAGAAGCATTCTCTTCATTCACGGCCAAAGCAAAACAGCTTACCCAATCCAAAATATATTGAAAACTGTTGCTTTTTTGTTTGATAACTTCAATCCAGCTTTCATAATTAGTGTAATCGGCATCGCCCAAAAGCCTTTTATTGCTACGTGCCGCACGCCGCGCCACATTCAATCCGCCAGGCAAAAACCCGGAAGTGTGGCAGCCGCGGTACAAACACATTTTCATCACTTCAAAAATTTGTAAAATACCAGCTTTGGTTGCTTCTTCTGATCGCCAGGCCAACTCATTTTCCATCACCACGTCGGATATTTTGAGCCCGGTTTTGAGGCACCAATGCAGCAGTTCGTTTGCCGTATCGATCGGAAAAGGCAAATCAACTTCCGCTTTTGCTGCGGATTGTCCGTCCGCCTTCAGCACAAAACCACCGCCGATAGAATAATAAGTTTCGGAAAGTGCTTTTCCATCCTCCAAAAAAGCCTGAAAAGTAACCGCGTTTGGGTGAAATGGCAAACTGTTGTTCATCAAAAAAAGCAGATCATCTGCTATGCTGAACGCGATACTTCTTTTACCACCTAAATTTAGTTGTTGGCTGATGGCAATATTTTCAATTTTTAATTCGATCTGATCCACCGGAAATGTCACCGGATCATCGCCGCTCAAACCCAGCAGCACGGCAATATCGGTGCCGTGGCCTTTGCCGGTTTTGGCCAGCGAACCGTAAAGCAGGATTTTGATTTGTACAACCTGCAAAAGCAACCCGGAACTTTCCAGCAAAGCCACAAACTGTTGCGCCGCGCGCCAGGGCCCCAAAGTGTGCGAACTGGACGGCCCGATGCCGATTTTAAACATATCAAAAACAGAAATCTGCTCTTTTTGCATCCTCAAAATTACTATTTTTAAAAGCGATGTTTCTTTATACTGAAATCATGGAAAATTGGACGAAAAAATATTTATTGCCTTGCCCGTTCAAAACTTTGACTGGTTTTGATTGTCCCGGCTGTGGTTTCCAGCGATCAGTTTTGGCTTTATTTAAAGGTGATTTTATAGTGAGTTTCCACTTGTATCCGGCCACGGTTCCGATACTGTTTTTAGCACTGTTTTTATTGTTGAAGATGAAGTTTCCTATCAATCAGCGAGAAATGATAAGGAAGGTTTTGCTGGTGATTGTTGCTGTAATTGTAATTGTTTCTTATGCTTTTAAAGTCGGAAATTCCTTTTGAAGTTTCAACGATAAGCATCTACAAATCCATTTTTGCCATCAAAAAATTATAATCCTTAACCACCGTTTCTAAAAAATACAAGTCGTCAAATTTACTGCTGATGCCCAAATGCGTTTTAATTTGGTTGGCCATTTGGCGTATCAAAACCTGATTGCGGCTTTGGGTTACTTCATGGATCAAAACCACATCACGATCTGCCAGCTGGTTTACTTCCTTAAAAACCGGAATATAATCTGTAGTAACCGGCGCAAAAGCTATTTGGTCAACGTTTGTGCGCGGGTGAGTAGTTACCAGCGTTGTGCCCGCAGCCAAATCGCCGATGCGTTGTTTGTTTTTGGTGAAGATAACCGAAATTAACCCGGCCAGCTGGAAAGTGATCAGAAAATCAACAATCCGGAAAAGCCAGCGGATAACGTACTGGCCCAAACTCGGCCGTGCGCCATCCAAACTAATCACTTTAATTTTCATGATGCGTTTGCCAACGCTTTGTCCGTTCAAAAAAACTTCGCAAACCAGATCATAAAAAACCAAACCCAACAACCAAATAACATACAAACCGATAAAAGCATAACCAAAAAACGTAACTCTTTGCATCACGCTGCCACTTAAAGCGGCCACTGCAATTCCTGCAATCAAAATCAAGATAAAAATCCCGAAATCAATAATGCGTGCCACGATGCGTTCGCCTAAACCAGCTACTTCGTAATCAATTTCAATATTTTGGCTGGTGGTTATTTTGATGGTTTGCATGTTGAACAAATATATTTTTTATTGGCCGAAATAATTATCTTACAAAACAATTTAAAACCGGATTATCGAAAAATTTATACGCTAAAAGAAGCATGAGGGAAGCTTTATTTATCAAACAAAATTCGGCTAAATGGCAGCAGTATGAACAGCTGCAAACGCCTGATCCGGATGAGCTGGCCAAACGTTTCATCAGCCTGACGGACGATCTGGCTTATGCCAAAACTTTTTATCCGCAATCCAAAACCACAGCTTATCTTAATGGGCTAACGGCACGCCTGCATCAATCCATCTACAAAAACAAAAAAGAAAAATCCAGCCGTTTTATTTTATTCTGGAAGCTGGAGCTGCCGTTGCTGTTTAAATTGTACGAAAAACCACTGCTTTACGCTTTCCTGTTTACGGTTATTTTTACATTGATGGGTGCTTTATCAGCCAAATACGATCAAAATTTTCTCCGTTTGATTTTGGGCGATCATTATGTAAACATGACGAACGCCAACATAGCCAAAGGCGATCCCTTTGGCGTTTACAAACAGGGAAACGAATTCAGCATGTTTTTCATGATCGCGTCCAACAATATTTTTGTGTCTTTTTATTGCTTTGTCGGAGGCGTTTTCTTTTCGTTGGGGAGCGTTTACGCGCTGGTTAAAAACGGGATTATGCTCGGCGCATTTGAATATTATTTTTTCAGCAAAGGTTTGGGTTTACAATCCATTCTGGTGATTTTTATCCACGGAACGTTAGAAATTTCAGCCTTGATTATTGCAGGTGGCGCAGGTTTGGTTTTGGGCAACAGCATCCTTTTCCCGAAAACCTATACCCGGATGGATTCTTTTAAACGAGGTGCAAAAGACGGAACTAAACTGGTGATCGGCCTGGTGCCCATTTTTATCACAGCTGCTTTTTTTGAAAGTTTTGTAACCCGCCACACCGGAATGCCGCTATGGCTGAGCGTATCGATACTGTTTTTATCACTACTTTTTATCATCGGTTACGTCATCATCTACCCAAATTACCTCCATAAAAAATTAACCTAAACCAATATGCAACCAAAAATTGAATTAGCCAAAACCCGGGATTTCGGCGAAATTATCAACGACACGTTCACTTTTATCAGCCAAAACTGGAAGCCTTTACTAAAATCGTACGCTATTATTTGCGGCTTTTTTGTTGTGGCAAACCTGGTAGTGGCTTTGTTGCAACAACAAAAATTGATTGGTGTAATGGAAAACCAAATGCCAGCTACTTCGCCACAAGAATGGCGCGGAAGGTTAACCGCCATGTTTGGAATATCTTATGTTCTAAGCCTGATATTTGGCCTGCTTAATGTTACCGCAATTACAACTGTTCCGCTATCTTTCATGGCATTGTACAAAGAAAAAGGGAACGTGGCACCGGAAACAGAAGAAGTCTGGGGCTATTTTAAACATTACTTTTTCCGTGTTTTAGGCAGCTATCTAGTAATTGGTATTTGTTTAGTTGTTGGCTTTATGTTGTGTTTAATTCCCGGTTTTTATTTGTGGCCGATCTTGTCGCTCATTTTACCGATCATCGTTTTTGAAAACGCAAATCTGGGTTATTCCTGGTCAAAAAGTTTTCAACTGATCAAAGAAAATTGGTGGCAAACATTTGGTGCCATCGTTGTGAGCTGGATTATTGCCTACGCAGCCATGATGATTTTTGTCCTTCCTGTATCTTTGTTTACGGTTGGAAGCCTGTTTATAGCCAAATCGCATCCAAGCTCTTCTGCACTGATACTCACCACAATTATTTCTGCATTGTGTGAGGTTTTCCTGGTGCTGCCATCAATCACCGCAGCTTTGTGTTATTTTAGTTTGAACGAACAGAAAGAAGGCACCGGATTAATGGGCCGCATCAACAATTTTGGCAGCAATGATTTGGATGCCGGTTTGCCAAAAGAAGAATATTAAATTGATGTACAAAGTTTTCCTGCTGCTGTTCCTGTTTGTCCATGCTTCTTTTATCGCCCCAAAATTGGTGGTAAAAAAAGTATTGCCAGTTTTGCAAACGGATAGCAGCACCATCAAAACCCGTAAATTTAATGCAGCTGCTTTGGAGGAATACCGGCAGCAGCGCGATTTTAAATACACAGATCATCCGGGCGAAGCGGTATCAATTTGGGATCAGTTTTGGCGGTGGTTTTGGTATCAGGTTGATAATTTGATGGCCGACCGCGTCACCGGCAGCATCATCAATTTGCTGTTTATCATTTTGGGTTCCGGCGCCCTGGTTTTCCTGATTTTAAAACTGATAGGAATGGATGTAATGCAAATTTTCACCGGTAAAACATGCACCATAGAAATTCCGTACCACGAAAGTTTGGAAAATATCCACGAAATCAGCTTTGAAGAAGAAATTGAAAAAGCAATTGCCAACCGCAACTTTCGCTTGGCAGTCAGGCTGTTATACCTCAATTGCTTAAAAAAACTGAGCGATGCCGGTGCGATTAAATGGCAGGCCGACAAAACCAATCTGGCTTATCTGCAAGAAATCCAAAACCCCGAGCAGCAGCAAAAATTCGGTTCGCTTACACGGCAGTTTGAATACGTTTGGTACGGCGATTTTAAGGTTGATCAGAAAAATTTCCAGCAAATCAGAACGTCCTTCCGCCAATTTAACCCAACGTTGCGATGAAAGACCTGAAAATTTACCTCATCATCGGTTTTTCGCTGCTCATCGTTTACTGCGTGGTGCAATACAATCGGCCAAAACCGGTGGATTGGAACACTACTTATCTCGACAGCGATAAAATCCCGTACGGAACGTTCATTTTGTATCATCAGCTGAACGATATTTTTCCGGGCGCAACCATCCGCAGCAGCCGGCAATCCATTTATAATACGCTCATTAATTCTCAAAAGGAAAAAATCTATCAGCCTGGCAGTTACCTGATTATTGCGCCAAAATCTGATGTGGACGAATATGATTTTGAGCAATTGGTTGATTACATGAAAAACGGCAATGCTGTTTTTATCGCCTCTTTTTACATGAACAAGTTTTTGCGTGATACCTTGAAGCTTAAAATCAACAGTGAACCTAATTTTTTGATCGATAAAAAAAGCAAAATACATTTTGTAACTCCGGCTTTAAACCCCGGGAAAACTTATGCTTTTGACCGGCAGATCGGCAACCAGTATTTTAGCAAATTGGATACTTCGCGCGCGGTTGTGCTCGGCAAAAACCAATTAAACCATGCTAATTTTGTACGATATGCTTTTGGGAAAGGCTTTTTGTATTTGATGCCGACACCGGATTATTTTATCAATTATAACCTGCTGCAGCCTGCCGGAAATGACTACGCAGCCAAAGCACTTTCTTACCTCAACCCAAAAGGAGAAATTATTTGGGACGAATATGCTGTGGCCGGTGCAGCAGGAATTGCCGACTCGCCGATGCGCGTATTTTTAAGTCATGCCGAATTGCGCTGGGCTTATTATATTGCTTTGTTTAGCCTGCTTTTTTTTGTTTTGTACGAGATAAAACGCCGCCAACGGATTATCCCGGTTGCAGATCCGCTGCGGAATACTACCGTAGAATTTTTGCAGGTAGTTGGCCAGGTTTATTATCAGCAACGCAATAATCTAAACATGGCCACCAAAAAAGTTACTTTTTTATTGGAACATATCCGCAGCCGTTATCAGTTAAAAACCAATGCTCCGGATCAGGATTTTATTCAAAACCTCATTCAAAAATCCGGAGCGGATGAAAGCCTCATCCGTGATATGTTCAAATACATTGATTTTGTACAAACCGGTAAACAACTATCCGACAAAGAGTTAATCAATTTTAATCATCTAACAGAACAGTTTTACCAGCAATCCGGCCAATAATGGAAGAAGAAATATTTAGTTCAAGAACAGATTTATCAGCCTTAAACCAATCCGTTGCCGAGATCAAAAATACACTCGCAAAAGTAGTAGTTGGCCAGCAAGACATGATTACGCTGCTGATTGCCGGGATTTTGGCAAACGGCCACATTCTGATTGAAGGCGTGCCTGGCGTTGCCAAAACCCTCACTGCAAAACTGATTGCCAAATGCATTAATGCCAGTTTTTCGAGGATACAGTTTACGCCCGATCTGATGCCGTCTGACGTGCTGGGGACTTCTGTTTTCAACCCAAAAGAAAGCAGTTTTGAGTTTAAACCCGGACCGATTTTTGGCAATGTGATCTTGGTGGATGAAATTAACCGGTCTCCCGCAAAAACGCAGTCTGCTTTGTTTGAGGTGATGGAAGAGCGGCAGGTTACGATTGATGGCCACACGTATCCGATGCAGGAACCGTTTGTGATCCTGGCCACGCAAAACCCAATTGATCAGGAAGGGACTTACCGTTTGCCGGAAGCGCAGCTCGACCGTTTTTTGTTTAAAATTGAAGTAAAATATCCTTCGCTGGAAGAGGAAACGGCTATTTTGCAGCAACACCATCAGCAAAAAACAAACGAACAGCTGGACGAAATAAAACCTGTATTATCCGCAGCACAAATTGAATTTTACCGCAATCAAGTACGAAACCTGCATGTAGAACCTAAATTACTGGAGTTTGTGGCACGCATTATCCATGAAACCCGTCATAATAAGTCGCTTTATTTGGGTGGTTCGCCACGCGCTTCGTTGGCCATCGTTCAGGCAGCCAAAGCTATTGCAGCTATCAATGGCCGTGATTTTGTAACTCCGGACGACCTGATTTACGTAACGCCTGCAGTTTTGCGGCATCGCATTATGCTATCGCCGGATAAAGAAATGGAAGGTGGCACGCCGGACGAAGTGGTGCATCAGATCATTCAAAAGTTGGAAATACCCCGATAAAAGAAGCATTAGGTTAATTAGAACGATGAGAAATTTACAATTTTTACTTGTGCTATGTGGTTTTACCAGTTGTAGAAACGCGAGTACAAAAGACGCAATTATTGATAATAAAGCTACAAATACTACTATAAATATTGATACAACTGTAAAGCAAAAATTTTCAGCAGGTAATACAGAATATATTGATTTTGATTCAGTAAGGATTAATGGTAAGCTTCCTTTAATAACCAAAACTACTTTGCTTTACAAGTTATTAGGAAAGCCAGATAGTATTGTTGTTCCCAACATGGATGATATTTGTACTTCTTTTTATGACAAGCCTTTTAAACAGGCTTATATTAAAAAAAGTGATATTGAAATTTATGGTGATACAGCAGTTGTAACGTCAATTAACTTTGAAAGCCAGTTTAGTTTAAATTTAAAAACGAAAACCATTCGATTAAACCACAACACTACCTTATTGGAATTACAAAGATTATTTCCAAACGCGGTAAAATCCCAAACAGAATTGAACGTATATAAATTAGGAAAAGCAGTTTCTGTAAGCCTGGCATTATCAAAACAATTTAGTGATGATTCGTGGCTGTTACTTTTTAAAAATGGAAAATTGGTTCGGATAGATTATTATGTGCCTTGCTAAAAAATTTAAAATAGATTGAAAAATATTTACTCCAATTTCTATTACAGTCTTTTTTTGGGCAGCCGTCTTTTCTTCGGATTGGCAATTTCGGTGATACTGTTTTTATTGTCCTTTTTTTTCAGTTGGCTGGGTGATTTGCCGTTGTTCTTTTTCTTTGGGCTGATGTTGTTATTGCTGATCGATATTTCGCTGCTTTATCGTACCCAAAACGGATTGTTTGCCAGCAGAAACACGCCCGAACGTTTAAGTAATGGCGATGAAAACGAGCTGGGGATTTATCTCGAGAACTTTTATCCATTTGCAGTAAGTTTAGGTTTGATCGATGAAATCCCTTTCCAATTTCAAAAACGGGATATGTGGTTTGCAGTTAGCCTAAAATCGCATGAGCATAAAATGATTACTTACCAGCTTCGGCCAACCAAACGCGGTGAATACGAATTTGGTAAGATCAGGGTTTTTGTGCAATCGCCTTTAGGTTTGATTAGTCGCCGCTACAATTTTGACCAGGCAGAAACAGTATCCGTTTATCCTTCTTTTTTGCAGATGCAGAAATACGAACTGCTGGCTGTTTCCAACCGTTTAATCGAACAAGGCATCAAAAAAATAAGATGGATTGGTCATAGCATGGAATTCGAGCAGATCAAAAACTATGTTCCGGGCGATGATTTCCGCGGAATCAACTGGAAGGCCACGGCCCGAAAAGGCGATATAATGGTGAATGCTTTTACCGATGAAAAATCGCAACACGTTTACTGCATTATCGATAAATCCCGCGCCATGAAAATGCCGTTTGAAGGGTTAGGTTTATTGGATTATGCCATCAACACAACTTTGGCTTTGCTCAATATTGCGATGCTGAAAGAAGACCGGGCGGGGTTAATTACGGTTTCTGAAAAAGTAGGGGCAGTGCTTCCGGCAGATAGAAGGCCCGGACATTTAAATAAAATCCTGCAAATCCTGTACAAAGAAAAAACCCGCTACCTGGAAAATAATTTAGAAGCACTTTACATTTCTATACGAACGGTGATCAAACAACGCAGCCTGGTGGTTTTTTTTACAAACTTTGAAAGTTTATCCGGCATGGAACGACAACTGCCTTATTTAAAAAAAATAGCAAACTTGCATTTGCTATTGGTTGTGTTTTTTAAAAATTCAGCATTGGAAAATATTACCCGGCAACCGGCAAAAGATGTAGAAGAAATCTATCAAAAAACGATTGCAGAAAAATTTTTATACGAAAAAAACCTGATCGTAAAAGAACTAAACCGGTTTGGTATCCAAAGTATTTTGTGCAATCCTAAAGATGTTACTGTGAGTACAATTAACAAATATTTAGATATAAAAGCACGCAAACAGATTTGAAAATGGGGTAAGTAGCTTTTTATCCAAATTACAAAAAGGAAGTAATAATAATTGGTGCTTCTAACAAAAACCAATCAATAAATATCGTTTTGTAGTGGTTCTTTTTTTCTAATATAACTTTCATATTTATCACGTTGCAAACTTAATGCCTTAGTTTTTGCAAACTGTCATATTTATATAAGTTTAAACATATAATCGTTTGATTAACATTTATTTTTTAATTATTTAACCTAAAAATAATTTGATACTGTTTTTATATCCATAAAAACAGTATCAAATAAAATAGCCTGTCTGGTTTTCCAGACAGGCTATTTCAAAATATATAAAACTGAACAGTTTTACAGGAGGAATGATTACATCATGCCGCCCATACCGCCACCGCCCATCGGAGGCATACCGCCACCTTTTTCATCTTCAGGATCGTCAGCCAAAACGCATTCTGTTGTTAACAACATTGCAGCGATAGAAGCAGCATTTTCCAAAGCCACACGGCCTACTTTAGTTGGGTCGATCACACCGGCACCAATTAAGTTTTCGTATTTGTCGGTACGTGCATTGTAACCAAAATCTGCAGTTCCTTCTTTTACTTTTTGTACTACGATAGAACCTTCAATACCTGCATTTTCGCAAATCTGACGCAACGGTTCTTCAATCGCACGACGAATGATCTGGATACCCGTATTTTCGTCTTCGTTTTCGCCTTTAATATCTTTTAAAGCATCTACTGCACGGATGAAAGCAACACCACCACCGGCAACAATTCCTTCTTCAACCGCAGCGCGTGTTGCATGTAAAGCATCATCAACGCGGTCTTTTTTCTCTTTCATTTCTACTTCGGAAGCAGCACCAATATACAATACAGCAACACCGCCGGATAATTTAGCTAAACGTTCCTGTAATTTTTCTTTATCGTAATCAGAAGTAGTAGTTTCTATCTGCGTCCTGATTTCGCCAACTCTGCCTTTAATCATTTCAGAATCGCCATTACCATTAATAATAGTAGTGTTGTCTTTATCAATAGAGATTTTTTCTGCCTGACCCAACATGCTTAAATCAGCACTTTCTAATTTAAAACCTCTTTCTTCAGAAATAACAGTTCCACCAGTTAAGATAGCGATATCTTCTAACATAGCTTTACGGCGATCACCAAAACCCGGAGCTTTAACAGCAGCAACCTTTAGCGAACCACGTATTTTATTTACAACCAAAGTAGCCAAAGCTTCTCCGTCTAAATCTTCAGCAATAATTAATAAAGGTTTACCGGTTTGAACTTGTTTTTCTAAAATAGGAAGCAATTCCTTCATAGAAGAAATCTTTTTATCATAGATTAGGATGTAAGGACTTTCTAATTCTACCTCCATTTTATCGGAGTTAGTTACAAAGTATGGAGAAAGATAGCCACGGTCAAATTGCATACCTTCTACTGTTTTTACTTCAGTTTCCGTACCTTTTGCTTCTTCAACAGTAATAACGCCGGAAGTTCCGACTTTTTTCATCGCATCAGCAATCATTTCGCCAATAACTTCGTCGTTATTTGCAGATATAGATGCTACTTGTTTAATCTTGCTGAAATCATCACCAACATCTTGTTTTTGAGATTTCAGGTTTTCAACAACAACTCTTACGGCTTTATCAATACCACGTTTTAAATCCATTGGATTTGCACCGGCAGCAACGTTTTTAATACCGGCAGTAACAATAGCTTGTGCTAAAACGGTAGCCGTTGTTGTTCCATCACCGGCAATATCAGCAGTTTTAGAAGCAACTTCTTTAACCATTTGCGCACCCATGTTTTCAATAGGATCTTTTAATTCGATCTCTTTTGCAACCGTAACGCCATCTTTAGTGATCGCTGGTGAACCAAACTTTTTATCGATAATTACATGACGGCCTTTTGGGCCTAATGTTACTTTAACTGCATTAGCTAAAATATCAACACCGCGTTTTAAAGCGTCACGTGCTTCAACATTGTATTTAACTTGCTTTGACATAATTTTATATTTATTTTATATAAAGATTGTATTATTTAATTTTCAGTTTGAATAGTAATTTATACTAAAACAGCAGAAATATCAGCTTCTCTCATTATCAGATAATCTTTTCCATCCAAAGAAGTTTCCTGTCCGGCATATTTGCTATAAAGAACTTTATCACCAATCTTTGCTGTCATAGGTATTAAGTTACCTGTTAAATCAGCATATTTCCCTGGGCCAACAGCAACAACGGTTCCATGTTGAGGTTTTTCCTGAGCTGTTTCTGGGATATAAATTCCTGAGGCAGTTTTTGTTTCGGCAGCAGCAGCTTCTACTACTACTCTGTCTCCGATCGGTTTAATGTTTAATGACATTTGTATATTTAGTTTAATGAAAAAATGTGTTATTTATTAGCAATGGTCAATCAGCAACTGTGCCAAATGGTGCTTTTTGTACATATTGACTTGTTGGGCACAACATCTTGTCAAAATTACTTTCCTCAAAATATAGAATTTAATTTATGCTGATAGAAATATGCCAACCTGACAGCCAACAAAAAAGGCTTCCGTATCATCCGAAAGCCTTTTGTTGATGCTGTTTTTACCACCTATTTTTTAGGCAGTGGGTGTTGTACCGGAGGCAAATTCAGCGGTGCGCTCACCGGGGCCGTAGGTTTTGAAGCCTTGTCAATCTGTTCCTGGTTTTGCACGCCGTTGGCAGATGACGGCCCATTTTTAGATATCACATTTACCGCCAGCGAAAGGATCATCAGCGTAATAGCCAAAACCCAGGTTCCTTTTTCCAAAAAATCGCCGGTTTTTTGTACGCCCATCATTTGCGATGAACTCGAAAAATTAGAATTTAAACCGCCGCCTTTCGGGTTTTGGATCAGCACGATCAAACCAAGCAGCACGCAAACAATAACAATCAGGATAACAAGCACTAAATACATTTTATATCAATTAATTTTTTTCTCTATTTCTGTAATCTGGGCAGCAAAGTAAACGCTTTTTTCCGGAAATTTCAACATTAGCTTTTTATAAGTATCTAAGGCTTTGTGGTAAAGCATTTGGTCGAGGTAAACCTTCGCCAGCGTTTCCGTTACCAAAATATCCGCATCTTCCGAACTCTTTTTAGCCTTGTTTTCTGTGTCTAGCTTATCCATACTTGGCGGATGGATATGCGGTTCTTTAATAATAAAACGCTCGATCAGCGGGTTTTCTTTACGTTTCACAAATGGTTCAGCAGCTTTTGGCAGCACGTTTTCCGGCACTTTATGCGGTGCTTTGGCATGAAAAATACTCTCGATATATTGCTGATGCAGCTCCGGGCCAACACTTAAAGCCGAAGATTGCTGCACATTTTTTGCGTAAGGCTGATACGTTCCTGCATATTCCTTGCGCGTTTTATCCAGCCACCACATAAACGTGTACGGCATTTTATCATCATGGTATTTAGAAACCGTTTCCTGTTCTTCTCCTGCAGCTGGTCCCGGCTTTACAAAATCTTCTTTAAGTTCAACTACATTTGGTTGATTATCAATGTTTTCAGCCGGTTCAATTGCTGTTTTTAGCGTTTGGTTTTGCCCGAATTTATTGTTAAAAGTAAAATAATCAATCGATGCAATATTGCTCAGCATTGCTTTTTCCGCCTCATCCTGAGCTGGCTGTGAAGTGGTTTCTTCGCTGATAATTTCCGGCCCCGTTATTTCCGGTTTTGGCTGATCGATTTTGGCTGATGCTTCTTTTATCACCTCAAAATCGAAGTCCTCGATCGCCATGATCTCCTCATAAACTTCCTCGTCAATTTCCTGTGAAACAAGATTTTCCGGCTGGTTTATAATTTCTTCGGATGCCAGAATCGTCTTCTCAGCAGAAAAAACAACTTCATCGTCGGCTTGGTTGATAAAAGTCTGTGCCACATCTTCCACCCGAAAATCGTTTTCCGCAGCAATCGTTTCCTCCAAATTTGGGTCGATAAAAGAAGCATCCGGTACTTCTTCGGCAGGAATATCTTCCGCAGCAACTATTTCTTCATTTTCAATTGTTGCAGGTTTTGGGTCGATAAAAGAAGCATCGGTTATTTTCTCAGCAGGAATATCTTCCACCAAAACCGCTTTCTCATCTTCAATTTCCGCAGGTTTTAGGTCGATAAAAGAAGCATCGGTTATTTTCTCAGCAGGAATATCTTCCACAAAAACTATTTCCTCATCTTCAATTTCGGCAGGTTTTGGGTTGATAAAAGAAGCATCCGTTATTTTTTCAGCAGGAATATCTTCTACAAAAACTGCTTCCTCATCTTCAATTTCCGCAGGTTTTGGGTCGATAAAAGAAGCATCCGTTATTTCTTCAGCAGGAATATCTTCCACAAAAACCGCTTCTTCATCTTCAATTTCCACTGGTTTTGGGTCGATAAAAGAAGCATCTGCATCAACCAAAACAGTTGGAACAAACGGATAGATTTTTTCAGGTTTTGGCTTGACAATCAGTTCAGGCTGACGGATCAAACGAAACAAAATTTCCCGGTTTGCTGCATAAACTGCTGCCGATTGAAGTGCTTTTTCAGCCGTTTCAGTATCCGCATGTTGCACGGATTTGGCAAGCAGCAAACGGAAAATACTACATTGCGGATGCGTTTGCACCAATACTTCCAACTGCTGCCGCTGCGATTGCCCGATAGCGGTTGGATTGAATAATTGCTGCAAAAATTCGGGCCGTAACCCGTTCTGTATCTGATCCACGGTTGAAAAACGATTTAGATTACCAATTGGCAAAAGCCTTGTTAAAAATATCTTCCGTCAGCTGCACATTAATTGCTTGAATCAGCGTCTGTTCCTTCGTGCCAATATCGCCTTGGTAATCCTGATAGCGGGAAAACGACTGTTCAAAACTCAGTTTCGGATCCAGATTATCGGTATATTTCACACTCACCGTGATCGTCAAACGGTTGGTATTCGCAATCGGTGCCGTGCTGCTGTTGGCCGCTGGCAAAACCGTTGGCGCAATCGTATATCCTGTAATCCGGCCTTCAAACGTAGCATCTGCATCGCCCCGGACAGTGCTCAACCGGGTTTGGTTACGGATGCGGTCTTGCAAAGCTGTGGTAAAACTCTGGCTTAAATTGTTGATTACCAGCGGCGCCACGTTTTCAAAAAACATGACGTTAACGGTTTTTAAGGCACCAACCGAACCGCCGTTCAGTTTGTAGGAACATGCCTGAAAAACCAGCAGTATCGGCAAAAATAAAACCAGCAACGTTTTTTTGCCGGTAAAAGAAGCATTGGCCATTTATTGTAAATTGATTATAAGTTGAGTTCTTTGATTTTTCGATACAGCGTCCGTTCGGAAATCCCCAGTTCCTGAGCGGCAAATTTGCGTTTGCCTTTGTGCTTTTTCAACGCTTTTTTGATCAGGTCTGATTCTTTTTCCATCAATGAAAGCGATTCTTCCACTTCTTCAGCTTCCTGTGTAAGGTTAAAATCCTTATTATTCTGCACAACTGGTTGCTGGATTGTTAGTTTTGATTCTTGCTGCTGATGATTGTTGTGGTTATGATCGCCATCAATTTCAATATCCCGGTAAAGCTGATTGATGACCTGCGGATTGCCAGTATAATTTGCCGGAACACCGCCGTTTTCGATGATATCGACGACTAATTTTTTCAGGTCCGTCATGTCGCGCTTCATGTCAAAAAGCACTTTGTACAGAATATCGCGCTCCGAAAAATCATCTTTTTTCTGCTGGTTGATGCGCATCGGCAAGTTGCTGCCACTGTTTTCCTGCGGGATATATTGCAGCAGGCTTTGCGCGGTTATGGTGTGTTCGCGTTCCAAAACGGCCAGTTGCTCGGCAATATTTTTCAACTGGCGCACATTTCCCGGCCAGCTGTAATTGACCAGCATCTGCTGCGCTTCTTCGTTCATCTGGATCGGTGGCGAACGATATTTGGCTGTAAAATCAGCCGTAAACTTGCGGAACAAAAGGTAAATATCTTCTTTACGATCGCGCAAAGGCGGTATTTTTAAAGGCACTGTATTTAAACGATAATACAAATCTTCCCGAAACCGGCCTGATTTTACCGCATCGTAAACATCCACATTCGTGGCTGCAATCACGCGTACATTGGTTTTTTCTACTTTGGATGAACCAACTTTAATATATTGCCCGGATTCTAAAACCCGAAGCAAACGCGCCTGCGTTCCCAATGGCATTTCTGCAATTTCATCCAGAAAAATTGTACCGGTGTTTACCGTTTCAAAATAACCTTTGCGCTCGCCGATAGCACCGGTGTAAGCTCCTTTTTCGTGGCCAAACAATTCAGAATCAATGGTTCCTTCGGGGATGGCGCCACAGTTTACAGCGATAAACGGACCATGTTTCCGCGGGCTCATTTGGTGGATAATGTGCGAAAAAACCTCTTTTCCGCTGCCACTTTCACCACTGATTAAAACCGAAATATCTGTTGGGGCAACTTGGTTTGCAATATCTATGGCGCGGTTTAGCAAAGGCGAATTGCCGATAATGCCAAACCGCTGTTTTATTTCCTGTATTTCCATACTGTTTTTAGCCTACTATTTTACCGATCAGTGTGGCAGTTGTACATTTTTCGATCAACACATTTACATAATCTCCGGGCGCAAAACGATCATCGGCCGGAAAAACCACGGTTGCATTTTTATCGCTTCTTCCGCTATAATCCAAAGCTGATTTTTTGGAACGTTTTTCAATCAAAACCTGTTGCACCTGTCCAATTTGATCTAATAAACGTTTATGCGAATGCGCTTGTTGTTTGTCCACAATTTCGCGCAAACGCCGGCCTTTTACTTCCTCCGGAACATCATCGGCATAACGTTTGGCAGCCAAAGTTCCCGGTCGTTCGGAGTACATAAACATATAGGCGAAATCATATTGCACGTAATCCATCATGCCCAGCGTTTCCTGATGTTCTTCTTCCGTTTCAGAACAAAAACCGGTTATGACATCGGTAGAAATCGCACAATCCGGCAAAATTCTGCGGATCGCATCAATTCGGTTCATGTACCAGGCGCGATCATAAGTTCGGTTCATCAATTCCAAAACCCGGCTGTTGCCAGATTGAACCGGCAAATGAATGTATTTGCAAATATTATCGTACTTTTTCATGGTGAAAAGCACTTCATCGGTAATATCTTTTGGGTGGGAAGTAGAAAAACGAACGCGTAGTTTTGGGTTGATTAAGGCAACGAGTTCCAGTAAACCTGCAAAATTTAGGATGATGCCTTCTTCGCTTGTCCATTTATAAGAATCTACATTCTGGCCAAGCAACGTAACTTCTTTATAACCGGCATTAAACAAATCGCCGCATTCTTTTACGATAGAAAAAGCATCACGGCTACGCTCGCGGCCACGCGTAAATGGGACCACGCAAAAAGAACACATGTTATCACAGCCACGCATAATGGAAACAAAAGCATTAATGCCGTTGCTGTTTAAACGCACCGGGCTGATATCTGCGTAAGTTTCTTCCCGCGAAAGCAGCACGTTTACGGCTTTTTGTCCGCTATCAACTTGGTCTATTAAATTCGGCAAATCGCGGTAAGCGTCCGGCCCAACCACTACGTCAACCAATTTTTCTTCTTCCAAAAATTTGGCTTTCAAGCGTTCGGCCATGCAGCCCAAAACGCCAACCACCATTCCCGGATTACGCTGTTTAGAAACTTTGAACTCTTTTAACCTATTTCTTACACGTTGCTCCGCATTTTCGCGGATCGAACAAGTATTGATAAAAATCACATCTGCTTCTTTAAAATCAGAAGTGGTTTCAAAACCCTGATCAGCCAAAATGGAAGCTACAATCTCACTATCAGAAAAATTCATGGCGCAGCCGTAGCTTTCGATATATAATTTGCGTCCGTTATTTTTCAAAACTGGTTTATCCAGCACCAACGCTTCGCCTTGCCGGCTTTCATCATGTTTGCCGGTTAAAAAATCCAAATCCATTTTTAAAAATTGAGATTGCAAAAGTAAGAAAATGTTATCTAATTGCGTGACAGATTGGCAGCATTAAACCTAATTTTGATTACATAAAGATTTTATGCCGATAAAAGAAGCATCTGCTTTTTCAAACGTATCTATTTAAATACTATTCTATATCTTGTACGGATTTTTGCTGTTCCGGCGTATAAAAGCGGGGAGATTTTGAAAATGAAATATAGAAGGTTGCGCCGTAAAAAGTGGTTTAAAAGGCTGGTTTTGCCCTTGTCGGTGTTAGTGGTTTTAACGCTGGTTATTGCGCTGGTTATCAATATTTATTTCTCGCCGATGTTGTCCAGTCAGCTTAAAAAAACAGTTTTTAAGCTGAGTAATGGTTTGTATCAGGTTGATTTTGAACGAAGTAACCTGCATATTTTGTCTGGCCGGATTGTGATCGACCATCTTACTTTAAAACCAAACGATGCTGTTTTTAACCGGCTAAAAAGAGCAGGAAAAGCACCCAATAATTTGTACACGCTTTCGGTTGACCGGATCGTTTTCAAGCATATCCATCCGTTCAAACTGTATTTTAAACATGAATTTGATGTAGATGAAATTGCCATCAGCCAGCCTTATGTTCAGGTGGTTTACCAGGAATTACAGAAACACGATTTGCCCGGCAGCGATAAAAAAACCATTTATCAGCAAATTGCCGGAACGTTAAAATCTGTACACGTTGCCCGGATTTTGTTTGATCACATCAGTTTGCGTTATCAGGAAGAAATCGGCCACCAAATCCGGATCAAGCATTTAAAAGAAATCACTTTGCAGGGAACCGATTTACTGATTGATTCGGCCAGTCAGTACGATCAAAGCCGTTTTAATTTTTGTAAAGATATTACAGCGGTTTTCAACAATTATTCGGCACAAACCGAAAACCATTTGTATCAGTATCAGGCCAAAACGGTTACCTTTTCAAGCTCGAAATCAAGCATCAAAATAGCCGATGCTGTTTTTATGCCGATAAAAACAGCATCCGGCCAACCCGAACTGCAACGCCGGCAAATTGGGCTGCAATCCGATTCAATCCATATCAGCCATTTTGATTACAAGGCTTTTATCAGCTACCGGAAAATCAGGGCTTTGGATATAACTGTTTTTGGCCGGAAAATAGATTTTTTTCATAACCGTCTTTTACCCCGAAAAACTGCTGATCCAACCAAAACCGGTTTGTATAATTTGCTGAAAAGTGTGCAGCACGATATTGCCGTCAAAACAGTTCATTTTAAAGACGTTGATGTTATTTACACAGAAATTAGCGCGAAAACCAAGCTGCGCGGTGCCATTACTTTTGAAAAACTGAGTGGCTCGGTCAGCAATATCGTTACCGGAAATGATACGCTGCAAGGCAGCCGAAAACTTAGTGCCAACTTAACGGCTAACCTGATGGGTTATGGAAAACTGGATGTTAATTTTCAATTTGATGCGGCCGGTCCGGCAAATGTGCTTTATTATAAAGGCAGGCTCGGAGTGATGAATTTGGTAAACCTCAATAACGCTACGAAACCGCTGGGTTTGATCCAGTTTACAAACGGCATTGTTACCAGCCTGAATTTTGATATGCAGGCCGATGCCGGGAAAGCAACCGGAAAAGTTGTTTTTCTGTACCATGACCTGAACGTGATTTTGCTGAAACAGGATGAAAAAAACGCGCTGCACCGCATGTCTTTTATGTCGGTACTGGCCAATGCTTTTGTGCTGATCCGTGATAATCCCAGGTTTAATGATTCGGCGCGTGTGGCAAATGTGGTTTTTGAAAGGCCGGAAAACACTTCTTATTTAGGTTTGATCTGGCGTTCTGTTTATGCCGGGATTAAGGAATCGATTGGCCTATCCGCAGACGTGGAGCAGAAATTAAGGCAAAAAGTAACTGATTACAAGCAAAATAAGGAACAGCGGATAAAAAACAAAGCTGGCCGAAAGGAGCGGAGACGGTTGCGCCGCCTAAAAAGAAACTTAAAAGAAGCACAGGATTATTAATCGGATGCTTCTTTTAGGCATGTTTTTTTGTTGTTATGCCGAACTCGTTTCGGCATCCCATCACAAAAAGTTTAAACTGATTATCTTTCTGAGGAGATGCCGAAATAAATTCGGCATGACAGAATTATGCAGCGATCAATATGTTTCAAACAATGTAATTCCAGTTGTTTGCATCTTCTGACCGGCCGTATTTGATATCATCCAAAATGCGGCGCAACCTGGTAGAAAATTCCCCTTTTGCCGGATCAGGAAGCGTAAAAATCTCACCCTGAAAACCAATTTCCACAATAGAAGTAATGGTTGCGGCCGTGCCAACACCAAAAGCTTCGGTTACTTTGCCGCTTTTGATGCCATCCAAAACTTCGGTTACGGCAACTCGGCGTTCCTCAACCGGCACGTTCCAGCTTCGGGCAAGTTCCAAAATACTATCGCGCGTTACACCTTTCAAAATCGTATCGCGCGTGGATGGCGTTACAATTTTTCTATCGATTACAAACATAATGTTGGCCGCGCCTAATTCTTCTACATAAGCATGTTCGCGGGAATCCGTCCAAATGATCTGGTCAAAACCTTCTTCCACTGCTTTTTTCATCGGCAGCATCGAACCGCCATAATTGCCGGCAGCTTTTGCAAAACCAAAACCACCGTCGCAGGCACGGGAAAATTCTGTTTCAACCTTAACTTTTAAATTTTTAGAGAAAAACGGGCCAACCGGACAAGTTAACACACAAAATTTATAAGTGGACGACGGATGCACGCCCAAAGCCGCTTCGGTAGCAAACATAAACGGACGGATGTACAACGAATGGTTTTCCTGTTCCGGGATCCATTGTTGGTCCAGTTCCACCAACGCAGCAATGCTTTGAATGAAAAGTTCTTCCGGCAGTTGCGGCATACTCAAACGCTCGGCAGATTTATTAAAACGCTCGGCATTTTTGTTTGGGCGAAAGATGGAAACCTGCCCGTTTTGTAATTTATAAGCTTTTAAACCTTCAAAAAAAGATTGTCCGTAATGCAAAGCAGAAATTGCCGGGCTTAATTTAATTTCGCCATAAGGCAAAATTTGGAAGTTCTGCCACTGTCCGTCGGTGTAATCGGCCATGAGCATATGGTCGCTAAAATGTTTTCCGAAAATTAAATTGCTGTAATCAATTTTTGGTAAGCGGGAAGTTTCTGTTTTGCTGATCCTGATGTCGAGCGTATCTGTTACCATAATAATAGAATTGGATTGTTATCGACCGCAATTTACAATTTTTTGTTTTCTTTTGGACGATGATTGCCGAAATCCAATTTTGAACCGATACTTCTTTTACCACTTTAAATTTCGTTTAAAAAACCTTAATTTGCAGCATCAACACAAGCTTTATGGAATTTAAAAAGATTTTGATCGGGATTGATGACAGCCACCAATCCGAAAAAGCTGCTACTTATGGCTTTGCTTTGGCCAAATTGCTGCAGGCAGAAGTGGGTTTGGTAGAAGTAATAGAACCGATGATTATAACGCCGATGAGTACCGGAATTGTGGGCGGCGAAATGGATATGTTCAGCAACCTGCCACCGGTAGAAGTGATGAACGCGCAGGATGCTTCGGCCAAAACGGTAATGCAGCGTTTTGTAGCGCAATACGGTGCAGAACACAACATTACACAGTTTTTGGAAAGCGGAGATGCGGCAACGGTTGTGGTAGATACGGCCATCAAATTTCAGGCTGATCTGATTGTGGTTGGCACTCATGGGCGCAGGGGTTTCGACCGTTTTTTTACCGGAAGCGTGGCTGAAGATGTTACGCGCCATACCGCAATCCCGGTGTTGGTGGTGCCGATGAAAGACAAAGATTAGGGCGATAAAAGAAGTATTTTTGTCATGCTATGCGCGTTGTCATTTCCTTTAGATTAGCAAAGTCAATTAGATGGTGATTATCATTGTTATTATAAAGTTTCTTTTTGCTTCTTTTTCTTTGTTAACAAGTTTGATTTTTGTGGAAAAAGCCAACAACGGTAAA
>JAABUT010001140.1_pt1 | contig 32449 bp, 30 predicted proteins | sample 5559281 | NCBI WGS metagenome assembly JAABUT01 (sample SAMN10711880, study PRJNA513359) | rock metagenome | isolation source: Antarctica rocks | place: Antarctica: Victoria Land, Ricker Hills nord | collected 2016-01-04 | reverse complement strand
ACGTCAAGATCGAGATCGACTACGACCCCGGCGTTCCGGCGGTGACGAACGACGGTGCCCTGGTCGCGATCCAGACCCAGGCGGCGCTGGCCGCGTTCGGGCCGCACGCGGTGTCCGACACCCCGCAGTCCATGGGCGGCGAGGACTTCGCGTGGTACCTGCAGACCGTGCCCGGCTCGCTGGCCAGGCTCGGGGTTCGCTCACCCGGCGGCCAGAGCGGCGACCTGCACCAGTCAAGCTTCGACATCGACGAGGACGCGCTGGCAGTCGGCGTCCGGTTCACCACCGCGATCCTCGACCAGCTGTTCGACGAGGCCGCGGCCGAGAGCCCGTCTGCGGACTGACTTTCAGGCGTGACGGGCCGTCAGGCGCCGATGGAGCGGCAGGATCGGCCGCGTAACTCATTCACGTAGTCGGCCGGCGCGCCGGCGGCCTCCGCGCCCTCGGCGATCAGGCCGAGGTAACGCGCCGAGGGCAGGCCGCCCTCGTAGCCGTTGAGGACGTACGTCCACGCGAGCACGTCGCGATCCAGGGTGGAAACCCGCAGCCGGGACGTCCGGTAGAGGCCTGAGTCGGCACTCTCCCACTTGTCGAGCGCGACCCGGTCTGCCGCGGTGATGTCGTACAGCGCCACGAAGACCGACGCTCCGGGCTCTTCGACGAGCGTGGCGAGTGAGCCTTCCCAGCCGAGGTCCTCGCCACCGAAGGTCAGCCGCCAGTTCGGTAGCCAGCCGGTGCCGGCGAACGGCGAGTGCGGGCATCTGCTGCGCATCTGGGACGGGTCCATGTTCGATCCGTACGCGGCGTAGAGGGGCACGGTAGGGGAGCGTACCGACTGTCCGTCTCGGCCCTGTCAGCCCCGGCCGGCTCAGCGCTCCGCGCAAGGAGGGACAATGGCCGTCGTGACACGTATCGCGATTGTCGGAGGCGGCCCTGCCGGATACGAGGCCGCCCAGGTCGCGGCCGAGCTCGGCGCGGACGTCACGCTGATCGAGTCCGACGGGGTCGGCGGCGCCTGCGTGCTGTACGACTGTGTTCCGTCGAAGACGTTGATCGCGACGTCGGAGAAGGTGACCGCCTTCCGTGATGCCCCCACCCTCGGGGTGTGCGCGCAGGCAGCCAGCGACGTCAGCGTGCAGCTGTCGGTGGTGAACCACCGGGTGCTGGCGCTTGCGGCGAACCAGTCCGCCGACATCCGCACGCGACTGCTGCGCCAGGGCGTCACCGTCGTGCTCGGCCGGGCGCGCTTCACCGAGGCGCAGCCGGGACGGACGTTCGCCCTCGAGGTGATCGAACACCAGTCCGAAGAGTCCGGGCACCCGGCCATCCGGCAGGTCGAGGCCGATGTGGTGCTGATCGCCACCGGCGGCACGCCTCGGGTGCTGCCCGGAGCCGAGCCGGACGGCGAGCGCATCCTGTCCTGGCGCCAGGTCTATGACCTCGACGAGCTGCCCAGCCACCTCATCGTCGTGGGCTCGGGGGTCACCGGAGCCGAGTTCGCCTCCGCCTACAGCGAGATGGGCGCGCCCGTCACGCTCGTTTCCAGCCGCGAGAAGGTCCTTCCCGGTGAGGACCCGGACGCGGCGGACGTCATTGAGAAGGTGTTCACCGCGCGCGGCGGAGCGCTCATGAAGCAGGCCCGCGCGCAGAAGGTCGAGCGGACAGAAGACGGCGTCGAGGTGCGGTTGACCGACGGCCGGACGGTGTCGGGCTCACACGTGCTGATGTGCGTCGGGTCGGTTCCGAACACCGCCGACCTGGGCCTGGAGAATGTCGGTCTGGACCTGACCGACTCCGGCTTCATCTCCGTCGACCGGGTGTCGCGAACGCGGGTTCCGGGCATCTACGCCGCCGGTGACTGCACCGGCGTGCTGCTGCTGGCCTCGGTCGCGGCGATGCAGGGCCGGGTGGCGATGTGGCACGCGCTCGGGCAGGCCGTCCAGCCGCTGCGGCTCAAGACCGTGGCGGCCAACGTCTTCACCCATCCCGAGATCGCCACCGTCGGCATCGGGCACGCGGCCGTCACGTCCGGCGCGGTGCCGGCCCGGACCGTGATGCTGCCACTGGCCGGCAACGCCCGCGCCAAGATGCAGGGCGTCGCCGAGGGCTTCGTGAAGATGTACTGCCGCCCCGCGACCGGGGTGGTGATCGGCGGGTCGGTGGTGGCCCCGCAGGCTTCCGAGCTGATCCAGCCGATCGCGATGGCGGTGCAGCTGGGCCTGACCGTCAACGAACTCGCCGCCACCTTCACCGTCTACCCGTCCATCTCGGGCTCGGTGACCGAGGCTGCTCGTCAGCTCATGCATTCCGACGATCTGGATTAGAGGAACCCATGGACGTCTCGCCTGAACAGATAGCGAAATCCCGACGGACCATCAAGGCCGCCGGGGTTTTCGCCGACAACTCCGACGCCATCGTCAGTCACGTCACCGAGCTTCCCGAGGATCACGTGGTGGTCGCCGTGGTGACCGAGGATCACGTCTTCGCGGGGGTGCACCATGTGTCGCGCACCGAACTCGTCGAGCGGGTGCCGGCACTCGAGGGCGAGAACGGCTGGGCGATGGTGTTCTCCCAGGGCGCCGACAGCGACCACGTCGAGGCGCGGACGAGTGAGATGGTCGCGCTGGCCCGCAAGCGGATCGAGATGATCGAACGGATCGCCGCGCGCCGGGACAGCTGAGGACGCCGTTCGTTCCGGTCCTCGGACGGCAGCGGGGGCGCCTGTGCGGGGCCGTGGGCGCCTGAGCTGCAGGCGCTGCCACTGCGCCGGACACCGCGCGTGAGCCGCCGCGCGGCGAGAGTTTGTGGAATGGAATCCGACGTGCGATAGTTGCCTCAACAATAGTTGAATACTAAACCAGATAGGAGTCAGTCATGACCCTCGCAGCAACGATCCCCGGTTACATCGTCGGAACCTGGACCATCGACGCCACCCACTCGGACGTCTCGTTCTCGGTTCGCCACATGATGGTCAGCAAGGTCAAGGGCCGCTTCGGCTCCTTCTCCGGCAGCATCGTCACCGCCCCGAATCCGGCCGACTCCACCGTCACTGCCGAGATCGACCTGAGCTCGATCGACACCAACAACGCCCAGCGCGACGGACACGTGCGCTCCGCCGACTTCTTCGAGGTCGAGAAGTACCCGAGCATGACGTTCACCTCGACCTCGCTCGAAGGCGCCGGTGAGGACTACCTGGTGCGCGGCGACCTGACGCTCAAGGGCATCACGAAGAACATCGCGCTCAAGGTCGAGCTCAACGGCATCGGCCCGGACGCCTACGGCGGCACCCGCGCCGGCTTCACCGCCACCACCGAGATCAGCCGCAAGGAGTTCGGCGTCGACATCGACATGCCGATGGACGGTGGCGGCGTGGTCATCGGCGACAAGATCACCATCACCCTCGAGATCGAGGCCGTGCTCAACCAGGCCTGAGCCCAGCGCTCACCCCGATCGACCACAGACGGCGGGCCGGTGCTTTCCAGCACCGACCCGCCGTTTCAGCGTTCGCGCCTCAGCACGATGAATCAGTCCTTGATCTCGCAGATGACCGAGCCGGACGTCACCACGGCACCTGGCTCGGCGCCGAGCCCGGTGATCGTGCCGGACCTGTGGGCGTTCAGCGGCTGCTCCATCTTCATCGCCTCCAGCACCACGATCAGGTCACCGGCAGCGACCGTGTCGCCGTCGCTGACCGCCACCTTGACGATGGTTCCCTGCATCGGGGCGGCCAGCGCGTCGCCGGACACCGCAGCACCGGCGTGCTTGGACGACGATCGCTTGGGGGCGGCCTTCTTCGCCGAGATTGCCGGGGAGCCGATGCCGAATCCAGCCGGCAGTGACACCTCGATGCGCTTGCCGCCCACCTCGACCACCACGCTCTGGCGAGCATCCTCGGGGGTGCCCGGCTCGGCCGCGCCGCCGGCGAACGCGGGAATCTGGTTGTCGAACTCGGTCTCGATCCACCTGGTGAAGATGGTGAACGGCGCGCCGGCTGCGGGTGCGAAGGCCGGGTCGCGCACGACGGCGCGGTGGAACGGCAGTGCGGTCGCCATGCCGTCCACGGTGAATTCGTCCAGGGCTCGCCGGGCCCGGGCCAGCGCCTCGTCCCGGGTCTCGCCCCAGACGATCAGTTTGGCCAGCAGCGAGTCGAAGGCCCCGCCGATCACCGAGTGGCCCTCGATGCCGGAGTCGACCCGGACGCCGGGCCCGGCCGGTTCCCGGTACGTGGTGACCGTGCCGGGTGCTGGCAGGAAGTTGCGTCCCGGGTCCTCGCCGTTGATCCGGAACTCGATCGCGTGGCCGCGCGGCTCCGGGTCCTCGGTGTGGCGCAGCGGTTCCCCGTCCGCGATCCGGAACTGCTCGCGCACCAGGTCCAGCCCCGTCGTCTCTTCCGACACCGGATGCTCGACCTGCAACCGGGTGTTCACCTCGAGAAAGCTGATCACGCCGTCGCTGCCGACCAGGTATTCCACGGTGCCGGCCCCGGTGTAGTTGGCCTCGCGGCAGATCGCCTTGGCCGAGGAGTGGATGCGCTCGCGCTGATCGTCGGTCAGGAACGGTGCCGGTGCCTCTTCCACCAGCTTCTGGTTGCGGCGCTGCAGTGAGCAGTCCCGGGTGCCGACCACGATGACGTTGCCGTGGGTGTCGGCCAGCACCTGCGCCTCGACGTGTCGGGACCGGTCGAGGTAGCGCTCGACGAAGCACTCGCCCCGGCCGAAGGCGCTGACCGCCTCGCGGACCGCGCTGGCGTACAGCTCGGGGATCTCTTCAAACGTCCGGGCGATCTTCAGTCCGCGGCCACCACCGCCGAAGGCAGCCTTGATGGCGACCGGCAGGCCGTACTCCTGCGCGAAGGCCAGCACCTCGTCGGGGCCGCTGACCGGATCCTTGGTGCCGGGCACCAGTGGCGCGCCGGCCCGAAGGGCGATGTGACGGGCGGTCACCTTGTCGCCCAAATCGCGAATCGCCTGCGGTGACGGGCCAATCCACGTTAGGCCCGCGAGACCGACCGCTTCGGCGAAGTCGGCGTTCTCGCTCAGAAATCCGTAGCCCGGGTGCACCGCGTCGGCACCGGACCGGACGGCGGCGTCGATCACCTTGTCGATGACCAGGTAGGAGTCCCCGGGCGTGATTCCGCCGAGCGCGAAGGCCTCATCGGCCATCCGGACGTGCAGGGCGTCGCGGTCGGGCTCGGCGTAGATAGCTACCGAGCTGAGACCGGCGTCCTTGGCCGCCCGGATGACCCGGACGGCGATCTCGCCCCGATTGGCGATGAGCACCTTGCGCATGTTTTCCTCCTGATGCGGCCGGGCAACCTCGCCGGCGGTTCTTGCGCACGTTACCGATAGCCCACTCCCGCTGCTCTTCAGTGTCGCGCGTCCCACTCCCGGGATCAGTTCAGCCCAGCTCATCCAGTCGCTGCCGGCACTGGGCAGCCACGTCACCGACCTCGCTGAGGGTTCGCGCCAGGTCACGCTGGCGCGCCTGCAGGTCGGTGGTGATTTCACCGAGCCTGGCCAGCAGCGTCTCGAGCTGCCGCCGCTCGGACGAGGCGGCACCGTCGTACATGTCGACGATCTCGCGAATCTCGGACAGTGACATGCCGAAGCGCTTGCCGCGCAGGATCAACCGCAGCCGAGCGCGGTCGCGGTGGTCATAGACCCGAGAGGTGCCGGCGCGAGCGGGCGTCACGAGCCCCTCGGCCTCGTAGAAGCGCAGGGTCCGGGTCGTCACGCCAAGCTCGTCGGCGAGTTTCCCCACCGTCCAGGTCCGCGAGGCTTCCGTCGTAGAGGGCACCCGGTTATAGTCCTTAACGTTGACGTAAACGTCAACCATCGCCGGTGCCGTCCTGGGAGTGGACATGTCGTTCGAGTTGTCAGCCGACCACGAGCTGTTCCGCAAGGTCGTCCGGGACTTCGCCGAGTCCGAGGTCGCCCCGCACGTGGCCCAGTGGGACCGCGACCATCACTTTCCGACCGAACTGATTCCCAAGATGGGTGAGCTGGGGTTGTTCGGTCTGGTCGTGCCCGAGCAGTACGGCGGCGCCGTGGCCGCGGACGCGGGCAATGCTGGCAAAGGCGAGAACTTCACGTCCCTGTGCATCGCCATCGAAGAGCTGGGACGGGTGGACCAGTCCATCGGGATCACCCTGTCGGCCGGAGTCGGCCTGGGTATCAACCCGATCCTGACCTTCGGCAACGACGAGCAGAAGCAGCGCTGGCTGCCCGATCTGGTGGCCGGACGCACCCTGGCCGCGTTCGGGTTGACCGAGCCCGAGGCCGGCTCCGATGCCGGCGCGACCCGCACCAAGGCCGAACTGGTCGATGCCGAGTGGGTTCTCAACGGCGCCAAGTCGTTCATCACGAACTCCGGAACCGACATCACCTCAGTCGTCACGGTAACCGCACGCACCGGCACCGTCGACGGCAAGCCCCAGATCTCGGCGATCCTGGTGCCCAGTGGCACTCCCGGCTTCGAGGTGCAGCCGCCCTACGACAAGCTGGGCTGGCGCATCTCTGACACCCACGGCCTGATCTTCGATGACTGCCACGTGCCGCAGTCGAGCCTGGTGGGCACCGAGGGGGCGGGCTTCAAGCAGTTCCTGGCAATCCTGGACGACGGCCGGATCGCGATCTCGGCACTCGCCGTCGGACTGGCCCAGGCCTGCCTGGAGCAGTCCATCCGCTACTCCAAGGAGCGGCACACCTTCGGAAAGCCGATCGGCGCGCGCCAGGCCATCGCGTTCGCGATCAGCGACCTGGCCGTGGCGGTCGAGGCAGCCCGCACCCTGACCTACAAGGCGGCGTGGCTCAAGGACGCCGGCCGCTCGGTGAAAGAGGTCAAGCACGCCGCCGCCATCGCCAAGCTGTACTCGACCGAGGCGGCGGTGTCCGCGACCCGGGTCGCCACCCAGGTCTTCGGCGGCTACGGCTTCATGGAGGAATACCCGGTGGCGCGCTTCTACCGCGACGCCAAGATTCTCGAGATCGGTGAGGGAACCTCTGAGGTGCAGCGGATGGTCATCGCCCGCGGCCTCGGACTGCCCGTCGAATGACCTTCGCGGCGCGGCGACCCGCCACCGAGCAACACCCCGTAACGAGAGGACGTAGCAGGTGAGCGACGCCGACAAGGTGAAAGCAGCGCGGGAGCTGACGATGGCGCCCGCGGCGAAGGCTGCCGCCAAGCTCGCCGGAGCCAACAAGCTCTACGTCCGGAACCGGATCGCGCTGTTGTTCGACGACGGCTCCTTCGTCGAGGACTCCCAGTTGGCCAACGCGACCGCGATGGGACTGCCTGCCGACGGGGTCGTCACCGGACAGGGCCTGGTCGACGGCCGGCCCTGCCTCGTGGTCGCGAATGACCCGACCGTGAAAGCCGGTTCGTGGGGCGCCCGGACGGTCGAGAAGATCATCCGGATCACCGAGCGGGCATTGGCCGAGGAGCTGCCGATCTTCTGGTTGATCGATTCGGCCGGCGCCCGGATCACCGACCAGGTGGCGTTGTTCCCCGGTCGTCGCGGAGCGGGGCGCATCTTCCACAACCAGGTCGCGCTGTCGGGCAAGGTGCCCCAGATCTGCTGCCTGTTCGGGCCCTCGGCCGCGGGCGGCGCCTACATCCCGGCCTTCTGCGACATCGTCATCATGGTCGAGGCGAACGCGTCGATGTACCTGGGCTCGCCCCGGATGGCCGAGATGGTCGTCGGTGAGAAGGTCAGCCTGGAAGAGATGGGCGGCGCCAGGATGCACGCCACCGTCTCCGGCTGTGGTGACAATCTCGCCACCGACGACGCCGACGCCATCGAGCAGGCGAAGCTGTTCTTCTCCTACTTTCCGCTCAACTGGCGGATGGCCACCCCTACCTACGAGTCCGAGCCGCCGCCGTGGGAGCTGACCGACGATGTGGTCCCGATCGCCGAGTCGATGCCCTTCGACATGCACCTGATCATCGACGGCCTGATCGACGCCGACTCGTTCTTCGAGGTGAAACCTGAGTTCGCGGGTGAGCTGATCACCGGGCTCGGACGCATCGACGGTCGCCCGGTCGGGGTGGTGGCGAACAACTCGGCGGTGCGCGGTGGGGTGCTGTTCACCGACTCCGCGGACAAGGCCGCCCGCTTCATCTGGCTGTGCGATGCGTTCAACATCGAGCTGCTCTATCTTGCCGACGTACCTGGGTTCATGATCGGCTCCGAGGTCGAGCGCCAGGGCATCATCCGGCACGGCGCGAAGATGATCACCGCGGTGTCCGAGGCGAACGTCCCGCAGCTGTCGGTGCTGGTGCGCAAGGCCTACGGCGCCGGGCTTTACGCGATGGACGGTCCCGGCTTCATGCCCGACGCCTGCATCGCGCTGCCCACCGCCCGGGTCGCCGTGATGGGACCCGAGGCCGCCGTCAATGCCGTGTACGCCAACAAGATCGCCGAGATCGCGGACGAGGAGGAGCGGTCCCAGTTCGTCAAGGCCAAGCGTGCGGAGTACGAGGAGGACGTCGACCTGCTCCGGTTGGCATCGGACCTGGTGATCGACGTCATCCTCAATCCGTCCGAGCTCCGGGCCGAGATCAGCAGGCGCTTCGCCGCACTGGCCGGCAAGGCCAGGCCCCTGGCCGACAAGCGGCACGGCGTCCCACCGGTCTGACCCGTCTGCTAGCAGCCGGCAGCGGGCTCGGCCGGCAGGGTCACGCTGATCAGAGTCGCGGCAGGTCCGCCAGGGTGTACCCGAGATCGAGAATGAGCTTGCGCAACAAGGGCAACGACAGTCCCACCACGTTGTGATGATCGCCCTCGACGCGGTCGACGAACCAGCCACCGAGGCCGTCGATGGTGAACGCCCCGGCAACCGCGAGCGGTTCACCGGTGGCTACGTAGGCCTCGATCTCGTCGTCGGAGGGCTGGGCGAAGTACACCGTGGTGCTCGCGACAGCCTCGGCGGCCGCTGGGTCTATCGCTGAGTTCGTTCGTGACGACCCGACGTCGAGAAGGGTGTGACCGGTGTGCAGTACCCCGGACCGGCCGCGCATCCGCTTCCAGCGGGCGACTGCCTCAGCTGCCGAGGCGGGCTTGCCCAGCACCTGTCCGTCGAATTCGAGCATCGAGTCGCAGCCCAGCACCAGCACCCCGCCGGTCTGCGCATCGGCGACGGCGGTGGCCTTGGCGCGGGCCAGCGCTTGCACCAGTTGCGTCGGCGACGGCGCGCTGATCGCGTTCTCGTCCACGCCCGAGACCAGAACCTCAGGTTCGATGCCCGCCGACTGCAGGGTCTGTAGCCGGGCGGGGGAGGCCGAGGCCAGCACGAAGCGCACGGCGTCGAGGTTAGCGTTCCGAACTCGACGAAGGCAGAGCGGCTAGCCCAGCTTGAGCGAGCGCCCGATGATCTCTTTCATGATCTCGGTCGTGCCGCCGTAGATCCGGGTAACCCGTGCGTCGGCGTACGCGCGTGCGATCGGGTATTCCTGCATGTAGCCGTAACCGCCATGCAGCTGCAGGCACTTGTCGACCACCCGGCCCTGCAGCTCGGTGGCCCACCACTTCGCCTTCGCGGCGTCCTCGACGGTGAGATCACCGGTTCCGAGCGCGTCGATGCACCGGTCGACGTAGGCCTGCGTCACGTCCACCTCGGTCGCGACCTCGGCGAGGACGAAGCGGGTGTTCTGCAGCGTGCCGATCGAGCTGCCGAACGCCTTGCGCTCCCGGACGTAACTGGTCGTCCATTCCAGCGCCGCCCGGGCGCCGGCCACGCCCGCGATCGCGATCGACATCCGCTCCTGCGGCAGGTTGGACACCAGGCCGAGGAACCCCTGGCCCACCTCGCCGAGGATGTTCTCCTTCGGAATCCGGACGTCGGTGAAGGACAGCTCGGCGGTGTCCTGCGAGTGCAGGCCGAGCTTGTCCAGGTTGCGCCCGCGCTCGAAGCCGGGCATGCCCCGCTCGATGATCACCAGCGTCAGGCCCTTGTGCTTCTCGGGTGAGGTCCGCACCGCGGTGATGACCAGGTCGGCGTTGATGCCGTTGGTGATGAACGTCTTCGAGCCGTTGACGATCCGGTCGGTGCCGTCGGCGACGGCCGAGGTCCGGATGCCCGCGAGATCGGAGCCGGCACCCGGCTCGGTCATCGCGATCGCGGTGATCAGCTCACCGGAGGCGATGCCGGGCAGCCAGCGCTGCTTCTGCTCGTCCGTGCAGTAGTGCAGGAAGTACGGCATGCAGATGTCGTTGTGCAGGGTGACGCCCAGGCCCGCGCCACCCACGCCGGCCAGCATCAGCTCCTCGCCGAGCACCTGGTTGAAGCGGAAGTCGGTCACGCCCCCGCCGCCGTACTCCTCGGGGATCTGCATGCCGAGAAAGCCGTTCGCGCCGGCCGCACTGAACAGCTCGCGTGGCGCCAGGCCGGCCCGCTCCCAGGAGGGGTAGTCCGGCAGCATCTCTTTGGCGATGAAGGTCCGGACGGCATCGCCGAAGGCGAGGTGGTCGGAGTCGAAGTGCTTGCGCTGCATGGCGGGGCTCCTGAACGGTGGCCTGGCGGATGGCCCCACGGACAGGAGCCGATGCTATGACGTCCTACTATCTCTCGTTCCAGGGGCCGAGGCAAAGCCGATACGGTATGCACCGTGACGACGACACACGCAGACCTCGGGGTCATCGGCGGTTCCGGCTTCTATTCACTGCTCACCGACGCCGAGTCGATCAAGGTCGAGACACCCTATGGGAACCCGAGCGACGAGCTGACCGTCGGCGTGCTGGCCGGCCGGCGAGTGGCCTTCCTGCCCCGGCACGGTGCCGGCCACCGCTTCCCGCCGCACCGGGTGCCCTACCGGGCCAACCTCTGGGCGCTGCGCTCGATCGGCGTGCGCCAGATCGTCGCCGCCTCGGCGGTCGGGTCACTCCGGCCTGAGCTCGGCCCCGGATCGCTCGTGGTGCCCGACCAGATCCTGGACCGGACCTGGGGACGCCCGTCCACCTACAGCGATTCCGACGACGGCGTCTCGCACCTGCCGTTCGCCGATCCGTACTGCCCGACCGGACGCTCCGCCGCGCGGGCCGCCGCGGCGTCCGGCGGCGTTCCGCTCACCGAGAGCGGCACGCTGCTGGTCATCAACGGCCCCCGCTTCTCGACCAGGGCCGAGTCGGTGGACCACCAGCGCAGCGGTGGCACCATCATCGGCATGACCGGCATGCCCGAGGCGGCACTGGCCCGCGAGCTGGCGCTGTGCTTCACCTCGCTGTGCCTGGTCACCGACCATGACGCCGGCGTCGAGGCGGGACACGGGGTCACCCACGCCGAGGTGCTGGCCACCTTCGCCGACAACCTGCCGAGGTTGCGCGAGCTGCTGGTGGCCACCCTGTCGAAGCTGCCCCCGGAACAGGGCGACTGCAGTTGCGGCCAGGTGTACGCCGGCCTGCCGGCTGCCTTCGACCTGCCCTAGCCACCGCCACGCGTAGCGTTTTCCGGCTGTGCGCTTTACCGCCGGAAGTCGCCGCCGGTGTCACCCAGCAGGCTGATGCCCGGTCAGTGCCAGGCCGATGCGCGCCAGGCACCCGGCCCGGGTGGCACCGGTCGGCGCAGTCGCAGCGACGGATCGGCCCAGCCGCCCGCCGGAGCAACCGATGGCGCGGTGTGGCCCGCGTCGGCGACCGCGGCCAGCACGACGGCCAGCGCCGCGATCTCCTCAGGGGTCGGGTTGCCCGAGACCACGCGCAGCGCCGGGCGTTGTTCGACGGGCGGATTCGCGTCCGCCGTGATGTCGGTGTCGTTCACAGCGGCATGTTCCCATGCTTCTTCGGCGGCAGAGATTGTCGTTTGTTCTTCAGGATGCGCAGCGAACGCACGATCATGGCCCGCGTCTGCGACGGCGGGATGACGGTGTCGACGTAACCGCGCTCGGCGGCGACGTATGGGTTGACGAGGGTGTCCTCGTACTCGCGCACCAGCTCAGCGCGCAGCGCCTCCTGAGCCGGGCGGTCCTCGGCGAGCTCGCTCAGCCGCTTGCGGTGCAGGATGTTGGCCGCGCCCTGGGCGCCCATCACGGCGATCTGCGCGGTAGGCCACGCGAGGTTGACGTCGGCTCCGAGGTGCTTGGACCCCATCACGTCATAGGCACCGCCGAAGGCCTTGCGGGTGATCACGGTGATCTTGGGAACGGTGGCCTCGCCGTAGGCGTAGAGCAGCTTGGCGCCGCGCCGGATGATGCCCTGCCACTCCTGGTCCGTGCCGGGCAGGAAGCCCGGGACGTCGACGAGGGTCAGCACCGGAATGTTGAAGGCGTCGCAGGTCCGGACGAAGCGGGCCGCCTTCTCGGAGGCGTCGATGTCCAGGCAGCCGGCGAACTGCATCGGCTGGTTGCCCACCACGCCGATCGGCTGCCCCTCGACCCGACCGAAGCCGCAGATGATGTTGGGCGCGAACAGGGCATGTACCTCGAGGAATTCGCCGTCGTCGACCAATCGCTCGATGACGCCGTGCATGTCGTAGGGCTGGTTGACCGAGTCGGGAACGAAGGTGTCGAGAAAGAGGTCCTCGGACGTGACGTCGAGATCGGCCGGCGCGTCGAACGCCGGTGGCAGGTCCAGATTGTTGCTCGGCAGGTAGGACAGCAGTGCCTTGACGTAGTCGATCGCGTCCTGCTCGTCGGCGCCCAGGTAGTGCGCGTTGCCCGACGTGGTGTTGTGCACCCGGCCACCGCCGAGATCCTCCATGCTGACGTCCTCGCCGGTGACCGTCTTGATGACGTCCGGCCCGGTGATGAACATCTGCGAGGTCTTGTCGACCATGATGACGAAGTCGGTGAGCGCGGGGGAGTAGACGTGGCCGCCCGCGGCCGCGCCCATGATCAACGAGATCTGCGGGATCACGCCCGAGGCCAGCACATTGCGGTAGAAGATGTCGCCGTACAGCCCCAGCGACACCACACCCTCCTGGATGCGGGCGCCGCCGCCCTCGTTGATGCCGATCAGCGGACAGCCGGTCTTGAGCGCGAACTCCTGGATCTTGACGATCTTCTCGCCGTACACCTCGCCGAGGGCACCACCGAAGACGGTTCCGTCCTGGCTGAACACGCACACCTGACGACCGTCGACGGTGCCGTATCCGATCACCACGCCATCGCCGTACGGCCGGTTCGCCTCGAGGCCGAACATCGTGGAACGGTGCCTGGCCAGCTCGTCGAACTCCACGAACGAGCCGTCGTCGAGCAGCATCGCGACCCGCTCCCGGGCGGTGTGCTTGCCCTTGGCGTGCTGCTTCTCGACCGCGCGTGCCGAGCCGGCGTGCACCGCCTCGTCGTAGCGGCGCTCCAGTTCGACGAGCTTGGCCGCGGTGCTGTGGGAATCGATGCCGGCCGGCGTCGCACCGGTACCGGCTGGTGTGGCGGACTCAGCGCTCATGGCCCGGAGCCTAGCCCGGTGGCACGTTCTCAGATCGGAAGGTGATCCAGTTCGCGGGCGTCACAATGGTGCCATGACCGACGTCGAGAGCATCGAGCCGGGTCGGGAGCCGCTGAACCCGGCTGAGTTGGCCGGCACCACCTCCGGCTGGCGGGTCGAGGTGGTTGCCGAAACCGGGTCCACCAATGCAGACCTGCTGGCGCGTGCCGAGACGTCGGAGACCGGCGTCGTCCGGGTGGCGGAGTTGCAGACGGGCGGCCGGGGACGGCTGGAGCGCAGCTGGATCTCCCCACCCGGCGCTGGCCTGACCTTCTCACTGCTGGTGCGGCCGGACACCGACGTCCGCGGCTGGGGTTGGCTGCCGCTGCTCACCGGTCTGGCGCTGGCACAGGCGATCGGGCCGCAGGCGCGGTTGAAGTGGCCGAATGACCTGCTGCTCGGACCGGAGGGCGGCAAGGCTGCGGGCATCCTGGTGCAGAGCAGCGGATCGGCGGTTGTCATCGGTGTCGGTCTCAACGTGACGACTACGGCTGCCGAGCTGCCCGTTCCGACCGCCACTTCCCTTGCACTGCAGGGGATAGACGAACGGGACCGGGCGGTGATCCTGCGCGCCTTCCTCGCTGAATTCGACGCCCGGTACGCCGCCTGGCTGGCGGAGTCGGGCGATGCCGGCCGCAGTGGGCTGGTCGCGGCGTACCGGCAGGCCTGCGCGACCCTGGGCAGCCAGGTGTCGGTGCAGTTGCCCGCCAGCACGCTGCGGGGTCTGGCGGTCGACATCGATCCGGCCGGCCGGCTGCTGGTCCGTCCCGAGGGCCGGCCGGGGGCGATCGCGCTCGCCGCGGGCGATGTCACCCACCTGCGGGATGCCGCTCGCTAACGTGGGGCCGACCGGTTCCCGACCGCCGAGGAGTGGAGCGCAGGGTGCCCTATCCAGACAAGCTGCTCGCCGACGATGAAGAGATCGTCGAGCACCTGCACCCGCACTGGCTCACGGTCGCTCCGGCGGTGGCGGCGTTCATCGTCATCTGTGCGGCCGCGGGGGTCGGCATCGCGCTGGCACCCAGGGCCGGCGACGCGAGCCAGGTCGTGCTGCCCCTGGTGCTGGTGGGTGCCCTCGTGCTGCTGCTGTGGCTGACACTCGCCCCGGTCATCAGGCGGCAGTCGACCCACTACGTGATCACCACCCGGCGGGTGCTGATCCGCCGTGGCGTGCTGCGGCACGTCGGCCGCGACATCATGCTGGGGCGGATCAGCGACGTGGGCTACGAGCAGTCCCTCGCGGACCGGATCGTGCGGTCGGGCACGTTGCACATCGAGTCCGCCGGCGAGAACGGTCAAGAGACGCTGGTCGACATCCCGCATGCCAACCAGGTGCAGCAGACGCTCAATCGACTCATCGCCGACGATTCCGGTTGGCGTCAGCACTACCGGCCGAGGGACTGAACACCGTCAATGCCGCACTCCGGCGAAAACACCGATCGCTCAGATCCAGCCGCGTTCGGCCGCGCGCGCCCCGGTCTCGAACCGGCTGCGGGTGCCCAGCATCTTCATCAGCCGGGACATCATCCGGCGCACGGTTCGCAGCGAGACGTCGAGCCGGCGCGCTACCGCCTCGTCGGTGAAGCCCGAGGCGAGCATCTTCAACACCGCCAGCTCGGTGGCGCTCAGCTCGCTGGCGGGCGTGGCGTCCGGTTCCGCCTCAGCCGAACCGAAGGGCAGCGCGCCGGACCAGACCTGTTCGAAGTGGTCGATGAGTACCGAGAGCACACCCTCGCTGCGAATCACCATCACCCGCCGGGGCTCGGCCACGTCGACGGGCAGCACCGCGACCCGTGCGTCGAACACCACCATGAAGCTCGGCAGCACCGGCGTGACCCGGACGTCGGCGCCACCGGCGATCAGCTGCCGGACATAGCCGGTGCCGTCGGCGCTGTTGTTGATGCTGTCCAGATAGAGCGTCCGCCGCTTCACGTGGGGTTTGATGCGGTCTGTGTCGACGGCACGGCAGACGTCCATCGCTCCGGGAGTGAAGACACCGGGGCGGAATGACAGGATCTCGGTCTGGGCGCCGGCGGTGAGATTCTCCAGCTGGTCGTGACCGTCATCGATGGTGTCGATGATCTCGGTCTCGCCTTTGCTGCGAGCCGCTCGCCACTGCGCGTAGTCGGCCGCCAGGCTGTTGATCGCGCGCCGGGTCTCGTCCACCTCGCGGTAGCGCCTGACGAGATCTGCCTCGTGCTTGTCGAGCAGTGCGGCCAGGCCAACCTCCGGGCTGACCGATCGGTGAGCGCCCGGATGTTTCGGTGAGGGCCGCACCAGCGAGAGTCGTTCGAGATTGCCCAGCGCCCGGCAGATCGCCTCGGAGGAGGTGTTGAGGTGATCCGCGAGGTCGTCCGGGGCGCGGTGCGGCGTCTGGAGCAGGATTTGGTAGACGGCAGCATCCACCTCGCCCAGGCCCAACACGTTGAGCTTGGACGTGCGCGCGCTCGAGTGGGCGGCATGGTCATTCATGGGTGCCTCATCTAACTGGACAGCTACTGGCAGAGCCTGCTTATTGTGATACATATACCCCGTCAATTCCACGTTTTGGCCGGATATAAATACTTGTATTCGCAATGACAATCTCGGAAAGTTCTGCCGTGACTGCCGGTCGGGGGCAAAAGGTGCATCGCCCACCCAATCTACGCATAAAGACCGCCTGGGACCACGGTGAATCGCGAGATACGGCCCCGGCCGGGTGCGATGAGTACTAGTGGAATGGCAGTCACAGTCAAGGGGTTGTCAGAAACATGACAACTATCGGAATTATCGGCGCCGGTAATATCGGCGCGCAGCTCACTCGATTGGCGCTGGCGAACGGATACGACGTCGTTCTCAGCAACTCGCGTGGTCCCGAGACGCTGACCGGCTTGGTGGAGGAACTCGGCACCGCGGTATCCGGCCAGTCCGGGAACCGGCCGACGGTTCGGGCGGCGACCGCCGAAGGCGCCGGCGAGGCGGGTGACCTCGTGGTGGTGACCATCCCGTTGAAGAACTACCGCGACGTTCCGGTGGCACCGCTGGCCGGCAAGGTCGTGATCGACACCAACAATTACTATCCGGAGCGCGACGGGCGTATCCCGGAGCTGGACGACGAGAGCACCACCACCGCGGAGCTCAGCCAGCGGCACCTGCCCACGTCGAAGGTTGTCAAGGCCTTCAACAACATCATGGCCGCGGACCTGACCGAGGAGGGGACTCCCGCGGGCACCGCGAACCGCAGGACGCTACCCATAGCCGGGGACGACGAGGACGCGAAGGCCACCGTTGCAGCACTGATCGAGCAGTTCGGCTTCGACGTGGTGGATGCCGGGCCGCTGGCCGAGGGATGGCGCTTCCAGCGTGACACGCCCGCCTACGTCGTGCGGCAGAACTCCGATGAACTCACCGGGAACCTGGCGGCGGCCAGGCGATACCGCGACATGTGAGCAAACTGACGACCCGAGACGGATCAGGAGTGCGTGACCGTCCCGAACGTCACGGCCGTGGACCAGATGGCCTGGTAGCGAACGCCGTCAGCCGGGGTGGCCGCTGAGTAGATCTTGTTCGCACCGGCGTACACGGCGACGTGGTAGACGCTGCCCGAACTGGTGTGGAAGAACACCAGGTCACCGGCCAGCGCGCGGGCCTGCGTCAGCGAGCGCACCAGCTGCGCCTGGCTGGCGGCGTTGTGCGGCAGCGTGATGTCGGCCGCCTCGTGGTAGACGTAACTGGTCAGGCCGGAGCAGTCGAAGCCGGTCGCGGGTGAGGCGCCGCCGTCGGCGTAGCGATAACCGACGTAGCGGGCCGCGTCCTCGGCGATCTTCTGGTTGGTGGTGAGGGTCGAGCCGATGGTGACCGTCGCGCAGCCGAGCTGGGGGTCGGCCGACCCGGCGCCGATGTTCATGGCGTACGCGCACACCGTGTGCCGTCCGGCGGTCAGCGTCCGCACGCTGACGAACTGGTGGCCGCCGGAGATGTGGTACTTCGTGTTTACTGCCGCGTAGGCACGGTTGGCGGGCACCGACACCGTGCTGGTGCCATCGACGGTGGTATGCGCGGCGAGCGCGGTCTTGCTGCTGTTGGGGTCGAACGCCCAGCCGGTGATGGTCGCCTTCGTGCCGGCGACCTGGACCGGCGAGATGGAACCGATCGGATTGTTCGGGTCGACGATGGTCCGTGACGCGCAGCCCAGGGTGACCGATGCGCCGGCGCCGACGTTGGAGGCCAGCGCGCAGACGGTGTGCGTGCCGTAGCCGGGGCGCACGGTGACCTTGTAGCCGGTGACCGGGCCGGTGTGATGCGCTGCCGCGACGTCGGGGCGGCGGATGTTGGCTGTGGTCCGGGACACGGCCCTGCCGTCGACGCGGATCTCGATGATGAGCGCCCGGCTGAGAGCATCGGGGTCAGCGGCCCAGCCGGCGGCGGTCATGGTCGCCGTTGAGACCGAGGCCGTCAGGGAGTCCAGGCGGCCGAAGGGATCGTGCGAGGTGGCGGCCTGTGCCGACGATGCTGCCGCGAGGCCGACGGCGGCTGCCGTGAGGGAGGCTGCGCTGGTGAGTAAGGCCAGTCTTGCTGTCCGTCCGAGCTGTGCCGTCGGCTTCGTATGGCGGGTCATCGATCGGTCTGCCTCTCGCTGCTGTAGTCGGTGCTGTAGATGGTGCGAAACCGCCGTCCGGGGCAGGGTGGCGGCGACGAGCGGGTGGCAACGACAGCAGTCGTGGCCGCGAATCACAACGCTGTGACGACATCCGGTCATAGCGGATAAAAGAAAATCGATCATGCCGTCTCGTCGTTCCCTCACCCGCGTGATGGGGAGCGACTCGCGAGACCTTACCGTTTTCTCAGTGCCGCGTATACCGAAACGTTATTAACTTTGGTCGAGCTCGATGCCGAATCGGTGCAATGCGGACGTAGGGTTACCGTGCGCAGCGTCGGTCGGTGTGCGCCAGGATTGATCGCTGCGCCTGGCGGCCCGCTGGCCGACACCGACCTGTGGGACAAGTGGGCACGCTACGGTGCGGACGTTCCCGCCACGGTCGCGGGGCTCGACTGGGACACCGCGCCGGGCCGTGTTGGGCGCCGCGTCAGCTTGACTGGGCGCACCGTGCCCGGACCGCCTCGGCAGGTCAGCAGGCGGCCGGTCCACCGGCTTCCGCACCCGCAACCCGGTCGACCGGTGCGTCCGCGTCAGCCAGTCCGAACCATCGCTCGAGTTCGAGGGCCACGCCGTCGTCCTCTGCGGCCGCGGTTACCCCGTCAGCAGCGTCACGGACCTCCTGGGGCGCCTGTCCGACCGCCACGCCTCGGCCGGCCCAGCGCAGCATCTCGATGTCGTTGCGCCCGTCGCCGATGGCGAGCACGTCGGCCGCGGTCAGTCCGAGCTCGCCGCAGACGTACCGTAGGCCGGACGCCTTGGTAACGTTGACGGGCGTGAGATCCAGCCATGCCGTCCAGCCGACGGAGTGGTCCGCGTTCGGCAGGTCGAGCTCGGCGGCCAGGCGCGCGAACTCGTCCGGAGTCGCGGCCGGGTCCCGGATGATCACTCGATTCGCTGGCTGCGCGATGATCTCGGCGAGCTTGGTCACGATCATCTCACCGAGCAGCTCACCGGCCGGAAAGCGACCGGTTAGGCGATAACCCAGCTCATGCTCGACCGCCACCAGAGCGGACGGACACCGATCAACGAATGCCCGCACCGCCGGACCCGCATCGAAATTCTCCCGATACACGACTTCCAACGGCGAATAGCGGCACACCACCGACCCGTTACTGGCCACCATCCACATCCGTTCGCCGTTCTGGCCGACGAGCCGGAGGCGATCCACGACGCGCGTGATGCCGTGCGGCGAACGACCGGAGCAGAGCACGACGTGGGCGCCGGCGTCCAGGGCGGCCTGCAATGCTCGGCCTAACCTGCTGCCGGGTGGCTCCGGCGCCTGCTCTTCGACCTCGCTCCACGCCGGGAGCGTGCCGTCGACGTCGATCGCCACGAGCCGCGGCCGCCATCCCTGTCGTGTCACGGTTCATACCCTCCAAGTCCGAGGTGCCAGACGGGGTGTCCGCCGATCACGGCCGATCGACGAGCGTGCCCAACAGGGTGGCCAGTGATACGGGCGCGTCCCCCGCCATCACCGCGGCAAGCGCGGATCCCAGGGCGACGGAGCCGGAGCGCCCGGTCCCGAAGACCTTGTCGTAGCCACGCGGCGTCACCCCGCAGAACGGCGCGACATGGACCTTGGCCGGTGTCGTGCCGTCGAGCGTGATGGCGTCCGCGTGGAACGGATAGTGCGCTGCGTCGGCGTGGCCGAGAAAGCGGACCGTCGACACACCGCTGATGATGAGCTGCCGCAGGCACTGGCGGCACGGAGGCCGGGTGACCACGGCCTCACAGCCTACGACGGCGGCGCCGTGTCGGGTCGCCGACGCCAGGGCCGCCAACTCGGCGTGGACCACCCTGCCCAGGCTCTCCAACGTCTGCGCGGCGCGGTAGTGACTCGGCAGATCGCCGTTGTCCAGGTGATCAAGGAAACGCGCGGCCAACGATGTCAAGTCGCCGAACTCCGCACCCCGTTCTGCCTGGGTGTACTGCAGGACGGATTGGACCAGTGCCATCTTCGACGTCCAGGCCGGGTCCATGCCGTTGTGCACGTCACGGGCGTCGTCGGGGGAGTCCGCCCAGTACTGTCCACCGCCCGCACGAGGAACCTCGTTGGCTCCCAACGCCACGACGTCCCCGACGCCGTCGAGAAGGGCGCAACCGACGCCACCGCGCAGGCCGGCGGACCGACTCGCCTGTGCCTCCGCGAGAAACAGCGCCAGCTCGTACCGGTTGGGCCGTAGCTCCGGCCCGCCGACGAGCGTTGCGACCGCGGGGTCGAGCCCGGACCGGACGCCAAGCGTCAGGTTGACGACGAAGTCGGTCGCGGCCAACGCGAGGTTCTGCTCCGGCGGCTCGTCGGAGCAGGCCCACAGACGGAAGTCGGGCCCGAGGAAAGTGTCGAGGACACGGGACCACTCGCGCGGGTTCGCCAACGTCACTACGACGACGTCGTACTTCTGCATTTCTCGCACCAGGCGGTCGAGAACCGGCGGGATCACTGCGAAGCCGGATTCGACCGAAGCCGAAGCCGGGTCGACGAGCTCTGCGTCGTCCGAGACGGAAAAGCCTCGCTCGCGAAGCACCTCGCGCAAGGCTCCCAGCGCGAGCTCACTGAGCCGGGTGGTCAGGGCCACCACGACGGTCACGACGTGATCACGCCGTCGTGGCCGGTCGGAGAACGCCGGACGTAAAGGTCCGTGCCCGGCCGCCGGTGGAGAAATTGGCCGAGATCGTCCGGCCCGACCCACCGGCCCCTGTCAACCAGCCGCTGGCCCCGGAGGTAGACCGCGTGGACGGAACCGCGCAAGGTCACGCTCTCGAACGCCGAGTGGTCGACGTTCATGTGGTGATCCTTGGCGCCGGTGGGCGTCACCCCGTTCGGATCGAGGATGGTGAAGTCGGCGTGCGATCCGGGCTCCAGCGATCCCTTCTCGGGGGAAAGGCCGAATAGGCGCGCCGGGGACGTCGCTGTGACATCCACGAAGCGCGATAGCGACAGCCTTCCGCGAAGCGCGGCGTCATAGATCAGCGGTACGCGATATTCGATCCCGGCGATTCCGCCGGGCAGCTTCGAGAAGTCTCGCTGATCCGGGGAGAACAGCGTGGACCGGCAGAACGGGCAGTGGTCGGACGACACGACAGACAGATCGCCCGCCGACAGGGCCCACCACAGCCGGTCGCGATGTTCCCGGGTGCGCAGCGGTGGCGCACAGACGAAGTCGGTGCCTTCCTCCCAGGGACGGTCGAGCTCGGCGACGTCGAGGTAGAGATAGTGCGGGCAGGTCTCGGCGAAGACGGGAAGTCCGCTTCTGCGGGCGTCCGCGATGGCGTCCAGCGCCTCAGCGGACGACACGTGGACGAAATAGAGAGTTGGCATTCCGGCGAGCTCCGCCAGGAAAATGGCCCGGCGAGTGGCCTCGCCCTCCACGGCCGGTGGCGCGGTCCTGGCGTGCCAAGGCAGCGAGACGTGTCCACGGTCCCGGGCACGGCGCCTGAGGAACTCCATCGCCAGGCCGTTCTCTGCGTGCACCATGACCGTGAGGCCGAGACTGGCGGCGTGCTCCATCGCGTTGAGCAGTTGGGTGTCGTCGCTGTAAAGATCGCCCGGGAAGGCCATGAACAGCTTGATGCTCGGAACCCCGGCCGCCATGAGCTTCTCGAACTGCGCGAGTGAGGACTCCCGAACGTCGCCGACGATCTGATGGAACCCGTAGTCGACCGCGCAGCGTCCGCGGGCGCGCTCACCGGCGTCTTGGAGCCTCTCCAGCACATCCTCCCCGGGGCCTTGGCGAACGAAGTCAACCACCGTCGTAGTGCCGCCGAAGGCGGCCGCCCTGGTGCCCGTCACGAAGTCGTCCGCGGTCGAGATGCCCGCGACGACGGTCTCCAGGTGCGTGTGTACGTCAACGAAACCGGGCGCCACGTGCATTCCCGTGGCGTCGATGACCTCGTCGGCAGCGGTCACCGTCCCCGGCGCACACCACGATGTGACGAGGCCGTCGCGCATCACCAGGTCCAGAACGTGTGCCCCCGATACGGACAGGACCGTGCCGCCCCGCACGACCGATGTGGTCATCGGTCGGCACCGTCACCGTGCCGCACGCCGGCCAGCAGGCGCGCGGCATCGACATCGATTTCTCGCGTGGCAACGAGGGCACGAACGAACTCTTCCTCCCGGGCAAGGAATACCCGGCGATTACGACGCAGCACGTCGATGATCGTCGCGACGTCCCGGGTGGGTGTGTTGGTAACGCTGCGCAGCAGGCCGTCCTGACTGAGCTGGTGCAGGTTCGATGCCACCGACTGGGTGGTGGCGAAGCGCATCGGGATAGAAATGTTGCCCTCAGTCAGCGTCTCGACTTCGTGCAGCCAGAACGGCGGTATGTAGAGGATTTCCCCCGCCGAAAGGATTCCCTCGTAACGGACCTCGCCGTCCCAGTCAGGAGTGGCCGCCGTACTGAGCTCGGGCGCGGGGGAAAGGTCGAAACGCTCGCTCGCCTGCCAATTCTGCTGGACGCTGACGGCGTCGAGCGGATGGACGAGCGTATAACGTTTCGAGCCGCGCACCTGGATCAGGAAGCTGTGCCACCAGTCGTGGTGGGCCGGGGTGATGTTGCCGGTCTGACTGAACCAGACACCGGTTGCGGCGGGCTCGTACTCGACGCCGACATCCGGCACCACGAAGTCCTGCGCCAGCTCGTCGAAGCAAGGCGACTCAGCCCCGATGCGCAGGTAGAGAGACCCATCGACGATTCGTTGCACGCCGAACAGGTGCGCGAGGGCCTGGCCGAACGTCATGGACTTGGTCGCATTGACTTGCTTCAACACCGTGTTGCGCGGTCCGTTCCCCGTTATGAACGGGGCGACGTCGAGCTCCCCCAGCCGCCGGGTGAGCGATGCGCGGTCCCAGGTGCCGCAGCACGCCCAGTTCGTTGCGACCCCGGTGATGAGCAGGGGCGCCGCGCCGATCATCGGTCGGTTTGCCGTGCCGCCCCGCAGGGGCAGTGCGTCGACACGGGTGGCTTCTGAGGAAGTCAAGGCATCGTCCTCTCTTCGGCGTCGTCGTCCACTGCGGCCCAGCCCGTCGCCGGCCATCCGGGATAGCTTCGATATGCCGCGTCGAACACGCGAATCTGGTGTTGCAGACTTCGCGCGTAAGCGAACATCATCTTCGCGCGCTCCTCGTCCGTCGTTGCCATCTCGTTCATCACGTCGGCGTGGGCCTCGGCCATCTGACTGCCCTGCTTGTTGGCGTAGTAGTTCGCCCACGCGGCGAATGCGGGCGGTCCTTGAATGTCGACATCCCTGAACCGTTCACCGACCACTCGGGTGAACATGGCGCAGGGATAGAGCGCCGCGGCGATGCTTCCGATGCTGCCGTCGAACGCGTTCAGCAGCAGGTGATTGGCATACGCCTCGCGGGCTGGTGTCAGGGCTCCCGCGTCGAAGCGAACCGAGGCTCGTCCCAGGCTTTCGAGCAGTGAGCGCTTGAAGTCGGTCTCCGCCGAAACGAAGTAGTTGGACAGCAGGTTCGCGGCCGTCCGAGACCATGCGGATCCGCTCGGCGCCTTCACCAGCCCCATGGCGAGGGTGCGGTGAATGTACGGGATGAACGGTGCGTCGTCGTTCTGGAAAGCCAGGAACCGTTCGACGGTCAAGCGGCCTTGTTCGAGGTCGGTGAGCCAGGGGTGCTCTTCGTACGCTTTCCATCCGGCCGCCGTAGCGGCCCGACATTGGTCAGTGAAGGTCACGTCGTCATCTCTCTGCTATCTGCCACGAGCCACTGCGACAGCACGTCGTCGAGTGGAACAGCGGGATTGCCGGGGGTCTCTGGCACGTCGAACGTCCAGCCATCGGAGGCGGACCGTGGGATGTCGTTGTCGGTGAGCTGCAGGGGGAAAAATCGTCCGGAAGGGAAGAGGTCGGCCGGGTAGGTCGCCCATTCGCACGAGGCGAGAGCGAGGCATACGTGTGCCCCGATGGGGCTTTCAAGCATGTTGCCGACGACTGCGCCGATGCCCGCCCGCTGCGCCAATTGCCCGATCGCCGCAGCGTTCCAGAAGCCGCCGACCCGGCCAGGCTTCACATTCACGAAGCGGCAGCTCCCGAGCCGCAGCGCGAGTTCGAGATCGTTCGAGGAGCGGATCGACTCGTCGAGGCACACCGGCGTATGCAGTCGTCGCTGAATCTCGGCGTGGCCCAGGAAGTCGTCCGGGGCCAGGGGCTCCTCGATCATGGCAAGTTCCAGGGAATCCAGCAGCGTCAGAAAATCCGCATCGTCGCGGGAGAAGACGCCGTTGCAGTCGACGTGCAGCGGAACGTCCGGAAAGGCGCTGCGCACCTCCCTCAACTGCTCGATCCTCGTCTGGCGGCCCACCTTCAGTTTCACGCGCGGGCATCCGGAGCCGACCGCGTCGCCGACCTTGGCCAGCAGCTCGTCGGTATCGGCATGCAGGTCGAAGTCCGCGCCCGCGGTCACCGCCGACCGGCTGCCGCCGACGTAGTGGCTCAGCGGGTACTGCTCGACAGCTCCGCGCAGCGACCACCACGCCGTCTCCACCGCCGCCTTCGCGAACGTGTTGCCACGGATGTCGGCAAACATCTCGGTCAACCGGCCGACGTCGTCGATGTCTGCGCCGACCAGGCGGGGGAGCATGAGCTCACGCACCAACGTGAACGTCGAGCTCGCCCATTCGCCGCAGAACAGTGGCCAGGTGCCCGGTGCGGCCTCACCCCAGCCGGCTGCGCCGGAACCGGTCAGGCGCACCAGCACCGTGGTGATGTCGGGCTGCGCGCCGAAGGACGTCTTCCACGGGTCCTTCAACGGCATCCGTAGCGCGACCACACGCGCGGAAGCAATCTTCATCGGCCGTCACGCACGCTGTGCCAGCCAATCCCGGGCCTGCTGGGCGTACTGCGGCGCCCACTCCGGGTTCCATCGCAGGAAGTACGCGTGCATGGTCAGGGCGTGCAGCACGTTGGCGAGGTCGACGCGTTGCTCCCAGTCGGCCGGCAGCGGGCAGGCGGCGGCGTACGACTCGAGGAAAACGCCGCGCCCTTCCGGGAACTTGTCGAAGACGTGCTCGTTCAGCTTGCCGAAGTCGCGAAACCGTTCCGTGTAGGTGGCATGTTCGAAGTCCAGTGCGCAGGTGATTCGTCCGCCGGTCACCAGGAAGTTCGGCAGCCACAGGTCGCCGTGATTGAGCGTCGGCTGGTTCGCCGTGCCGTCCAGCCGCGACAGCGCCGTCGTGATCACCTTCCGCAGGGCCGCGGGATCGCCGAGCATGTCGGAGTCGGCCGCCTCGAGTAGCCCGGTCAGCTCGGCGTCGACCGCCTCCTCCAGCGTCGCGGCCATGCCGCCGTCCAGCACGTCGCCGAACGTGGGCCCCGTGATCAGGTGCAGTCGCCCGACGATGTCCCCCAGGTCGCGGCACAGAACCTTCCGCTGCCCCTCGTCGAGGGACTCCCACAGGTCGGCCGCCGCGTCACCCTCCTGAAACTCCTGAATGAGCACGGGGCCGCCCAGCGCGTCGTCGTGCGGCACGAGCCGCCTGTACCGCACCACCGGAATGCCATGCTCGCCGGCCACCCGCACGCTGGCCATGAGCCGCCGCAAGTGCTGGGGATCCCGGTTGCGCTGAGGCACCTTGACCAGCAGTCGGCCCTCGTCGGTGTCGGCCACCCACTGCCTGCTGGTGTAACCCGCATGCAGGGGATACACCGCTTCAATGTGTACGCCGGGGCACGCCCGCTCCAGGAGGCCCCGGATCGTGGTCTCGACGTCGGTCGGTATCGCCGTCACCGCCCGCTCGCATTGAGCAGGTGCGCCGGCACCTGCGTCGGCGCGATCCCGAGCCTGCCCTGCATCAGCACGACGTACGCCATGCGCATCGCGGTGGCGCCGCGCCGAACCCGCTCCCACACCTCGTCGGTCACCCCGAGGCGAGCCGCCTGGGCCATCAGGAACACGACGGCGTCACGGGACCGCGCGGAGTGGCCCATCTCGATGTTGTCGTCGGCGATGTGCAGCCGGGTGAAGCTGGTGTCGAACCCGAGGTCGGTCAGACCGTCGGCCTTGGAGATGCCGGCAGTGCCGAGGCCGTGGAACTCGCACACCATGTTGACACCCACGATTTCGGGGAACCGGCTCACCGGGAAGTCCGCGATGGCCAGGCGGAACACCGGAGCGAGGAAACCCTCGTCAAGGAACGGAACCTCGTCGATGAACGCCCGCGTCCAGAACTTCGGCAGCTGGTAGCCCAGCCCCGTGACCAGATCCTCGTACATCACCCCGTGGCTGTGGCCCGGTTTGCCGTTGCCGATCTCGTCCCAGTAGATGTCGTAGAGCAACTGCTCGGCCTCCGACAGCACGACGCGGCGGGTCAGGCCCTGCAGCCACGCGCCGTCGACCAGGTTGTCGGCTGCGCCGTGAAAGGAGCGGTCCCGGTGCGACTTGCCGTCGTCGGCCACCGGGGAAACCGGCGCCGAGGCCATGTCCTGGTAGGTCTTGTGCATCCACTCCGGGAACTCGTCGGCGACGTAGCGCTCCGGCAGCTCCCAGCTGAACACCGGCTTCTCGATCACCTGCGCCGCGTCCAGCCAGTACTCGACGAAGGCGGCTGCCCGACGAATGCTTCTGGCCCGCTCCCGGCCTGCGACGAGGTCGTAGAACAGCTCGCGCGTCTGCGGACCGGTGAACGTGGACGGCGCCGGCTCGTCCGGCTGAGCGCCGAGGTCCGGGACGGTGACGGGTGCCGCGCCGATGGGTGCAACCTGCATGGGTTCGGCCAGCCAAGTGATCCAGCGCCGGATGATGCTGGTGTCCTCTGCGCTGAAGATCTTGCCCATCGGCCCGGGAATCCGGGTAAGGGACGTAACGAACAAGCTGCGGTCGGGGGCACCCGGCTCGATCCAACGCGACTTGCCGAGCGCCTCCACGACGTCGCGGCTCTTCTCTGGGGACGCGGCAAACAGGTCGTCCAGCAGCCTGCCGTCCAGCACTGCGGTGCCGTGCGCCCGGCGCGCCGAGGGCGTCTTCCTCTCGACCAGGTTGATCATGCCGAGTACGGGTGTCCGCAGCGCGTTCAGACAGGACCGTTCCAGCTCAGCCCGGTGCAGACGGATCGCGTCGCGCAGCAACTGCCCGAACGCTGCGAAACGCTCGGCTCCGTGCGGGGCGAGACCGAGTTCGGTGAACTGCCGCAGCGCCGCGTCGACGTGACCGGTGACATCCTCGGTCCCCTTCCACGACAGCGTGGGCCACTCGACGCCGGGGCTGCCGGCAGCGGCTGACCGGACGCACTCGGCGACCCAGTCCGGCATCTCGAACAGAGCCCCGGTCAGAGTCGGCTCGACGGCCGCCAGCAGTTCGGGGACGTACCTGTTCGGCGAGACCGAGAGTGTGAGCAGCATGTCTGGCAGGACGTACGCCGCCTCGCCGAGGCGCAGGGCCTGCACATACGCCTTGCTGCCGATGTCGCCGCTCGGCTGGCCCAGCACGTTCAGCAGTCCGTCGGCCATGCGCTTGAAGCGACCCTCCTGCCCGGGCGATCGCCGGTACTCGTGGCTGAGTTCGCCCAGGCGCGCGCCGGTGGCGATGTGGCAGTACGGCGCTCGGGCGAACGGCGCCAGCCAGACGCCGTCCTGATCGGCCAGGACGGCCAGGTGCCGGGCGGCCGCCGCGGCGACCACCCGGATCTCGTCCGGGCCGAGATCGGCGAACCGCGGCGCCGCGCCACGTAAGTCCCCCTCCAGCGCATCGAGCGCGTCGCCCGCGACGATCGGCCGTACGATGACCATGTCGAGAAAGGCATCGCCGAGCCCCACGTCCTCGGGCGTTGGCTCAACGGCTGCGAGCCCGCGGTAGAGCCGAGTCAGTGTGTCGCTAGCTGTGATCATGGATATTGCTCCTTTGCGCACGTGCCGGCCCTTGTCCAACCCGACACCGCCTTGAGCGGGGCGGCGTCCACCTCCGACTCGGCGAGCTGAATGCTGGTGGAACCGGGCCGTCGGGGCAGGCGCGCCGCATGGTGAGGGCCGCCGGCGGGACGTAGTTGGCCAGCCAGCGTGTACGGCAGCGAGTCCGGTCGGTCCGCCGTCGGGATGATGACGCTGCTATTCCAATCCATTTTCACGCTGTCCAATCGATCTGTTGCGGTTGCTGAATCCGCTCGACCGGCCCTGAAAACCCTGCGGCTAGCCGGCCGTGCTGCTCTGACGGTCGGACGTCGCCAGAAGAAGCTCTTCGATCGCGCGGTCCAGAAGTTCGAGGTCAAGGTCGCCGTCGACCATGAGGGTTCGTACGGGGGCGAACTTGTCCAGCCCCATGAGGAGCCCGGCGTACTCCTTGCCGGCCTCCAGGATGAGGACCATCGGCACCTTGTTGGCCGATGCCCAGCCGATCTCGATGTGCGTGCCGGGGGAGGCGGGCGACCCCGGCAGCGCGACGATCACGTCGGAGGCACAGATCTGCTCGTAGTCCAGTGGCGTGAACTCCGACGGCTCCATGAATGCCTGGCCCCACTTCTCCCGCCGGTGCGCGTTGTAGACCACGCAGCCCTGGTCGTCGAAGTGCTTCAGAATGCGGCTGAGGGAGGTGAACGCCGGGCCGTCGAACTCGCCGGTCTCTTTGTTGACGTAAGACCAGAAGGGAGCGGCGATGAAGACAGCTTCGATCTTCTTGCTCATGGTTTCTCCGTTGTCGTTGACGCGTCGAACAGGAACGGCTCTCCGAGTTTCAGAAAGTCGACGGGATGGACCCCGCGGCCCAGGGAGACCAGGCCGTCGCGCACGCCCGCAGCGGCCCGGGTCGTGGCCTCCTGCACGGCGGCTAGCAACGGCAAGCCGTGCGCCAGCAGGCCCACGATCAGCGCCGAGTGCGCGCAGCCGGCGCCGTGCTCCGCACCGGAACGGTGCCCCGGCCGCGAGACGGCTACCGACGTGCCGTGGTCGGCGAACCACTCGCCGCCATCCGGGCCGCCGCAGGTGACCACCGCGGCCGGTGCACCGAGCTGGACCAGACGCTCCGCCAGCTGCTGGGGCGTGCCGTCGGCGATTCCGGTGAGCAGCCGGGCCTCGTCGACGTTCGGCGTGACGACCGTGGCGACCGGGAACAGGTGCTTCAGGACAGCCGCGCCGATGTCGGCGCCGGCGAGGCTGGCGCCGGCCGCCGTGACCATGACCGGGTCGACGACCACCGGCACCCCGAGGTTGGCCAGCCGGTCGCCGATCGCCTCGATGTGCTCGCGGCTCCAGGTCATGCCGACCTTGACCGCATCGACCTCGATGTCGTCGAGCACCGTGTCGAGTTGGGTGAGGACGAACTCGACCGGCACGGTGTGCCGCGCCACCACGCCGGTGGTGTTCTGGGCGGTCACGCCCACCAGAACGGTCTGGGCGTAGCAGCCGATCGAGGCCATCGCCTTGATGTCGCCTTGAATGCCGGCGGCACCGGACGAGTCGGAGGAGCCGATCGTCAGGCCCACCTTCGGTGTCGTCATGGCTCAGCCGGCCGTGGTCGCGTAGAGGTCCTGCCAGCAGTTTTTCACGAGCCGCACGTAGACGGGGTCTAGAAAGCCCATGACGTCGGGGTCGACGGTCTGGTCGTGCCGGTGCCGGGCGTGCAGGCTGAGCAGCGCAACCACCTGCGCCCAGTAATGCGGCAGTTCCAGCTTCTCGATGTCACGCGGGCCCAGGCGCAGCTGTCCGGTGCGCAGGGCCCGCTCCAGCTCGAAGACCTGGTGCAGCGCGTCCCAGTTGTCACCGGCGGGCATGACGGGGAACGGCTCGAAGTCCACTGGCGCCGCGTCGGCCAGCACCCGGTCCGCGAGGACGTCGTCGGACTCGTACAGGTGGTACGAGCCCGCCACGTGGGTGTACGAGCCGAGCTCGAGACCGAGCTGGTGGGCAAGGACCTCCTGCAGGAACGTGAACGAGAAGACGTCGCTCACGGCGCCCCGATACGCGTCGTTGGCGCGCATGAAGGAAACCGCGTGGAGCTTGCCGTGCCGGATCAGGTATTGCAGGCCGATCGTGCACGCCACGTCGATGTTCTCGGGGTCGAGCAGTTCCTCGGGCGCGAATATCTGGAGAAAGGCGCGCTTGGAGTCCGGGTCGGCACGAAGCGTCTTGACGACGCTCTCCCACTGATTGACGCAGGCGCCGCCGAAATTGAAGATGCGGGGACCGTATGCGGTGCCACGCAGAGTGCGTCCGTCCGCCGAGAATTTTTCCATGGACGGCGCGTAGAAACGTACCATGTCAAGGCTGTTGCTGCCGGAAAGGTACCAGAGCGATTCCGCGAAATTGAATATGATGTTCGTGCGTCGGCTTGGCGTCCGGATTATTCGCTCCCGGGGGTTGTTCAGGCGATAGGTGACGCCGAGCACCTCGCGGCTACGGAACCCCCTCGGTGCGTTGCTGAACTCCGAATTGTCTCGGACGTTTCGCAACTGCATCAGATACGCTTGCTCAAAGTTATCGTATCGCGGCGCAAACATGGCTGATTCCTTTCTTCCTTGTGTCGGCGCAGTAGTGAGTCGGCGGAGTCGGCTGACGCCCCCTGCTATGCCGTCGCACCCGCGACGTGCGGGAACGGCGAGCTGGCTCGGGGCGTCGTCCAGCGGCCACCGGAGAGTCGGCCACATCGACGGGACGCCGTGTCAGGAGAGAAACTGTCTGTCGTTCGCCCCCAGAGCGCGGGTGAGCCTGTCGGTGATGGCGAGCAGGAGCGCCTGCCGGACGAAGACAGCGCCGCCGACCTGCTCGAAATACAAGTTGTGCGGGGTGCGGTCGAGATCGGTGCTCAGCTCCGCCTGCCGCGCCAACGGGTGCATTACCACGGCGTCGGGCCCCAAGGGAGTGTTCGCGTCCAGCCGGATCTTGGAACCGAGCATCTGGTATCCCTGGTCGACCAGCGTCAGTGAGTTCTGGTAGATCACGTCGAACTCGGCGAGGTCGGCCTGCGGCCCGGTGGCGCACCGATGGCCGATTCCTGCGTGCGTCAGCCGCTTGGTCAGATCGTCGTCGAGCGGTTCGGGGTCGTCCGAGACGACCAAGAGTTCGCGTACGGCGCGTGGGAAGTGCGTCGTCGCAGCGAGCAGGAAGCTGCGCATCGACCGCATTCGGCGCGGGGTCCCAAGCATGCAGAGCGAGATCCGGCGATTCTCCGGCGGATTCTCGTCACCCAGCTCGGTGCGCCACTTCAGCAAGGTGTACCAGTCGGCCAGGGCCTGGGTCGGGTGCTCGTCGCAGCCATTGCCCCCGTTGACGAGGGGGGTTTCCATCCCGGCGGCCCGAATGTCGTCGACCGAGCCCTCCGCGGTGTGTCGCAGGACGACGACGTCCGCGTATGTGCCCAGCATGAAACCTGTATCCGCGAGCGACTCGCCCTTGTGGACACTCGTAAGCCGCGCGTCGGGAATGCTGATGACTGCACCGCCCAACCGGTGGGCCGCGGACTCGAAAGACAGCCTAGTCCTTGTGCTCGGTTCGAAGAAGGCGGTCAGCAGGATCTTTCCCGCCAACGGCGTCTCCGGTCGCACGAGGCCCGCTTGTAACCGGGCGGCCGCCGAGAAAAGTGCAAGCAGTTCCTCCCGACGTAGATCGAGAATGGAGATCACCGATGCACCGATGAGTCCATCAAGGGCCGATAAATCGCCGTCGACCAGTAGCAACGGATCGGTGACGCGTCGGCCAGGAATCGGATGGGATTGAGTGGTCCGGCCTACTGACATTGAATCTCCAGCATGGAGCAACCATCGGAAGGGCTAGGGGCGTGCGCGACTCGCTTCCAGGGAGGTTCGCGCCATCTCATCCCCCTTCTCAGGCTACATCTGACTATCGCGACACAGTATCACGATCTGGATAAGCTGGTCGTGGATCGCAACTGACTGCAGTTGACTGGAACGACCGAGGACAGCTGTGCCGTCGAACCTCTCGGCGAAGCAGCGGCTGGGCGGTCCCGGAGGGGGACGAACGTGGCCGGCGATCCGCCGAGTCACTACCTGACGCTGATCGAACGGCACCAGGCCTGGGCACGCTTCACAGATTCCAAGGAGTCGTGATTGACACCGACCGGTGGAGGTTGGCGGGGTCGAGGCCGACGGAAAGGTCGGCCACGGGCGTCAGCACCGCCACTCTTCCACCCGCGGCCGGCACCCCACGCGCCTATCGGCCCAGCAGCCCTGGCAGTGCAGGCATTGGCAGCCGCTCTCCTGTGGCCTTGGCGCGAGAGGCGACCGCGTCTACGACTGGGCACTAGTCGGCCTAACCCACCGGCCGGCTCCAGCTGCTGATCCCGCTGCCACGCCGCCTGCTAGACGGTATGCAGGTTCGTCGGTTTAGGGCCGGGACCTCGCGCAAGTTGTCGTGGGTTGCCGGTGAGGGCTATGCCTGGGGCCGGTAGTGCCTACATTTGCGGAGGTCCCGGTGTTCAGTGAGCGTATGAGTGT
>JAABUT010001139.1_pt1 | contig 32467 bp, 35 predicted proteins | sample 5559281 | NCBI WGS metagenome assembly JAABUT01 (sample SAMN10711880, study PRJNA513359) | rock metagenome | isolation source: Antarctica rocks | place: Antarctica: Victoria Land, Ricker Hills nord | collected 2016-01-04 | reverse complement strand
GCGCGTCGATGAACGCGACCATCATCGCTGTGGGCGGTCGAGCTCCGCCGCGAAGAAAGCCGACGCGCTGCGCAGGATCGCGTTCGACCGACGCAGTTCCCGGTTCTCCCGCTCCAACTCAGCGACCCGCTCCGCGTCACTCGAGGACACGCCGGGACGCTGACCCTGATCGATCTCGACCTGCACAACCCAGCCACGCAACGTCTCCGGGTTGATCCCGAGTTGATCACCGACCCGCTTGAACGCCGCCGGCCGCGTCGCCGGATCCCTCCGCGCATCGACCGTCATCCGAACCGCGCGCTCCCGAAGCTCATCGGGATACTTCCGTGGTGCTGCCATAACTCGCATCCTTCCGGGAGATGCGAACCTCCATCAAACCCAGGGCGAGACAACGGCCCTTTCCGACAGGGTGCGCTTCGATTGGGATCCCCTCGACTCGTGGTTTGAGGACGAAGAAGTCTTCGTCCACCCGCGCGATCCCTTACACCAGGGTGGTCGCGCTGAGGTCGACCTGCGGCGTGCGTATCGAGCTCATCGGCACCATTCTCGCGGAGTCGTCCTCACCGGTCCTCGTATTCGAGACGGGACTGCCAACCCGTTACTACCTCAACCGAACCAACGTCACCCTGGACTGCCTGATCCCCATCGATACGGTCGTGTCCTGTCCCTGTCAGGGCGGACCAGCAGCTACTGGTCGGTCCGGATCGGCCAGGCCATTCACCAAGACCTCGCCTGGGCCTAGGACTTCCCCACCCGCAAGCTGCTCCCGATCGCCGGAATGATCGCGTTTTACAACGAGAAAGCTTTTGCTCGCGGTTCTCATCGATCAGCGCGTCGGCCCGTATGTCGATGACGGGGATGTACTGCGGATAGTTGGACCATTCCCACAGGTAGATGGCGCGGTCGCTGTCGAGCAGGGTTTGCCCGTTCAACATCGCGCGGATGCGCCGCGGCACTGGCTCCATCTGGTTGGTTCGGGCGATCATCGGCGGGTAAGTCGGGCATGGTCTACCTCGTCTCGTCGAAGGTGGAGTGGGGCTGGTGTTCGCTCACGTCTCTGCTTTCCTGTCGTTCCCGCGCTCCGGGGCGCCGCTGCCGATTGCGGCCAACAGGCCGGCGAGGTCCTGCGCGCACGGTCCGCAAGCCGCCAGGTGTATGGCGACTTCGGGATAGCGCTGGGCCGCCTCGCGGTCAGCCGTCAGCAGGTCGGCGTAGACGTCGAGCAGTTCCATCGCTTGTCCGCAGCCGCTGTCACGGGGATCGGTGCGCAGGAGCCGGTCGAGTGCAGCCGGTCCAGTCATGACGGGTTTGCCTTTCCCTGGGGTGTATAGGAGTCAGTGATGTACCCATTGGTGACGAGACTTCTACGGATCTTTCCTCGCGCGTCGAACATCGACTTGTAGAGCGCGTTGCGGTTGGACCCGGTCCGTTGCACGAGTGCGTCGAGCGGGATGCCCTCGATGACCAGCGCCACGAACACGGTGCGCTGCCTCGTGCTCAGTTCGGTGTCTACGGCCGCGCGCACGGCGGCGAGCAGTTCCTGATGTTCGACTTGTCCGGCGGGGTCGATGCCGAGCCGGTCGGGCAGGCGGTCCCAGTCCTCGGCGTCCAGAGGCGTGGTCCGCTTTTGCCAGAAATGTCGTCCGACCTTCGTGCCGACCTCAAAGATGGCGAACTTGTACGCCCAGGTGGTGAAGCGGCTCTCGCCGCGGAAAGTGGAGATCTTGGCTGTCACCGCCATCGTCGCGTCCGCGGCGGCCTGGTAGGCGAGATCTTCCACTTCGGGTCCCGTGATGTCGAGCTGCCCGCGCCGGCGGTGAAGTTCCCGATGGCAAGCGCGCACCAGCATCGCGTGCAGCCGGGCCACTGCCTGGTCGTGAACAAGACCGGTGCCCGACAGCGCCCGGACCCATTGAGCCGACTCGTCAGCCACGACGGTGGCGTCGTGAACAGCGGACTGCCTGACGAGCGGGGGGTTGTTGTCCGACATGGTCATGACGCGACATTAGGCGCAGCTCGCGAAGTAAGACCGAGGGCCGGGGCGTCACAGATGAACCGACAACCAAAGACGTCCGGAAAGGACCCACCCATGCCTCTACTCAACGCGGGGGAACCGTTTCCTCACATTCCGATCACGCTGCTCGACGGGACCACCGTCGACTCCGGCGATAGGGACGCTGACCCGTCTGCCCGCGGCTACCGGGTGGTGCTCTTCTACCGCGGTTCGTGGTGCCCGTTCTGCAACGCCCAACTGCGCGCGTTCCAACGAGCTCTGCCCGATCTCGCCGAGGTCGACGCCGACGTGCTCGCGGTGTCCGTCGATGACCAGGAGACGACGCAGACGCTCGTGGACAGGCTTCGCCTCGAGTTCCGCGTCGGGCACAGCGCCGACGCTCACAAGCTGGCCGAGCTCACCGGCGCCTTCGTCCACGAGGACCCGCTGTACGTGCAGTCGACGGGGTTCGTACTCGGCCCGGACGGCCGCATCGTGGTCGGCGTGTACTCCAGCGGCGCGATCGGGCGGTTGATGCCTGACGACGTCGTGGGCCTCGTTCGCTATCACGCCGAGCACAGCGATTACCTGCAGAACGAGCCTGAGTGGCGCCGTCGTGGATAAGACCGCGTTCCAGGTCCTTGTGAGCTGTACGCAGTCAACGCCCGCAGCAACACCGTCTCCGTGCTGCGGGCCCACGGCGACGACCTGAAGCTGCGCCAGGTCACCGACTCAGGCGGCGCGTTCCTGATCATCGTCGTCGTCGACATCATCTATGTGTTCACACCTGCGACGGCGGCAGCAGTCAGGGATACCTGAACCACGGCGGCCGCCTTCACAAGGTCGACGCCTGGCGCCGAACCCCCGGACCTGGACGCAGCGCCCCCGAATTCCCTACACCCCGAGCCAGGGTCTATATCACCCCGGGCCTGGTGCCGATCGTGGCCAGCACGCCCATACCAACGACATCCTGAACTTCGGCGTAGGCCGTTTCGGTGACCTGTCCGCGACGGCCGCCATGCGCATCGAGCCCTGTGCCGTGCCCCTCGCCATCTCTGTCGACGGCAGCGGGCACCTCGTCGTCGCCGACGCCGGCACCATGCGGTGTCGACGTTCTCTATCCGCGTCGACTCAACGCTGACCCCGCTGTCGGTCACGCCGACCTGCAGGCGGCCACCTGCTGGGTGACCTTCTCAGGCCATTCTCATCGCATAGGGGCGTCACCTACTTCACGGCGTGAGCGGTTCGCCTACGCGCCTTCGTCGTCTACGCCCTACCGATTCTGTCCTGGCCACGCCTCGACCATCAAGCAGACCGACCTTGACATGATAATCCCGCTTCTAACGACGCTGTGGCAGCGGGCTCCGAGCGAGCCTGGGTGAGCTGATCCATCCCTCCGACGCGTGGTCAATACACTGGACCCAGCTGACCGAGCACCTCGCCAGCGCCGTGATCCGACCCACGATCAGCAGCGTGGCAATGCCAACGACGATGCCGCCTTGGCGAAGGCCTGCCTAGGTTGGTCGCTCTCCCGAAGATGACCGATCAGTATTGCCTACGGCCCGACCGAAGCGTCGTGTCCACCAGCTCAGCGGGTGAGCTGCCCTCGCATGGCCCCGCTCGGGTAGGTCATGTTGTGGACGTTCACGTAGTAGGCATCCGGATTGGTGATGAGGGCGAGGGCGAGTGCTCGGTCGACATGAGTGCAGCCGCTCATGTACGGGTTCAGCGGAATGACGACGGGCCCCGTTGTGGTCGTCGGCGCTACGTGGATGTGCGCAGCGATGATCGGATCTACACCGCTCACGTGGATAGCCCAGCAGACTTCTTGCTGTCCTGGGTTGATCTTCAGCTGGGCTGTGCCGCTGCCGTCGGGGTCGCCCTGATTCGGCACTCCTGCTGCGGTAACCTCCGCGGCGCCGGTCAGCTGGATGGTGTAAGGGCGACCGCCGGCGGCTGCGGGACCTGCAAACACAAGCAAGAGACCGACGCACATCACGAATGCGACGGTGAAGCGGCGAACTGATGGGATCACAATGGCCTCCTAGAAGTCGTTGCCGAAGCTCACATCGTCTATCGCTGCCTTTCAGCCGTCTAGAGCCGATTCCGTGGCCCTGCGGCTGCGTTGCGTGTTTGGCCGACTGGAAGCAGTCATGTCCGCCCTCGCCCACCTCGGCCACATCGGTCGAGGAGCCCCCGGACAGCACCCATGCTGATCCCGTGCACCCACTGAACGGGGTTGTTCAGTGTCGACACATCTGACGTCGAGTGGGGGTCGCGGCCGGGTAGCAGATGGGCGCCAACCTGCCCCGGTACCTGACTGCCTTCTCGACCTGACAGCGACATCTCCAGCAGCTCCGACATGGTCATGGCGAGAGTGCCGACTGCACCGGCGACCGGGCCCCGGGCCATAACACTGAGTAGGTGAGATGGTGTCATAGTAAAACTGCTGTCTGCAGTGATGTACCGCTAAGTCAGGCGCCCTGACCAAGGTTGATCATCAGGCCACCGTCCATCACGTACGACGCGCCGGTGACATTGTCCGCGTCGGCGGAGGCAAGAAACAGGGCCAGCTCGGCCGGCTCGAGCGCCGGTCCAGGCACCCGGATTGACTGGTACTTGACCCAGCACTCCCAACAACCCGCGACGAGTGCATCGCAGCTCCCAGAACAAATCACACTTGGAATCGCCCTGCGATCCACGTGCAATGAGTAACGGAAAGCCCCAGCGATCCACGAGGGCTGCACCGCGTGCCCTTCCCGTGCCCACCACCCAGACTCGCCCACACCCGCGCAGACGACCAACCGACTCGGCCACGCTCTGACAGCCCCTCCTGACCGACCTCAACCACCGGTCGACGATCTTCTAATCCGCCGCTCACTCATGTTTCGGCGAGCGTGCGGGCTACTGCACCTCCGACGGCTATGACCCTCGCTCATCTCGTGGTCGCGACCTGTCGCGAAAGAACAGGGCCAGAGCCGCAACCCCAATGATGAGAGCTACGCCACCCAAGACGAACGAAATGATCTGTCCTCGGGTGGAGGAAGCGGTGCTGAGGTTGAGGCCAGCAAGCACCACGATCAGGCCCATCGACACCACGACGGCTAGCAGACCGGGCCTGGATCGCGTCATCTCAACACGCTAGTCCACGAACATTGCGGTCCAGCGAGACGCGCCGCCAGGCTTACGCTCATCGGCATGCCAGAACCGCATGCCCGGAGCACCGACCGCGAGGCTCGTATCGCGTTGATCGTCCCTGTCATTCACCAGTGGTCCAAGTTCGGGCTCGTGCTCGACCTGGACGAGCGCGGCATGGCCGACGCTATTCTGTCGGAGTTGGAGCACGCGGGCGTGGTCAAGCCCTGAGAAACCGCGGCGTGGTCAGCGTTGGCCGCTACAGCCGGAGGTTCTCTTCGAAACAGACCGCGTTGGTCGCTTCTTTGGACCTGGCCTTCCGATACGCGCCGAGCGAATTGACCGCGGACAACGCCGAGACCAGTGCCGAACCCCAGGCCACCCAAGACGACGCAACCAGCGCAACGATCACCAGAACCGGCGTGAGCGCCACGGCAAGCACGCCCACAGTCAATCGCCACCGTTGCGTTCGATCATCCATCGAAACCTCCAGCTCGCAGCGCAGCGCCGATACCGTCAACAGTCCCACGGCAAGCCGCTCAGCCCGACACGCACGGGCCGGCGGCGGATCATTGACGGGCCGCGGCAAAGCTCAGCTGCTAGTCAATTTGCTAGTCAATCCGAACGCATTCGCTGGCCCATCCGGGCACGCGCTGGTACTCGCGCCGCGCTCACAGCGCCATCACGCACGCTTGCCGGTGTCGCTGACACGGAAACGGTCTCTTCCCGACGTTCATTTGTGACACAACCGTCGGGCCGTTTCGCCGGCTGAACACACACGGCTGCGAGTTGCCGCGACTGGCGAGGGCCGGCAGACACAACTAGCTATTCGAAGCTCGCTGACGTCCGCTTGCCGATGTTTTGTCTCGTATGATGTTGTGGCGGCTCTTGCGGACGAGCTGACAGCGTGTAGCTCAGGAGTAGAGCACCGGGCTTAGGACCCGGAGGGCGCAGGGGCAGGACCTGCCGCGCTGGCCATAGGGGGCGAGAGGGTGGTGGCGGTGGCCGGCGAGGATTATGCGTTCGCCCAGCTCGTTGCAGCTTTCGTCACGGCCGCGTCGCATCCCGATGAGGGGACCCGGGAGCGTGCTCTGCGTCGAGCTGGGCTGTGGCAACGGGTGGTCGACGGCATGGCGATCGGGCTCCTGAACATCGGTTCGCCCCGCCCAGTCGCTGGTCTGCCGACCTGGGTGACATTGCAGGTGGTGCGGGGTGGTTTCGCCACCGGTGGTGCTCAAGCCGGTGGTCCTGTGACGGCGTTGGAGTCTGAGCTTGCTGGCATGGCTGGTTCACCGGCGCAGGTCCGCGCAGCCTGCTTCGATCACTGCCTGACTGAGGGTGGGTTGGCACGGTTGTGGTCGCTGCTCGACTCCGACCTCTATCGAGTCGATATGCCGGAGGCGGCAGCGTTGCTGACGGTTGCGTGGCTGGTCCGAGCTGGGCAGGTGGAGCCCGCTCTGGCCCTCGTTGACGTGCTGCGTCCGCTCAGCGCACGTTTGCGTTTCGTTCCCGTGCTGTCGGATCGCCCGGAGCTGGATCCTTCGGTTGCCTGGCGGCGGTCGGCCGGCCAGGTCAGTGAGGCACTTGCTGCGCGCCGGCATGGCCGACAGATCGCGGCGATGCTGGAGTCGCTCACCGTGTGGTCTCCCTTTGGTGACGAGGTCCTCGCGCATTGGCTCGCCACTCGGGACGCGACCGGACAGGTCGGCGTGACGATGCCACCCGGGTGGCACGCTGCGTCGCTTGTACTGCTGCGACGTTACGAGCGGCTCGCTGGAGAGCATCAGCTGGCGTCGAAACACCGCCGGCCGAAGGAGAACCTGTGCGCGCTGCTCGTAGGACTCCGCGGAGCCACCGAGGCCGGACGGCTTGGAGAAGGACAGTTACATCAGATGCGGCATGCAGCCGACTCGATGATCACCCGCCGCGGTGAGCCGGGTTCGGTCCAGCACGCCGCGCTACGCGCACGCCAAGCGGCCGACGCGAGCCGAGCAACATGGACCGGTTTGGCGCGACTGCTTACTGACCGCCTCAGTGATTCCGATCCCACGCGCGGCCTTGACGATCCCGACACATTCACTGTGCCGGTCACGGAGGCGGAGGCGGACAGGTCGGCTGTCCGGGCCGGCACCCGGCTACCCGCCCCGTTCGTGCGCGCGGTTGAGGCCACGCGCGAGGCCACCATCCCTGCGCTCGCTGCCGCCGGCGTCGTGCCTTCAGCCGAGGAACTCGCCCGACTCGTTCCCCACCTGACAGCGGGGACGATCGCCGCGATCTACCCAGACCCCGCGTCGCGACGGCTCGTTGGCGCCACGTACCGATCGTTCCGGCAACGGCGATCCCTCCTACTCCTCAACCTGGCGCACCAGGCCAGATTCACCGATCTACCGTGGATCTCAGCCATCTCCGACTCCGCGATGGACGACACGGACGCTGGCAGCGTGGCTGCCGCGACACTCGCCCAGCTCGGGCAACTCGTCCTCGACATCGCGCCGTCGACACTGGTGCCTAATCGACTCGTGTCCGAGTTCTCGACGCTCGCCGACCAAGCCGGCCTGTCCGCGCTTTTCACCGAGGAATTGGCCGCGGACATCTTCGAAGGCACCTTCACGTTCAAGTATCAGCGGGCTGCGCAGGTGGCCGCGACCGTCATCGCAGGGTCGCTGTACAGCAGGTACTACGGGATCAACGACACCGAGCTTCCGTCACTGCCAGCGCCCAATCGGCGAAGCAACGGTCGGTACGAGCCCGCAAACCAATTCGCAGACCTATGCCACCGTCGCGCGGGAATCCGGATCGCGCGCTCTGTAGCCGCCAACGGCGCCGTCATTGAACAGTCGCAAATCCTGACCACCCACAACCTCGCGGCCCTCGTCGCCACCGTCCCCGTGCAGCCGAGCGACGGGTGGACCGCGGCCGCCGCGACTGCGCTGCGCACCACACTGACTTTGCTCCGCCGGGCACGAACCTCAGACCGACCACTACGCACGCTCAAAGACGCCGCCTACGCATGGCGGCAAGCCGTCTTCTACCTCTCGCAGGTCTCCGAGCTAACGGCAGCAGAATCGATCGCAACCGCGCGAGCCCGCTCGTTGAGGACCCCAACGGTTGCCGGCGTGGTGCACGCCGCACTACTCGACGACCTCCAGCAGGCACTCACGCAGAGCTCACCGCCGACCTGGCAACCCTTCTATGGATGGGTCACCGGCGACCGGCACTCGATCCTGGACGCACTGAAAGCCGGCAGCGAGTCCTAGCCGACATTGTGGCCGCCCCCAGTCTCACTTCCAGTCTCAGTTGCCACCGTCCGCCCACGTTCGCGACCGTCTGCGCACGCTCATACCGGGCGACAGGAAGACCCAGGCGTACGCCCATGAACGGGCATCCACAGACTTGGAAAGCGGGTTGGGTTTACACCCTCGGGGGTTCGAATCCCTCATCCTCCGCCACGTCTGACCAGGCAAAACGCCGAAACCCGAGCAATCACGGGCTGACGCTCAGAGGCCAGTGGTCTCAGTTTGGTCTCGATTGGGTTCGGAACGATCCCCTCGCTGGGCCGCTTCGCATCGGGAGCCGGCGACCACAACAGAGTCCCCATCCGACGAGCGACGTCACGCCGGATCGGGTCTCTCACATTCTGATAGCGGGCAGCCACCGCCGTGCTCGACCAGCCCATCACGCTCATCACGGTCCGCTCCGTGACGCCCAGCACCACTAACATCGTCGCCGCCGAATGCCGCGCGTCATGCAGGCGGGCGTCTCGTACACCAGCTACTCGAAGAAGTGACTTCCACTCGTGGAAATCTGAAGTCAGGCTGGCAGAGCCTCCCGTCCTGGTCGCGAAGACCCAATCCTCGTCCGACCACAGTTGCCGCGCGGCGGCCCGCTCAACGGTTTGCGCTGCCGAGTGACCGCGTAACAGGTCGACCAACGCCTCCGGCAGTCCGACCACGCGCCGACCCGCACCAGTCTTTGTGTCCCGAGGACAGTGTTCGAAAGGACTCGCTGCGGACACGTCCCAGCCACACCGAACAAGAAACGCGAGAAGAATACGAGAGTCGCTCTCGGGGATTCCGGATAATCCCATTTGTTGGATCGACGCACTATCAATCCACCGGCTACTGCCGATGCGCGACCGACTCACATCGGAGCCCACTCCCGCGACCGCACGGCCGTCCGTGAGCAAATTCGCCGGCATGTGGACGGCGATGGCATGTGCCATCGATCCAGACGCTCGGCTGGTACCCCGACAAGACCTACCAGATGCTCACCGACGGCTGCCGTGCTTCGCCAGCGCTGGGGTCGCTGTCCTGCAGGCGAAACCGTCAGCCCTGGCGTGCGACAGCTGCCAGCTCGGTGTTCGTCAGCTCGAGCTGTTCTGCGCTGCTGGCCCTGAGCGCGATCAGCTGCCGAGGATCGAGCCGGTCGCACACCCAGTCCCAATGCATCGCAACGTGCTCGCCGACGAGCACCCCGCCCAGCAGCGAACGGCCATCCTTCGACCAGTGCACGGCCTCGTCCCGAAGCTCGCCGAGTGCGAGCGCGTGCCCGTCCCACGTTAGTGGTTGCGACCGCACGACCGCGCGTTCGCCGTCGACGCCGATCACCTCACCCCAACGGATCCGGCACTGGTCCAGCACCGACAGCGGGACGTCGCTACCGGCGCCGAGCAGACCGGCCCACGGGTACACCGCGAACACCTGGAAGCTGTGGTGGGGCAATGCCCGCGGGGAGGTGCCGGTGGTGAGGCGGGTCCACAATCCTCCGGTCTGACTATGGAAACGGTCACGCAGTCCTTCGAGCCAGCTGGCCGGATCGAGGTCGTCGAGGAGGTCGTTGCCGATCCAGTAGGCCTCGACGACCCGTGGGTCAAGAGGGCCGTCGAGCCCGGCAGCCGACGCGATCAGCTCCAGGTAGGACCAGGCGCCTTCGAAGTGCCGCGCCCGCTCGGCGATCAGCTGCTCGTTGACGGCCGTCGTCTCGTTGACCAGCAGCGGTGACGCGTCCTCGGGCCCGCAGTAGCCGAGCTCGTTCGGCGGATAGGCATAACGCGCGAACAGCAGCGCGCCGGAGGGAGAGGACACGGCCGGTCAGCAGATCCGGGGCAGCTGTTCACCGATGGGCAGGTCGACGACCCGGGTGCCGCCGAGAGCGGTCCTGGCGACGACCATCCCCGGATGTTCGTCGACGCACCGGCCAATGACCCGGGCGCTGCGGCCCAAGTCGTGTGCCCACATGGCCTCGAGCACCCGTTCGGCGTCGGCCGCCGGCACGATCGCCAGGAGCTTGCCTTCGTTGGCGACATAGAGCGGGTCGAGGCCGAGTAGCCCGCAGGCGTCCTTGACCGCGTCTGGGATGGGCAGGTCACGCTCCACCAGGGCGACGCCGACCTTGCTCGCTCGGGCGATCTCGTTGAGCGACGCCGCCACCCCACCGCGGGTCGGGTCGCGCAGGACGTGTACATCGGTGCCGGTCGTGAGCATCGCCGCCACCAGGCCGTGCAGAGGTGCGGTGTCGCTGCGGAGAGTCGTGCCGAACTGGAGCCCTTCCCGGCAGCTCATCACCGCCACGCCGTGAACGCCGATGTCGCCACTGGCGATGACGACGTCACCTGCAGTGGCGCGATCGGGCCGGATGTCGACGCCGTCGGGGACGATGCCGATGCCTGCGGTGTTGATGAACACGCCGTCACCCGATCCGCGGTCGACGACCTTGGTATCGCCGGTCACGATCCGGACGCCGGCGGCTCGGGCCGCGGCGCCGAGCGACTCCGCGATCCGGCCGAGTTCGGTGAGCGCGATGCCCTCCTGCAGGATGAATGCCGTCGATAAAACCATCGGCCGGGCACCAGACATCGCCAGGTCGTTGACGGTGCCGTTGACGGCGAGGTCGCCGATCGTCCCGCCTGGGAAGAACATCGGCTTCACGACGAAGGAATCCGTGGAGAACGCCAGCCTCGCCCCGCCCACCGTCAGCACGGCGGAATCGCCGAGCGCGGCGTCCGCCGCGGTGCCGTAGGCCGGCAGGAACAGATGCTCGATCAGCTCTCCCGACATCGCCCCGCCACCACCGTGACCCATCACGATCGTCGGTGAATCGCGAAGCGGGGCAGGGCAGACCCAGCCGTCGAAGTCCGGCGCCGGCGTCGTCATCGTGGTATCCACCGCTTCACCGACCGATACCCGTTGGAAGCAGCTCCAGTCGTCGGTACAGGTAGTAGGCGGCACATGCACCTTCGGACGAAACCATCGTCGCGCCGAGCGGGTTGCGCGGCGTGCATTCGCGGCCGAACGCCACGCACTCATGTGGCTTGATCAGACCCTGCAGGACCTCGCCGGAACGGCAGATCGACGACTCCTCGGTGTGGATCCCGCCGACATCGAACCGGGCCTCCGCGTCGTAGTGCCGGTAGCGCTCCGACAGCTTCCAGCCGCTACCCGGGATCATCCCGATTCCCCGCCAGGCCCGGTCGGTCACCTCGAAGACGTCGCGGAGCATCTCCTGTGCAGGCAGATTTCCGTCCGTGGGCACGGCACGCGCGTAGGCATTCTCCAGCTCGTGCCGGCCGGACTCCAGCTGGATCACGGTTCGACGGATGCCTTCGAGGATGTCCAGCGGCTCGAAGCCCGTCACAACGATCGGAACGCGATACTTCTCGGCCAATGGCGGGTACTCGTGGGTACCCATAACGCTGCACACGTGACCGGCGGCGAGGAACGCCTGCACCCGGCAGGTCGGTGACTCCATGATAGCCGCGACCGCAGGCGGTACGAGGACGTGCGAGACCAGCAACGAGAAGTTCTCGACGCCCAGCCGTTTGGCCTGGTAGACCGTCATGGCGTTGGCGGGTGCGGTCGTCTCGAAGCCGATGCCGAAGAACACCACCTGGCGGTCGGGATTCTCGCGCGCGAGGGTGAGGGCATCCAAGGGCGAGTAGACGACCCGGATGTCACCTCCGGCACTCTTGATCCGGAATAGGTCCTGGCTGCTTCCCGGCACCCGGAGCATGTCCCCGAACGAGCAGAAGATCACGTCCGGCCGGGACGCGATAGCCAGTGCCTTGTCGATGATCTCCAGCGGGGTGACGCACACCGGACAGCCGGGGCCGTGGATCATCTCGATCTGGTCAGGCAACAACTGGTCGATGCCATGCCTGATGATCGAATGCGTCTGGCCACCGCACACCTCCATGATCGCCCACGGCTGGGTGGTGACCGCATGGATCTGTTCGAGCAGCTTGCCGGCCAGCCCTGGGTTGCTGAACTCGTCGAGGTACTTCATCAGCTCGATCCTCCGGTCCCGTTGGCGTAGCCGACCCCGCGACCTGCGTCCATCGGGGTCCCGTTCGGATGCAGGCCAGCGGCCTGTCTGGCTGCCAGGGTGAAGCCGTCGTCGAACTCCTCACGCAGGATGCCGAGCTTGTCGAAGGTAGCGAGCGTCTCCAGCGCAGATTCCTCGTCGAGACGCTGGATCGCGAAACCGACGTGCACGATCACGTAATCATCGACGGCGGCATCGGGGATGTATTGCATACAGACGTCCTTGCGCACGCCACCGAAGTCCACCTCGGCCATGCGCGTGCCGTCTCGGTCTTCAAGCCGGACGACTCTTCCCGGAACGGCAAGGCACATCGGATCGTCTCCTTCGAGCCGTCAGCCAGCAGTGGCGGCGAGGACCTGACCGAGGGCCAGCCCCCCGTCGTTGGGGGGTAGTGCGCGTGGAACCAGAACCGCGAATCCGGTTGCCTGCAACCTACGTCGGACGTTCGCCAGCAGCAATGCGTTCGCGAAGACGCCGCCGGCCAGAACGACCATCGTGACCCCGGTCCGGCGGCGGATGCGGTCGGCAAGATCGCAGACGAGGTCCACCACGGCGGCGTGGAACCTGGCACCGATCACGGCGGTTGCGACGCCGGCCCGCACGTCGGCAACGACCGCCCGGATGACCGGCGCGGGGTCGGCGATCAATGCATCGGAGCCGGACTCCGGCTCCAGGGCGAAGGTGTAGCCATCGGTACCGGTGAACGCCGATCGTGCGAGTCCCTCCAGTTCGATCGCTGCCTGGGCCTCGTAGTCGACGACGTGGCGTACGCCGGCCAGTGAGGCGACCGCATCGAAGAGCCGGCCCATGCTCGAGGTCAGCGAGCAGCCGAACCCGGTGGAAACCTGATGGGCGAGGACATCGAGCTCACGGGGCGGGCAGGCCGCGACCGACGGCAGGTCGGGCAGCCAGGTCACGCCGCTCGTGGCGAGTTGCGCCAGCGCCATCCGGTACGGCCGGTGCACGCTCGCGTCGCCGCCCGGCAGGGCAACGTAGGACAGGTGGGCGGTCCGGTCGAATTCTCTATAGCCGGCGACCATCACCTCGCCGCCCCAGATGGCACCGTCGATGCCGTATCCCGTTCCGTCGAAGGCGAATCCGATGACCTGCTCACCTGGGCCGAGACCGTGCTCGCCCATCACCGCCGCGATATGGGCGTGATGGTGCTGCACGGCGTGGACGGGGCGGACGCCTGCATGCCGGTCGGCCCACCGCGCCGATCGATAACCGGGATGCCGGTCGGTCACGAGCTGAACCGGCGTGATGCCGGTGAGCATCTCGAGGTGGCGCTCAGTGGCATCGAAGGCGTCGAGCGTCGCCAAGTCGTCCATGTCCCCGATGTGCGGGCTCATCCACGCATAGCGCCCGCGCGCGAGACACAAGGTGTTCTTGAGATCGCCCCCGACTGCCAGGGTCGCGGGCACGTCGAAGGGGAGTGCGATCGGCAGCGGTGCATAGCCACGGGAACGCCGGAGCGGTAGCTCGATCCCGTCAACCACCCGCGACACCGAGTCGTCGCAGGCCACCGCGATCGGCCGGTCATGGCGCAGCCACGCGTCCACCAGTGGCGCTAGACGGGTCGACGCATCCTCGTCGTCGTAGGCGATCGGCTCACCGCCCAGGTTGGCCGACGTCAGCACCAGAGCCTGCGGGCCCGGCCGATCGCCGCCGAGACCGAGCAGCAGCGTGTGGAGAGGCGTGTAGGCAAGGAGTACGCCCAGGTCGGGGTTACCTGGCGCAACCGACGGGGCGACCATGGATGCGCCAGACTGGCGGCCCAGCAGGACGATCGGGCGACGCGAGCTCGTGAGCAGGGCCGCCTCGGTGTCGTCGATCGTCACGAACTGACGTCCGGCGGCGAGATCGCGGATCATCAGCGCGAACGGCTTGTCCCCGCGTCGCTTGCGTCGCCGCAGCTCCGCGACCGCGGTCTCGTCGTCGGCGGCACACGCCAGGTGGTACCCACCGAGTCCCTTGATGGCCACGATCGCACCACCGGCCAGCAGACCTCGGGCATCCGCGAGAGCGGCCGCACCGTGCTGCGGCTCGTGCCCGGGCAGGATCAGTTCGAGCTCCGGTCCGCAGTTCGGGCAGGCGATCGTCTGGGCGTGGAAACGGCGATCGGCTGGATCTGCGTACTCCCGCGAACAGTCCCCGCACATCGGGAACCGGGCCATCGTCGTGTTCGGTCGGTCGTAGGGCAGATCGGTGATGATCGTGAAGCGAGGCCCACAATTCGTACAGCTGACGAACGGGTGACGGAAGTGCCGATCGGCCGGATCGGCGAGCTCGCGAAGGCAGTCGTCGCAGGTGGCGACGTCGGCTGCGGCCAGCGTCCGTGGGCCCTCGATCAGGCGGGTGGTGCCGATCGTGAAGCCGGTGCCACCTCTGGGCGGGAGCGTCTCGGTTGCGATGCTGGAGATCATCGCCAGCGGTGGCGGGCGCTCACGCAGCCGTCGCTCGAACTCACGTACGTCCGCCGGCGTGCCCTCGACCTCAGCGACGACGCCCGCGGAGTCGTTGGTGACGGTGCCGGTGAGCGAGAGCTCCGTCGCCGTGACATACGCGAACGGGCGGAAGCCGACGCCCTGCACGACTCCGCTGACGACGAAACGTCTGCGGACCCGATCCGCGGTCACGGCCGATGCTGTCACCGCAATCCGGCCGAGCGCTCCGGGTCGTCGGCGCGGGCGCGGCCCATCATCTCCAGCCCGGCAAGGGCCTCGGCCGCGGCCGCGGCCGAGACGCGCTCGACGGCAAAGCCCATGTGGATGAGCACCCAGTCACCCGGCGCGAGGCGCTGGTCCTCCAGTAGGCCGATGTTGACGCGGCGCTGTGCCCCCAGCACGCCCACCAGCACGAGCTGGTCACCGTACCCGGGAACGGCGGCGACCATCTGCCCGGGAATACCCAGGCACATCAGCGTTCTCCAGGTGGTGTCGTCGTGACGGTGGCGGCGCGCGCAAGCTCGCCGATCAGCAGTGCGGCGACGGCGTCCGCTCCCGAAGCCACCGCGGCCGATACCGCCGGGGACAGCCCGATGCCTTCGTCGACCCACTCGGCGACGCAGCCGACCACGACCGTTCGCGGCAGCCGGCCACCCAGGGCCCGAAGGCTCGACAGCACCGTCAGCGGATCCATCGCATGGGCATCGACGCCGGTGCCGCGCAGATCGTCCGCGGTCACCTCGAACACCCGGATCGTGCCCGGCGCACCGCTGCCGCTCGCGGCCGCCGGCATCGCGTCGATCACCACGAGGGTGTCGTAGCCGTCGAGCAGGTCGTAGGCAAGGTGCATCCCCCGAATGCCATAGTCGACCAGATCCACATCTGGCGGCCGCGGCTCACCCGCGAGTTCGCGGACGACCTCCGGTCCGAAGCCGTCGTCGGACAGGAAGATGTTGCCGATACCCGCGACAAGCGTCCGCCCGGTCATCAGCTACGCTCCCGAGTCCTCGCCGCGAGGAGTGCCGGACGTGTGTGCCGGGCCGGTCCCGGCTTCGGACGGCTCGTCGCCGCCGGAATCCGCAGCCGGTTGCTCATCGCCCGGGGCGGTGTGTTCGCCTCCCGGCGTTTCCGACGGAGTGGGCGCCTTCATCCGATCTGACTCTATGGGGCGTCGACCCCCGGCGACATTCGCGTCGTCCTCGTGAATTCCGGCCGCCTCGCCGGTCGCGTCGGCCGGCTCGATGTCGGCGGACTCCTTCCGGCCCGCATACGGCGGTACCGGCCCACCGGGCTCCACGGACGCGGGATTGTCGGTGTCCGAGCTGTCAGGTGTCGTGCTCATGTTCAACCACCTCCGCGTTGCAGATCGGGCGCGTCGTCGGAGGTGTCCGGGGGGTCGATCGAGGTCGAGTCCCCGGGGTCTGCCTCACCGACCGGGCGATCCACGGGACCGCCTGCCGGCTGGTCGGATCCGGTGTCGCGCGAACCGGGCGCGCCGCGCTCGGCCTGTGGTTCAGGTTCCAGGCGCTCTCCGGACGGGCCGGTCTCCTCGTACATGGCTTCCTCCTAGGATGGACGTTCACATGCTGCGCATCTTGAGATACCGCTGTATATCGGGGATCGATCGCCAGCCGACGAACAATCCGACTGCAGTCAGAGCGACCGCGGTGAACGTGGTGAGCCTTCCAATGGTTCGCATCAGTTCTCCTTTCGCGTGAGGGTCGTGTCAGACTCCCGGACCAGGGGCTCGACCTCGTCCGGATTGAAGTAGAGGTACCGCCCGTACCACTCGTGAAGGTCGGCCGCCGGGTCGTCGGTCAGGACCACGGCGACGTGGGTGTCGCCGTCGACGTCGAACAGCACACCCGTCACCCGCGCCGTCTGACCGTCGAAGAAGAGATCCTGTGCGTCCGCGCGCCGCTTGGGATGGAGGGTCACCACGCTGCCCTTGGACACCGCGACACCAGCGACGATCACGGTGTCGGTGTCCGGCGAGACGCGCTCGTCTGCTCCAGGATCCCACCAGGGGAGAGAGTTCTGCGAGTTCGCGGTGCCCGTATCTGTGGCGCCGAACGTGGGTAAGTCGTCGAACGTGGTCGTCGCCGCATCGCCGAACGGGGCGTGCGGGTCACGCAGGATGCCGTGCATCGCTTGTAGGGCCTCGGCTGGGAGCGCCTCGCAGCGCTCGATGATCGCGGCCGCCCGGGGATCGGTGGCGCGCGCCTCGGCCTTCTCGCCGTCGGTCATCGTCATCACGCGAAGCGACAGGATCTCGTCGATCTCGGTCGAGTCGTACAGCGCTCCTGCGCTCTGCGGTGCCAACTCAGGATGGTCGTACAGGATGATCGGGGAGATGAGCATGATCCCTCGGTCCTCGACCGACCCGGCGAGCACGGGAAAGCACCGATGCTGGACGCAGCTCTCCGTCGCGGCACGCGCGAGCTCCGGCGGGTCGAGCATCGAAACGAACTCGGCGTCGTGCGCGACGAGAAGTGCGTGCGCGCCGATGAACGAGGTCCGAATCGCCTCGTCCTTGTCGCCAATGGCTGTGGTCGAGGTGTTCGTGATCGCCACGCGTAGCCGGCGCATGCCGTTGCCTACCTCGACAGTCGCCAGCTCGAGCTGCGCCTGCAGGGGCCAGCGGCGGCGCCGGTTGCGGCCCACCAGCCGGCCGGTGCGGTCGATCAGTGGTTCCTCCTCGTCGCCGGACTCCACGTCGACGGTCGTCGCACTCGGCGTGTCGAGGGCGGCCAGACTGAACGGGCCGAGTTCGACCTCGTGTTCGGCGGCCTCTTCCCAGGTCACCCACGTCGCGCCGCCGGTGACCAGCTCCTGCACGGGCACGAATCCGCCGAGCGCATCGGCGTCCAGGCGTTCGACCTCCCGGGTCTGCAGCTGCAGGAAGCGCAGGTACACCGAGACGGTGGACGCGTCGTCGGCTCGGATCACGCATTCGGCTGAAAGGCCGGCCGGCTCGCCCAGCCCGCGAATCGACGCCCCCGGAGGACCGAGCACGCCGAACTGCCAGCGCAGCTGGTTCTTCTGGGAACTCGACCGGTAGGGATAGAGCAGGTATCCCTCGTAGAGCACCGCATCGGCAACTGAACGTGCCTGCGCGAGGCTCATGGGGCCACCTGCTGGACCTGCTCGAGGAGCGCCTCGACGGTCTCGTCCCACCCAGTCAGACCGCGCCCCGAACGGAAATCGGCGAGATGGGTCAGCACGGAGCGGTCCAGCCGCAGCCAGCCGCTGTTGGGAAAGTAGGTGTCGATGAGCTCGCGCCATATCGCGACGGGCATCCGGTACGTGGTGTCGGAGTTCCAGGGAATCTGCTGGATCCCGAAACCGGACGTGCCGCGGTTGAAGACGGTTCCGCTGAACAGGAACGCGAGCGGGATCTCGTCGTCACGGAGTGCGGAAAGGTACTTCGAGGCGGCGACGTCAAAGTCGTACGTGCAGGGCAATGGGAGATCAACCGTGCACGTGCCTGCGAAGCCCTGGACCATTGTCGTCGCATGCATCCACAGGAACGGTTTCAGCGTGTCCGGCCATCGTGGACGACGTCCGAACAAATCGAGCATGCCGGCCTCCTCTGTGTCGCTGTAGCGGCGTCGCTGAGGTTCGATTCGCACCTGGCAGCGAAGGGCGATCGCATGGACGGGCTCGCCGGGTGTCGCCACGATGCCCAGCCTGGCCTTGAGCATCGGAGCCGCGGAATAAGCCTCCACCTCGATCCCCAGGACGTTGAAGGAGATGTCGCTCATCGCCGGTCCACCGATCGGACCGGACGGCTGCGGGCGCCCACCGTCGCAAAGAACACGTCCATCACGGCGCGCGCATCCTGGCCGCCGTCGAACCCGCGCCACGTCTGACGCATCTGCCCGACCAACTCATAACAACTGTCGATGGGGACGAGATGACAGTCGACGGCAGCGCCTCGTCGGTCCGGCATCCTGATGAGCAGCGCCTCGACATCTTCCCGCAGGACGGCGAGATCGGGGTTGGCGGCGGCGATCTGATCCCACGCGCCGAGCGGCAGTTCGGATTCGGCCGCACCCGCAGGACCCGGGTAGAACGCGACCATCCGGTTCTGGATCGAGTTGCGGAAGAAGAACGCCAGTCCGACCGGGATCTCGAGCGCATCCCATTGCGCCGAACCCAGGGAGAACGACGGGAAGGACACATACCGATCGGGCACCGCGCGGTAGCGCATGTCGGCGTTCTCGTCGGTGAAGAGCAGATAGCAACCCCGACATGCGCACATCAGTGTCCGGTTCTCCAGGCTGACGATGTGCTGATGGCTCGAAGCGATCGGTTCGGCGCACATCTCGCAGCGCTCGCCGTCGGGCGAGGGTGGTTGCCGCCCGGCGGCACGGCGAAGCACCGCAAGCGGCCACGGGTTCGTCTGCGAGAGCGGCGTGACTCCGTTCACGCCGTCACCACTCCCGGCAAGGCGACCGAGACGACGTCGTTGCGAACGAGCAGCGGGAGTGGATCCAGGTGCTGGCGCGCGTCGTCGAGACCCACGCCGGCGGCACGCACGTCGTAGTGCTCACCGCAGGACGGGCACGCCAACACTGCGGCCCCGACCTCGCCACCCATCCTGCGTCCGAGGACCGCGCCGGCGAATCCGGCGTTACAGCGCGAGCACCTGTCGCGATAGGCGAACAGGTCGGATCCGACCCGACAGGTGACCAGCGCGATGCCGCCAACGGTGACGGTGCGCACCTCGCCCGACGCCAATTCCGCCAGCTCCGGCGCAGCGGTCCAGCCGGTACCCGCGGTCGGCGTGACATCCCTGATGCGAGCCCGGAGGGCGTCCACCGGGATCACCCCCGCAGTCGCTTTCGCTACAGCAGTGGGAGTTTCCACCTCGATGCCGGTGATCTCGGGGGCGGCGGCGGTGACCGCGTCCTCGACCGCGAGCGTGAGTGTCACTGACGACGACGCGCAGCCGTCGCAACTGCCCAGCAGCCGGAGCCGCACGATGTCGTCGGCCGTGACCTCGATGAGTTCGACGTCTCCACCGTGTGAGCCCAGGTACGGGCGGACGCTGTCGAGCGCCTGCTGCACCCGGGTGGTCACGTCGTAGGGGTGCAGGCCGTGCACGAGCAGGAGGCTGGCAACGAGTTGGTCGTCGGCGAGCGCGGCCAACGCGAGGTCATCGAGCCGTCCGGCGTCGAAGAGGAGGTCCAGTATCCGTTCGAGGCCCTCGCCGTAGAGGTCCACGACGAGCCGGACCAGTTCCTCGGCGCGCTCGCGTGCCGCGGTTCCGCCGGCGGCGCTGGCCTCGAGCAGCGATTGGATCCGCGCGCCGGACTCGCGCAAACGGTCAGGAGACAGCGCCGTCGCTGCATCACCGAGCGGCCCAGCGGCGTGTCCCTCCACCACCGATGACACGGCGACTACTCGCCTGTGACCGACTGGGTCGGGGAGTGCATCTTCGCCAGGGTTTTGCCGTCGCCAAGATACATGTGAACGCCGCACGGCAGGCAGGGGTCGAAGCTGCGAACCGTCCGCATGATGTCGATGCCCTTGAAGTGCTCCCGGTCGTTCTCCTCGAAGATCGGCTGCCCCTGGACGGCATCCTCGTACGGCCCCGGCGTCCCGGACGAGTCGCGTGGGCTCGCGTTCCACGGCGTCGGCGGGTACGGGTGATAGTTCGCAATCTTCCCGTCGCGGATCACCATGTGGTGGCTCAGCACCCCACGAACAGCCTCGGTGAATCCGCAGCCCACGCCCTCGTCGGGCACCTCGAACGGCTCCCACGTCTTCGTGTGCCCGGCCCGGATCTCTACGAGTGCCTTCTCGGCGAAGTGCAAGGCGCAGGCCGCCGCGTAGGCTTGAAAATACGTGCGGGCGCGGTTGCGCTCGAGGGTGTTGCTGCCGTGGGCCGGGATCTTCCACTCGAAGCTGACCGGCCCCTTCAGCGCTGTCTTGGGCAGGTTGATCTGCACGCTGCTGCCGGTCGAGCGCACATAACCGATGTCGACGAGCCCGGCGAGCGCGGTGGACCACAGCCGCGCTAATGGACCGCCGCCGGTGTCAAGGGCGAGATTGTCCTTTCCGTCGAACCAGCGCGGCGACATCACCCAGCTGTACTTGTCCTCCATGTTGCGCTTCTGCGGACGCGGATTGGTGTGCTGGTTCCACGGGTGCCGGCGATCGACCGGGTTTCCCAGGGGATCGTTCTTGACGAACATCTCCTGACCCTCCCAGTCTTCGTAGTACGACGAGCCGAGCATGATGCGGATGCCCAGGTTGATGTCGACGAGATCGGTGGTGACAAGTTTGCCGTCGACGACCACCCCCGGGGTGACGAACATCTTCCGTCCCCACTGCGTCATGTCCTTGTATTCGAAGTTGCAGAATTCGGGGTCCTGGAATGATCCCCAGCAACCGAGAAGCGTCCGGCGCAGGCCGACATTCTCATAACCGGGGAGAGCCTCGTAGAAGAAGTCGAACAGATCGTCGTGCATCGGCACAACCTTCTTCATGAACTCCATGTAGCGCATCAGCCGGGTGATGTAGTCAGTCATCAACTGAATGGTGGCCACCGTGCCCACGCCGCCTGGGTAGAGCGTCGAGGGATGTACGTGGCGTCCCTCCATGAGGCAGAACATCTCTCTGGTCATCCGGCTGACCTGGAGAGCCTCGCGATAGAACTCACCGGTGAACGGGTTGAGCGAGCGCATGATGTCGCCGATGGTTCGGTAGCCGTGCTCGCCGCCGTGCGGCGACTCCGTCCGGTTGGCCAGTTCCAGGACGCCCGGATTCGTCTCAGCGACCATCTTCTCGCAATAGTCGACCCCGACCAGATTCTCCTGAAAGATGTTGTGATCGAACATGTACTCGGCTGCTTCACCGAGGTTGACAATCCATTCGGCCAGGTGCGGTGGCTTCACGCCGTAGGCCATGTTCTGCGCATAACACGAGCAGGTCGCGTGGTTGTCACCGCAGATGCCGCATATTCGACTGGTGATGAAGTGAGCGTCGCGGGGATCTTTTCCTTTCATGAAGATCGAGTAGCCGCGGAAGATCGACGAAGTACTGTGGCACTCGACGACTTCTTTCTGCTTGAAGTCGATCTTGGTATAGATCCCCAGGCTCCCGACGATGCGGGTGATCGGGTCCCACGCCATCTCGACGAGCCCTTCGCGCCCATCGCTCCGCTTGCTCGAGATGTTGCTGACCGACGTCATCGCCGCCTCTTCCTGCGAGGTTGATCGAGGCCGAACGACCGAAGGATACGGACAGACGGTCCCGATGGGGTGGATCTACCAGGTCCTACGTGCACCCGTCGTGAGTACCGTTCCGCGAGAGCGCCACTTCGGTTCTTTGTCGATCGTCTTCGTTGTGATCCTGCGGAGATTGCGGATGGCTGTGCCATACACGCCTACCGCGGTGGTCGACAATTTTCCACCTGGAGGCTCGTCCATGAACGGCATGAACTTGTCCGGGAACCCTGGCATCGTGCACCCGATGCAGATACCCCCTACATTCGGGCAGCCGCCAATGCCGTTCATCCAACCCCGCTTGGGCACGTTGCACTTCACTACCGGCCCCCAGCAACCGAGCTTGACGATACATTTGGGTGAGCCGTACTCGGTGGCGAAGTCGCCCTGTTCGTAGTAGCCCGCGCGGTCACATCCCTCGTGCACGGTCTGGCCGAACAGCCAAGTGGGCCTGAGCGCTTCGTCGAGCGGGATCATAGGCGCCTGGTCGGTCGCCATATACAAGAGATAGGTGAGCGTCTCGGACAAGTTGTCCGGCTGGATGGGACAACCGGGAACGCACACAATCGGAATTGCGGCCTTCGATTTCCACGCCCAGCCGAGGTAGTCGGGAACACCCATCGCTCCGGTCGGATTACCGGCCATCGCGTGAATGCCACCGTAGGTTGCACACGTGCCAGCAGCGACGATGGCCGTGGCCTTCGGTGCGAGTCGGTCCAGCCATTCACTCGTGGTGACGGGTTGGCCGGTCTCAGGGTTGTTTCCGAATCCGGACCAATAGCCTTCGTCTTTGATGGCCTCGTTGGGAATAGAGCCTTCGACGACCAAGACGAATGGCTCTAGCTCCCCGCGATCGGCTTTCCAAAACCACTCGAGGAAGTCATCTGCCCCACCGTTCGGTCCGCACTCGAAGTCGATGAGTGGCCAGTGCACGGCCACCTGAGGCAGACCGGGGAGCGCGCCGAGGGCGATCTCTTCGATGCTGGGCTGGGTTGCTGCGGTAAGCGCGACCGAGTCTCCATCGCAACTCAAGCCTGCGTTGAGCCACAACACGTGGATGAGAGTTTGCTCTGCCGTTATCGCTGCATCGGTAGGCATCGACGACCGCTTCCCGGTCCGGAGCCCCGGGCCTCTGGTACGCCGAGATCGCTGCGTTCGCGGAGCGGCGTAGTGCTGGTTTACACCTGGGGCAGCCCTGCGGTCAACGGTCTGCCGGGCGCGCCGGATGGACGTGCCTCGATCGCGGCAAGCCAGTCGTACCAAAGCGCGAGCCCTGAGCCGGTCGTCGCTGATACGGTGAGGACCCCGACGCCGGGGTTGACGGCGCGTGCGTTCGCTCGACATCGGTCGACATCGAAGTCGACATAAGGCAACAGGTCCATCTTGTTCACCACGACGACGTCGGCCGCGGCGAACATGTGCGGGTATTTCAAGGGCTTGTCGTGCCCTTCGGTAACGGAGATGATCACCGCGCGTGCCGTTTCGCCAAGGTCGAAGAGCGCCGGGCAGACCAGGTTCCCGACGTTCTCGACGAATACGAATGATCCGCGCATCGGAGACAACTCTTTGAGCCCGCGGAACACCATGTCCGCGTCGAGATGACAACCGGCGCCGGTGTTGATCTGTACGACGTGCGCGCCGGTCGCGCGTATCCGTTGTGCGTCGAGGGCGGTCTCCTGATCGCCTTCGATTACTGACACCGGCACTCGCACGCCGAGGTCGCGGATGGTGCGCTCCAGCAGAGTCGTCTTGCCCGAACCCGGCGAGCTCATCAGGTTCACGGAGGTGATCCGTTCATCGGACAGCCATCGCCGATTGCTCTTTGCCAGCGCGGAGTTCTTGGCCAGCAGATCCTGTTCTATCGAGATCGTGCGGGTCCTGTAGGCTGGATCGTGGGGATGCTCGTGCGGATGGATGTGGCCGGGTCCGTGGTCATGGTCGTGTGGGTGCTGATCATGGTCGTGATCGTGCGGATGCGCGTGTTCGTACTCATACGCAGGGGAACTCAAGTTCAGGACCCGCACCGCCGACGGATCACCACAACCACAGGTTGCACACATCCTTCAGGCCACCTCCACTGAGACTATGGCGAGCTGTTGACCGTCGTTGATGCTGACGTCCGCACTTCCGCACGGACACAGCAGGATCAGCATGCTCAACGGAAAATCCTGACCGCACTCATGGCACGTGCCACTTCCCATCGGCTCGTCCACGACGAGCCGGGCCCCTTCGAGCGGAGTGCCTTCGGTGATCAGGTCGAAGCAGAAGCGCAGCGAATCGGGAACGACCCCGGACAGCTTTCCGATCTGCAGATGCACAACCGACACCTTCGCGGCCCCTGTGCGCTCGCTGACGATATCGACGACGCTCTGGGTGATCGAGAGTTCATGCATGCCGCTCCGTCGGGTCCGACGCCTCGATACGACGGTATGCCCGGCGGCGCGGATAGCACAATGCCCGCCGGGATGCGCGGCTTGTGGAGACCTCCAAACCCGCGCCAGCGATGCCGAATGCGCCGGATTCCGGCCATGAGTTCAGTTGAATCGGCGCGGATCTAAGGGTAAGTGACGACCTCGTCGGCGCGACCCGTGGTCGCTTCGCTACCCACTCCCGGTCAGCCAGCGGCGCCCGCCCCAGCGCCACGACGTCGGACTCAGCCCGCTCGGACTGATCGCGGAGCAATCCGATCCGACCGTCTACCGCCGACGCACGCTCGTCTTCACTGCCGCCGAAGACGATGTCGACACCCGCCGGGCCGATCGCCCGAGGCCCGGTCACCTTCTTCGTCCATCCGGCAGGTTGCGGTTCGCGACCAGACACGTTTGTCACCGACTTCCCATCTGTCGCAGCAACCCAACTTCTGGGGTTGCGCCGGCAACCTGTACCCACCGCACAGGTTGCCGGTCGCCTTGCCCTGACCGGGGCCCGCCAAGATCGCTCCCATGTCAGCCGGACGGAGCAACGCGGAGATCCGGTGCGTCAGGGTCTCCTTGCCGCCCGGGCGCAACGCCGAACGAACGATGCGATCATCCGTCCCCCAGCCGATTCGGCGCGACGGGACCGCAAATCCTCGCGCACCCGCTTTCCGGGGTGCCTGGAGGACTCGGCGACGGGTTCAGCCACCCAAGCCGTCAACCTCCCCACATAGGCGACATCGCACTCCGAAATCCCGGTAGCTGGCGGATCTGGCAGCGGTGATACTCGATCGTGCGGCGGACCACTCATAGGACCCACGTCATCGGCAGCTTCGTGTGACGGGCCGGTGTTCCCGATGCCTCCTACGGCAGTTCGGCTCAGCGCCGTGAGAACAGGGCCCGGCTGCCTATCAAACCGACAGCCGCGCAAACCCCAAACCCCACGGTGGCAACTGGGAACCCGGTCAAGCGGCCCGGATGTTCCACAGGGCTGGCAGACTCCCGGGACCGTCGGCACTGCCGGCGCGCTCTGTCCTCCGCTTAGCGGAGCTGGTCGGCGAGGTCGGTCAGGGACACCGCGCGCAGGTCAGCTGCTCTGAAGTACTCCGGGTAGGGGCCACCGGTCCGGTTCAGCCAGGCTGTGGCGAGTCCCGCACGAGAGGCCCCGTCGATGTCCCAGGGGTGGACCGCCACGAGCATCGCGTCCTCCGGGTCGACACCACACTGCTGCAAGGCATAGGCGTAGGCCTCGGGAGCTGGCTTCCAGTGGCCGGCGTCCTCCACCGTCAGCAGGCGCTCGAAGTGCTTGCGGATGCCGGCCCGGTCGTTGGCTCGCCAGTGCTGTGGATCACCGGGCCCCGGTGTGTCGGAGCGTCGATGGTCGGCTGGGAGGTCGCTCAACAAGCGTGGAGGGCCGGGCGACGTAGGGGATTCGCCGACGCAGCCCAGCTGGATTTTCACCTGGAACATCGCCGGCGCGGTCGGACTCCGTAACCTCGTCGCGCTTCATCAGTCCTTCAGCGCAGCCGGAGCGGAGTCGCTCGTCATCACCGCCCCGCTCAGATTCGAGCCCACAGCGGTACGCGCCGCATTCGCCCGAACGCGCGTGTCGTTCATACGCCTCGACGCCAGCGAAGCTGTCCTCCGCGAGCGTGCGCTGGCAAGGACACGTGGAGAAGGACCAATGCTCGCCGGCGATGACCTCGTTGGCGGGTCAGCCGAATTTGCCCAGCGCACAGCCACAGAAGCAGCAATCCAACGTCATCTCCCGATCCGGTCAGGAGAAATCGTCGTCGAAACGACGGGCACCCTTCCAGCGCAGGCCGCCACACGTGTATTGGAAGCTGTCAACTGGTGACACGCACGACCGCGACGCGCAGTTGCGCCGCCACACACCAGCGAGCCCCCTGGTGCGCTGATGCTCACGCACCATCACCCCGAGCCGGCACCGACGTACTGCTGCGAAGTACTGCACTGGCATCGCCACAGCCCGGTCCCCAATGACGAAGATCGGTGGCCCACAGGCGTGAACGGTGCCATTCGATGCTCCAGCCTGTTCTTTGCAAGCAAGGCTGGGTGAGACCCCCTGGGCCACTACTGTGCGTTTGTGAACGATCCTGCTTGGTCGGTGCGACCGGCGTCCGTCGACGACACCGCCACTCTTGCCGACATCGTGATCGAAGCCAGCAAAGCGCAAGGTAGATGGTCACCGATGACGCCGGCCGAGGAAGCCCGGTGGCGCGAGGAGTACGCGGACTGGGGCGTCGAGCAAGTCGCCGCGGCCAACCCCAGCAACACGCTGAGCGTCATCGAAGCTGATGGACACCCAATCGGACGACTACGCATTGTTCGCGACATCGTCTACGACCCTGGCAACCGGCCACAGGTCCGTCGCGTCGAACTCGCCGGGATACAGCTGCGGCCGGCCAGCCAAGGTCACGGTGTCGGGACTGCGATCATTCGACAGCTCCAGGACGAGGCTGCGTACAACCAAGTTCCGCTGGAGCTTGGCGTTGAGAACGACAATCCTGATGCTCGCCGACTGTACGAGCGACTTGGTTTCGTTCACGTCGGCGAGAACGACAGCCAGTACCTCATGCGCTGGGTCAGGCCAAGCTAACGACAGTCACCGCGGTCAGCGGGTCTGCCCAGACGACCACGACACGGTCTCGATTGTGGTCTCAGTTGCCCACGTCCGCCACCGTTCAGCGACGTCCGCCCAGTCCTTCCGCAGCCTCAGCCGACGACTCGCGGACCCGGCTGAACGCCCGCTATCAGACTTGGAAAGCGGGTTGGGTTTACACCCTCGGGGGTTCGAATCCCTCATCATCCGCCACACCTGACCAGGCACAACACCGAAGCGTCGAGTCTCGCGCCGCTGCGTACTTATACCGGGTCCCTTACGGTCGACGACCTAATCGATTCCACGCCGTCCTGCGCCTATCGGGAGACGGTCCTAGAGCGATGCAGCCGGCGGATGACGACGACCAGGACCGCGAGCAGGCCGGCCCCGGCCGCCACCGAAGCCGCTTTGTGCGCCGGTATGCGGGCGGAGCCGTCCGGTCGCGCGGGGTCGTTGATCCGCTGCCGAGCTAGCCGGCCGCCTATGCCCTCCGCCAGGCGGCTGCCTAGTCGAACACCGACCGGTAGCACGGCGCGCACGGAGGACGGCTGCACGGCCTCGCTCCCGGTGATCAGGCGTCCCGCCCATGAGTGCGCGTCGGCACCAAGCCGCACCACGGTGCCACGCGGACCGACGATGTCGAGGGTGAGTCCGTTGTCGCTCAGAAGCGATGCGGCGCGGCCCACCGCCCGGGGTCCGCTGACCTGGCCGATCCCTGAGGGCAACGATGCTCGGACCAGCGTGTCCCACAGGTGGGCCGGATCTTCGCTCGTCAGCACCAGGTGCTGACCGTTGCCCGCCAGCCTGACCGAGCGGCCGTCGACGTCGAGGTCGAGATCGGCGAGTACCGACAGGGTCAGGTTGGGCCCGTCGGTGGCCGCCTTGTGCCCAGGTGGAGCACCGCTCACAGGGACTATGCGCTTTCGGACGTGGTGACCCGCAAGGTGCCGTTGAGGCGCCATGAGGCGCGTGGGGCGTCCGCGCCGGTCTCCCGGGGAACCTCGACAATCATGTCGACGAACTGGTAGTTGATGGCCGCGCCCTTGCCGGTGAGATAGGACCACATTTCCTTGCCAAGGTCGGCGAAGTTCGTGACCTGCTGCTCGTGAAGCGGTGGTGTGCTCACAGATGTCTCCAGTTCGGTTGAGTAGTCCCGCAGGGGAAGTTGCCCATGCCAGCCTTCCGTTGGAGTACCCTGTCGGGCCCGCTTTTACCCACTCGGACGACTTCGACGTAAGGCTGGCCGGTATGAATGCGGGAGCACCTCGGTGTGATCGATCCGTACGGCCTGCAGGGCGTTCGGATCGAGGCCGAGCAGCCCGGAGGATGGTCGGTGCAATCTTGGTCGTCTGAACTCTGCTGGTCTCGGTGGCGTGGTGTCCGACGCCCGCACCGGAGCCGACCATCGCGACGTGCGATCAGCCAGTGCGTCACCGCCGTGTTCGGTCAGCCCTTCTTCAGCTCCGCGGCGAGCATCGCGATGATGCCACTGGGGCCGCGGACATAGGTGACCTTGTAGACGTCCCCATAGGTCGCAACCCCGCGCAGCGGGTGACAGTCGTGCCTCGCGGCGATCTCGAGGCTTCGTCGACGCCGTCGACCGAAACCTGCACCAGCGCGACGGCGGTGGTGACTTACATCAGTCGTCGGGGCCGACCGAGCGTCCTCGCCGTCGTCGTCCTGAGAGCGCAGCCCGCTTGGCCGCAAGCCGTCCCCACGCACGCTGTTGAAAAGCCAGCGTCGCCCAGCCGGCTACCGCCATTCCGCACAGGTTGATCAACAACTGCAGCCCACTTCCGGCCACCTCATGCCACTCGCCGAACGCCAGCCCGAGGGCAATGTTCCCAGACGCCGGCACCGTCGTGACCGAGATGAACACCCCGGACAGGCCGCCAACCTTGGCGGAGGTGAGGGACAGGACCCCCGCGGCGGCGGCGATGATGGCCACTACGAGTGACCACCGCGATGGGCTGTAGATGAAATCGGTTTGGGGACGCCGGCCGGAGACATCGGCCACGTCGATCCAGCCGCTGACCTTGGCAAGCAACGCAAAAGCCGTCGTCAACACGATCGAGACAGCGAACCCGATCAGCAGCGTCCGGGCAGCGCGTCGGAACAGCGCAGGTCGGCGTCGCACCAACGCCAGCCCCAATCCTGCAACCGGGACGAACTCGGGGCCGAGCACCATCGCGCCGATCACCAGGACCTGCGAGTCCAACACAATCGCCACGCCGGCGATCAGCGTGGCCAGACACATGAAACTTAGGTAAGTCCAGTTCAGCTCGGAGTCTTCGTAAGCGCGCTGTGTCACATCGACCCAGACGACCGAGTCAGCGCTACTGCCGGGTGTACGTCGCTCCGCATCAAACCCACGTCGGGACAGCCACGCCTGAACAGGTTCGACCTGGATGGTGCCGGACTCGTGGACGCCGAGATCGCGCAGCCCGTCTAACAGCTGGTTGGCGCCCTCCCGGGCGACGTCAGCGAGGATGACATCGCCGTCCGGCAGGACCGATACTCCGCGTAGTACGGCGAGGCTGCTCACCGCCGCGTCAGCCCGGAGCACGTCCTGAACAGCTGTCGACAGCTCACTCGTCGTCGCAATACGCAGGCGCAGCACGACCTCATCCTCGTGCATGCGCCTCGCGGGCCTCCCCGCGCGCCGCAGTAGTGGGCTCTCGTCTTGTTCGCGTTGGCCTCCGAACTAGGCCGATTCGTCGCGGTGCGCGCGGGTTCGTCAGTCGGCCTTGAGCTCGGCCTGCGGCTTCCGGCCGACGACTATGCCGCGCACAGCAGCGGCGATGGTGATGATGACGAAGGCGGCGATGTGCAGGAGGCCGAGGCATCGGCGCGGCACCCAGGGCGACGACTACGGGAAGCAAGATGAGCGGCCAGGGCCAGACTGGTCGCCAGGACAGTGCGGTGCCAGCCACGATCATCGCGTTGCCGGCGTAGAAGAGCGCGAGCCCGCCGGCGAGGATCCAGGCCGCCGCCGAGGGTCCGGACGTCTCGGGGTGCGCGGCGAGGCCTTCCATCCCGACGCCGGCGAGGATCGTCCCGAGGGCGAGCGGGAAGTGACCGTAGACGAACAGGTCGTGCCGCTGGTCGGCGTCGGGCGGCGACTCGTCGTCGTCCGGTTCCTTATCTTCTTCGCCCTCTTCCGATGCCTGCTTCAGGCCGCTGGACGTGGTCGCGGCGACGACGTCGAAGTACGCCCACCACAGGCCGGCGGCCAAGAGAAGCCCGAGGATGCCCGCGACGATGGACGGGCCGGCCCAGCCAGCGTCGTGGATGCCGCGGGCGGCTCCGCCCAACGCCTCACCGAGGACGAGGATGACGAGCAGCCCGAACCGCTCGGCAAGATGCTCGATGTGAAGCGGGAGCCGGTCGTTGCGCAGCGTGGCGAGGCCAGGTCCGACGGCGTCGACGAGAACGGCGATCGCCCAGAGCCAGTAGCGGCCCGAGGCCGGGACCGCGATCGAGACGGCCCAGAGTACGGTGCTGGCGCCGACGCACACCAGGTACATGTGATCGTGGGCCGCGCGTCCTGAACGTGGCGCCATGCGCGGGCGTAGAGGCCGAGCAGGATGACCCGACCGAGCAGATAGCAGGCGGCGAACGGAACGGCGTACTTGCCGCCCGCGTCGGAGGCGGCGGCCGCACAACCGGCGATGGCCGCCGTGGCGGTCAGTTTCGCGAGCCGGGAGACCAGGTCATCGGTGTCGAATGGGTTCCCGTAGAGGGTGAAGCCCATCCACTAGATCCAGATGGCGGTGAACAACCCACCCATGACCAACAGCCCGTGCCACGACAAGTCGATGTAGAGGCTGTGCGCGAGCTCGAGGATGACCAGCACGTAAGCGGTCGCCGGTCTCGAGCTCGAGGCCGGATAGTGCCTGATGCACCTCGGCGAGGAGACGTCCGGCGTCCGCCGGTCGAGAGGTGGCGCTGACGGTCGGCCCGAGCACTCGCGTCAGTATGGCTAACGGATGTTGAAGGCCATCAACGCTCTCGGTGGGCACGGTCAGCGTGCCTGCCGTCGAGCGGATCGGGAACCCGGTCGCGAGCCCGGTGCTAACCTGCACAGCTTGCGACGCACGGAGTCCGACTTCGACCCGTTCGGCGACGTCGTACACCAGCTTGGCAATGAGTTGCCGGTCGAGCCCGTCCCGCACGGCGAAGACGTCGCTCCTGGTTCCAGCTTCCATCAGTTGTGACTTGGATCGGCCCAAGGTAGCGGCCATGAGTTGACGATCGAGTGCTCGATTGAGGCCGGCTCTGCGTGCTCCATGGGTCGAATGCTCGCATCGACGTCGATCCAGCCCAACAGGCCTGCCGGATCGGCGACGAGCTTCGGGAGCCAGCGCCGACACGCTCGGGTAAGTGAGGAGCACGTCTCCGCGACGGGTGTACTGCGGGAAAGTACTGCAGTGGCATCACCCGGCGGACGGTCGACATCAATGATGATCGAGTGCTCTCAGGCGTGAATACTGCCGATCGATGCTCGTGCGTGTCGACGGCAAACAGGGGTTGAAGCGCTCCGATCAAGTGGTGCCTGCCGGACACGTTCGACGAACGCGTGGAAGGCTGACGCTATGAAGCGCTGCGTCATCGTCATCACCGGTCCGGTCGGCGCCGGGAAGACCACCAGCATGCAAGCGCTCGCCGAGCTCCTCGCCCAGCGAGGTGAGTCGGTGGCCATGATCGACCTCGACAGCCTGCGCGCGTTGTGGCCGGCCAACCCCGACGACCCGTTTCACGCCAGGCTCGGGCTCATCAACCTGAGCGCGATCTGGCCCCACTTTGCCGAACGCGGTGCGCGGTGGCTACTGCTGACCGACGCGGTCGAACACGCTGACCAACGGGTCGACTACGAACATGTGGTGCCCGACGCGGTCACCATCATCGTCAGACTGAATGTCCCGCTGGAGCGCGTCCACGAACGGTTGCGCCGCCGCGAGTCCGGCGAGTCGCTCGACTGGCACCTTCACCGCAGCAATGAACTCCAGCAGCTGATGACCGAACGCGGTGTCGGCGACATCGTCGTCACGGTCGACGATCACGATCCCGAGGCGGTCGCGCGGTTGATGCTCGACAGGATTGACGAACGGCGCCAGCAGGCACGATAGGGGCCCCGATATTCAGCGGCCCGCGTGAAGCCCCCACGGACAGGTGACCTGTAACCGGTTCCCCGGACACCGAGTCTGAGGCGATGATCGTCTCGGAGAGGAGTCTGTTATGCCGGCACCGAAGGATCCGGAGTTTCGTCGTCGAGCGGTCGAGCTGGCCCGGTTGCGGGC
>JAABUT010001138.1_pt1 | contig 32473 bp, 30 predicted proteins | sample 5559281 | NCBI WGS metagenome assembly JAABUT01 (sample SAMN10711880, study PRJNA513359) | rock metagenome | isolation source: Antarctica rocks | place: Antarctica: Victoria Land, Ricker Hills nord | collected 2016-01-04 | reverse complement strand
GGAAATTGCGGCCCGCGCGGTGACGCCATTTTCCCGACTACGACGCGGAATTCCTCCCACCCGATCATGGGAGCGGAGTCGCGGACGACATGATCACGGCGATGGCAATATTCCGTGATCAGCGACAGGAGGGGTACGCGGCATCGAACACCTCCTCACATACACCCAATGATCGAGTGTCCGTGAAGCGGAGGCAACCCCACGTCGCCAACGAGGCCCGCAACCGGCGCAAGGCGGCCAACCGGCGCCTGCACCTGGCGCTGCGGGCCGCCGCCGACCGCCCCTCGGGCGCTGCGGCCCCGTCGCCCGAGGCGGCGGCGTTGGCGGGCGAACAGCGCGCGGCGCTGCTGGCGGCGCTGAATGCCCTGCGCGAGGACGACCGCCGGGTGATCGCCTACCGCTACTTCCTCGACCTCTCCGAAGGGGAGATGGCCGACGCGCTCGGGTGCGCGCGGGGCACCGTCAAGTCGCGCTTGTCGCGGGCGCTCGGTCGCCTGCGACCGCTGCTGACCGGGCATGGCGGCGACCCGCCACCGGCCGCCGGCGTCGCGGGGGGCGCGCATGGCTAAGCGACGACTGCCCCCGGACAACGGGCAACTGGAACGGGCGCTGCGGGACCTCGGCCCGCGCCTGGCCTATCCGCCGACGCCCGACATCGCGCGGGCGGTCCGCGCGCGCCACGCCGGCGCCCCGCCGCCGCGCCGCGCGCCCTGGCGCGATCTGCTGGCCGCGCCGTGGCCCCGCCGGCTCGTCCTGGCCCTGGCGCTGCTGGTCGTCCTGGTCGGCGCGGTGCTGGCCTTCTCGCCGGAGGCGCGCCGCGCGGTCGCCGGGCGGCTCGGCCTCCCCGGCATCGCGATCGTCTACTCCACCCCCACGCCGCCGCCAGCGCCGATCCCGCCGACCGCGCCCCCACTGCCCGGCCTGCGCGCGACCGCCACGCCGATCGCCACGCCACCCACGCCGTGGCTGACCCCGACGATCACCGCGACGCCCGCCACGATCGGCGAGCGTCTCCGCCTGGGCCGGGAGGTCACGCTCGACGAAGCGCGCCGCCAGGCCCGGTTCCCCGTGCTCGTCCCGACGCTGCCCGATCTCGGCCCGCCCGATGCGGCCTTCTTCGGGATACCGCCCGTCGGCGGCCAGGTCGCCCTCGTCTGGCGCGGTCGCCCGGCGCTGCCCGCCGCCGCGCAGACCGGCGTCGGCCTCCTGCTAACGGAATTCACAGGCCGACTCGACCCAAACTTCCTGAAGAAGATCACGGGGGCGGGCATCCGCCTCGAGGGCGTGACGGTCAACGGCAATCAGGGCTACTGGTTCGAGGGTGACCCACACGAGTTCGCCTACCAGGATGCGAACGGGCAATTCACCACCGCCACGACCCGCCTCGCCGGCAACGTCCTGATCTGGGAGCAGGGCGGCGTCACCTGCCGGCTCGAGGGTGCGCGGACGAAGGCCGAGGCGCTGCGGATCGCCGCATCGGTGCGGTGAGGCGGTGCCGGCGGGGAAGCCGATTGGAGGCGGGGAGGCCGGTGGATTGCAATCCCGGCTGCATGGCCTGCGGGCCACGACGCCCACCTCTGTGGGCTGGGACCGCGCCCAGCTCAGCGCCTTTGCGGACAGGCAATCGGCTTGGCGCGCACCCAGTCCGCGCAGGCGGACTTCGCAGCCGCAGCCATGCAGCCGGGACTGCAGTCCACCGGCCCCCACCCCACCACCCGCATCCCCTGAGGGAACCACTGCCCCTCCACCGTTGTACTACCCCCAGAAGCGAGCGCCACTGGCGCAGGCAGCAACCCGGAGGTGAACGATGCACACAGCGCGGAAGATGCCCGGTATCCGACCGATAGTGGCGGGCCTGCTGGCGGTGGCGCTGATGGCCTGCGGCCCGGTGTTCGGCACCGTCGCCCCGACCGCCACGCCCGTGCCGCCCACGGCGACACCCACCGCAACCCCGCGCCCCGTCGCGGCGGCACCGGCCCCGCCGACTAGCGCCCCGACGCGCGCGACGCCCCCCACGCCGAGCGCCACGCAGGCACCGAAGCTGGATGATCGCCTCTACGTCTACGACAGCGACCAGGGCGGGCGCTTCCTGGTCATCGACGGCACGACCGGGCGAGTCGAGCGCACCCTGTCGTCCGGCGCGCCGAATGCCGACTGGACCGTGCTCTACGCCACCGAGACGACCGGCGAGCGGACGACAGTCAGCGCCATCGAGGTCGCCACCGGGAAGACGCTGCGCTCGACGACGCTCGACGGCCACTTTTCCCTCTCCTGGACGATGCCCGATAGTCTGCTGGCCGGCCTATCGCGGGATGGGCAAACGCTGGTCCTGGCCACGGAGCCGAGTCGGGACGAGATCGCGACCTTCGAGCGCGAGAACCGCTGGGTCAGCCGCTTCGCCGCCCTCGACACCGCCTTCCAGCGCCCCGCGCGGATCATCGAGCTCGCTGGCAACTTCAGCTACGACGCGCTGGCCCCGTATGGCAGCACCCTCTACCTGATCGAGCACCGCCCGCCGGTCCATCCGACCGGGGAATACGCCGTCCGCGCCTACGACCTCGCGGCGGGCACGTTGCTGCCGGGTGTGATCGTGGACAAGTCGGCGGGCGGGGCGGTGATGGCCGGATACCCGCTCAGCCAGATCGTGCCGAGCGGCGGGTCGTGGGTCTACACCCTCTACCGCAACAGCCACGACGGCCCCTTCATCCACGCCCTCGAGGCGGACAATCGCTTCGCGATTTGCCTCGACCTGCCGCAGGCGGGTAAGGAGGACGAGGCGGCGGCGCTCTTCTGGGGTCTGGCCCGCAGTCGCTACGGCAACACCCTCTATGCCGTCAACAGCGCCCTCGGCCAGATCGCCGAGATCGACGCGGGCGGCGCGAGCGTCCGCCGCATCGCCACCTTCGACCCGCGCGTCGCGGCGGCGGCCGGGCCGCGCGCCCGCCTCGGCGGTTGGCTCGCCCCGGCCGCCGCCGCGAAGCAGCTCACCATGCGCGGCGTCGCGCTCTCGCCCGATGGGAAGACGCTCCTGGCGGTCGGCGAGCGGGGCCTCCTGGCGATCGATACCGCGTCGCTGAAAGTGACGCGCCGCATCGCGCCGGACGCCGCCTTCGGCAGCGTCGCGTTCAGCGCCGACGGGGGCAGCTTCTACGCCCTCGACGCCGCGAGCGGCACCCTCCAGCGCCGCGACACCGCGACCGGCGCGGTGCTGGGCGAGTTCGGCGTCGGCGCGCACCCCGCGGGTATCCTACGCGTCGAGGCGCGACGCTGAGACTCGCCACATCGTCCGCCATCGGGGTAGCTGCCACGTTAAGTTTTGACTGAACGAAACCTCCCCACCCCGAGCCAGTTCTGGTCGTCGCTCGCGCTTGTAAAAGCCGGATCCGATCTCCTATGCGCCGATCGTTTCCCACCTTCGGACCGCCGACGGTGCCCAAAAGGCTTAACTTGACAATGACCGCGGCTGTACGGGGCGCGACGATCGCGGCCACCGCCTCTTCCGCCGCAGCGGGGGGATCGGCCCGCCCGCGTGGTAGTTCCGGGGGGCACTGTCAAGTTGAGCATATTTGACGGCAATGATGGCAGCAAAGTGGGGAACCCCTCCCGCTCACAGCCGATTCTTAGCCTGCAAGCACAGTATTTGGGGCGACAATCAGGCCTCTGTGGGGAGATTTTGTTCAGTCAAAACTTAACGTGACAGTATCGCTGGCGGGGCTGCTGGACGGCGAGCTCGACCAGGCCGTGTTCGCGGTGCTGGCATAGGGCCGGGGCACCGGGTCGAGCCCGCAGCGCCCAGGTCGCCGGGCGGCGCCGACGACCGGGGCCGCGCGCCTGCGCCCCCCCGCTTGTCGGCGGGTGCCGCCGTGCGGTATGCTGGCGACACGCGCGGGGGTTCGCGGCACGACCGGCCGATCCGGCGCGCGGGGACAGGGGGGACACGATGAGCGAGCTGTGGGCGGCCCTGAGTCACGGCGTGCGCGCGCTGCTCGCGGCGCACCCGCTGTGGGCGATCGCCGCGCTCCTGTTCGTCGAGGAGCTGGGGATCCCGAGCCCGCTCCCCAGCGACGTCATGATGCTCCTGGCCGGCGTCCAGGCGCGGGCGGGTACCTTCCCGCTCTGGGCCGCCCTCCTCGTGCAGGAGGCCGCGACCCTGGCGGGCACGACCGGGCTCTTCCTGTGCAGTCGCCGCTTCGGGCGGGCGGCGGTCGCGCGCTACGGCTGGCTGCTGCACCTCGGGCCGGCCTCCCTGGCCCGGGCGGAGGGGGCGCTGCAACGCTCGGGCGGGCGGGCCGTCGTGCTCGGGCGGCTGGTGCCCGGGCTGCGCATCGTCACGCCGATCGCGGCGGGCGTCTGCGGCCTGTCGCTGCGGCAGTTCCTCCCCGCCGTCGCCCTCGGCGCGCTCCTCTACATCCTGGCCTTCAACCTCCTCGGCTTCGTCGTCGGCCCGGTCGCCCTGGCCCTCCTGGAGCGGGTCGCCCCGCCGCTGGGCGCCCTGGCCGCGCTCGTCGCGGTCGCCCTCGCCGTCTTCCTCATCCGCACTATGAAACGCGAACTGCCGACCCTGGCGCGGGGGCGCGGGGGGGCGGCGGTCGCCGCGCGGCTCGACGGGCTCCTCGCCGGCGTCCTGGCGCTGCTCGCCACGAACGGGCTCGTCGGCGTCGCCGCGTTCGTGGCGCGCCCGTTCGGCGTCCCGCCGCTCGGGGCGGAGGAGGTCGGCACGGGGCTGCGCCTGCTCCTCGGCGGGCCGGTCTTCCTCCTCGTCGCCAGCCTCCTGGGGGTCGTCGACGAGCGGCTGGGCGCCGGGCGGCTCCCCTGGCTCGCGCGCAGCATCGTCCTCGCCGGGGGGCCGCTGCTCCTCACCCTGGCGCTCGCGCTGCTGGCCGGTCGGGGCCTCATCCCGCTCGCCACGCGCGACGGCGGCGCCCTGGTCGCGGTCGAGGTGGTGCGCTGGGCGGCGTTCGGGGTGGCGCTCGGGGAGCTGCTCCCGCTGGATGCGCGGCTGCACCAGGTCCCGGAGCACCAGGCCCCGGACGCAGCGGCGGCGACCTGAGCGGTGCCGCTGGCCCGACGGCCGGACGGGGCCGCGCAGGCCCGACGGGTCGCCGGGGCACGCGACGGGCGCGCACCGCGCGTGCGTCGCGCCGCCGGGGGCGGATAAGGACACGCAGCGACCGCTCGGGCATGATCAGGGGCGCGCCGGAGCGCCCTGGGAGGGGGGGCGATGGGCAAGCTGCGACGGTACGTGACCATGACGGGCCTGGCGCTCGGCCTGGCTCTCCTGGCGGCCTGCGGCGCGGACGCGACGGCCACGCTGGAACCGCTCGCCACCGTCGCACCGACCGCCTTGACGCGCCCGACGAGCGCGCCCACCGCCGCCGCCACATCACGCGTTGCGACGGCCACGCCCGCCGGCTCACCGGTGGCCGCGGCGACGCGCACCGGCACCGCCGGTACGGCGACGCCGCGGCAAGCGGTGCTGCGGCTACAGCAACGCGGCAACTCCCGGCAGTCGTGGGCCTTCGCCGGGTTCGCCATCGCCGGGCTCACCGGGGATCTCCGCCCGGTGTACGACTATCGCGGCGACGATCGGCGGGTGACGCTGGCCGCCGGCGGGACGAACCTGGCGGCCTCTCAGGTCGGCGGGACGTTCTACGTCAGCGTGCCGCTGCTCGGGGTGGTGTCGGCGGACGGCGGCGACCCGCTCGCCGCACCCGCGCTGGCCCTCTTCGCCGCGCCCCCCGCGCTGCTGGCCGTGCTCGTGCCGGCGGACGTGCCGTACGCCGCTGCCGGGGGCGAGCGCCTCGACGGGCGGCCGACCACCCGCTACACCGCCAGCGTCGCCCTGCCCGACCTCGGCGTGGTCGACCCGGCGCTGGCCGGGCAGGGCGGCACCGCCGCGACGACCGCCTGGGTCGACGACGCGGCGGGGTACCTGGTGGCCCTGGACGCGACCATCGCGTCCGCCACGGCGACGACCGCGGCGACCGCGCGCCTCGCGGTGACGAACGTCGGGCAGACGCCCCCGATCGTCGTGCCGCGCTGAGGGTCGGCAAGGCGACCGGGAGCGCGCGCTCCCGCGGCCTCCCGCCCGGACGTGGGCCTCGCCGGGGGCGCGGGGGCGTGCAGCGTTGCTTCGTCGCCGTGTGGGTACGCCGCTGGCATGTACGTACGCAAAGGCTCGGGATTGTCGCGCGTGGGAGGGAATGCCGCTGCCGCTGACGTTCGGGCCGCCGGACGCCCGCGTCACAGCATCGGTGACGCGGGCATGTACCTGCGCTGGCAGCAAAATCGGCGGATACGGGGGCGGCTTGCGCACTGCCCTGCCCTTTCGCGCTCGTCCGGGCGTTATCGTCCTGCCACGCCGACGACACGCCGGCGTCACACAGCGTGAGGCGAGGCGTGCTATTCACGACGAAACCGGACAACGTCTTCGCCGCAACGAAGAAAGAATCGCTTGACAAACCGGCAAGGCCGGAGTAGTATACGTACATCAGCGACGCGCGGGTGCTCCCGCAGCCGAAACTCTCCCGGGAATGCCGGTGACGGGAGGCAGGCGAACGAGTCGGACCGCTCTTGCGGGAGTGGGACGACGACGGCGCAGGCGCGGTGCCGCAAGGTGCCGGACACGCGAGCGGGACTGGACGAGCGGATGCCGATGGCCTTGCGGGGTTGTCGGCATCCGTCGTTTTCGTACCGGCAACCGTCGTACGCGCAACCGGGTCCGCTGACCGGGGATCACCCCGCGGCCGCCGCGCCGGTCGTAGCGGGCGGTGGTGCTCATGTCGGCGTGCCCGGCGAGCTCCTGCACCGTGGCGATGTCCGCGCCGCGGTCGAGGAGGTCGCCCACGTAAGTCCGGTGGAGCGACGGTACGAGCGGATGGTGAGCGAGAGCGGCGTGTCGCTCGCACGGCTGGTGTGCGGTCACGTTCCCGCGCGAGGTCGCCCGGCGGCGGCCGGGCACGTTCCCGCGCGACTACCGACGCAAGCGCCGCGCGGCGGTCAGGCGGTCCGATCGCGCCCGCGCGGCCGATGCGCGTAGGGGACGTGGAGGAGATCGCTCGCCGCTTTCGCCGCCCGCGCGCCGCGCCAGTCGTAGCGCGCCGAGGTCACCGGCGAGGCGTGGCCCAGGAGCTTCTGGGTCACGCTCAGATCGGCGCCCGCGTCGAGGAGATCGCCGGCGAAGGTCCGCCGGAGGTCGTGCGGCGAGAGGTGCTCCACCCCGGCCGCCGCGGTCCGGCGCCGCAACATGTCGTAGACCGTCTGGGGATTGAGCGCGCGTCGGCCGACCCGTCCGCCCTTCGTCACGGGGGTGAACAGCGGCCCCGGCCAGTCGCCCCGGACGGCGAGCCAGTCGTCGAGCGCCGCCACCGCGCCCGCGGCGGGGTACACCATCCGCTGGCGGCCGCCCTTCCCGTGGAGGACCCGCAGCTCGCCGCGCTCGTGGTCCCAGTCGGCGACGGCGAGCGCCACCAGCTCGGCACGCCGGAGGCCGCCGGCATAGGCGACCGCGAGGAGCGCCGCGTCGCGCGCGCCGATCGGGGTGCCGTCGCGCATACACCCGGCGAGGAGCGCGGCCAGCTCGCCGCCCGTCGCGGAGCGCCCCGCCGGGAGGGCGTCGTTGCGTACCGGGCGCACCTCGCGCAGCCCCGCGAGCGCGGCCGCGTCCAGCAGCCCCAGGCGGACGGCGTGGCGCGCCACCCCGCGCAGCGCGGCCAGGGTCAGGTTGATCGTCGCCGGTGCCAGCGCGCGCGCGCATCCGGTCTATGATCGCCACGGCGACGTCGTAGTCGAGCCGGTGCCAGGGGACGTCCTCGGGCGCGGCGTCCAGCTCCCGCGCGACGGCGGCCAGCCGGTTCGCCACGGTGATCCGGCCGGCCGGGGCCAGCGTGCGGAGATAGGCGGCGACCGGATCGCGCGGGTGGCGCTCGGGGGCCCCGGCCAGGATGGCGAGCGGCGCCTCCAAAAACCTCACCAATTCGCCCTCGGGTGCTACGCTCGTTTTGTCTACAATAAGCGTACTTTTGAAAGAACGCTTCATAAAGCTGCACCACTCCTGCTCACACGCGGCCTTATGAGGCTGTACGCATGTGGCCGCGTGTGGCGGCGGGGGCCTGCTACGCCGGGCCGGGCGTGGTCGGGACGCCGGGCTACGCGCGGTGTGGTGGCGCGGCGGGCGCGGCGGCGACGGCGCGGAGGGCGCGCAGCGTGTCGTGCACGAGGGCGGAGAGAGGCCGCTCGCCGTCCTGGTCGAGCCACCGGTCGATCGTGACGCTGAAGACGGTCACCGCGAGCTGGGCGGCGAGGATCGCGGTCAGCTCGTCGACGCCGCGCGCCCGGAACCCCCGGCCGATCGCGTCCGCCAGGATGGAGAATTTCCGCAACTCGCGCTCGCGCAGGCCCTCATCCGCCTGAATGACGGCACGGCGTAGCCGCAGATACGCGAACTGGCCATCGAACCAGGTCGCCGCGATCGCCTCGAGGCCGTGGGCGATCGCCGGCAGCGGGCCGAGCGCCGCCGGGGCGTCGGTCGCGAGTCGGGCGACCAGCGCCGGGAGTTCCTCGTCGCCCGCGAAGAGCACCTCGCGCTTGTCGGCGAAGTGCCGGAAGAACGTGCGCGTCGTGAGGCCGGCGCGCGCGGCGATCTGCGGGACGGTCGTCGCCGCGAAGCCCTGTTCGAGGAACAACGCGATTGCGGCGCGCGCCAACCGACCGCGCGCGTCTGGCTGCCATCTCACCATGTCACCATCCTACTTGACGACACGCCGTGTCGTCAAGTAGGATGGTGATGGCACAGAGTGTCGTCGGGCCGGCGACGCGACGACCGAGACTGAAAGGAGCGACGCGATGCGGGACGAGGTGTGGGTGCTGGGCGCGACCGGCCGGACCGGGCGCGCGATCGCCGCGCGACTGACGGCCAGGGGCGTGGCCCCCGTGCTGGTCGGACGCGACGCGACCCGGCTGCAGGAGGCCGCCACGGGTGCGGGGGGCGGGGCGCGGACGATCGTGGCGGGCGCGGTCGCCGCGATGGTCGCCGAGGTGCGGCGGCGCCGGCCGGCCGTGGTCGTCAATACCGTCGGCCCCTTCGCCGACACCGCGGGGCCGATCGCCCGGGCGTGCCTCCCGGGCAGCCACTACGTCGATCTCGCCAACGACGTGCTCGCCGCCTCCGCGCTGCTCGGCCTGCACGAGGAGGCGGTCGCCGCGGGCCGCATCCTGGTGACCGGCGCCGGGTTCGGCGTGCTGGCCACCGAGGGCGTCGTCATGCGGCTGTGCCAGGGCCGTCCGGTCCCCGACCGGGTCCGGGTGGACGCGGTGCCCTCCGTCGCGACCGAGGCGGGGGTGCTCGGCGAGGCCCTCGCCGCGACCATCGTCGGCGGCCTGCCCGCGGGCGGACGCCGCTACGAGCGCGGCCGCCTCGTGCGCACCCGGCTCGGCGGCGACGTGGCGCACCTCACGCTCCCCGACGGCGCGCGTGTCACCACCGCCGGCGCGCCGTTCGGCGAGCTCATCGCGGCCCAGCGTGCGAGCGGGGCCCCGTTCGTGGTCGCCGCCTCCAGCCTGGCGCCCACCGCCCCCGCTGTTCGCGCGCTCCTGCCGCTCGCGACCCTGCTGCTGGCGATCACGCCGCTGCGCACCTTCGCGCAGCACCGGCTCGCCCGCCTCCGGACCACCTCCCGGGAACGCCCCCGCGCGCACTCCTGGGGACACGCACACGTCCGCTGGGCGGACGGGACCGCCCGGGAAGGCTGGCTCCGCACCGGCGACGGCATGGACTTCACGGCCGCCGTCGCGGCGGAAGTCGCGCACCGCCTGCTCACGGGCGAAGGGCGGCCGGGGGCGCACACCCCCGGTGCCCTCTTCGGGCCGGAACTGGCCGAGGCGGTCGGCGGCGAGTTCCTCATCGACCAGGGCCGTGAGGCGTCGGAGCGTGGCTAGGGCGTGGGGGAGGGCGCAGGCGTCGAGGACGGCGCGGCGTCGGGCAGGCGGGCGGGTAGGTGTGCGACAGCCGCCTCGCGGTGGAAGCGGCGCGCTCTGAACAGACCTCGCCACATGATGTCGGGTCTTGCCGACATTCGATGATCGCCATCCGTGGGTCTACCGCACGAGAGCGATCCAAACGCGGTATTCGGCGTAGCGGCGGGTACGCCTCGCTGAACGGTGCGGACTGCGGCAACCCCGATCAGCGAATATCGGCAAGACCCCGGATCATGTGGCGAGGTGTGCTCTGAATGTCCTGTGTGGGGTTGCGTTGCTACCGTAACTCCCTTGTTGTGCATACCGCGTCATGTGGAGGACGAGATGACCGAGCGGATAGCGGGTCGAGCGCCCGGCGGCGCGCGCTGGTGGGCGATCGCCACCGTCAACGCGGTCGTGACCCTTGTCTCTGGCGGCTTCGCCGCAGCGGCGGCGGTTGATCCGGGGGTGCTGCTCCCGGAGGGGCAGGAGGCCACCCCGGCGGCGACGTTCTACGCACGGTATCTCGCAGCCCGTAGCCTACCCCTCGCCGCGACGGCCATCGTCCTGGTGCTCCGCCGGTCGACCAACCGGCTCGGTGCTGTGCTGGTCCTGGCGGGCCTCGTACAAGCCGCCGACGCGCTGATCGGGGCGAGCTACCGCAATCGGGCACAGACGATCGCCCCCGCCGCTGCGGCCGCCTGCCACCTCGCCTCGGCATGGTGGTTGCTCCGTGGCCGCCCGTAGCGCTGGCGCGGATGCGCCGACGAAGGCCACCGTCCTCCCGCCCGAGCGCCAGCGCACGCCGCCCCTCGCCGTCATCGTCCTCCTCTTCAACTGACGACACGCCGTAGGAAACGTACGATGACCGGAGCATCGGTGTCCACTGGTAACGACGTCGCCCGCATTGCCCGCGCAACCTGAACTTCACACGGAGAGGATGAGCAACACATGCCAACGAATACCGCCGCGTGGCTCGACGCGAAGGGGGCCAGGCTCGAGGTCAAGCCGACGCCTTACACCCACCCGCGCGAGAACGAGATCGTCGTCAAGAACCACGCGGTGGCCATCAATCTCATCGATTGGTTCATCCAGGTCACCGGCAACACCCTTTTCCGCTGGATCGAATTCCCCTTCGTCTTGGGCGCGGATGTCGCGGGCGAGGTCATCGAGGTCGGCACGGCGGTCACGCGCTTCAAGGTGGGCGACCGCGTGCTCGGTCATGCCGTGGGCTCGGACAAGGATCGCAACACTCCTGCCGAGGGTGCCTTCCAGGCCTACACCGTCGTCCTCGCCCGCATGGCGGCACCGATCCCCGGTGCCATGCCCTACGAGAACGCCGTCGTGCTCCCCTTGACCCTGTCCACCGCCGCGTGTGGCCTGTTCCAGCAGGACCAGCTGGCGCTGCAGTATCCCTCCGCGAACCCGACGCCCACGGGGCAGACGCTGCTCGTCTGGGGTGGCTCGACGAGCGTCGGCAGCAATGCCATCCAGCTCGCCGTCGCCGCCGGCTACGCGGTCATCACGACGGCATCGCCACGGAATTTCGACTACGTGAAGCAGCTCGGGGCAGGCCAGGTCTTCGACTACCATAGCCCGAATGTCGTGCACGACCTCATCGCGGCGTTCCGGGGAAAGACGATCGCCGGTGCGCTGGCCATCGGCACCGGGTCGGCGGAGCCCTGTTTAGACATCGTCCACGCCTGCGACGGCAACAAGTTCGTCGCCATGGCCAGCCCGTCCGTCTCATTCGCCAATGGGATGACCCCTCGCGTACTCGTCAAGCTGGTGTCGTCCAACGTGTCGCTCCAGGTGAAGTCGCGGGCACGACACATTCGCACGAAGTCCATCTTCGGCTCGACCTTGAAGGGGAACGAGGTCAGCACGGTCATCTACGAGGATTTCCTCCCCGCGGCCCTCGCGGAGGGTCGCTATGTCGCCGCCCCGGAGCCCGCCGTCGTCGGGCGGGGTCTCGCGTCCGTCCAGGCCGGGTTCGACGCACAGCGGCAGGGCGTCTCCGCCAGGAAGGTGGTCGTCTCCTTGTGAGCGCGCGCGGCGCGGTGCGCCGCCTCGTTGCGTCGAGCGCCGCTCGTGAGCACCACGGGGCCGCGCCTGCGGTCACCTACGGAGGATAAGGGAGCATATGGACAAGATCCTGGTCATTGGCGCGTCGGGCTTTGTCGGGGGGCATGTCGCCCGCGCGTTGGTTGCGGCGGGCTACGCCGTCCGCTGTCTGGCCCGGAACCCGGCGAAGGTCCGGGACCTGGCCGCGCTCGGCGGCGAGGTCGTCCGGGGCGACATGTCCGATCCGGCGTCGATGCGGCGTGCCCTGGAGGGCGTCGACGCCGCCTACATCGCCGTCCATACGCTCTCGCCCCAAGGGGCCGACACGGCGGGTAAGGGCTTCATGGACGTGGAGATGCAGGGGTTGCAGAACATCGTGGCGGCGTGCCGGGCGCACGGCGTGCGCCGCCTGGTGTACGTCACCTTCCTGGGGGCCGCGCCCGACGGTGCGAGCGCGTGGATACGCGGGCGCTGGCAGGCCGAACAGTTCTTGCTGCACAGCGGCCTCGATGTGACCGTCATCCGGCCCGGCATGATCGTCGGCATGGGCGGGCAAGGCTTCGATATGACGGTGAGCAATGCCCGGAGGCGCGTCTCCATCGTTATCGGCGGCGGCCAGCAACGGTTTCGCTCCATCGCCATCGACGATCTGGTCTACGATCTTGTCGGCGTCCTCGACGATCCGCGGGCGTCTGGGCACTGTTACGACGTGGGGAGCGATGACGTCCTGACGACCGATCAGATGATCGATGTGGCGGCAGCGATCCTGGGCCGTCAGCAGCCCGGGAAAATCCATCTCCCGCGGGCGCTCCTCGGCGCGCTCGCGCCGCTCATCGAACGCACGACCAAGACGCCTCAAGGGGCGCTCAAAGGCATGCTCGATGGCCTGAAGACCGATATGATCGGCGATCCCACGCCGATACGCGTGCTCCTGCCCCGGCCGCTGCTCTCCTATCGCCAGGCTGTGGAACGTGCGCTGACAACGGAGGAATTGTAAGGGACGCCTCGCTACAACAGCGGTGACGCGAGCATGTAGTTAGGCTGGCAGCAAAATCGGCAGATACGAGGAGCAGTTGCGGCGCTGGCAAACCGTTTCGCGCTCGTCAGAGGGAGTATTTTCCTGCCACGCTGACTGCACGCCGGCGTCACACAGCATAAGGCGAGGCGTGGTCCTTCGTCCCCTTGCGCCCCCTGGAGGGGTAATGTTACGGAAGCGGTCGCCATGTGCGAAGTCGATGGCGCGGCGACAGCTAATGCGCCCATCGGCGGTCATGCCGCGCCCTCGCGTCGCGCGCGCTGGGGAGCGGCCTCCGCCTGAGCGGGCGGAGTGGCCGGACCGTCCAGGTGGGTCGCCGTGAACCCGTCGGGGTACTTCAGACCGTAGCCGAGGGCGCGGTCCAGTCCGATGTGGGCACCCCAGATCAGGGCCACCAGGAACACGGCGGGGTGCCCGCCCGCGAGTCCGACGGCGCCGAGGGCGACCGGCACGAGCTCCGTGTGCGCGGCGTTGTACCAGGCCGCGCCGACCGTGGCGCCGCCGCGGTAGCCCAGCATGCTCAGGTCCGGTGCCAGCAGCAGCAGCGCGAAGAGGCCCCAATTGCCGCCGTGGACGCCGTAGAGGGCCACAGCGACGGACAGCATCGCCGCGCCCTCCAGGCGCAGCAACGCCCGGGGGGCGGTCAAGAGGGCGTGCGCGCGTGCCATGGTGTCATCTCCTCCATCGCGCGGTCGGGCCGCGCGAGTTCCCCCCGCGCGCCTCCCCGCGTAAACCCGCGATAAACAGGCGCATGAGGCGTCGGAAGCTCTCGTCGAGGTCGAGCGGGAGCCCGAACCCGCCCGTGATCTCCAGCGACACGAAGCCGTGGACGAGGCGGCGCCAGGCGCGGATGGCGTGCGTCCCCTCCGCGCCCCGCAGCCCGTAGGGGGCCAGCACCGCCCGCACGACGCCCAGCAGGTCGGCGGCCGCCTCCTGGAGCGCGTGGTCGTCGGGGTCGGGGGCGCGCAGGGTCGCGGCGTAGAGCCCCGGCCGCTCCTGGGCGAAGCGCCGGTAGGCCTCGGCCAGGGCGACGGCGCCCTCCTCCCCCGTCGCGCCGATCGCCGCGCGCGCGAGCCGGGCACCCGGCTCGCACGCCCCCAGGAGCGCGAGGCCGCGTCGTACCCCGTCCAGACTCGCCACATGGTTGTAGAGCGAGGGCGCGCGGACCCCCAGCCGCGCGGCCAGACGACCCAGGGCGAGGGCCGCGATCCCGTCGGCGTCGACGAGGTCGGCGGCCGCGCGCACGATCACGCCCGCGTCGAGCCCCGGCCTAGGCGCCACCGGACGCCGCCCCCGGGACCCCGGCCCGCGCGAGGAAGGCGACCACGGCGGGGCCGACGACGGCGGGGGACTCGGCGTGCGGGTAGTGGCCCGCGCCCGCGACCATCGCGACCTCGACGCGCGCCGCGCCGCGCAGGGCGTCGGCGGTGCGCCGGGCCTCCGCGGCCGGGTCGGGGAAGTCGGGGTCCTTGGCGCCCATCACGACCAGCGTCGGGGCCGCCACCGCGCCCAGGCGCGCCTCGACGGCGGCGTGGCTGCCGTGGGCCGACGGCAGCATCATGGCCTTGGTCGCGGCGTAGCGGCCGGGCTCCTTGAGGTTGGCCTTGAGCGCCGCGACGTAGGCGGCGAGGTCGGCCGGCGGCGTCGCCTTGTAGAGGCTCTTGTAGTAGTAGGCCCAGGCGCCGACGCCCAGGGCGGCGACCGCCCGGACGCCCAGGCGCTGGACGAGGCCCACGGGCAGGTCGCGCACGAACGCGTCGAGCAGCACCAAAGCGCGCACGGCGGCCGGGTCGCTCGCGGCGGCGTAGGCGGCCGCGGCCCCGCCGTAGGAATTGCCGAGCAGCATGGCGGGGCCGGCGTCGAGGGCGCGGACCAGGGCGAGCGCGTCGCCCGCGATCGCCGTGTCGCGGTAGTCCGCCCAGCCGACGCTCGAGTCGCCGTGGCCGCGCAGGTCCAGGGTGACGACCCGGTAGCCGGCCGCGACGAGCTGGGGGGCCAGGAAGCGGTACGAGGCGCGCACGTCGCCGAGGCCGGGGACGCACACGACGAGGGGACCCGCGCCCGTGTCGTCGTAGGCGAGGCGTCCGCCGGGGACAGCGAGGTAGCGCGTGGGCGTGGGCGTGATAGCGTGCGTGGCCATGGTGTCCTCCTCAGACGCGTGACGGTGTGCGGGGCGATCGATAACGGCGGGGCGGGGGGAGGTGGGCAATGGCGGGTGCGCTCAGCGGGGTCTTTTCTGCGTCGGTGCCGGGCTCAGGGCTATCCTGTGTAGTTGTAAACTAATTACATTAGTTTGTCAAGGGGCCGTGCTGGCCCGGCGGGGGTGTCGCATGCGTCCCCGGCCATGGCACGCGGGCCCTGTGGACAGACCGCTTGTCGGCGCGTCGCGCGCGGCGTACACGCGCAACAACCGGCGAAGTGCCTACTCCGGCGATCCCCGGCACTTTCCCGACGATCAACATGGCACGAAATCTGGCTTAGAAACAAGGCCGTTTAGATAGGTAGGACGATAGCATCAACGAAAGGTTTGGTGGGCTGTGGCCAATGCCGGTACTGAGCAGTCTTGACACGGAAATTGGCCATCTGCTGTTTGACGACGCGCGGATTGCTTCGCTCCGCGCGTCGCGGGAGCAGCTGACAGGCGATGGCGAGCAGCGCTCGCCGATAGAGGCCCTGGCATGCCCGTTTGCCCCAGCATTGCGCCAGCGGGAGGAGATCACGGATCAGGCGCAGGGTGCCGACGAAGCTGAGGCAGAGCGGGGCGAGCGTGGCCGCGGCGGCCTGGGTCATGGCCGCACGCAGGAGGTGATGCGCGACGAGCAGGCCATAGATCTCCTGGACGACGCCGAGCACGCCGGTCGCGGCATCCGCGAGGTGCTCGACGACGTAGGCCCGCAGGTCGTCGCGGACGGCATCGGCGTCCCAGACGGCGGCGTTCAGGAGGCGCTGCACGCCCTGCGGCCCCGCCTCGCCGAGCGCCTCCGCGAGTTGCCAGCCGTTCTTGCGCTCGAGGTGCCCGAGCAGCCCCGCGAGGTAGCGCTTCGCCCGCTCGCACGCCTTGGAGCGCGCGAAGCGGTGGGCGATCCGCGCATGCAGCGCCGCCAGCGCGTCCGGCCAGCGCTCGATCGTCGTCAATCCCAGAGTATCAGCCACCCCGTGCATCCTCCTTCCCCCACCTAACTCCGAGGGGAAAGGTACCGCACGACCTCCCTAACTGTCGCTGTAGTGATGTGTACCGGATCATGGCTCTTCCGCTACTTTCGTGCCGCAGGGTCGGGAAGAGGGCTGAGGGGCGCATGAATCGGCGAAAGTCGCCCCGGAGGGATCGGTGAGCCGCGATTTTCGGTCGATACACCGCACTTTTTGCGCATCTCCGACGAACTGCACGGCATTCGCGGAAGAGCCCCAGCCAGCTCGTACACGCCGCCAATCGCTCCTCATGCTCCGCCACAACGACCCGCATCGCAAGCATACGAGCCAGTGCGGACGGCTGCACGGCATTCGCGGAAGAGCCCGCTGTGTGGACACTCGAATACTGGGGCCGACGGTCTCAGGCTCATCCGTTCGCCCGTACCGCGCACCTGGCTGATGAAACCCGCGCGAAGGCGCCGGTAAGTGCGCGAAGCGCATCACCCGGCCACTCGACCGAGCGCCAGGCCACGTAACCGTCCGGGCGGATGAGCGAGGCACCCGACGGGCCAATACCGAAGGCCGTCCGGAATTCCATGCGAAACTCTTCCGGATCGGGCGGCGTCACGTCGACCTGCACGGCCGCGAGATCCGCCTCGGCCTTCGCGAGGGCCTCGCCGGTGATCAGCCCCTGCGACACCGGCTGGAACTGGCGCAGGCTCATCGATTTGAATGTCCCGTACCGCTCGTGGGTGGTGAGCCCCGGTATGGCGGCGTCGAGCGCCGCCTTGCCGGCCGGTTCGGCGACGATCCGCGCGATCGGCGTGTCGAGCGTCAGTTTGGTGTCGCCGACGGGCGCGGCGGGCGGTATCAGATCGCCGCCGATACGCAGGCAGCGCGGCCCGGACCCCAGCCGCTCGCCGACCCGGGCCGCGGCGGCGCACCAGCGCTCGTCTTCGGCCAGCAGCACCCAATCGCGCTGCAGCAAATCGAGCGTCGATAGCCGCTCGCCGCCTTGCGACACCCAGAGGTGCGGCGCGCGCGTGCCGGGCTGGCCGGCCCACTGCTCGGGCCGCAACGCGGGCGGCAGGTCGCTGTCGGCACCCAGCACCTGTGCTGGCCGTTTACTCTATCCGTAGCGATGCGCTAGCAGTCCAGATACGAGAGTGCCAGGACCTAGGCACGGACAGACTAAACGGCCAGCACAGGAGCGCCGCTCGGCCACGCTCCTGGGCGCGTGATGCGTGTGCCCTCCCCGACGGGCGGGGAGCCGGTGCGTAGTCGGCAGCCAGTGCCGGGGGAGCGCCCATGCCCCGGGCGATCCTGTGCTCTCTATGATCGGGTGTCCGTGGAAAGGGCTCTCCCGCCCTTTCGATGCTTAATGGTTACGTGGTATGAAAATCGTGGCCGATCAGCCGAAAATAGTATGACATACTGCTAACTGACGATCGCAAGTCGTGTATTTGGGCCGCTATTCCGGTGGCAAAACCTTAAGCATCGAAAGGGCGGGAGTGCCGTGGAAAGGGAGCAACCCCGGTCAGCGCTCGGGCACGTCCCCGAGCCTCGCGGCTTCTTGCTCGCCCAGGCAGTCGGCGAAGGACGGGAGTTCCGGGGCGAGCGCGCGCGCGCGGTCGTAGTAGCCCTCGGCCACCGACCGCTCGCCACGGAAGGCGTACTCCAAGGCGAGGAAATAGGGGGCCGCCGGCTCGTCGGGGGCGAGGGTGAGGACGCGGCGGAAGGTGGCCTCGGCGTCTGCACCGAGCCCCAGCTCGAAGTAACAGCGACCGAGGGCGAGGTGCGCGGGAACGTCGCGCGGCCACTTTTGTAGCACGCGGAGCTGGCGGCGCACCGCGCGCACGCTGGCCAGGTCCGCCGCGACCACCTCGTGCGTCGCCGCGCGGGTCGCCCGCTCGAGTTCGCGCTGGGCTAAGTTCCAGCGGTGCGCCGCAGCCAAGCGCAGCCCTTGCTCGTGGTGGGATTCGCAGGAGCCGGGCGGTGGATTGGTAGGGTACTCCAGGATAGTCGTCCCATCGAGCGCGGGTGCCGCGACCGGGGCGGGCATCGGAGTTGGCTCGTTCCGCGAGGCAGCACCAGCGGCCTCCGCCGCAGGCGCGGCGTCGATGCTGCGGGAGCGCCAGAGCCAGGTGCCAAGTCGGCGGAGTGTTGGGCGGTGGAACACGACACAACCTCCTCATTCCGGGTCCTGCTGGTCGCCTTGCCCGCCGCGCTCCCTGCGGATAGGCGAGCTGCCGGACACTCGTCATTGACGCACCGCTGCCGCGATTCCGTCGGCCAGCGCCGCACGTGGCAGCGGTGCGTCTTCGCTGGTGCCGCCCGGACCCTCCTTCACGCGTAGTAGCGCGCTGTGTGAGGCAGCCGGACGCATTGCTCGCCAACAACGGATAAAGCCGGTCACCGTCCCAACGAGCCGTTCGTTCCCGTGCATCGCCTTGCGTAGTGCCGCGCCGTCCATGTTCCTGTCCCTCCCTGTCACCCCAGCCCGCCCCCGGTGGGGCGGCGCTTACCCTTGTCGCTTCTCGGTCGTGATCCGCACCGGCAAGCCATCGAAGAGCCCGGTCGCGCCGCGCGGCTTCCAGAGCGGCACCGCCACGGCGTGGATGCCACCGGGTGCGTCGTCGAGGGCCAGCGCCTCGCCGCGCTCGGCGGCGTCCAGCCCGCGCAACATGATCAGCATGTTGTGGAAGGTCTGCGCGATCGTCCCGATCACCGGCTCGCCGTAGCGCATCGCTTCGTAGAAGTTGAGGAATTCGTTGTAGTAGCCGTTATCGCCCTCCTCCATGTGGTGTTCTTCGACCGTGTCATCCGGGCGATAGAGCGCGACGCGGCGATTCCCCACCGTCATGACCCCTCGATCGCCGTAGAGACGCAACTCATTCGTCTCCGGGAGGAGGGCGATCTCGGGGTAGGCGGCGGTGTAGCCGCCGACCGCGCCATTGACGAAGCGGAGGCTCAGCGTGAGATCGGAGGGGCCGCCGTGCGTCGTGTTGGCGTCCTGGGTCTCGCCGTACAGGCGCTGCACATCGCCGCAGAGGAGGCGGAGTTGGGCGGTGTGGTGGACGCCGGCATCGAGGTGTGGTCCGCCCCGATAGCCCGGATCGTGCCGCCACGGCGTGCTGGAGAATTTCCCCGGCACCGGCACCAGGCGCGAGACGTTCCGCCAGGAGAGCAGATGAATCCTGCCGATCGCGCCCGCGTCGATCAGCGAACGTGCCAGCCGGAGATCGTCGCGGTAGAACATATTCTCGGCGATCAGGATGGTGCGGTCAGGGAACTCCTCGCCAAGCGCCACGAAGCGACGGCCCTCTTCCTCGTCGGTCCCCGCCGGTTTCTCGCAGACGACATCCTTGCCCGCCTCTAACGCCTCGCGCGTGACCCCGTAGTTGAGCGGGATCGGCAGCGAGATCAGCACCGCCTCCACGTCATCGCGGCGCAGCAAATCGCGGTAGTCGGCGTGGTAGTCGTCCATTGATGCGCCGCTGTAGCTGGCGAAATGCTCCGCCTTTGGGCGGGTGTGATTGGCGAACGCCGCGATCGTGAAACGATCGGGCATCTGGACGAGGGCGGGCCAGTGCAGTCGCTCCACCGCGAGGCCGGTGCCGATGACGCCGAGGCGGATCGGCTGCTGTGTGTCGCCGGTCATCGTCTGTCCTTTGCTCCTTTCCAACGCGCTTAGCGCGCGATCTGATGCAGTTCTGTGGCGATCCCGCGCAGCATCAGACCGAGCTCGTTATTGATGCTGACGAAGCGGAAACCCTGACTCAGGCGTCGGTTGGCTCCGGCGGCGCTCCCGACGTGGATACCGGCGATCTTGCCCGCCTCCCGGCAGGCGGCGACGACCGTTGCCAGCGCCGCTTCGACCTGCGCCATCAGCTTTCCTCGTTGAGCCGCACCGTCTCGCCGGTGCGCGCCGAGGTCATCGCGGCATCGAAGATGAGCAGTCCGCGTCGCGCCTCCTCGGGCGTAACTGCGAGCGCTGCGGTTCCCGTGAGCGCAGCAGCGACGTTGCGATAGTATGCTGGCCAGTCGCCGCGAACGCCTTCGACAACCAGCTCCGTAGCGAGACCATCGAAGTCGGTGGTGATGCGGGCGCGATGGGCCGGGTCTTCGGCCGCCGCCGCGATATCCCCTGCCAGCATGGCGCGCTCCTGCGGGTCGAGCCCGTCTTTGACCAGCGCCCCGCGTTCGCCCACGACACGCCAGCGCGGCGTCTCGGCACGGACGAGGTTGCCGACCTCGACGCTGAAGAGGGTCCCGTTCGCGAAACGGAGCAGCAGGCGGGCGTAGCTGCCGATCCTTGCGCCCCAGCCGCGATACTGGATATCGCAGGTGACCGACACGACCGGACCGGGAACCAGCTGTAGGGCCTGGTCGATCAGGTGCGCGCCCCAATCGAAGAGCACCCCACCGCCCGACCCGGCATCGCCGCGCCAGCCGCGCGGTGGCCGATAGCTGAGCACGGCGGACTCGAAGAGGAACGGCGCGCCCAGCCACCCGGCGTCGAGGGCACGCCGGACGGTCAGGTAATCACCATCCCAACGACGGTTCTGAAAAACGCTCAGCAGGACGCTATTCCGATCCCGCGCGGCGAGCATCGCATCCGCCTCGGCGGTATTCAGGCACATCACCTTGTCCACGACGACGTGTTTCCCGGCGTCCATCGCCTGACAGGCGAGGTTCTTGTGTGTATCGTGCGGCGTCGCCACGACGACCAGATCCACGTCGCCCTGCGCGAGCATTTCGTCGAGGGTGACATACGTGGCCACGCCATGATCGTCCTGCGCCTGCTGCCTGCGTCCGGGATCGCGGGTCCCGACCGCGACCAACTGGAGTTCCGGCACCAGCCCGATGAGGTACGCATGGAACCCGCGCCCGGCGAATCCGTAGCCGACAAGGCCCACCTTGATCACCCGGCCCTCCCTCCATTATCGAATAACCTGCGGACAGCGTCCGCGCCACAGGTCTGAACGAGCCCCGTCACCCCACGCAAGAGGTCGGTCGCTCCAGCAGGGGCGCGCCGCCAGACCCGGCCAGGAACGTCCGAGCGTGCCCGGACATGACCCGCCAGGCGACGAGCCGCTTCGCGCGCTATCCGCCGCGTCCGGGCGATTGGCCCGGAGCACCGATACCAAGCACTTCACGGCAATAGCGCACGCTCTCCTCGAACTGGCGCAGCTGCTGCGCCTTCAGCCGTTCCCCTTCGACGCCGCTCGGCTGGCCCCGCACGCCGGCCGACACCGTCAGTTGATCGAGCGGTCCTGGCTGGCCCCGCCGGACGAGCGCGAGGAACCGGGCGAAATCCGCCGCCGACATCTCCGGATACAGCCGCCAGTAGTCCGACGCGGGGTCGAGATAGGCGAGGTGCTTCGGCGGCACGCCCGCGATGATCTCGAGGTCGACGGGCGCGTCCGGGGCCTGCTCCGCCAGAATCGCCAGGATCCGCCCGAGGTCGACGTGCCCCTGGCCGACCGGCACCCACTGGACCAGCGCGCCGTCCTCGACCGCCCAGACGCGGCTGTCCCGCACATGGGTGCTGAGGACGTATGGTGCCAGGATCTCGGCGCTGAACACGGGGTCCTCACCGCCATACACGGGGTTCCCGGTGTCGAGGCAGGCCCCTACCACGTCGGGTCCCGCCGCCTCGATCAGCGCCCGCAGCTCGCGCGCGAGCAGGTCGACCCCGCCGTGGTTCTCGACCGCGAACTTGACCCCGAGGTCGCGCGCCACCGGTGCTGCGGCCCGCAGGGTGCGGACGCACTCCGCGAGATGTTCCTGCCACGGGACCGGGCCGACGCGATCCTCCGCGCTGCCGAGCACACACCGGACGATCGGCGAGCCGACCATGCGAGCCGCGCGGGCCATGTCGCCCAGCTGCTGCTCGCCCGTGCCCAACGCCGGATTGAAGAGGCGGGCATGCTTATCGAAGCTCAGCATGCCGAGCTCGATCGTCAGGCCCAACGTGGCGGCGCGGCGCTTCAGCGCGCGCAGATAGTCCTCGTCGAGCGAAGCCAGATTGCCGCGCTCGGAGAAGTGTACGTTCTCCAGACCGATCCCCGTCGCGAACTCCAGGAACCGGAAGGCGTCCCAGCCCTGCCAGCGCAGGCTGAACGTGTCGATCCCCAGTCTCATCGCCCCATTTCCTCGCTCGTCGACGTCCAACCCGTCCACCGACGGCGCGTGCTGCGCGCGTGACGACCAACAGGCAGGCAGAAGGTCCCCGATGCCAGGGGGGGCAGGTTGGCACCGGCGCTCTGTGGCGGAACTAGACCTCGTCCCAGATGCGGCGGATATAGCGGGCGCACTCGGTCAGTGCCCGGCCATGGTCCTCACCCAGGATTTTGCACTCCAGCGTCATGTAGCCGTCATAGCCGATCCGTTTCAGTGCCGCCAGAACCGGACGGAAGTCCAGGTGGCCCGCACCGGGCTGATAACGATTACTATCGGCCAGGTGGACATAGGCCAGACAGTCCGCCACCTCCTCGATCGCCCGACCCATGTCGGCCTCCTCGATGTTCATGTGGAAGAAGTCGGCCATCAGCTTGATGCCCGGGCTGCCCACCGCGCGACAGATCTCCGCCGCCTGTCCCACAGTCCTGAGCAGATGGGTTTCGTAGCGATTCAGCGGTTCCAGGATGACCGGTTTGCCCACCTCCTCCGCAACCGGCGCGATCCTGGACAGCCCCTCGATGAGGAGTTCGTGCTCCAGATCGATCACTGTCTTCATCGGGCGCGAGCCGAACGAGGGTGGCGGCGGGGGAGCAACGTCGGGCTGCACGCGTATCGGCACCACGATCGCCCCCACGGCATCCAGTTCGGCCGCCTCCCGCAGTCCCTGGCTGATCTCCTCCACCGCGAGCTGTCGGGTCGCCGGGTCACTCGCTAGCAACTGCGCACGCCGCCCATGGATCAGCAGCCTGACGCTGGTCTGCGCGAAGGCCTGTTTGATCTCGGGCACGCTCATCCCGCGCGTCAGGGCCCCGAGTTGGACCCCCTGGTAGCCCCAGGATTCCAGATTGGCGAGCCGCTCTGCCAGGGTCTTCCCCGGGACGACCGGTTCGCCGTCGAACCAATGTTCCATCGCTCCAAGCTTCAGCATCCGTCCTCGCCTCTCTTATCACCATTCGCGAAGTCGAGCACCCCCGCCGTGTGGGTCGGGGCGTTGACCTTGGTGGGGGTGCCACGGTCGGCGCGCTCCGGCCAGGTGATGCGCGCCGAGCCCGTCACGCGGCGCACCGGGCCGAGCAGATTCACCAGCGCGTTGAGGTAGTACGGCCCGCGGTCGAAGATCAGACCGCCGCCATACTCGAAGGAATCGGTCACGTAAAAGCTGGTGTACCCCTCCGTCTGCCGCCGCGGGGCACCGGGCGCGCGGCGGCCAAGCAGGTGGGCGAACGCGCCGACCGGCTCGCCGATCGCGCCCTCGTCGATGAGCTGGCGCGCGGTCTGCCAGGCACCGCCGAAGAACGTATCGGGCGCGCCGCCGACCCGCAGCCCCTTCTCCTCGGCCAGGGCGAGCATCCGCTGGCCCTCCTCCCGGTGGACCGTCAGCGGCTTCTCGTTGTAGACGTGCTTGCCCGCTTCGAGGACGGCGAGCCCCACTGGCCCATGCACACGGTGCGGGGTCAAATTGATGACGAGTTCGATCGCCGGGTCGGCCAGCAACTCCTCGACGCTGCACCCCAGGGGTACACCGTATTCCGCCGCCCGCGACTGGGCCGCCTCTCGGCGGGTGTCCGCCACTGCGGTGACCTCGAACGCCTCGAAGAGTTGCGCATTCTGGAGGTAGATCCCGCTGATAGTGCCTGCGCCGATGATGCCGACCTTCGTGGGGGCTGTAGCCAAGGTGCTGCTCCTTTCATGATCGCGGCTCGTCGGGAGGGGCGTCCAGGCCCGCCCCCTGCACCGCGCGGTGGCCGTGAATCGGCGGCGTGCTTGCACGGACCCGCCCGCTCGGGCGGTGCCTTGGGCGCAGCCGGGCACGCGGTCGCGCCCACGCTTGGTGGCAAGCGCTGTCCTTACGCTAATGCTCTCCACGCCGCGAACACGGCTCGCCCCCCTCTCGTGTGGCCCGTGCGTCGGCGAGTAACAGGCCGTCCTCGCCCCCCTGGATCGTCGCGATGTCGGTCGCGGTTCTAGCCCCCGAGGCGGCGGTACAGCAGGAAACACAGCGTCAGTGCGAGCGGGACCAGCTGCACGATGGTGATCGCCTTGAACCGCGCCCAGAGCCGCCGCTTGACGACGCCCTTTCGGTAGTGGTCCTCCGCGTAGAGGATGCCCCCGACCCACAGCAGGGCGAAGAAGATCAGGCCGAAGTTCCGCGCGGCGGCGAAGCCCCACGGGCTGAGCCCCAGCAGGACATAGCCCTCCTGGAGCCACATCCGCGCGGCGGCGAAGTCGAGCAGTCCCACGGCTGCGGTGAGCAGCCAGAGCGCGTAACAGATGATGTACGCGCGGACCGGCCGCTCCGGACGACTCATTCGGCACCCACCGCGCCCTTGAGGTCCAGCTCCTCCGAGAAATGGCAGGCCGCGAAGTGGTTCGGCTTCACCTCGCGCAGCGGCGGCGCATCGACTTTACAGACGTCCTGCACGTACGGGCACCGCGGATGGAAGTGGCACCCAGTCGGCGGGTTCGCGGGACTCGGTGCCTCGCCTTGCAGGATAATCCGTTTCTTCTTCGCCTTGGGATCCGGTCGCGGCACCGCCGATAGCAGCGCCTCGGTGTAGGGGTGCAGCGGATGGCGGTAGAGTTCCTTGGTCGATGCCGTCTCCACGATTTTCCCGACGTACATGACCGAGACGCGATTCGACACATTCTCGACCACGCTCAGGTCGTGCGCCACGAACAGGTAGGACAGCCCGAATTGCTGCTGCAGGCTGTGCAACAACTTCAGGATCTGTGCCTGCACCGACACATCCAGCGCCGACACCGGCTCGTCGCACACGATGAGCTGCGGTTGCATCGACAACGCCCGTGCGATCGCGAGGCGTTGCCGTTGCCCGCCGCTGAATGCGTGCGGATACCGGTGCATGTATTCGGGACGCAAGCCCACCAGCTGCAGGAGGTCGGCCACCCGCCCCTCCAACTCCTTGCCCCGCATCAGCTTGTTCACGAGCAGGTGCTCGCCCACGACTTGCAGGACCGTCATGCGCGGGTTCAGCGACGAGTACGGATCCTGGTAGATAATCTTCATGTTGCGCCGGATCTGCCGCAGCTTCCCCGTGTCCAGGTCCGCCACGTTCACGCGGCCGAGCGCGCTGTCCTGGAACCAGATCTCGCCCGCCGTCGGCTCGATCGCCCGCATCAGCATCCGGCCTGTCGTGGTCTTCCCGCTGCCGCTCTCGCCGACCAGGCCGTAGGTCTGACCCTTCCCGATGGTGAAGCTCACACCATCCACGGCCCGTACCTGCCCCACCGTGCGGCGGAGCAGCCCCCGCTGGACCGGGAAATGCTTCTTCAGGTCCTTCACCTCGAGCAGCGGCGCTGCATCGACCCTCGTCGTCTCGGTGTTAATCGCGACCATCTCTAGTCCCACTCCCGCCCCTCCCGTCGCTACCGCTTCAGGCAGCGTACTATGTGGCCCTGACGCCACAGTTCAGTACCGCCTCAGGCAGCGTACCTTGTGCCCTGGTGCCACTTCCCGCAGTTCCGGCACCTCCGTGTCGCACAGCCCAGGCAGGTATTCCCGGCACCGGGTATGGAAGGGACAGCCGGGCGGGATGTTCATGGGATCGGGCACCGAGCCGACGATGACCTCCAGGTCCTCGACCCGCTTCCCGATGCGCGGGATCGATTCGAGCAACGCCTGCGTGTAGGGATGCTGCGGGGAGTAGAACAGCGACACCACGTCGGTCTGCTCCACGACTTTGCCGAGATACATCACCACAACCTCGTCGGCGATTTCGGCGACCACCCCCAGGTTGTGGGTGATGAGCATCACCGCCATCCCCAAACTCCGCTGGCTATCCGCGATCAGCTCCAGGATTTGCGCCTCGGTCGTCACGTCGAGCGCCGTCGTCGGCTCGTCCGCAATCAGCAGGTTCGGCCGACAGGACAGCGCCATCGCGATCATCGCGCGCTGCCGCATCCCCCCCGAGAACTGGTGGGGATAGTCGCCCATGCGCTGGGCGGCCTGGGACACCCCGACGCGCCCGAGCATCTCGATGGCCCGTTCCCGCGCCTCCTTCTTGTCGACCTTCTGGTGCAGGAGGATCGCTTCCATCAGCTGGGCACCGATCGTATGGACCGGCGAAAGGGAGGTCATCGGCTCCTGGAAGATCATCGCGATCTCGTTGCCGCGAATGCCGCGGATCTCCTGCCCCCGCGGGTCGAGCGTGGCGATATCGATCACCTCTCGCATGGTGCCGACGTCCTGGGGAGCGCCGGTGATCGCCGGGCCGGGTGCCGACCCGGTGGCCCGGACCGGCCGGTGATAGAGGATCTCGCCCTTGACGATCCGCCCGGGCGAGCGCTCCAGCCGCAGGATCGAACGCGCGGTCACGCTCTTGCCACAGCCACTCTCGCCGACGATGCCGAGGGTCTTGCCGGCCGGGATCTGGAAGCTCACGCCGTCAACCGCCCGGACCGTGCCTTCATCGAGGAAGAACTGGACTGTCAGGTCGTTGAGCTCGATGAGCGGCACGCGCTCCTGCCCCTTGTCGCCCGCCGCTGCGAGCGGAATGCTTTGTTGCATCGTCCCTTACCTCAAGTCTTATAGTTAGCCAGGCCCGATCCGAGTTCGCTGCGTACGCATCGTTAATCGTCGATAGTCCAGTTGGGGAGATCGAGGGGCAGCGCTGCGGGCCGGGCGCAGGTGGTTTGGAGTTCGCTTCGCCTGCCCTCGTCTGCGGACTCGTGGATCGCATTGAGGATGTCGACCACATGGGCTCCCATCTCGCCGCTCGCCCGATGTGGTCGGCCCTGCTCGATGGCTACTGCCAGGTCCGCCACACCCACGCCTCGACTGTCCTGGTTGTAGCTATGCCGGCACGGAAGCTCGATCAACTCCTTGCTGTCGGGCTTGCGCAGATAGATTGGGCCAGGGAAGTAGTTGGGGTCGGGGCAGCGTAGCGAACCCTCCGTGCCGTAGATCTCGATGTGGGGGAGCCCGGTCCCGTACACGTCACTGGAGGTCAGGAATTGGCAGACCACCCCGCCGGAGAACTCGATGAGGCCCGTGACGTGCGTCGGCGACTCGACTTTGAGCGTGGTGCCGAACTGGGTCTTCTCCTCGAAGACCGTCCTCGTCGCCCCCGACACGCGTCGGGCCGGGCCGAGCAGCGCGATCAGGGCGTGCAGGTAGTACGGACCCATGTCGAAGGCGACACTCGCGCCATATTTAAGGCCTTCCAGTTGCGTGCGGCTGATCGCCCCCGCGACCGTGGCGCGGGTGGGGGAGCTCACCGGTCGTGGCCCCTGCGCCTCTGCGGGCGAACGCCGCCACTGCAAGGTGGCCGTCGCCGCGAAGGGCGCACCGATGAGGCCGTCGTCGATCGCCCGCCGCGCCGTCTGCCAGGCACCCCCGAAGAAGGTGTCCGGGGCGCTCCCGACCCGGACACCCCTGCTTGCTGCGGCCGCCAGGAGTTCCTGGCTCTCATCCCGATAGACCGTCAGCGGCTTCTCGCTGTAGAGGCTCTTGCCCGCCTCGATGATCTGCAAGCCGACCTGGCGGTGCAGCCGATGCGGGGTCAGGTTGACGACGATCGCGATCTCCGGATCGGCCAGCAACTCCTCGGGGCTACAGGCCGTCGGGATGTCGTACTGCTGCGCCCGGTACTGCGCTGCCGCAAGGTTGACATCCGCCACCGCGACACACTCGATGGCCTCGAGTCGCCGCGCATTCTCGATGTAGATGCCGCTGATCACCCCGCAGCCGATGATGCCGATCTTCGTCGGTGTCCTCGCCACGCTCCCGTCTCCCTTCCGTGCGTCATCCTGCCGCACGAATGTCCGCGCGGGTTGCGATGTTGCGCCTCATACGCCGCGCCACTGCTCAGCGGCACCGTTCGGGCTCGACACGGCGGCACCGACTCAACTCTTATACGGGTCGGCGGCGTCGCGCAGCCCGTCGCCGAAGAAGTTGAACGCCAGCACCGTCACGATGACGAAGGCCCCGGGGGCGAGTTGCCACGGATAGTTCAGCACCGTCCGCACGTTCTGGGCATCCTGGATGAGCACGCCCCAACTGACGATCGGCGGTCGCAGCCCCAGCCCCAGGAAGCTCAGGGCGGTCTCGCCGAGGATCATCGCCGGCACCGCCAGCGTTAAGTGGACGATGAGATAGCTCATGAAGGCGGGCAGCATGTGCCTGACGACGATGCGCCAGTCGCTCGCCCCCGCGAGCTGCGCATCCAGGACAAAATCCTCTTCGCGCAACTGCAACAGCTTGCCCCGGACCACCCGGGCCATCCCGCACCAGCCCTGCAGCGAGAGGATGATCGTGATGGCGAAATAGACGCGGAGCGCCGGCCATTCCGCCGGGATCGCCGCGCTCAACCCCATCCACAACGGGATCGTCGGGATCGAGAGGAGGAACTCGATCAGGCGCTGGGTGATGGTGTCGAACACGCCACCGTAGTACCCCGAGAAGCCGCCGATGACCGCCCCCAGCACGAAACTCACGAAGACGCCCACCAGGCCGATCGAGAGCGAGATCGTCGCGCCGTTGACGGCGCGCGAGAAGATATCCCGACCGAGCTTATCGGTGCCGAACAGGAAGATCTCCCCGCCCTGGTCGACCTGGAAGAGGTGCACCGAGGCCGGGATCAGGCCCAAGAACGTGTACGCGCGGCCGCTTGCGAAGAAGCGCACGGGGATCTTGTTGGTCGGGTCCGGGACGTAGGTGCGCGCCAGCGACCCCGGCACATTCTGGACCTTCAGGGCGTAGACGAAGGGGTGGAACCGCCCCTCGTCCAGGAAGTGGATCCGGTTGGGCGGGGCATACGGGTATTGCGTCCGCTCCAACGAGTCGTAGGGCGCGAGGAATCCGCTGAGCGGCACCATCAGGTACAGCAGCAGGACGACGCCCGCCCCGACCATCGCGAGGCGGTGGCGCCGGAACTTCAGCCACATCAGGCGCCATTGCGAGGCGACGGACAATTGCTCCTCGGCCAGTCGGCCCTGCCGCGCTTTCCCGCCCCGGACCCAGCGGAACCGGTTCGCGATCTCCTGCGCTATCGCCGCCATGCTATTGCCCCCCTTCCAAGCGAATCCGCGGATCGAGCACCATCAGCAGCATGTCCGAGATGAACGTGCCGATGAGGGTCAGCGCGGTCAGGATCAGCACGATGCTCGCCGCCAGGAACATGTCCTGGTTCAGCAGCGCTTGTAGGAGTATCGGACCGACCGTCGGGAGGCCGAGCACGATTGAGGTGATGACCGCCCCCGAGAACATCGCTGGCAGCACCCAGCCGACGGTGCTGGCGATCGGGTTGAGCGCGACGCGGACCGGATAGCGCAGCAAGAGCCGCCACTCGCTGACGCCCTTCGCCCGCGCGGTTTCCACATAGGGTCGGTTCAACTCGTCGAGCAGGGTGGCGCGCATCACGCGGATGACCGACGCGGCACCGGCCGCCCCGATCACGAGCCAGGGCACCGGCAGATGCACGAGCAGATCGAGGACCTTCGCCACGCTCCACGGTACCGACTCATACTGCGGCGAGGTGAGCCCGCCGACCGAGACGCCGAAGGTCCGGTAGAAGAACAGCATCAGGACCAGCGCGAGGAGGAAGTTGGGCACCGCTAATCCGACGAACCCGACGATCGTGGCGACGTAGTCGCCGGGCGAGTATTGCCGCACCGCCGAATAGATCCCGATCGGGATCGCCAGGAGGTACACCACCAGCGTCGAGCCGATGGAGACCAGCAACGTGGCCGGGAGCCGCTCGAGCAGCAGCTGCGACACCGGTTGCCGGTAGGCGAAGGAGCGGCCGAAGTCCCGCTCGACGACCATCTGGCGCATCCACCGGAAGTATTGCACGTACTCCGGCTCGCCGAGCCCGTACGCCCGGCGCAACCCCTCGATCTGCTCCTCGTTGATATCCTCGCCTTGCGAGCGCAACTGCGCGACGTAGGAGGTCAGGTAATCGCCCGGCGGGAGGGCGATGATGGCGTAGGACACCATCGTGGTGAACCAGAGCAGCAGCAGCATGTACAGGAACCGGCGGATGATATACGCGCCCATCTTTCTCCTCCACAATCCCGGGGGTCATCTTGGCCCGCGCGGGTCTCGTCGACCAACCGCCCCCGCAGCATCGATGAGCCCCCGCCCGCTGGTGTGGCACTCGCCACACCAGCGGGGCTCCCGCAGGCGCACCGACGCGTATCGCGGCACCTGGCCTACTGCACAAAGAAGAAGGTCTGGGGGTGGTAGGGATACTGGAACAGCCCATCCCAGGTGTGGATCCCGGACTCGGGTATGTTCCGCAGGGTGTTCCTTACGATGAACGGCCAGGGGGCCATCCCCACCGTGCCGATCGACCAGACATTGTCCGCCTGGGATTGCAGCACCTTCGCGGCCAGCGCGGGATCCAGCGTCTCGCTGTACTTCTGCCAGGTCGTGAGCGCCTCCTTGTACCAGTCGGGCGGCTCCTCGCCCGCCTTGCCCCCGGTCTCGAACCACTGGTTCCAGAGCGGGGCGATGGTCCCCTCGTCGCCGAATTTGCCGGTACTCCACTTGCGGTCGACCGGGAGCAGGACGTCGGTGGAAGCATCCCCATGCCAGAGCGACATCGCTTCCTCGTTGGTCGTGACCCGGGGGGTCAACAGCGTCCGGGTGATGGCCTTCGCCGTGACGTCGACGCCGATCTTCCGCCAGAATTCCGTCACCAGCTCGAGGACGGGCGTCTTTGGCCCCTCGGCATCGTAGTAGTCGAAGGTGATCGTCATCGGCTTGCCGTCGGGGCGCAGCCGCATTGTCTTGTCCGCGTTCCACTTCAGCCCCATCTCGTCCAGGAGCTGATTCGCCTGCTTGAGGTCGAAGGCGGACCAGGCCTGCTCGTACTCCGGCTTGAAGCTCTTCGATTCGGGGATGACCGTCATCTGGCGCGGGGTCCCCCGGCCGAAGAAGAGGAGCTGATTGATCTGGTCCCGGTCGATCGCCAGGGACAGCGCCCGGCGGTAGCGCACGTCCTGGTGAATCTTGCGCAGCACCTCGTCCTTGACATTCATGTTGACCTGGAAGAAGACCTCGCCGCCACGCCCGCTGCTCCACAGGAGCACCCGATACTTCCCCGCTGCGGCCGAATTCTCGTAGGTGGCGGAGTTCAGGACGCTGGTGTTGGCCACGGCGTAGTCGTAGGCCCCGGTCACGATCTTAGCGTCGTAGGACGACACGTCCTGCAGCCGCTCCATCTCCATGGCATCGATGTAGGGGAGCTGGTTGCCCGCAGTGTCGACCTGCCAGAAGTAGGGATTCCGCCGGAAGCGGACAACCGTGGGCGACACCTCGTCAACGACGAACGCAGCGAGGACCGGTAGCTTCGGATTCACCGCGTCGTTAAACATATCGGCGAAGCGTTCGATCCAGGAGTTGTACTTCGCGGCCTTGGCCTCCTCATCCGCCTTCGGATTGTACTTGCTGTGGAACTGCTTCAGATAGTGCGACGGGTGCAGTTGATGGCTTTTCGGCCACCCGTAGCGGTGCGCCAGGTTCCCCAGCAGGAAGCGCGGCCAGGGCACCGCGAACTTCATGACGATCGTGTGATCGTCCGGTGCCGTCATCTCCATCACCTTGCCGCCCGGCTTGAAATCGATGGGCACCGAGGGGGTGATATCCGTGTTCTTGATGATGTCCTCGAACGAGAACAGGGCATCTTGCGCGGTGACGGGCTCCCCGTCCGACCACTTCATCCCCTCGCGCAGGTGGATCGTGTAGGTCGTCTTGTCCTCGGAGACGTCGACCTTCGTCGCGACGTTCGGCACCGATCCCGTCAGATCGGGGGTGAAGCGGAGGAAGTTCTGGTCCCTGCCGCCGAGGTAGCCTTGATCCCCTCCGAGGATGTCGGTGCTGAAGGTCCCGACCCGTACCGTCCCGCCGTACCGGCCGACCTCGATCGGCTTGATGACGAGCGGCTCCTTGGGCAGCCGATCCTTGATCGGCGGCAGTTTCCCCGCCTTAATCTGCTCCGCGAGCACCGGGGGATCGGTGAACTTGGCGGGGATGGTGGTGACGACTTCGGCATACTTCACGCCCGCGGTGGCGGATTTCGGCGCGCCAGCGGGCGCGGGGGCACCCGATGGTGCCACCGCCTTGGTCGGCTGCCCCGCCGCCGT
>JAABUT010001137.1_pt1 | contig 32510 bp, 23 predicted proteins | sample 5559281 | NCBI WGS metagenome assembly JAABUT01 (sample SAMN10711880, study PRJNA513359) | rock metagenome | isolation source: Antarctica rocks | place: Antarctica: Victoria Land, Ricker Hills nord | collected 2016-01-04 | reverse complement strand
GTCCCGCTCGCAGGCTGAAGCCTACGCCACTGATTTTCTCTGTATCACTCCCCTCTCCATCGCAGTGGAGAGGGGGCTGGGGGTGAGGTTTTGCACCTCGATCTGACCGATAAACAGACGCAGAACCGCCTGATGATCGCGGGGGGCGCGGCCATCGCGGTCGGCATCGTGGTGATCGTCGTGGGCGCAATCGCCGGGTGGGGCTGGACGCGCGTCATCGGCGCGACGCTCATCACGCTCGGCGGGCTGCTCGTCGGCACGCTCGTCGGGCTGACCGCGCCGCGCCGCGAGCGGATGCGGGCGATGATCGCGCGCGCGCGCTGGACGATCGCGTGGATCGCGGCGGCGCTCTTCGTTCTGCCGGTCGTCGTCGCGCTCGGCGCGGGCGTCGTCGGGGTGATCGCGGCCACGGGAAACGTCGGGTGGCGTGTCGCGGGGGCGATGCTCGCGCTCGCGCTCCTCATCGCCACAGTTCTCAGCACCCTCATCGCACTCCGCGCCGTGCGGACTGCCGGCCGTCGTACCACTACCACACCAAATATCATCGGGGAGGGCGTGTGACACCGACGCGGGAGATTCTCTGGAATGTGCACATCCTTGGGCGCATCGCGATTTACGCGCTGCTCGCCCTGCCAGTTGGCTACCTCGCGTACGGCCTCGCCCGCCGCGTCCGCATGTGGCGCACGGGGCAGCCGGAGAACCGCTTCGACCAGTGGGGTGCGCGGCTGCGGGATGTGGTCACGCAGAGCATCCTCCACGGGCGCATCGTGCGGCGCAACAACCGGCGCGGCGGCATCATGCACCTGCTGATCTTCGTTGGCTTCATCACCCTCCTGATCGGCACGATCATCGTGGGCATCGAGGACGACATCACGGTGCCGTTGTTCCACTACTCCTTCTATCGCGGCAATTTCTACCTCGGCTACAAACTCGCCATGAACATCGCCGGGTTGCTGCTGATCGCGGGCGTCTTCATGGCGTTCTACCGGCGGCTCGTCACGCGCCCCGCCACGCAGGACACGAGCGCGGACGATCTCGTGCTGCTCACCTTCCTCGTGCTGCTCGCGGTGCAGGGGTACCTGCTCGGCGCGCTCCGGCTCGCGGTCCAGCGGGACACATGGTCGCAGTGGTCGTTCGTCTCGTACGCGCTCTCGATCCCGCTGCGGGGGCTGTCGGACACATGGCTGCGCGCGCTCCATCAGGTGAACTGGTGGAGCCACTTCGCGACGACATTCGCCTTCCTCGCGTACTTCGCCTTCAGCAAGATGATTCACCCCTTCACGAGCCTCGTCAATGTCTTCTTCCGGCGGTTGAAGCCGCTGGGCGAACTCGCACCGATCGAGAATCTGGAGGAGGCGGAGACCTTTGGCATCTCCCATCTGGAGGATTTCACCTGGGCGCAACTGATGAACCTCGATGCCTGTATGCACTGCGGGCGGTGCCTCGAATACTGCCCCACCTTCGCCACGGATAAGCCGCTCCGCCCGCGCGACCTCGTGCTGGAGATCGGTGGCTACATGGCGGACAAGGGCGGCATCTTCTCCGGCGAACTGGGTGAGGGGGAGAATAGCGCCCGTTTCCGCTGGGGCGAGGGGCCGGAGCGCGAGCTGATCGGCGGCGTCGTCAGCACCGAAGAACTCTGGGATTGCACGACCTGCGGCGCGTGCATGGAGCAGTGCCCCGTCTTCATCGAGCACGTCCCGCTGATCATCGGGATGCGGCGGAACCTCGTGCTGGAGCAGGGCGAGTTCCCCGCAGAGATCACGAACGTTTTCAACAACCTCGAACGGGTGAGCAGCCCGTACCAGTTCCCGCCGGATCAGCGCGATGTGTGGACGAAGAAATTGGACCAGCCCGTGCGCATCATGGCCGAGGCCGCCGCCGCCGATGAGGCGGTGGAGGTGCTCTTCTTCGTCGGCTGCCTCGGCTCGTTCGATAGCCGGAACCAGAAGACGACGCTCTCGCTCGCGCGCATCCTGCAGGCGGCGGGGATCAACTTCGCCATCCTCGGCAAGGAGGAGACCTGCACCGGCGACCCGGCGCGGCGCATCGGCAACGAGTACCTCGCGCAGATGATGGCGCAGCAGACGGTGGAGACGCTCAATCAATACAGCTTCAAGAAGATCGTCACCGCCTGCCCGCACTGCTTCAACGCGATCAAGAACGAGTTCCCGCAGATCGGCGGCAATTACGAGGTCGTCCACCACAGCGAACTGATTAGCCAGTTGATCGCCGAGGGGCGCATCCAACTCGATCCGGCGTCCGACGTGGCGCGCGGCGCGGTGACGTACCACGACCCGTGCTACCTCGGGCGGTACAACAAGGTGTACGACGAGCCGCGCAGCATCGTCAACGCGCTGCCGGGTGCGGAGTTGACCGAGATGGGGCGCAATCGGAACCAGTCGTTCTGCTGCGGCGGCGGCGGCGGTCGCCTCTTCATGGAGGAGACGCGCGGGAGCCGGATCAATCAGGCGCGCGTCACGGAGGCGCTGGAGACGGGCGCGGAAACCCTCGTCGCCTCCTGCCCCTTCTGCATGACGATGTTCGAGGACGGCATCAACGGCGTCGGCGCGAACGAGCGGCTCGTCGTGCGCGACATCGCGGAACTCGTCGCGGCGGCGATGCTCGCGACACCGGGGAACCTAACCCCCCAGCCCCCTTCCCCACAGGGGAAGGGGGAGTGAGCCTCTTCGAAGCCCAAGGCCGATTACCAAACCCTTCCCCTCCCCTCTCCATCGCCGAACGAAACTGATTCATACGACGATCTTTGGGTGATGGCTCCGTACGAGAGGGGCCGGGGGTGAGGAAAAACCACGAAGGAAACGGAACAGCCAATGTCACACGCGCTCGCGCTTGAAGTCATCGCGGTGCCGAATCGCGGGTCCATGAGCGATCAGCCAACGAATGCCGTCATCATCGGGACGGATGAGGTGCTGATTGTCGATCCCGGCGACACGGCGGGGGTTGAGATTATTCAGGAGGCGCTGGCGCGGCGCGGCGATGTGCGCGTGCAGGCGATTGTCCTGACGCACGGCCACCCGGACCACGCCACCGCCGCGCGCGAATTGAAGCGCATCCTCGGCTGCCCGGTGATGCTCAACCCGAAGGAGCAGCCGATCCTCCGGCAGTACCTCGATTGGTCCGATATCGATCTGGAACTGACGGGCGGCATGATGCTCACCATCGATAACGGGCGGCTAGAGGCGATCGACACGCCGGGGCACTCGCCGGGACATATCGCGCTCTTCGAGCCGTTCTCCAGCACCCTGATCGCGGGCGATCTCGTTTCCGGGCACGGCACCGTCGGCATCTTCCCGCCGCACGGCAAGATGGCCGAGTATTTCGACTCGCTGGTGCGGGCGCAGGAGTTGTACCCGGCAACCGTCATCCCCGGCCACGGCCCGACCATGACCGAGCCGCCCGCGCTCTTCGATATGTACATCGAGCGGCGGTTGACGCGCGAGCGCGAAATCATGGAAGTGATCGCGCGGGAACCGACCGACATCACGGCGATTGTCGTCGAATTGTACCCTGACGTGCTGCCCCACTTCCGTAGCGCCGCCGCCGCCACCGTGCTCGCGCACCTGGAGAAACTGCAAGCCGAAGGCCGCGCCCTGCCGGAACCCGGCGACCCATCCCGAAGCCGCTGGTACGCCCGCTCGTTATAGCGGCGGGGTGTCGATCCTCACCCCTGGCCCCTCTCGTACGGAGCCATCGTTCCGAGAGCACGCCTCGCATCAGTTTCGTTCGGCGATGGAAAGGGAAGGGGAAGGGTTTGGTAATCGGTCTTGGGCTTCGAAGAGGCTCACTCCCCCTTCCCTTGTGGGGAAGGGGGCTGGGGGGTTAGGCGCGTTAGTCGGCCGCCGCGTTCGCGCTCTCGTGCATCGCGCGCCAGATTTTCTCGGCGGTGAGCGGCAGATCGATGTGCCGGATGCCGAACGGCTCCAGGGCGTCGATCACGGCGTTGGCGATCGTCGGGGTGGAGGCGACCGTCGCCGCCTCGCCGATGCCCTTTGCGCCGAGCGGATTGAGGGGCGAGGGCGTCTCGGTGCGATCCGTGTCGAACTGCGGGAAGTACTTGGCGACCGGGACGGTGTAGTCCATCAGCGAGCCGGAGATGAGCTGCCCCTGCTCGTCGTACAGCACTTCCTCCCAGAGCGCCTGCCCGATGCCCTGCGCGAGGCCACCGTGCACCTGCCCGGTGACGAGCAGGGGGCTGATGACGCGGCCGCAGTCGTCCACTGTGAAGTAGCGCTGCACGGTGACGTTGCCCGTGTCCGCGTCCACCTCCACAACGGCGATGTGCGCGCCGGAGGGGTAGGTGATCCCCGGCGGCTTGAAGAAGTCGTTCTCCTCCAGGCCGGGATTGATGTCGTCCGGCAATTTGTCGCTGTACGCGAGGGCGGCGACCTCCGACAGCGTCCGTGAGCGATCCGCCGCACCCTTGACGCTGAACCTGCCGCCCGCGAACTCGATATCCTCGGGGGCCGCTTCGAGCATATGCGCCGCGATCTTCCGCGCCTTCGCCTCGACCTTGTCGAGCGCCATCACGAGCGCGGAGCCGCCGGTGACGAGGCCGCGGCTACCCATCGTCCCCTGCCCAATCGGCGTGTTGGCCGTGTCGCCGTGGCGCACGGCGATCTTATCGAAATCCACGCCGAGGCGATCCGCGACCATCTGTGAGAAGGTCGTTTCCTGCCCCTGGCCATGCGGCGAGATGCCCGTCATCACCGTGACGGTGCCGGACGGCTCGATGCGCACCGCCGCGCTCTCGTACGGCCCGAAGCCACACATCTCGATGTAGCACGCGACGCCGATGCCCATGTAGCGCCCCTGCTGCCGCAGTTTCGCCTGCTCCGCGCGCAACCCCTGATAGTTCGACGCTTTGAGCACCTTGTCCAGGGAGCGCTCGTACTCGCCGCTATCGTACGTGAGGCCGGTCGCCGTCTTGTAGGGGAAGGCATCCGGCGGGATGAAGTTCGTGCGGCGCACCTCGGCTGGGTCCAGCTTCAGCGCGTCCGCCACGCTGTCCATGATCCGCTCGATGTAGTAGCACCCCTCCGGGCGCCCCGCGCCGCGATAGGCCGCGACGGACATCGTATTCGTGTGGACGCAGGTGACGTTGATCTGCACATTCTTGATGTCGTACGTGCCGACGGCCATCTGCGCTGTCAGGACAGGCAACCCCGCCGCGAGTGGGTATGCGCCGATGTTGGCGGTGATCTCCTCCTTGAGGCCGATCACTGTGCCGTCCTTGCGCGCCGCGACCTGCACCTGAATTTCCTGATCGCGCCCGTGGTTCGTCGCGAGCATATTCTCCCCGCGCGATTCGATCCACTTGACGGGCCGCTTCAATTCCCGCGCGATCGCGGCAACGATGATGTCCTCCGGGTACGCGCCGATCTTTACGCCGAAGCCGCCGCCGACCTCTGGCGCGATCACGCGCACGTCCGGCTCCGCCATGCCGAGCACCATGGCGATCGTGCTGCGAACGGAGTGCGGGTTCTGATTCGAACTCCAGACGGTCATCGCGCCCTGCCAGGCGTCCCACATCGCGGCCACCGCGCGCCCCTCCATCGGCACGGCGGCGAGGCGCTGGCTGACGATGTGAAGATCGAGCACGATGCCGTCCTTCTCCGCCTCCGCGAAGGCGGCGTCCACATCGCCGGTCGTCTTCTGCCACTTCAGGCCGATATTGTCCGCCTTGTCGCCGTAGACGAGCGGCGCGCCCGCCGCCATCGCGGCCGCGAGCGTCGCCGCGACGGGCAGTGGCTCCCAATCGACCGCGATCAGGTCCACGGCGTCCCGCGCGACGTACATATCCGTGGCGACGACCGCCGCGACCTGCTCACCGACGTGGCGCACCTTGCCGACGGCGAGGGGATACTGCTGCTCCTTCTCGGTGGTCTTGCCGCTCACATTCTCAGCGGCCTCCTCCTCGACGCTGCCCTCGCCGCCGCCACCGCCCGCCATCGGGCCGACCATCTTCTTCATCTGCTCGCCGGTATAGACCGCGACGACGCCGGGGAGGGCGAGGGCCGCCGATGCGTCGATCCCATTGATGCGGGCGTGCGCGTACGGGCTGCGGAGGATCGCGCAATGGAGCAGCCCCGGCAGCTTAATATCGCCGACATACGTGGACGAACCGGTGATCAGTCGTGGGTCTTCCTTGCGCCGGACTCGCGCTCCTACGTACTTGGAGTAAACCACGTCACGTTCCTTCCTGTTCCATACTGCGGGTAGGCCGACGAGTTGTGCCTGTGCTGCGGGCAGTATACTACGAGACGACGGAACGGATGAGGCATGGGGAAGAATCCAGAAGCCAGAGGGGAAGAAGCCGGATACTGGATGCCAGATGCCGGATACTTGTTACTCTCTCTGGCTTCTTCCCCCTCTGGCCTCTGGTTTCTGGTTTCTGGCTTCTTCCCCTCTGGCTTCCGGCTTCTTACCACGAAAGGGCAGGGTCGTATGCAGATCGCGTTTATCGGGCTGGGTGCGATGGGGACGCCGATGGCGCGCACGCTGCTGCGGGCGGGCTTCGCCGTGCGCGGCTACGACGCCGACCCGGCCCGGAGCGCGGCGCTCGCCCCGGACGGCGGGACGGCGGCGGGGAACGCTGCGGAGACGGTGGCGGACGCCGATGTGCTGCTCGTGATGGTGCAGAACTACGTACAGGTGACGGATGCGCTGCTCGGCCCTGCGGGCGCCCTCGCGGCCTTGCCTGACGCCGCGACGGTGCTGGTGATGAGCACCATCGCCCCGGCGCAGGCGCGGGAACTGGCGGGGCACGCGGCGGCGCGCGGGTTGGCGCTCGTGGACGCACCGGTGAGCGGCGGGCCGGGCCGCGCGGCGACAGGTGACCTGAGCATCGCCATCAGCGGCGAGCCGACGGCGGTCGCGCGCTGCCAGCCGGTGATCGACGCGCTGGGGAAGCAGCAGTACCCGGTCGGCGGCGCGGTCGGGCAGGCGATGACGCTCAAGATTGTCCACCAGTTGCTCGCGGGCGTCCACATCGCGGCGGCGGCGGAGGCGATAGAATTGGGCAATCGCGCCGGTATCGCGCCGGAGGTCGTGCGGGATTTCGTCGGCCACGGGGCGGGGAATTCTTGGATGTTCGGCGATCGCAGCCCCCGGATGGTCTCCGGTGAGTACACGCCGCCCCGCAGCGCGCTCGCCATCTTCGTTAAGGACCTCGGCATCGTCCACGACCTCGGCGCAGCGGCGGGACTGACGCTCGACGTGGCCGACGCCGCGCTCGGGTTGTTCCGCCGCGCCGCCGACGCGGGGATGGCGCACCTCGACGACGCGGCGGTGATCGAGATCATTCGGATGAATGCGGACGCGCCGCCTATTACAGAGTAGTCATGCTCCCCGTTTCCTGAAACGTTTGCACGCCCGCGCCCGTTCAGTGAGCAGGGGAGGGTTTGTGCCCGCAGCCCAACGATTCATGTGGGGTAAAAGGAGGGGAATTCACGTATGAAATGGCAGGTCAAGCAAGTCAGCAGGGCGAGTGTGCCAGCAGTCTTCCTCGCGGTCGCGCTCGCGGCGTGCAGCAGTAGCACAAGCCCGACGAGCACACCGGCGAATACGCCCATGCCGACAACCAGCGCGACGTTAACGAGCGCGACGGCAACGAGCACGCCCGTCGCCGCGTCAACGGTCGCCGTAACGCCCACTGCACCGTCCGCACCGGCGGTCGTCGCGACGGGGACGGTGCGAACGACGGGCAGCGCGGTTTCGGTGAATCCCGCGATAGCGACGCGACAGGCGGGGCAGGCGACGACAGCGGCGGGCACACCGGCGGCGCGGGCGACCGGCCCCGCGAGCGGAACGGCGTCTCCCGTCGCATCGACCGGCGGGCCAAGCCTCACGGGCCACACCGCCCCGGTGCGCGCCGTCGCCTTCAGCCCGGACGGGAAGATCATCGCCACGGGCAGCGGCGACAAGACGATCAAACTCTGGGACAGCGCGACAGACAAGGAAATCAAGACTCTGCAAGGGCATGGGGACGCTGTGATCGCCGTCACCTTCAGCCCCGATGGAAAAACCCTCGCCAGCGGCAGCGCGGACAAGACGGTCAAACTCTGGAATGTCGCGGCGGGCAAGGAGATCGGGACATTGACGGGGCACACGGAGGCGGTCTTTTCCGTTGCGTTCAGCCCGGACGGCAAGACGATTGCCAGCGGCAGCATCGACAAGAGCGTCAAATTGTGGGATGTGGCGACGAGCAAGGAAGTGAAAACCTTCACCGGCCACACCGGGAAAGTCCACTCCATCGCCTTCAGACCGGACGGCAGGATGCTCGCCAGCGGCGGCGAGGACAAGACGGTCAAACTGTGGGACATCGCGGCGGGCAAGGAACTGAAGACGCTGACTGGTCAGACGCGCGACGTGCTCGCGGTCGCCTTCGACCCGGCGGGGAAGACCGTCGCAGGTGGAGCGTTCGGCACGGTCACCATCTGGGATGTCGCGACGGGCAACGCGGTGCGGACGCTGAAGAGCGACCAGAGCATCTACACCGTCGCGTTCAGCCCTGATGGGAAGGCCCTCGCCAGTGGCGGCGGCAACGTCGAACTCTGGAGCCTCGGCTCCGGCCAGCCACTGAAGACCTTCGGCGGACAGACGAGCATCGTCAACGCCGTCGCCTTCAGCCCGGACGGCAAGGTGCTCATTGGCGGCAGCGACGACAAAACCGCCAAACTCTGGGACATCAGCGCCCTCGCGCGCTAGGGACCAAACCGGATCGACGCAAAGACCTTTCCTCTTTGCGTCCTTTGCGCCTCTGCGGTTCATTTGGGTTCTCCTCGTATGGTAATAGCGCACCGCCCCTCGCGCCGGGTGCGGGGATCGGCGAGAATAGCGGGCAATGATGCGATGGAAACGATGCACCGGAAGGAGCAGCGGGCATGACGGAAGTGACGCGGCAACCGCTCAGGAACCTCCTCGCCGGACTGCCCCCGCCGCCCGATGAGGCGGCGTCGATCGCCGCCATCCGGGAGCGGATCGCGGCGGACCGGCACGCCGTCGTCGTGCTGGATGACGACCCGACCGGCACGCAGACAGTCTACGACCTCTCTGTCTACACCCGCTGGGATGTGGAGACGCTCGCGCGCGCGCTGGACGCGGGCAGCGCCGGGTTCTACATCCTCACGAACAGCCGCAGCCTGCCGGAGCGCGCCGCCATCGCGCTCAACCGCGCGATCGCCGCGAACCTGCGCGCGGCGTCGGCGCGCATCGGGCGACCCTTCACCGTCATCAGTCGGAGCGATTCGACCTTGCGCGGCCACTTCCCCGCCGAGACGGACGCGCTCGTCGCCGGGGACGATGACCCCGCGCCGCAGTTCGTGCTCGCGCCCTTCTTCGCGGAGGGGAAGCGGATCACGGTGAACGACACCCATTGGGTGCACGACGGAGAAACGGCGATTCCCGTGGGGGAGACCGAGTTCGCGCGGGACGCGACGTTCGGCTTCGCGTCCTCCGATCTGCGCGATTGGGTGGCGGAGAAGTCGGGCGGGCGGTGGACGCGGGATGATGTCGCCGCGCTCCCGCTCGCGACGATCCGCCGGGGCGCGGACGCCGTCGCGGCGTGGTTTTTGGCGACGAATCAGCCCGTCCTCGTCATCAACAGCGCGGAGGATGGCGACATGGCGGCGGCGGCGCTCGGAATGCTCCAGGCGGAGGCGGCGGGGCGGCGCTACCTCTGCCGGACAGCGGCGGCCTTCGTGCGCGCCCGTTTTGGCTTGCCGCGCCGACCACTCCTGCGACCCGAAGCGATGGTCGCGGGGTCCGGCCCCGGCCTCGTCGTCGTTGGCTCGTACGTGCCACGGAGCACGGCGCAATTGGGGCATGCGCGCGCATTGCCCGGTGCCGAAGCGATCGAAGTGCCCGCCGATGCGCTGCTCGATGATCGCCGCGACGGTGCGATCACCTCCGCGATTGCCGCAGTGAATGCGGTATGGGCCGGGGGGAAGGACGCCCTCATCTTCACGAGCCGGACGTTGTTGCAGGAGACGGCGGACGAGGCGGTCAATCTCACCATCGGTCAGCAAATTTCGTCCGCGCTCGTCGCGATTGTGCGCGGATTGGAGCGCGAACCGGCATGGTTCATCGCCAAGGGTGGCATCACGTCCAGCGACATGGCGACGGAGGCGCTCGGCATCCGCCATGCGACGGTGCTCGGCGCGCTGCTCCCCGGCGTCCCGGTCTGGCGGGCGGTGGAGTCGGAGCGGTGGCCGCGCGTGCCGCTTGTCATCTTCCCCGGCAACGTCGGCACCGAAGAAGACCTCGCCCGCGCGATGGAAACCCTTCATGCTGCCACACCGGGAAATGAGACCAAACCGGATTGACGCAGAGATCGCATCTGCCCAAAGGGCACCCGGTAGAGAACGCAAAGAGGAATGATCTTAACACAGAGGACACGGAGCACACAGAGAGCACAGAGGAAAAAAAGAGGATTGCTCTGTGGACTCTGTGCTCTCTGCGCGCTCTGTGTTAAAACCGGTCCCTCTTTGCGTCCTTTGTGTCTTTGCGGTTCCATTGATTTCTCTTGGCATCTTGGTGATTTGAGTTTCTGGTTCTGGTTAAAGTGTAAAGCCCCGGCGGCCTTTGCCTCCAACCCGACTCGTGCGGCCTTGCGGCTTCCGAATCTGGCTGAGTGCATTGGTCATCGGGACCTTACAATGATGAATATACAGACTGTTCGGACATTTGTCAAGGGGTTGGCTCGTCCGGTGAATTATTCGGTGGCTCATCGCCCGTTGGCGTGCGGCTCGGTGCCTGACGGATGCCGCCCATCGCCCGGCGCAGTCGCGCGCCCATGCCGCGATCCGCCGGTGCCGCGAGGTTCGGGCCGCCACGCTCGGCGAGTTCGCGTTCGAGGCGTTCCGCGTAGGTGCTCGTCGCGTAGAGCGTCCGTTCCAGTTCGTTGACGCGCTCCCGCAAATCGGCGGTGACAAACCCCGGCACCCGCGTCCCCTTGACGGGCTGGTGGCAGAAGGCGAGCAGCGGTGCGGTGACGGTCTCCCACGCGAAGGATTGCCCGATCGTGTGCCCCCGCCCGGCGAGGAGCCGCCGCTCGTATGGGTTGTCGATCAGATTCGCGAGAGTTAGCGCGAGCGCGGCATCGTCGCCGGGTGGGACGACCCGCCCGGCGTCGTACCCGCGCAGGAGTTCCGCTGTCGCGTCGCCGTCGCTGACGACCGGCACGATCCCCGCCCAGAGCGCGTCGAGGGCCGGGGCGCGGAAAGCGAACCGCGCTTCCAGCGTGCGCAGGTGCAGGCTGATGACGGCATCCGCTTCGAGGAGAAATTCGATCTGCTCGCCGCGCCCCAGCCGCCCCTCGTGGAAGAAGACGTGCGTGCCCGTCAGGTTGAGTTCGTCGCTGCGCCGCCGCACGACGGCGTTATCCGGGTGGTCATTGAGGAAGTACGCGCGGATTGGGTAATCCACATCGCGCAGCCGGGCGACGGCGTGAATCAGGGCGAAGGGGTCGAGCCACGGGCGCGGCTCCGCGTTCCAGAGCGCGACGAAATCGTTCGCCTCAATCCCCGGCACGACGCCCTTCAGCACCTTCGCGCGCTTCTGTGGCGGCATGGGCGGCACGCCGAAGGGGACGACATCGATTAAGGCGCGCCCGTCGTCGGCGCGCCCGTAGACTGTCTCCGTCAGCCTACCCGCCTGCGCGAGCGCGCCGAGCCAGAAGGCGCGCTGCGCCTCCCCCACGCAGATGAAGAAATCGCCCGCCGCGAGCAGGTCCGACATCGCGGTGAGGTCCCGCGCGAGCCACCCTTCGTCAATTCCTTCCGCGCCCTGGTGCGCCTGAAGACCCTCGATCACCCAGACATGCGCGAGGTCGATGATGAGGTATTTCGTGGCGACCATCTCCGCTGGGATCTCCGCCAGGGGGAGCGTCCGCGCGATGATGATCTCGTGCGCGGCGATCAGGTCGATCAGCGCGGCGATGCTTTCGCCCGCCGGGGGCAACCCGACGCACGCGAACCCCGGCGCATCCGGCGGCGCGTACCCCGGCGCGGCGAGGGTGGTGGGAAACTCCCGCGCGAGGATGCGGGCGAACTCCCACGCGCGCATCGACGCCTCCGACGTGAAGGGGCCAATCGGTTCGTCCGTGATGATGAGCACTCGTGCGGTGGATGCGGTCATCGTGCCTTCTTATTTCGGTAATGGACATGCAACGGACGCTCGGTCCTGCCCGGTCATCGGGCGGTGCGAGCAAACAATAACACCTTCCGCCCGGCCCCGTCGTATTCTGGAACGCGCCGTCTCGCGTATGATGCGTACACGCAGAACGGATGCCACGCAGGAGAATGTTGAATTCCTGTAAAATACCCTTGACAGTCACCTGCACAGCCGTTACTACACACGCGATGTGCCGTCGATTGGGCGCGGCACCGACGAAAGAAGTGCGCCGATGCAGGCCCCGAGTGCGCCACGGTTCAGTATCATCATCCCGCTCTTCAACCGCGTGCTCTTCACCACAATTTGCGCGTACGCGCTCGCCGCAGTCGCGGATTGCTGGGGCGAGGCGGAAGTTCTGCTCGTTGACAACGGCAGCAGCGACGGAACGTCGGCGTTCCTTGCCACGCTCGGCGCGCCCTTTCGGACGGTGACAAACCCGCGCAACATGGGTTTCGCGCGCGCCTGCAACCAGGGGGCGGTGGCGGCGCGGGGCGCGTATCTCATCTTCCTGAACAACGACACGGTGCCGCAGCCCGGCTGGCTCAGCGCCCTCGCGCGCGCGATGACCGGGCCGAACGCGCCTGCGGTCGTCGGCGCGCGGCTCCTCTTCCCGGACGACACGGTGCAGCACGCCGGCCTCGGCTTCAATGCACGGCAGGAACCCGTTCATCTCTCGTACGGTGAACCGGCGGACGGGGCGGCGCGCGTGTCGCGGTCGGTGCCCGCAGTCACCGGCGCGTGCCTGATGGTCGAGCGCGCGCGGTTCCTCGCGGCGGGCAGTTTCGATGAGGGGTACGTCAACGGCTTCGAGGACCTCGATTTCTGCTGCCGGATGCGCCATGCGGGGCAGACCATCTGGTACGAGGCGGAGAGCGTGCTGTACCACTTCGAGTCCGCCTCGGATGGTCGATACCGCGCGGATGTGGCAAACTACGAACGGTTTCAGGGTCGGTGGGCGGACTGGCTGGCGACGGACCCGCTCGCGCACGCGGACGCGGTAACGACGCAGATGCCCGTCCGGCTCACGCGGAGTTACGCGAGCGGCGCGGACATGCGCCGCGAACTCGACCGGGTGATCGCGGACGCCACGGCCTACCGCGAGGAGTTCGAGCGGCTGCGCGTGGCATACGACGAGCACGCGGAGGAGTTCGCGCGGCAGGCGGCGTGGATCCATTCGCTGGAGCGGGATGCCCGGCGGGTGCGGGATCGGAATTCGCTCCAGCGGCTCGTTGGCAACGTGTTGCGGATGTGACGATGGCGCTGGTGCGGGAGGCGGGGAGATGCGGATCGCGGTGACGGGTGCGAACGGGCAGGTCGGGCGTGCCTTGCAGCGCGTGGCGGCGGAGTTCGATACCGTCGAATTGATCCCGTTCGCATCGTCCGCCCTCGATGTCTCGGATGCCGCTGCGGTGCACGATGCGCTCGTGCCGCTCACCCCCGATTGCATCATTCACGCGGCCGCGTTCACGGACACGGACGCCTGCGAGGTGCAGCGCGACCGCGCCTATGCGGTCAACGCTCTCGGTACGGGGTACGTCGCGGCGGTGGCGGCGCGGCTCGGATGCCCGCTGCTCGCGATCAGCACGAACTACGTCTTCGATGGTGAGCGCGACGAGCCGTACGACGAGTTCGATCTGCCGAACCCGCGCTCCGTCTACGCGCGCAGCAAGTGGGCGGGGGAGGTCGCCGCCGCGCGGACGGGCGCGCCCCTCCTGATTGTCCGCACCGCGATGATCTACGCCGAGGAAGGGCGGAACTTCATCCGCACGATGCTCGCGCTCGCCGAACGCGGCACGCCGCTCCGGGTCGTCGCGGACCAGTGGGGGCAGCCGACCTACGCGACCGACTTGGCGCGCGGCCTCCTCGCACTCGCCCGGCAGCCCGTGCCCGGCGTCTATCATCTGACGAACACGGGCAAGGCGTCGTGGTACCAGTGGGCCTGCGCGACCTTCCGGATCGCCGGGCTGCAACCAGAGGTCAGCCCGATCCCCGCCGCCGAGTTCCCCCGGCCCTGCGCGCCGCCCGCCAATGGCGTCCTCGTGAACCGGGCGGCGGCGCGGCTCGGCGTCACCTTGCCGCCGTGGCAGGATGGTCTGTACCGCTGCCTCGCGCGGATGGGGCGCGGCGTGCAGGCGCTCGGTGCCGTTGAGGACGACGCTCTCGCGGAGTGAGCGGCGCATGGCCGTGGCGTCCGTTGCCGTGAACGTGCGCGGTAGCGCGCGAGTTTGACAGAAGTGCACGATGAAGTATGCTCTCTGGCGCGGGCTGAATCGGCCCGTGTTGGAATGTGGAGGCAAAGAATCAAGCATGGCTGCAACGATCAGTGTGCGTGAACCTGTTTATTCAAGCGAGAAGGACTTTGGGCTGGCCGCGCGCCTGCGCGAGGTGTACCGGCACCGGAACCTGATCTGGGAGTTGACCGCGCGGAACCTGAAGGTCCGCTATCGTCGCTCCGTCTTCGGCTTCCTTTGGGCAGTGTTGAACCCGCTCCTGAATGCGCTTGTGTACGCCTTCGTCTTTCAGATTTTGCTGCGGTCGTCGATTGACCGGTTCCTGCTCTTCATCGTCATTGCGCTTGTCGCGTGGAATACATTCAGCGCGTCGGTGATGGAATCCATGTCGATTATCACGGGGTCGTCGCACCTCGTCAGCCGCGTGCGGTTCCCGCATGAGGTGCTGCCGATCTCGGTGGTGCTGACGAACACGATCAACTTCTTCTTTGCCATGCCGAGTATATTCCTCGCGATGATCCTCACGCGCACGCCGCTGCATGTGGGAATCATCTATTTCCCGGTCACGGTTGTCTCCGCATTCTGTTTCAGTTTGGGGATTGCCTTTATTGCCGCTGCGGTCAATGTCTTCTTTCAGGACACCCGGAACTTCCTCGATGTCGTCATGGGACTTTGGTTCTTCCTTACCCCGACGATCTACCGCATCCAGGATGTCTTCCCCTCCGCCGCGCGCATCGTCTACATCGCCAACCCGATGGCGTCGATTATCGAATCGTACCGCCAGATGTTCTACTACAATGGCGGCTGGCCCGCGCCGGACTTCATGGCGCGCACGCTCGTGTCGTGCATCATCACACTCGTGGTCGGCTGGTTGATCTTTGCGACTCTTTCGGCCCGATTCGTTGAGGAATTGTAGTGTTGTGCTCGTGGGGGATCCCGTCGATCGACGAACTCCCCACGATAGCGAGTTGAGAAACCGGAGACCGAATACGTGAAACGGAGCGTGTCACCTGGGGTCCTGATCGGCGGCATCTTCGTTGTTGTCGCGCTGATTTTCGGTGTGTTGATCGGTGCCGGCTTCATGAACAGGGTTCCCGCGCCCGCGAGCACGCAGGCCCCGAACCCGGCGTTGTCCGCAGCGAATCCCCCCCCGATCGTCGGGCCGCCCCTTGCCCTCGCGAATCTCGTCCACCTGAGCAGTGAAACGTTCTTCTTCATCGACAGCATTAATGAGGTCGCATTGCAGACACCTCCGCCAATGCCGATCAGGATTAAGGGCGACGCGCCGATCACGCTCACCGGGTGGGCGGTGGACGATACCGCCGGTAACGTGGCAGGCGGTGTGTTCGCCTCCGTCGACGACGCGATGGCTTTCCCGGCAGACTACGGGATCGACCGCCCCGATGTCGCCGCCGCGCTCAAGAATCCGGTCGCCCAGAAGTCGGGATTCAGCGTGACGATTCCCCCGAATGCGCTCGCCATCGGCAGGCATACGCTCACGATCAAGATTGTCACGACAGACCGCAAATCCTACTACGCGCCTGCCCAGAAGATAGACATCGAGATCGTATGACAATGCCCGGTTGGCACACGGTCGCCCGCCCCCGGTTGGGCGAGCGTTGACAACGTGACGGCGCGTACGTGAAGATCACCCCTGCTTTCTTTGGGTGTTAACGATTATCCGTGGAGTACGCTGAATTAATGACTGAGCAGATGCTTGAATACACCGGGGAGCGGCATCTCCCCTGGTCAATCGACTATCAGACGTCCTACGAACACGTGCATCGCTACCTCCTCGCATGCGAGTATGCGGAAGGGAAGCGCGTGCTCGATATCACCTGCGGCGAGGGGTACGGGAGCGCGCTCCTTGCGCGTGTGGCGCGGTCCGTTATCGGCGTGGACATTGATCCGCCGACAGTCCGGCACGCCCGGAAGCAGCACGGTGGCCCGAACACGCATTTCGTGCGCGCCGACGCGCAGGCATTCGCGCTCGCGCCGGGAAGCATCGATCTCGTCGTCAGCTTCGAGACGATCGAGCACTTTACGGGCCATGCGTCGTTCCTGGCGAACATGCGCGCGGCGCTTGCGCCCGATGGCATCCTCATCATCTCCACGCCGAACCGCCACATCTATACCGATGCGGTGGACGCGGAGCAGCACAACCCGTTCCATCAGAAGGAACTTTATCGGGAAGAATTCGTCGATCTGCTCAAGGAATATTTCCCGCAGGTTCAACTGCTCGGGCAGTCCCTCGTGACTGGGTCGGTGGTCGGCACGGCACATGGAGAAACGTTCCTGCGGGATAAGCAGACGAGCCGTCTGCGCTTCACCGCGATCGACGCGGGTCAGACGGATTACCCGCTGCGTCAGGAGGGCGCGCTCGTCCCCCGGTATTACCTCGCGGTCTGCGGGAGTGCGTCGCTGCCCGCGCGCCCAAACAGCATCATGCTCGACAATAATGAGACGCTGTACCATCATTTCACCGAGCAGGTCGCCGCTCTCCAGACGCTCAATGACATCTATCGCGAGACGGAGGAGCAGCGCGTCGCGGCGGTTGCCGCCTTTGCAGTGTCGGAGGAGGCAACGGCCCGCGAGAATGCGGCGCTTGCCGAGACGCAAACGGCCTTTGCCCGCGCGGAGACACAACTGACGGAGACGCAGGCGGTATTGGCGGAGGCCCAGTCCGCGCTCGCCGACACGCGGGGGGAGTTGGAGAAAACCGGGGCCGCGCTTCTTCAGACACGGGAGGGGCTGGCGGGGGCGCAGAAGGAACTAACGGGCACGCGCGATGAACTCGCCGAAACGCAGGCCGCACTTTCCGAGACGGTGGAACGCCTTGCCGAGACGCAGCGCATGGCAAACCAGCGCGTCAAGGTGATCGAACAACGGTTTGCCCGCATCCTCCGGCAGCGACTGCCACACGCGGGGGCGCGATCCGCCGCAAATGGGAATGCCGCAGACCTGCGCGCCCTCATCATAGTGCCGGGAGGTGTGAACTATTTCTACGATGACACGGGGTTGCGCGTCGCGGAGGCCCTCGAAAGCCTCGGCTTCGTCACCGCCGTCACGACGCTCGGTGCGTTGACGGAGGAGCGGTACGACCTCTGCATCATCGTGAATGTCGCGGAGGTCATCTATGGCGTCGGCGATGAGGAGCGGGCGATCGGCCTCCTCGAGAAGGTCCATGCTGTCGCGCCGACCTGCGCCGCGATGACGCTCGACAGCGTGAAGACGCACTGGTTCAGCGGGAATGTCTACTACTGCGAGAAGGCGCGGATTCGATCCATCATCGACCTCGGATTCCACGATCAGCGTGCGCTTCTGCCCGATCATATGGGCAATGTGCGATACGTATTCGCGTTCAACGGGTTAACGCAGTCGGAACGGCAGGCGCTCGATCAAGCGCCCGCGACGCCGGGGGATCGCCCCGTGCCGTGGGTGATGGTCGGCCACCAGACGACGGAGCGCGCCCGGCTGGCGCGGGAGTTGACGGAGGACTACGACACCGCCGGGGTCGTCTACCTGCCGTATCTGACCGCGTTCACGGCGCAGGGGCCGCACCTCAATGGCCCGCAACTCGATACCCTCCTCTCCCACGCGCGATACCAGATCTGGTGCTCCCATCACACGAACTTCTATCTGGAAAGCGAGCGGTTCCGCGCTTCCCTGCTGACGGGGGGAGTGCCGGTGAAGGCGCTGCTTCACCCTCTCGAAGCGCAGCAGGACGCCCCCTTTGCCTACCTGCTTGTCGATGCGGACGCACTGGTCGACTATTTGCAGCACCTCGATTTTACGGCGACGCGGCAGCAGTTTCGCGATGACTTCGTCGCGCTCCCGACGCTCGATGAAGGGCTGCTACAGGCCCTGGTCTCACTCACCGATGGTTGATCGCATCAAGGAGCCGTGTGCATGGAGATGAAATCGATCGGGCGGGCGATCAGCCGCATGGTCGCACGCCCCCCCGAAACGGGCGTGCGGACGCTACCCCCCGGCGTGACGATCGCGATCCCGAACTGGAATCACGAGTTCGTGCTTCCGCGCTCCGTCCGGTCGGCGTTGCGCGCCTCGCATGCCTTGCGGGCGCACGGCGTGGAGACGGAGATCCTCGTAGTCGACGATTGCTCGCGCGATGGCTCCCCGATGCTGCTGCGCCAACTCGAGGCGCTCTACTACGCGGACGGCATGCGCGTGCACACACTCACCCGGAATGTCGGCCTGCCCGCCGCGCGCAACACCGCGCTCCTCCACGCGACCTACCACCACATCGTCTTCATGGACGCGGACAACGAACTCCTCCCGGCGAACCTGCACACGTTCTACCGCGCGATGCTCCAGACCGGGGCCGCCGTGGTGTACGGGAACCTCGTCTGGCAGGGGCGGGACAGCGAGCAGCAGGCGATGATGAGCAACGAGAGTTTCCAGGACCGCATCATCGCCGAGAACTACATCGACGCCTTCGCGCTCTTCGACAAGACCCAGTTGCTCGATGTCGGCGCATACTCGAACGATCTCGCGGTCGAGGCGCGCGAGGACTGGGAACTCTACCTGCACCTCGCCACGAATGGCCGACGCATCATCTTCGTCCCACTGCTGTTCGGCATCTATCACGATCTCGCGGGGTCGATGATTCAGGACGCGGCGGAGGGGCACAGCGCCCAACGGGCGCACATGCGCCGCGTCTTCGATCAGTTAGGCGTGCGCGCGCGTCTGCCGCTTGCGACGCGCCATCTTCGTTACCACCCGGATATCGGCTATCTTTAGCGGGGTGATCGACGCGGCTATCGAGCATCGACGAAGGATGTGCAAGACGTGCAAAATGTAACGAACACCGCCGAGGTGGCCCCGGCCACGCCGAGTCTGACCAGTTGCTTCCGGCCCATCACCGAGTACCTGCGACTGCTGCGCGGGGCATCCCGGAATCTGGTGAGCCCCGCCGTTGCCCTTTCGCCGCATGATGCATGGCTGCTGTATCAGCTCGCCGCATTCTATCCCCTCGCCCCGACGGTGATCGACCTCGCGGCGGAGGCGACGACGGGAGCATCGGTCGCGTTCTGGGCGGCGCACCCCGGCGTTCGTCGTGTCCTCGCCCTCGCCGGTCCGCCCACGTCACGGCCCGCCACGGATTGGCGGCGGCTCTTCCCGCGCGCGGCGGCGGAACTTAAGTTGGCGCCGGATTCCTGGGAGATCATCGAGACGACGCTCGACCAACGCGACGGGCGCGACGCCATCACCCGCGTCATCGATCCGCTCGCGCCGCCGTTCTTCCTGCTCGCAGCCACGGACACGGACGCCGCGACGGTCACGGACACGCTCGTGACGATTCGTGCCATCCACGCGGACGCGGTCACGCTCATCATCCCCCTCGGCCTGACCGGACAAAGCCCTCTGCTGGACACCGTGCTCCGCTCCTGCCCCGCCGACGGGCCGGACCGTCTCACGCTCTTGCGGGAATGCAGCCCGTTCTGCGCCGCCAGCCCCCTCGGCGTGATCGCGCGGGCGGAGAACCCGTTCGTCTTTGAGGCGTTTGAGCGGCTTCACCGACTCTTCGATGGAAATTTTCAGTTCATCGACCTCGTCGAGCGCGCCACCGCCGCATCCCTGCATGAAGCGAGCGCGGAGCGAAAGGCCGAGGCCACGGTCGAAGCCATGGCGGAGACCGCGCGCCAGCAGATGGCGGAGCGTGATGCGCGGATCGCGGAACTCGATGCTCAGGTGATTGAGCGCGACGCTCGAATCGCGGAGCGTGATACCCGGTTGATGAGATATGATGCTCGAATCGCGGAGCGTGATACCCGGTTGATGAGATATGATGCCCGGATTGCGGAGCGTGATACCCGGTTGATAAGGCGTGATGCGCGGCTCGCGGAACTCCTTGCCCGTGCGGCGACCCTTGATGCGGAGATCGCGAAGAAAAACGTGTACCTCGTCTCCATTGAGGATCGCGCGCGCTACATCGAGGAGCAGATGCTCCCGTGGAAGGATGCATACATCGCCGAGCTCGAAACGCACATTCGGAATCAGGATGCCAGTACAGCGCTGCGGTTGAGCCGCATTCTGGGGCGCGTCGGCCGCACCGTCAGGCGCGTGATCTAACCCAGAACCCAAGGTGCGCCGACCCATTTCTCCGGCGAACGAAAGGAGCCTACGGCGTCCGCCGCCGGATACGACGGACAATGTGCCGCAGCGGCGTTCTGCGGAGGCGTGCCGTGACGGATGCGCCCACCCCCTGCAGCCTGACGTGCCGCTCCAGCCGCTGGACGTAGGCTTTGATCTCGGCGATGTGCCGGTCCCGCGCGGCGATCTCCCGCTCGAGCCGCTCGGCGTACGAGCTGGTTTCGTGCAGCGTGGCCCGCATTGTTCGCAGATCGTCGGAGCGCACGAATGTCATCAGAGAATCGCTCTGCTCACCCTTCCCCGACGGCGTTCTGTGGAGGCGGGCCACGAGGGACGCGCGCAGCTGCGGGAACACGGATTGCCGCTCCAGCCGCTGGATGTAGGCTTTGATCTCGGCGATGTGCCGGTCCCGCGCGGCGATCTCCCGCTCGAGTTGCTCGGCGTACGTGCTGGTTTCGTGCAGCGTGGCCCGCATTGTTCGCAGATCGTCGTAGAGCGCGGTCGATGCCATGCGGTCGCCGCGCGTGCCCTTCCACGGGTGGTGGCAGAAATCGATAATTGGTCGCGCCGCGATCTCCCATGTGTACGACTTCGCGAGCATCTCGCAACGGGCGGCGAGCGCACGCCGCTCGGCGGGGTGATCGATGAGGTTCGCGATCGCGTCCGCGAGCGCCGCGTCATCCCCAATGGGGACGACCTTTCCCACGCCGTTCGCCCGCACAAGATCAGCGATCGTATCGCCGTCATTGACGATGGGGACGAGGCTCGACCACAGATAATCCAGCACGCGGGTGCGGAAGGCGAACCGCGTTTCCAGCGTCGGCTGGTGGAGGCTCAGACCGACATCCGATTCGAGCAGGAAGTTCGCCCGGTCATCGTACGCCACCCAGCGCTCATTGAAGAAGACATGCGTGCCGGTCAGGTGCAGATCATCGCTCAGCTGAAAGACGGCATCGAGGATCGTGGGCCGCATCGCCGCAGCATCGTTGACCGACGGACGTTGCGTGCCGAGGAAGAAGGTGCGGATGGGGTATCCGCAGTCGCGCAGGCGCGCGGTGGCGCGGATCAGCGTCAGCGGGTCGAGCCAGTTCCAGACGCCGCCACCCCAGAGCGCGACGAAATCGTCCGGCTCGATGCCGGGGACGACGCCCTTGAGAACGGCCGCCGTCTTGCGCGGCGGCTCCGGCGACATCCCGAACGGGACAATGTCGATTAACGCCTTGCCGTCCCTATCCCGCGCGTACACCGCTTCGGTGAGTCGCCCGAACAGCGAGAGCGCGCCGAGCCAGTACGCCCGCTGTGCGTCCCCCGCGCAGACGAAGAAGTCGCCGTGCGAGAAGAGCGCGCTCATCGTTTCGAGATCGTGCGATTGCCACGCGGGGTCCTTCTTTTCCTCCATGCGGTAATGCTCGAGATTCTCGATCAGCCATGGGCAGTAGAGGTCAACGATGAAATACTTGTCGTCCAGGATGCTGTCGGGCAGGATCGGGAACGGCAGGACTTGCGCGACGATGATGTCGTGCTCTTCGATCAGTGTGAGCAGGGTTTCGCGATGCCCCTCACCGATTGGCAGCGCGACCATCGCGAAACCCGGCGCCTCGCGGGGGGTGGGCGGCGGGGCGGCGAGCGTCGTCGGGAACGAGCAACCGAGCACCCGCGCGAACTCCCATGCCCGAATACCTGGCCCAGCCATCACCGGCCCGACCACATCGTAGGTGATGACAAGAACCTTGGGAAGCGTGGGCATGGAGATTCTTTTATCCTCTCGATTTGCGCGCATCATCCGTGGTACCGATCACCGCACGCCATGTATGGCGTCTATCTCCGGAAGAATGCAGACAAAAATAAAATAGGACGCCGCGCGGGAACGCGATACGCGGGCGCACGATGCGCCTGAATGTCGCCCCGGCTCAGGTCTTGGCGACGACAAGCTCAGATAACGCAACGGCCTCCTGCGCTTCCACATTCGGGCCGACGACGGAATCGCGGTACTTGAGGGCAACATACTCGCTGCTTCCCGCCGCGATCACCTTCCCTTCATCGAGCCAGATCGCCCGGTCGCAGAGCGCGAGCACCTGCGAGAGCGCGTGCGAAACGAAGAGCATCGTCTTTCCCCGGTGGCGGAAATCGGCGATGCGATTCTCGCACTTGGCGCGGAATGCGTCGTCCCCCACGGAGAACACCTCGTCGGTGATCAGGATGTCGGGATCGACGTGAATGGCAATGGAGAAACCGAGGCGCATGTACATGCCGGACGAATAATGCCGCACCGGCACATCGATGAAATGCTCCAGCTCGCTGAATGCGATGATATCGGGCACGATTTTATTCAACCGCTGCTTGGAGAGGCCGAGGAATGCACCATTGAGGTAGATGTTCTCGCGCCCTGAGAGGTCGGGGTGGAAGCCCGCGCCCACTTCGAGGAGCGCCGCGATCGAGCCGTACACCGTGACCGTCCCGTCCGATGGTTGCATCAGGCCCGCAATCAGTTTGAGTAGTGTGCTCTTCCCCGAGCCATTGCGCCCGATGATCCCCACGGCATCCCCCGGATAGACCGTGAGATTCACATCACGGAGCGCCCAAAAATCCTCCCGCTGCCCGTGATCGCGCTCCAGCGTGCGCACGAAGAGTTCATGGAACGACTTCGGTCGCTCGTGATGGAGGACGAAACGGCGTGAAACATCAGCAATTTCAATGATCGGAGATGCGGTGTTTTCGTTCTGCATTATCGCTCTACCTTCGCCAATCCTAATCGCGTACCCGCGCGAGTATACTTTGCGCGCTTCATCTGTCAAACGGCCCCCACGCGGCAGCATCGCCCGCTCAGGCCAGCAGGCGGCGGCTCATCGCGATGATGCTCCCGCCGAGGAGAGCGAACCCGAGCAGCAGCACCACCCGCCACGCTGGGGTGAGAAAAACCGTGAGACGCCCCCAGATGGGGCCAAGCATCTGAAAGAGCCGACCCGATCGCGGCGAATAAGTGACGGTGAATCGCGCCGTCCCTTCCTGTCGCTCGCCATTATAGAAGAGCGCATATCCGTCCGGTCGCCAGTTCGCGTTCATCCACCAGGTGATGGCGTCGCGCTGATCGTCGTTGGAAGAGAGCGTAATTCGCACCGTCTGCCCCTTGGCCACTTCGAGCGGCGGCGAGAAGACGATCGAGTAGAACGCATTGTCCGCCAATGTCTCCTTATTGACCGACCGGGTTGCGAGATTGTTCCATGCACCGTTCGTTCGCGCGTCCACGTCCACGTCCACGGTGCCATGATTGACACGTAGATAGGTGCCAAGAAAGACCGCGACGGCATTAATGCGCGCCCCGTTCGCAGGGAACTCCTGCGCAATGATCGCGCCGTTGTTCAGCATGCCGACGGGGCGTATCGTCGACACACCGGTCGCGGCTATCGCGGGGATCGGCGTTGGACCGGGAAGGACGAAGCCGCTCTTATCCGCCGTGGGCACGGTGGCGGGCAGAAAGGCGACGATGAGCAGAAAGAGCGCCGCGATTGCGAGCGCCACCACGCGCCGGATAGATCGCCCGCTCATCCGATCTCCACGCCGTAATACCGGGAGAGGATAGTCGCGAGGGCAATCAGTTGGAGAGCCGCCATGCAGAACGGGGCGAGCCGGAGGATGATCCTGCGTTCGCCCGCGAGATGTTCCCACCCGGAGAGGAGCAGGAGCAGGAACGGGGCGAGCACCGGGAAGAAGTATCGCCCCTGCAGGCCGAACTCGATGCCCTCATGCCGGAAACCCTGATACCAGTCAACGCCAATGAAGAGGAAAACGACCTGCGCGACGATCATTCCCACCAGCAGAAGCAGCATCCCCCGCCACTTTGGTTGGAGCGCGAACTGGATGAGCAGCCCGACTCCGCCGATCAGATACACGATCACGATTGGAGTAAACACGCGGTCCGGGAGCGGCGCATCGAGCCAACCGAAGTTCCCCCAGAACGTCTTTAGGAGCGCATTCTGGACACGCACCCAGGAGGAACCCGTCTCGTAGCGCAAATAGTCCAGGAGCGAGGTGTGCGCCGCCAGGAATGTCACGTTTGTTGGTCCATGCGTGACCATCTCAGGGCCACGCGTTGGCGCTGCGGCAACCGTCGTCGCGCCAGTCAGGAAACGGACGAATGGGGCGACAGGGATCGTGAGAATTCTGATCTCGCCATAATAGTGATACCAGAATAGCAACCACGGCGCGTACATCGCGATCACGCCCCCCGCATACGCGCCGAGCATCGCCGCGCGTGCCCGAAGCGCGCGACGCGATGCCCGAAGCAGCGGGAATGCTTTGATCAGGACGATGACGCCCGCAATGAGGATAATGGGCAGGGCGGACGCCTTTGTGAGCAACGCCAGCCCGGTCGTCACACCGATGGCAAGCGCCAGGGGAAGGGAGAGCGCCGGTCGCCGCCACGCCCGTGCGATCAACCAGGTCAGTGCCGCCGCGAATAAATCGATGCCCACATCATTGTTCACGGTGCCCGCGATGAAGGCGTACATCGGCATCAGCGCCATGCACAACCCGATCGCCCAGCCCCATGATCGTTGCCGTCGGATCTCATACGCGAGCAGATACGCGAAAACACAACTGAGTGCGCCGAGTACGCCGGAGCCGATACGGAGCGCGAAGAGCCGGGACAGAATCGGCGCATTCTTAAACAGCAAATATGGCACCGCTTCAAGCAGGAAGTAGAGCGGCGGGTCGCCGGTCCGTCGCCCCCCCGCATCGCTGAGCCTCTGCTGAAACGGCGCCGTGTATGACCGGGCGGCTGCGTAATCATAGTCGATTGGGAGGTATGCAAGGCTCGGCGGGCCGGGGTTTCCTAATCGCGAGATCTCACCGAAAAATGTGAGATTCCAACTCGTGGTTGTCTCGATTGGGTAGGCGGGGTAGGGGGGGAACGGGACGTGCGGGATGCGCCCCTGATTGGCGATGTGCGCGGCGTAGACGTAGTGATCCGGCTCGTCTGGCCCTTGCCACGGCGGGACGATGACCGCCCAGATGCAGCGCACGCCGAGGGCGATGACGAACACGAGCAGGAGATCGCGGATGATCGCGCGCCGTGTCGGCATCGGCTCGACAGCGGACGGACGGAGCAGCGGGCGAAGCACCCCATCGCGCCACCCAGCGAACCGCGCGCCGAGGCGATAGCGCCCGATCCATGAGCGGGTGCGAAGGAGCAGGCTCGGCGCATCCGGCGTGCCGAACGGTAGGATCAGCGCCGCGAGCACAAAGCCTGCGGCCAGTGCCAGACTCCCCAGCGTCCAGGCAACGTAGGTGTCCCACTGGACGACGCCGACGCGCAGGATCAGGCCGGCCACGAACGCGGCGTCCGCCGCGCCGACGATGCAGAGCATGATTGCCGCGCGGCTCAGGATCGCGGCTCGCGAGCGTCGCGCGGCGAGCGCGCATCCGAGTAGTAGCGCCGCGAGCGTCGGCAGCGCCTCGATGAGCCATAGACGCCGTGTGATCGTTGACCAGGCCTCGCCTTTGTCGAGTGACACGCTCTGAATCATCGTGCCGAGTTGGCGGGTATCAACCTTTGATGGCACGAAGGTCGGGGTCGTGAATTTGATTTCGGTGCGCCCCCCGCCCCAATCGAACGGCACGAACCGGATACTCAGTGGCTGAAATGTGGGGTTCGCGGGGTCGGGGTGCAGCTCGCCGATATCGCGCCCGTTGACGGTCACGCGCACCGGAGCATCGGGTCCACCCGTGATTGCCGCGCTCCGCATCGCCACAGTGAGCGTGACGGGTTTGTGTACCAGGGAGTCGAACACGAGCGTCGCGTGATCGCGCGTCCAGACATACCGATTCCCCATGGCGTCGGTTTCCGTCGCGTAGAACCCGCGTTGATCGGTAATTCCATCCGCAGTCGCGAACTGCGCGGGAGTCGCGGTGAGCCGCAACGTCGGCTGCGTGGCGAGCATCGCACAGAATGGCGTGATTGCCGCCACCGCGACGAGCGACCAGAGCGCGCGGCGTATCCATCGGGGTGATACACGGAGACGGTTCGGGAACTCATGCGCCACGAGGCGGCACAGAATCAAGAGGAGGAGCGCGCAAAGCACGCCGATCAGGATAATTTTGATGAGCGGCTGGCTCACCAATTTTGCGGCGGTGACGAGGAGCAGAATAAGCAGTACAAGTGGTGTCGGTCGTCTCATGGAACCATCCAGTATCGTCCCTACGCAACGCACGAGTGAACACTCCGCGACGAGTATAGTAGCATAGCGTACCGATGGATGATGGGCGTTATGCGTTCCGGTGGACAATGGCGGCGCACGGTCAGGTCTCGGCGGTGTGCTATACTCCGTCGGGCGATGCCGACAGGTACGTACGCCTGCGGGGAATCACCCGGCAGCTGGTTGGCGCGCTCCCGATAGGGATGGGTAGCGGCCCATGCACACGGAGAAAGTAACGGTGCCCAATCAGTCCCCACAGATGACACAGACGTATGCCCCCTTGCTCCAGCCTCCCGCGCAGGAGGCGGTCGAACCAGGCCGCTGCGAACTGACAATCCTCATGCCGTGCCTGAATGAGGCGGAGACGCTCGCGTTGTGCATCCAGAGCGCCCGCCGGTTCCTCGACCATTCCGGCATCGATGGCGAGGTGCTGATCGCGGATAACGGGAGCACGGACGGATCGCAGCAGATCGCGGAGGAGTGCGGCGCGCGGGTGACAGATTTCCCGGAGCGTGGCTACGGGAATGCGCTGCGGCACGGCATCACTGCGGCCCATGGCCGGTACATCATCATGGGCGACGCGGACGGCAGTTACGATTTCGAGGCCCTCATGCCCTTTGTGGAGCAGCTGCGGGCCGGGTATGACCTGGTGATGGGCAATCGCTTCGCGGGTGGCATCGAGCCGGGGGCGATGCCGAAACTCCACAAATACCTCGGCAACCCGGTCCTAACGATGATCGGCAGACTCTTCTTCGGCGGGCCATCCCGCGATTTCCACTGCGGGTTGCGTGGCTTCCGCCGGGACGCGATGATCGAACTCGACCTGCGCACCACCGGCATGGAGTTCGCGAGCGAGATGGTCGTCAAGTCCACCATGCACAACCAGCGGATCACGGAGGTGCCGACGACCCTCTCGCGAGATGGGCGCAGTCGGCCACCACACCTGCGGAGTTGGCGCGACGGTTGGCGGCACCTCCGTTTCCTCCTGCTGTACAGCCCGCGCTGGCTTTTCCTCTACCCCGGTATCGCGGCGGTCGTCGTTGGGCTGATCGTGATGGTCCTGCTGACCATCGGCCCGGTGCGCGTCGGCAGGATCGGCTTCGATGTGCACACGCTACTCCTCGCCAGCCTCCTTGTGATGATCGGGACGCAGAGCATGTTCGTCGCGATCCTCGCGCAGGAGTTCGCGATCAACGAGGGGCTATTGCCGCCGGAGCAACGCTTCCACTCCTTTTTCGCGCGGCTGCCGATCGAGACGACCCTCATCATCGGGGGCCTTCTCGTCGCCGCCGGGAGCCTCGGCATTCTGGTGGCGGTGGTCATCTGGGGGGCGGTCGATTTCGGTGGCCTGCGTGTGGGCGCGGTGATGCGGATGCTCGTCCCCTCGGTGACGGCAGTCGCGGTTGGGTTCCAACTGATGGTTGCCAGTTTCTTCAAGGGCGTGCTCGGCCTCAAAGTCGCGAAGTAGGCATTCTAAAGCCTCACCCCCGGCCCCTCTCCATCGCCGCACGGAACCATACATGTTGTGATCTTCGGGCGATGGAGAGGGAAGGGGATGGGTTTACAAATGGAGCGAACGCGCCCGTTGCGGGTCCTCATAGTGCTTGAATACTTCCCGCCCCACATCGGCGGCGTGGAAACTCTCTTCGATCACCTGACGGAAGCCCTCGCGCGGGATGGGTACGCCGTCACCGTAGTGACGTTGCGCGTGCCCGGCACACCGGCGTACGAGCGACGGCACGGCGTGGAGATTTTCCGGGTGCGGACGCCGCGTTGGGCGCGCCGGGGATTCTTTACCCTCCTCGCGTTCCCGCGCACGCTCCGGTGCGCGTTGCGGGCGGACATCGTCCACGCGGCGACGCCGAACGCGGCGGTTCCGGCGTGGCTCGCCGCGATGATCGCGCGCAAACCCGCCGTGCACACAGTGCATGAGGTCTTCGCGGACCTGTTGCCCACGCTGCCGGGGTTGCACCCGCTCCGGGCATTCGTCTTCCGGCTGTACGAATCCACGATGCTCCGACTGCCCTTCGCGCACTACATCTGCGTCTCCCAGTTCACGCGCGAGCGCTTGCTGCGCCTGATGCGGATCGCTCCATCGCGCGCGTCGGTGATCTACAACGTCATCGATTACACATTCTGGGACGCGGCGCTCCACCCGCCGCGCGATCTCCGCGAGGAATTCGATCTGTGTGCGGATGCGTTCGTCTATCTCTACTTCGGCAGGCCGGGCTTCCTTAAGGGGGTCGAGTACCTCATCGACGCGGCGGCGCGGGTGACGCAACAACTCCCGTCGAGTCGTCTGGTCATGCTGCTCGATCACGACCCGCCGGATCATTACCAGCGGCTCCGTCAGCGCATCGAGCGCCTGGGGCTTCGCGACTCCGTTATCGTGCGGGACCCGGTGCCGCGACGGGAGTTGCCGGGATATCTGCTCGGAGCGGATTGCGTCGTCGTCCCCTCGGTGTCGGAGGGGTTCGGCTACGCGGCGGTCGAGGCGGCGACGCTCGGCTGCGTGGTTGTGACCACCGCCGGGCATTCCGTCCAGGAGGTGGTGGGGGAGTACGTCACGCTCGTGCCCCCGCGCGACGCGGACGCGCTCGCCGACGCGATCATCGCCGCCGCGCGGGAGCCACAACCCCGCCGGGCGCCGCAACGATTCACCCTAGATGCGCACGTCGCGGGGGTCAAGGTGGTCTACGAACGGCTCGTGCCGTCACGCGGCATGGCGGGACGATGACGCAGAAGGTGCGCGTCGGCATCAATGGCCTCTTCCTCGCGCTGGGCAAAATGGCCGGGATGGAGACCTACCTGCGCGCCCTTGTGCGCGAACTCCCTGGCCTCGACCCCGCTGTCGAGTACATCCTCTTCACCGAGCGGAAGAACGCGGGGTCGTTCGATCATGGCGGGCACGCCAACATTCGGGAGGTGATCTGCCCCGTTCCCGCGCCTCCCACCCGGCAGGCGGCCTGGGCATCCCGGATACTCTACGAGTACGCGGCACTGCCCATTCAGGCACAGCGGGAGCACATCGACGTGCTCTTTTCCCCGGCGTTCATCGGGCCGCCGCGCCGCGCATACGCCTCGGTCATCACCGTCCACGACACGCAGCACGAGGACCTGCCGGAGAATTTTGGCGCGGTTGACCGCGCGGTGTTCACGCGGTTGCTCCGGCGTTCCGTGCGTTCGGCGGCGCACATTTTCACGGTCTCCGAGTACGCGAAGCGGCGGATCAAGGCGATTTACGCGGTGCCCCCGGAGCGAATTACCGTCACGTACCACGCGGCGGACCCGATCTATTTCAATCGGGTGTCGGGTGCGGAGATCGCGCGGGTGCGGCAGGCGCACGGATTGCGCGCCCCGTACCTGCTCTCCGTCGCGTCCCTGATGCCGCACAAGAACCTCGATACCCTCGTTGACGCCTTCGCCACGCTGCGCCGGACGACGGATCAGCCCGTGCAACTCGCGCTCGTCGGCCTGCGCAGCGTGGCGACCGCGCCCCTCGAGGAGAAAATCCGCACGCACGGCCTTGAGCGGGACGTCGCCATCACCGGCTATGTGCCGGATGCGGACATGCCCGCGCTCTATCAGGGGGCGGCGGTCTTCGCGCTGCCGTCACGGTATGAGGGGTTCGGCATTCCCCTGCTCGAAGCGATGGCGAGCGGGGTGCCGGTGGTGACAACGACGGCGACGGCACTGCCGGAGGCGGCGGGGGACGCGGCGTTGCTCGTCGACCCCGACGACCGGGATGGCTTCGTCGACGCGCTCCGGCGCGTGTTGAGCGATACTGCGCTCCGCGAGCGGATGATCGCGCGGGGCACGGCGCGCGCGCATCTTTTTTCGTGGCAACGGACGGCGGAAGTGACCCTGGCGACGCTCGTGCGGAACGCCCACCGATGAGCGAGACTCGTTCCTCCCGGCTTCATGTGAGGTGAGTTGACATGCCAGAGCGCGTGCGTATCGGGGTCAACGGTATCTTTCTCCTCCCGGAGGGTGGTGGAGGCACGTGGACCTATCTGCGTAGCCTCATGCGAGAGCTTCCCGCCCTTGATGAGACGGTCGAATATCTCGTGTTCACGAACCGCGAGAACACGGGCACGTTCGCCGCCGGGGGGGGCCGCAATCTTCGGGAGATTCCTTGCCCCGTCCACGCGGTCCGCCGGTCGTCGCGCCTCTCGTACATGTACGCGCGCTTGCCCATCCGCGCGCGCCGCACGGGGATTGACCTCCTCTTCTCCCCGGCGCTCACCGCGCCGGCCCGCTTCGGCTACGCATCGGTCCTGACGATCCATGACGTGCAGCATGAGGACCTCCCGGAGAACCACCCCCCATTCGAGCGCAAGGTGTTCGCGCGGCTGTTCCGGCATTCGGCGCGGGTGGCGGCGCAGGTGCTGACGGTGTCGGAGCACGCGAAGCGGCGGATCGTGGCGGTGTACGGGGTGCCGCCGGAGCGCGTGACCGTGACCCACGAGGCGGCCGACCCGGTCTACTTCGACCGGGCCTCCGCCGACGCGATCGCGCGGGTCCGGCAGGCCCATGGCCTGCACGCCCCCTACATTCTCTCCGTCGCCTCACTGTTCCCCCACAAGAATCTCGACGCGCTGATCGATGCGTACGCGACGCTGCGGGGGCAGGGGGTGACGACGGCGCAACTCGCGCTCGTGGGGCTGCGGGGCGCTGCGGCTGTGCCGCTCGAGGCGCGCGTCCGAGCGGCGGGGCTGGAGGGTCAGGTGGTGCTGACGGGGTGGGTGCCGGACGGTGATCTGCCCGCGCTCTATCAGGGGGCGGCGGTCTTCGCGCTGCCGTCACGGTACGAGGGGTTCGGCCTGCCGGTGCTGGAGGCGATGGCGAGCGGGGTGCCGGTCGTCACGACCACCGCCACATCGCTGCCGGAGGTGGCGGGGGACGCCGCGCTGCTGGTGGACCCCGACGACCGGGCAGCGCTCGCGGCGGCGCTCGCGCGGGTGCTGGACGATGCGGACCTGCGGCGGGAACTGGTCGGGCGGGGGGAGGAGCGCGCGCGGCAGTTCACCTGGCGGAAGACTGCGGAGGCGACGTTGGCCGCGTTCCGTCTCGCGCTGGCGTCTCGTACCCCATGAGGATCTGCTCCGCCTCCCGGCCGTAGTGCGCGGTGATCGCTTCCCGCGTGCCCACCCGCTCCAATTCCGTCAGCTTGGCGTACGCAGCCAGGAAGTACGCACCCCAGAACAGGGAGAGGTAGAACCCGCGCCAGCCGTCGCGGTACCCCCGATTCTTGACGTACCGATTGACGAAGGCGAGGAAGGAGTAGACCAGCGCCCACGCCGGGGTGCTCCCCCGCCTGCGATAGAAGGCGAGCAGCCAGGGATAGAGGGCCATGTCCCGAATGACCCACGCGGGCGTCTCCCCCGCGCCGCGCGCGAAGCTCTGCTGCGCCTCGATCGTCGAGTAGCGGTTCAGCTTGTCCACGAACTGGGCCGTGTCCAGGTAGGCGAAATGCACCATCTCCGCGCCCGGCTCGTGGGAAAGTTCCAGCACGCGCGCCCCCGGTACCGGCTGGACGAAGTGGTGAATCTCGGCGCTGAGTTTCAGCATGTCGCGCCGGAAGAAGCGCGGGTGCTTGTTCTTCTCCGGCGCCCACGCGTGGGCCAGCGGCGCGCCGAGCATGTACTCCACGCGCGGGATCATCACCACGTCCGCGCTGTCCTCCCGCGCGACCTGCTGTAACTGTCGGCTCAGGGGCGCGGGGATCAGCTCGTCGGCGTCGAGGACCAGGATCCAATCACCGGTGGTCTGGGCG
>JAABUT010001136.1_pt1 | contig 32512 bp, 27 predicted proteins | sample 5559281 | NCBI WGS metagenome assembly JAABUT01 (sample SAMN10711880, study PRJNA513359) | rock metagenome | isolation source: Antarctica rocks | place: Antarctica: Victoria Land, Ricker Hills nord | collected 2016-01-04 | reverse complement strand
GAGTATATATATTTGGTAGAGCATATGGATGAAGGAAAGAAGTGGGCGAAGGGTAAATGCTCATTCACTAGCTCCGGATAATGCGGAGATTACTAACCACATGGGTAACAGTACTGTTCCCTGTTTCCAACACAAGCCACCAATTGAGAGGATCAAATTCTTCGTTTGGTGTGCTATGTCTGGGTTCTTTGAGATAGCGCTCATATTCGTCCATGTCTCTAGTAGAGAGGTGGTCGAAGTCAAGTAGCCGTCGAAGGAGACGATTTGCCGGTTGGTGAGATGATGATGACAGTTTTGAGACTTCGATTTGTGTAGATTTTGCGGCTAGTCGATCATGTTTATACAGGGCGGTCCAAAGGTCGAATGTCTGTTGACATCAGTTGTGTTGTCGACAGAAAATATAACTTACCTCGCGTTTCCCTCTCCTAACGTAAGGTAACAGAGTTGTAGACCTCCAAAACCTCTCAAAATATGTCCACTTCCATCGAGGATCCATCACCACTGAGGCCATATAAGCAGGGGATTCGTCTGTCAATTTGTAGTACTTTTCAATGACATTCCAAGACGTCTCAATTGAGGCTCTGAAAATATCGTTATCTGCGTATTTCTCTTTACCCTCCTCCAAATGACCTAGAAGCATATCCATTGCGAAAAGCACCTTGTTGAGGCCATCCTGATATCCTTCAGTCGCTAGTGTTGCTTCTCTGTAAGGGGATAGGAATTCCTTGTAGAGTTTAAGCATCTGCCAGTCTTCAAGACATAGAAAAGGTGGTCTGTCTGTGACCTTGACTCTCCTGTCGCGCTCAATAGCTAGGTGCAAAAGTCCAACAGCGTCCTCGAGATCTAAGAGACGACAAATCGTGTCGTACCAAGAGGTCCATCTGGTGTTGTTATCGCGTATAAGATTGAGACCATTGCTAATTATTAGAAAGGCCTCTCGACGTTGTGGGCTCGCATATGTCTAAACTATAAGAGAATGAGCAGTCTTAAGTGTCCCCGTTCGACGCCAATTGGCAATGTCTTCAAGGGAAGGAAGGTCAGGATCGACATCAGTATTAGGATGCTTCCCGTATAGTAGAGCCTGTACAGCAAGATTACTGATATGTCCAACACAACGTAGACGATTCAGCTTCGCCTCCTAAGGCAGGCCTTGCTCTTTCAGAGCCTCTTCAATATTCTCTGTCATAATATCGTTGGGTGAGGCGTTGTCGGCATTGCAGAATCCAATTAAGGGCACGACATCGAAGTCCTGAGCAACCTTAAGGAATATTTCAGCCATATTTTCACCAGAATGAGAGCCTAGAAGCTCCTTGATCGCTAGAACCAATTGTTGTCGACCGCTTTTGTTGACGAATCGAGCAGTGATACCCATATAGGCCTTACCGGCGTTCTCACAAGTCCAGTTGTCACAAGAGATATGAATTCTGGAGATTGTGGTTTGAAGAAAAGCGCGAATCTTTCCTTTAGTCCAGTTGTATTTTTCTATGAGATTTGTTGAGAGGGTCGCGTGAGATCTAGGTAGAAGCTGTTCAGCGAAGGGATTGATGTATGAGATAAATGAACGGAAGGACGACCTTTCACAGTGTCGAAAAGATAAGGAACAGTCGACGATGTAATTTTGGAAGAGCTCTATTAGATGCTTAGTATCCACTTCTTCGAGCTTTAAGATACGCTGCCGTTTGCGTGACAATTGATCACCAGTATTTTGAAAGGCTCTGATAATGGAATCAGGCCTGCTGTCAAGTTCCGAGGCCACCTGTTGAGAACTGTCAACTAACTCGTCTTCTTCAACGGTAGTGGAAGGTTTGTTGATCCTATGCTTATTTTTCAGGTGCTTTGCTGCTGTTCCGGTGCCACCATTCCGTAGATAACTAGTGATAATCGGGTGTTTGCGATCTAGGCAATGTCGACATTTCCAGACCTCGCGCCCGTTTTTGTCGACATGAAACGAGCGATTTGCACGTTTGTTTGAGGCGTCGTGAAACCATATCCAGGATGACGGCTTTGAGGGCATAATGAGGGTGATAATAGTAGAGGTGAAAATGGTTGAGTAGAATGGTTGGTTTGAGAAGCTGGCTTAGGAGGTTAATTTGGATTTTGGAAGGTTGAAGCAGTAATTTCGCCAGTTTGGCATAAAAAATATAGTTGATGGGGTAACGGCATGAAATTGATTCGAGGATAATTTATGTATAATTACTAGCGATCAACACCCAAAACTAGGTACCTGCGGATCTAATAATGCACCGATATACACCAGTTGCACTGCACCGATTGAATTGAATTGAATGCTTATGTAATCAGTTCACACCGGTGTGCACTGAATTGATGACCACCCTGATAAAAGTTTGCTATATGATCTCCACTATACTCCAGGGTCTTGCTAGCCATCCTAATCCACCCCCGGACATTTTTTCGACCGATACTACCCTAACCCCTTTTACCCCCTATTGTAAGCGAGCAGTTTGCAGTTTAAACTCAAGTTTAGACGAGACCTAAACTGAGGTTTTAATTGGTCCAAACTGAACTGAGCCAAACAGCTTATTAAGCAGTTTAAACCGGTTTGGAACCGGTTCGGCTAAACTACTAGGCGCACAGAGGCCCCTTATTAATGGTTGCTGGGGAAATTGTGATGGTCGCCACGGTGGCCATTTGAGACGGTAGTACAGAATGCCTAATCATACATATAGTAGATTAGGAATATTCTACTCGACTTAGAGTCTTGTATGCCTTTTGGGTACTTGACGCAGTGGTAAAAGCTAATCATGGATCATTGCCGTGACAGAAATGACTAGCTACATTATTTCAACGACATCCAAACTTTAAAGTCATTTGTTCCTTTCAATGCTCTATCTATCTACTTCTCAAAAATTACAAACACCCCCTTTGAGTCCTTCTTCGGCTGTGGCACAAACATGTCATATACCATCTTTACATCTTCCTCGCTCGAAGACTCGTGCAGACGCATCTTGTGCCTACGGAACAGCGCTGCCAACGAGACAAGTAAATCTGCTTTTGCGAGGTTTACTACGTATTTTCATAATTTCAGCGTGCAGTCCTTAGCCTGGTGCCACTTACAGCATGGTACAGAAGTAGCTGGGAACAGATCTCGGAAATTCACTTACTCCCTAAACACATCCTAGTCCCCTTGGAAAAGCTTGTCATGTAGTGACCTAGTGGCCTCTCTTCTGCCGGTAGGACTCCGTCCTTGACCAATGGCTTCGTCGCAGGTACTTTGGGGTTGCCCAGCCAGCGGGAGGGAATGAAGCGGTCTGGCTCGGGGAAGACAACATCGTTGAGGTTGTTGGAGTAGTTGTCTTGGCTGACGGGCGTGTGGGCAGGGATCGTCCAGGCCCCGTAGGTGAGATGAGTGTCGCGGCGGATGCGGGGTAGGCGTTGGACGGCGCCCATGGAGAGTCGGAGGGCTTTGGTAAGCGAGAATTAGAGAAAGTTGATTTTAGAAGCAGTAAACAAGATGGGGGAGATATGCAAAGCTCACCCTCATTCGTGACTGCCTCCAGATATTCCAGGCTCTCCAATTCACGAAAATGCGGCATCTGTTCTGGGTTCGGGATTCTCGCCTCCAACTCGGTCCTTAGCCGCGCCTCGATCTCGGGATCCGTAAGCACGTAGAAGCACGCTACCGTCAGCGCCTGCTTGCTCGACTCGATGCCCGCCCCGATCATCAGCATAGCCTCGTCCACGACCCTCTGCAGCCTCAGGTCCTGCGGCGATAGCTTGGAATCCATCATCTCGTGGAACAGGGTACGTACTGCGGAGTTTTCGAAGTCCTGCTTCCGGTCCTCGCGCATCAGCAAGCTGATCTTAGCCTCGAGTGTGTCCCGAAAATCAAGAAAGCACCGCAGGTGCGGCGAGAAGGGCTTGAGCCAGGTGAGGGGTACCATCCTCATCAGAAACCCAAAATGGTTCAGCGTGTGGGTCAATTGTGAGATATTTCGTACAGCGAGAGGGAATGGGTCAGAGAAGGCGGGGGTATCGAGGTAGTGGCTCGGCTCGCCGAAGACGATGTTGATGATAACATCGGTGACAGACGCAGCCCACATATGGGAGATGTTGGTCGGAACACCAGTGCCCGCGTATTCGTTGTCCAGGTGATACGAGAGCTGGTCGACGACATGCTGGATGCTCGAGCCGTGTTCGATGATGCGCTTGCGGCTGAACATAGGTGCCAGAGCTTGGCGGCGGGAGCGGTGCAATGCAGCGGGACAGGTGGGAGCCACTGTTTCAGGCATATTGAATTGGTGAGAGAAGAACTCAAGCTTGTCGACTGGCTTGTTGGTGGGATACACCACCTCATAGTAGGCTGGATCATCGATGTGGAGTTCGTGAGGATTGATGCGTACAATAGGACCTATGTGCGTCAGAGTCTGAAGAAGAGACCCTGGATATGAGGTAAGATATACCATACTTCTTGTGCATGCGCTTGACCTCAAACGTAAACTGTCCGCCACCTTTCTTAACTATGTCGAAATACGTTTCGTACCATTGAGTTGCAGCTGCTATCTTGAGCCCGGGGAACTTTGCAAGCGGATGAAAATATAAACGATACACAACCAAGTTGAATGCGTAGACACACCACAAAATGGCAGCACCAATTGCAAGCCCAGTTCGGTTCTCTTGGACAAATTCAATCATTATCGAAGATGACTATTCGAGGTATTATATCAAGTATCAGACATGAAGCTCAGGTATAGATCAGTCCTGTCGAGAGGGGATAAACAGGAAAATGTAGTACATCCAGATTAACTGGTAGAAATAAGCTTCCCCCGTAGGGTTTTTGCATCTGCTCGAAGGGCTCGGAAAAATTTACAGTATGACAACAGCTACAGATCCCATAGACGTGAGGGAGCAGGAAAGTTGTCATTCTACGTATGCCAGACCCCCAAACTTCCCAACCCGATAAACGGCCGGTTAATTCCGGAGAGAAGTGCAGCCGGAGCATTATGCGCTCCACTCCGTAGTGGGACGCCGATCATCCATGTAAGCCGACCCTCAGGAAATCCGAAAGCGCTTTCCTTTCAAAAAGTATGAGCCCTCGGAAATTTTGGTAGCCCGTAGATACTAATACGCCGGTCTCTGATTATAATTGTAGATAGGATTAGTTAATCCATGCTCGAGGGTGGACCCTAGGCAGCTTGTACAATAATCCGTGTGGCTTGGACTTACTTTCAGGAGACCGCTGGCTCTCAGTTTTGGCGTCCTTGCTTCAGACTCAGTGTTATCCAAATGTCTTCTCATATGCCCCTTAATTATTGTGGTATCCTCAGATACTAAGCCTTTCAGTCAAGACTTTTCCGTGAGTCGTTTGACTCCTGACTTTTAGACCTCGCATCTTGACTCTCCGCCACTATTTTCACTGATCTCTTTCACTGATCTCGTTCACTGATCTCGTTCACAAATAGGATCGAAGGGTCTGCACCTTGCTGCAAGGTAATTCTTTAATGAGACTAGTATTCTGTAGCCTCCCATCTTGAACTAGGTCAACTCGCGCACCGTTGGCCTTCAACAATATCCCCTCAGGGCAATAGTACTTTTCCGCCAGGCTGATTGGCACTTGGTCGAGGTTGAGACAAGCTTACATTTGTAAGGGCAAAACACAGTCCTCAGTAATGGCCACCACCACCCAGCCCAAAGGGGTGCAACCCAGCCCCTCTGAGGTACTAGCCTCCAGCGAACCCATTGCCATTGTCTCCTCAGCCTGTCGCCTTCCTGGTCACGTCAATAGTCCTCACCAGCTCTGGCATCTTCTCTCCACTGGAGGCATCGCCGCCTCAGACACAGTTCCACCATCTCGCTTCAATGGCCGCGTTCATCGTGAAAGCTCTGGGAGACCGGGTACTATGACTGCTGGGGCTATGTTCATCGAGGATATTGACCCTGCCGCGTTTGATGCTGCGTTTTTCAATACCAGCAAGGCGGACGCAGTGGCCATGGACCCGCAACAGAGACAGTTGCTGGAAGTGGTATACGAATGTTTGGAGAACGGCGGCATCACACTGGAGCGGATTAGCGGAGAGAAAGTTGGGACGTTTGTCGGGAGCTTTATGAATGGTGAACTATTTCATTTCCTTGCTTAAGTCAGGATTGATATTGATACCAGCTTCGAACCAGATTATCAAGATATTCAAGCCCGAGATCCTGCAGATCGCCCTCCGGGCACTCTCGTCGGCTTGGGTCGCGCTATTCTCAGCAACAGAATCAGCCACTTTTATAATATCAAAGGCCCCAGGTAAGAAAGCCTTCAAGTCCTGAGAATCTGGTTGTTGACAGACCTACCAGCATGTCTATCGACACTGCCTGCTCAGGAGGCCTAACATCGATCGATGTGGCCTGTCACTATCTCCGATCGGGCCAAATTTCGGGTGCTATCGTGGCTGCGGCAAATCTCCAGCTCTCCCCTGAAGTAATGATGGACAGGGGAACTATGCGAGCCGCTTGGTCTTCCACGGGCAAATGCCATAGCTTTGACGCAAAAGCAGACGGCTATTGCCGCGCCGAGGCAGTCAACGCTATATTTCTTAAACCCCTTTCTGACGCCGTCCGCGACAGCGATCCCATCCGCGCGGTAATTCGTGGGACAGCCACTAACAGTGACGGGCGCACTCCAGGTATCACAAACCCTAGCGGCGAAGCTCAGATAGCGGCGATTCGCGCCGCATATTCGGCTGCCGGGCTCGATGGTGCCTATGCCGAGACGGGATTCCTCGAATGTCACGGTACAGGCACGCCAGTGGGCGACGTTATTGAAGTCAAGGCCGCTGCATCTGTGCTTGCACATATGCGGGAACGGTCCAACCCGCTGATAATTGGCTCTGTCAAGAGCAACATTGGACACTCGGAGCCGGCGGCAGGGATTTCTGGGCTGATCAAGGCCATGTTAGCAGTAGAAACGGGTATAATTCCTGGAAACCCTACCTTTATAATTCCCAATCCCAATATCGACTTCGAAGGCTTGCGCGTGTTCGCAACACAGAAGAATATCGTGTGGCCAGAGACTTTGAATCACTACCGCAGGGCCAGCGTCAACTCTTTTGGCTATGGCGGGTCTAATGCCCACGTTGTACTGGAAAACGCAACACACTTTTTGCAGCACAGGAGTACGGCCCTCCTAAGTGCTCAGCCCTTTGTGTCCTCTTTAGTAGAGTGCAAAGCGGAGTTGCCGGTTTTGCATACTTGTAACGGATATGGGAACGGGTCAGCTGCAGAACTTAGCATCCGACCTCAGGTCTTGGTCTTCTCTGCCAATGACGAAGACTCTCTGAAGCACCAAGTCGATTTGCTCTCGCAATACGTGGTCGAGCCTCGCATCAGCGTCAAGCTGTCCGATCTGGCCTACACGTTGTCAGCACGACGTTCCCGTCACTTTTGCCGCGCGTTTTTGTCTTGCCATCCAAACCCAAACGGAAACGTCGATCGAATTCAAACGAATCTTGTAAAATACACCAAGAAGCCCCAAAGTCCACCGAAGATCGTATTCATCTTTACCGGCCAAGGAGCACAATGGCCGCAAATGGGTGCCGAGCTTCTTCGGATGTTTCCTAAGACGGCCAAGCGCTGTATACAGGAGCTCGACGATGTCCTGCAGCAACTGCCAGAACATCTAAGACCCAAATGGTCGCTGCTCGAGGAGCTCACGGAGCCTCGCTCAAGCGATCACCTCAGACAGCCCGAGTTCTCCCAGCCATTATCGTTGGCTTTGCAGCTCGCCATACTGGCTGTGCTTGATTCTTGGAATGTACAGGCTAATTTTGTTGTAGGACACTCCTCAGGAGAGGTTGCTGCGGCATGCTGCGCAGGGCTCTTGACACCGGCACAGGCGATTCTGGGAGCTTATCTCCGGGGACTGTCCGCTAAAGAGTTTCACTCCGTCCGAAGAATGGGTATGCTGGCCGTAGGTCTAGCTCCCGAAGCCATAGAGCCGTACTTGAAGTTGGGCGGCTTCGCTGGCGAGGTGTCCATAGCTTGCTATAACAGCCCGTCTAGTGTGACGCTTTCCGGGCCTGCGGAGCTTCTGTCCGACCTAGGTGAGACTATCAAGGCGGATGGACATTTCGCCCGGAAGCTGCAGGTCGAACTGGCATACCATTCTCGGAACATGGTTGCCATAGCGGAACGGTGCGAGAGTCTGCTGTTGGACCATGGCCGCCTGGGCCCTGACGTCGAACCTAAGGTAGACGTGGGACGACCAATCATGATTTCATCAGTCACGGAAAAGCCTATCTCTAGGACGGGTAGTTGTGATGCGACATACTGGAGAACGAACATTACGTCGCCTGTTAGGTTTGCAGGTGCATGCAAGAGGATACTTACTGGGGAGTGTCGAGAACCAAGCATTCTCATCGAGATTGGACCGAGCAATACCTTCTCGGGTCCTATATCCCAGATTATTAAGGAATCAGGAGTTGAAAATGCTACCTACACGTCCGCCGTGAGGAGAAGCGAGGAAGGGGCGGATACGCTCTTCAACGTGGCGGGTCAGCTCTTTCTGCACGATGCCAGCGTATCCCTTGAAAGGGTCAATACCGACGAGACCAAATCGAGCAGAGCATATCCGGCACTTATTGTGGACTTGCCTAACTACCCATGGAAACACTCAACGCGTTATTGGCATGAAAGTCTCGCTAGTTTGGATTATAGATTCAAAAAGTTTCCGCAGCATGATCTACTCGGCGACAAAGTGCTAGGGACACTTTGGCAGTCCCCTTCGTGGCATAAGACTCTACGCCTTGACGACCTGCCTTGGTTGAGAGATCACAGGGTTGGTTCAGAGATCCTTTTCCCAGCGGCCGGCTATACGGCCATGGCACTAGAAGCTGTTCGTCAGATGATGTGGGCAACAGCCGGCCCGGAAGACGTGCCAGATCTCCAGAATCGGAACTATCACTATACGTTAAAAGACGTACGGTTTCCGCGCGGTCTGGTGCTTGAAGACGGCGTTGCTACATCTTTGACGTTGGCTCTGACGCACCTGACAAAATTTCGCATAGGCTGGTGGGAGTACAAGGTCACGTCGCGAATAGCCTCAGAATCGTCATCTACATCTTCAGCCGTTGCTCCGGATCAGTGGTCTGAGAATAGCGGAGGTTTGATACGACTAGTACTGAACAAGCATACACCGCTGCCCAGTACGCCTCAAAATGCAGGTTCTTTGCCGCTAAAACACCCATCACCGGGAAAGCTTTGGTACAAGGCAATGGCGGACGTTGGACAGATATGGGGACCCGACTTTCAAAAGATTCTGTCTGTCGAGGCTACGGAAGGCCAATCGTACTCGCGGTCTATCGTTTCTCTGATACCGCCATCCTCAAAATGGGAACCACAGTCCGAGTACCCGCTCCATCCCGCATGTATGGATGGCCTCGTGCAAGCTGTATTTCCCGCACATTATCAAGGAAGCCACGAGAACGTGGAGGGCGTGTTGCTTCCAGCCAGAATTGATCAACTTACCGTGTCGGGCCGAACATGGAACTCAAATGAAGCACTTTCTATCGGCACATGCGAGTTTCAGACCGTAGGCATTCCCGAAGAATCCAGGAAGCTTCTATCCAATGCATCCGTCTTTGATCCTCTCAGTGGTGATTTCATTATGGAACTCAAGAACCTCGTCTTCACCCTACTGGACGTGAACAAGAGTGTCCATCAGTCTCACACGTACACTCGACTGTCATGGAAGTCTGATTGGTCTCACTTGGACAACAGTGAGAGGCTGCAGCAAGCACTGGATAGCGTTGGAGCCGATCCCGAAATCGAGACCCAAGAGTTGCTAGATCTTGTGGCCCACAAGAAGCCGAACCTGAAAGTTCTCGAGCTCAACCTCGTTCCTGGTGAAGGGGAAAGCCTCTGGCTGTCCAGACCTGCAAGTGATCATTCGATCCGCGGCGCTTTCAGTGAGTTTCACCTCGCCTGTGATTACGTAGACGATGTGAGTGCCGCCAAAGACCTATACATGCAAACGCCGAATATCAACTTTCTCGTTCTCAACCCTCGCAGCGACGATTTTTCGCAGCCAGAAGAGTTGACCAAACTCGACCTTGTGTTGGTCAAGGCTCCGAATCTTTCGACCTCTGTACTGGAGCGTATCGTTAGTAATCTGCGCGGTTTAGTGGCGGATGGTGGAAGCTTGATCGTACATCAAGTCGAGCATCCTAATCTCCTGAACGGCCATGGGCATAGCACAACCGGAATTGCGAGAGAAGATAAATTAGAAGCCGATATAAAGCCAGAAAGCAACGGGAATTGCGATGCCATGATGAATGGACACCGAAATCTAATTGGGCCTAACCCCGAGTCGAACTCGAAACGCACAGCCATGGACATTTGGGAGCGTCACCGGTTTGCCAAAATCAGGTACACAGCAGCTGGATCCATCATCGCGGAAGCCGTCATCGCACATCCGGCCCGGAAGGGGGCGAAAGGTACACCCATCGTCCTGCTACACCTTTCCCCACCAAACGAGATTATTTCAGAGGTAGGTGCACGCCTACGCCGCCAGGGCTGGGGTCTCTCCGAGCTGCATCTGCAAGATGATCCCTCGCTCTCTCAACTGAGTTCCAAGTCGATTGTCCTAGTGCTTGGCGAGCTCTATCAACCTATACTGGCGACCGCGACCGCGACCCAATGGATAGCTATCCAGACCATCATCCAGCGAGAATGCAACCTTCTTTGGGTGACATGGGGCTCACAGAAGACGGTTGATTCGCCACTCAATGCCGTCTGTCACGGTGTCTTCCGCACCATCCGCGGTGAGGAGCCACAACTTCGTCTAGTGACCCTGGACATCGAGTCAAGCACAATTAAAACCTTGCCGCAGACTATCGCGGCCATTGGCGGAGTTCTACGTGATTTTCACTCGTCATCTTTAGCATCAGCCGAATGCGAATATGTTGAGCGGCGTGGGCTGCTGTATGTCAGCCGCATCTGGCCTGACGAGGCCGTAAACCGAGCCAACAGTGAGGACAACTCTATCAGCCGCCCCCCTATCGATATGGACTTGCATGCTTGCAAGTTAACTGTTCGCCTCGTCTCAGAAAAGCTCGGCACCCTTGACTCGCTGGTATTTGTCGAGGTTGGAGACGGAAAGCCGCTAGTGTTGGAGCCCGACGAAGTTGAAGTTGAGATCTTTGCGTCGGGTTGCAACTTTAAGGATGTTGCTGTAGCAATGGGTATCGTTCCTGAGGATCAGAAGCGGCTCGGCCTTGACGGTGCTGGGGTCGTGATTCGCTTGGGTGATGCTGTGAAGGACCGCCAAATTGGCCAGCGAGTCGCAGTTCTTCGCAACGGTTGCTATGCTAACAGAACCACTGCTTCATTCAAAGCTACTGTTCCTATACCGGATTTTATGACGTTTGAGGAAGCAGCCACTCTCCCCGTCGTATTTAGCACCAGTATCTATGGTCTCTATCATCTCGCTAATTTACAGCGACGGCAGCGTGTCCTGATACACTCGGCTGCGGGTGGGATCGGGGTTGCCTGTATCCAGCTGTGTCAACGTCTTGACTGCGATCTGTTTGTCACTGTCGGAAACACGGTGAAAAGAGAATTTTTGAAGCAAGAATTTGGGATTCCGAATAATCGCATCTTTTCCTCGCGTTCCACATCATTCGGGCGTAGTATCCGCGACGCAACTCAGGGTTATGGCGTCGACGTTGTCATGAACTCGCTAACAGGCGAATTGCTGCACGAGAGTTGGTCCCTACTCGCGCCCGGTGGAACTATGGTTGAGATCGGGAAGAGAGACATTCTTGACCGAAATTGGTTGCCCATGGATCCATTTTCACACAACCGTTCTTTCCGCAGCTTGGATCTCAGTACTTTGCCACTGGACGTAATCGGCAGGTGAGTATCCGCTCCAATCAGTTCTTGCTACATAAACTATGGACTGTGTCACTGACCAGGTTTCTAGAGTCCTTAGCGAGCTTTCTGTGCTTGTCCGCGGCGGTCATGTCAGACCGATCACGCCACGGAGAGATTTTGGCTATAATGAAGTTCCCGCCGCCTTGCAACTCCTCCGAACTGGAAGCCAGATTGGAAAGGTAGTCATATCGAATGGCCCAGATACCAGAATTATTGTACCGGTAAATATAGAGTCCTTATCAACGAACATGGCTTTCTAGGCATAGCGCTGATAACCTTCAGGTTCGGCCAGCCAAACGCGACCTTGGCTTGCTGCTGCAGCGAGAACGCGCTATATTTATTGTTGGTGGGTTGAAGGGGGTTTGTGGAAGTCTCGCGGTTCATCTTGCGCGGCAAGGCGCCAAGTATCTGGCTATCATGTCACGGAGTGGACATAAAGATGAAGTGTCCAAGTCTGTTGTCCGCAATATACGTGCCTTGGGATGCACTGTCGACTTGCTTCAGGGTGATGTGACGAGCGTTCAAGACGTACAGCGGTGTTTTAGTGATGTCTGCGTCCCGATTGGAGGCATTATTCAGGGTGCAATGGTCCTCAGAGTGAGTTGAAGTTCTCCCAGCTCCCATCCCTTGCTATCCTGACTGAGTTCTAGGACCGAACTTTTGCCTCCATGTCCCATGCCGAATTCACAGAAGCTCTCGCATGTAAAGTGCAAGGAACTTGGAACCTCCATATTGTCTCCCTCGAAACCCGGCAACCGATAACCTCCTTTGTTACACTGTCGTCTATATCCGGCCTCGTCGGTCTGAAAGGACAAGCCAACTACGCCGGCGGCAACGCGTTCCAGGACGCTCTTGCTGCTTACCGACATGGGCTAGGCTTGCCGGCCACTAGCGTCAACTTGGGACCAGTTGAGGATGTCGGCGTGATTAACGAGAAGGAGAGTCTCCAGGGCAGATTCGACGATAGGTTTTGGAAAGGTATTAACGGGATCCTGTTGCGACGGATCCTCGACTATGCTCTTTTGCAGCAGCTGAGCGATCCGGAACAGCGGTTGAGCAACACCGGGGAGACACAGTTGATCACGGGCATCAAAGTGCCGCAGCCCTTAGACAGCCCGCTTTTGAACGACGTGCGCTTCTCTGGTCTGCGCACATCCTCTCAAGCTAGCACACAAAATATTGCCGCTACGCAAAAAAATAAAGAAGTCCAAAACTTCCTCCTTGTCGCCCAGTCTTTCAGTCCTGATCCTACAGTACTCCTTTCAGCTGGAGTGGCGGCCATGTCAGCCCAGTTTTCCAAAGTGCTGAGTCTAAACAGTCCCATGGACCCGGCGCGGTCGCTCGGCGCCTACGGAATGGACTCGCTGGCAGCGGTAGAGTTGAGGAATTGGGTTCGGGGGACGGTAGAGGTAGAGCTAACCACCTTGGAAGTGATGAATGCAGTGAGCTTGGTGGCTCTATGTGAGAAGATGATTGCGAGGATGGTTGTATCGGCGAATGGGAAATGAGTAAGATGAAATACGAGTGTGTTAAACAAGCATCTCAACATTATGGTTGTTGGTGGCTGTTGTGACGGCTAGCAATTTCACCATAAGTACCAAGCCTGAAGCCTAAGATTTAGATGGTTATGAAATTAACTAAACTAAAGTGAAGAAAGAAAGGTAGGGAACCACGAACATTTTTAGATACGTAGGTTCGGTGCTACCGCCTCGCTAGTCATTAAGTCCGGTCTCCCTAGCCTCTGATCATGTGACTAGGATGTTGCTTGACAAATATCCGTCACAGTAATATCCTAGGCAGATGGGCTTCACGATATTCTAGATCTCTTCATTGAACTACGCCGAGGCCTAACGCGTGAGTTGTTAAGGCACGCTGAGAGAGACCAAGCCGAGAATTCTCGACTCGCACCCTTCAGTGGGCCATAGGCTACCAGTGTAAATTTGGAGAAATACGATTGCCTTCCCAAGGTGGCTACTGGATACGGGATAGCAGCGTACCTACCATAACTTAAAGAAATCATGTATGGGTACAATATGCGTAGAGTCCGTGCCGTAGAGTCCATTTACTCCGGCAGGTCTTTAATCTAGGTGGTTGGATATTTAGCAGAGTCATATTTCGGTGTTACTTACACCTATTAACTCTTGCGAGTGCCACACAATCATTGCCAAAGGATTATCTTGATAATGATAAGATATGTGACGGTTACGTAAGTAGTGAGCGTTTTAAGTCTTTGTCTTTCCGACAAACTTCCTACCTCCAGAAGCTGATAACAACGCTCTTTATTGCTAAGCATAATATTTACTTCGGGAAAGTCGCTTTTCCAGCAGCGCGACTTGCAGCAAGAGCACCAGAAAGGCCGAACTGGGACGCAAAACCGTTGATGCGGTGAGTGGCATTCAGATTCTTGACCACGACCATCTGGAAGCAGGTAGCACTGCCCTGACGCGAGGCAATAGTGGACCAGGCCAGGAAGAGTTCCCAGATACGGTACCAGCGCGAGCCGTACTTGGCCTTGATGGTCTCGGCATTGCCGAGCCAGTTGCGATACCAGCGCCAGATGGTGCCCGAGTAATGGACGCCTACCGTATCAATGCTAAGGTAAGGGTTAGTATGTATAACGAGTCCGTATTGTTACTTGTGTGCTCACCTCTTGATCTCCCATCCGGCGCTCTCAAAACAGCCAACGTAATTAGCAAGCGGGGTTGAGGCATCAGCACCAGGAAAGATATATTCGTTCAAGAAAAGCCCCCAGATGAAGTCCTCATATTGCCACGCCTTACGCAGACCAGAGAGCTGGACGTACATGGCGCCGTCGTCCTCGAGCATATCATAGCACTGGCGGAAGAAGGTCGTAAGTCTGCGAATGCCCACATGCTCACCCATCTCAAGCTGAGTGATCTTGTTGAATTTTTGCGTCGGTATGTCACGGTAATCCATACATAAGAGGTTACTTTGGCTCTCGGGGATACCCGCGCGGCGGAGAGCGTCATTGCCCCAGGCGGCCTGGTTACGGGCAAGGGTAACACCAGTGACGTGGGCACCGTAGTTGACGCTGGCGAACTTGGCGAGGGTGCCCCAGCCACAGCCGATGTCTAAAAGTGATTCTCCCTCCTTAAGAGCGAGCTTCTCACAGACAATGGCCATCTTATTGTCCTGCATTTCCTCCAGCGTCTCTTCACGATTGAGATCGGAGAAGATGCCACTCGTGTAGACCATGCGTGGGCCGAGAAACCACGAATAATGGTCATTGCCACGGTCATAATTGGGGCGGATCTGCTCCTCGTCCTGCTTGCGCGAGTGGAATAGCACATCTGGGAAGAAGGTGAAGAAGATGAAATGGAAGAGAGCCCGTGTGAAGGAGAAGTTGGCCCAGTCATAGCGGTACTCCATGATATCGAGGCAGTCGCCATTGAACTCTACGTCACCGTTAAAGTATATCTCATAGAATGTCTTCATTGGGATCTTGTTACGGCCGCTCCATCGCTGGCGGTCTTCTTCCTTCTTAAAAGTTATGTAGTACTCGACGGGGCGGCTGGGAAGCTTGACTTTGTCGTTGATGTTTGGCGAGTAGGTCGAAGCTATGGTCCAGAAACCAATCAAAATGGGCAGGAAGAAGACCAGAACGAAAGAGACGGTCGTCTTGAAGCCGCCACCGAGGCTGTGAGCGACAATGGTCGGGATGCCGAGCACCAGAGCTCCGAGGAGGTAGCTCGAGAAGGACTCAGAGCCGGGTCCCTCGGTGGGTAGGGGAGCATTATGGATAGTGGGAAACTTAAGAAGGCGCCAGTTTCAGTAAGCAAGTAGCCAATTGGTATCAATTGATGTCAATTAACGTGGCACAGGGAGCCGAATGGTACTCACAGTGGTGACTTGGACGCCACAGTCCTCGCCCGTTGCTAACTTTGAGGGCACAGCTACGGGAGTCGCGATGAAGGTGATATCGCCCTCGAGCTCCTCACCCTGACGTTTCTGTGAAGACATAGTAGTAGTGGCGGTTTATTGAAACCTTCTCAGCTCTTGGGTCGAAGTTCTAAGCTGTCTAAAAATATTCGTAGGTTTTTACGTGAGAGGAAATTAGTCGAGAAAAGGCAGCCTAAATAGGATTAGCGCCACTTAGGAAGGGTTGATATTCGTGTTCGAGTCTTAGAGATAATTCATTTACGCCCAGGAGCAGAGCTCATAGGGCCACTAGTTCTATATTACGTAATACGATTATGCGGTAAAGTCATGAACGTTTAGTAGCCCTTACAAAATTCCAACATCCATTCCTGTATAGCCTTGCAATCTGTTCCCTCCTTCAAAAGCGAGTTCCCGTGTGACTGTGTTAGTAGAAGTTCCTGAGGCTGATCCCTTAAGTGTTCCGCGTCCTTGAATCGTCGACGGAGACGGGTTCTGTTTTGACGAGATGCGTATTTTATATCGAGAGTTGATGTTAGTATCTAGTTTTATATCACAATAGTGTCACCATCTTGCGTCAGTCTGTCTGTCGTCAGAGCGTATCTGACTACGACCTTCACTGCTTTCATATCTGATTTTTAGCCTTCTTCATCTTTTCGTGCCTTGTCTTTAAGAAAGAAGAACAGGTTCGTCATTTTCGTTAATCATTTTTGTAGTATCTTCGTTCGTTCTGTACGTCATCTTAAGCATTTGAATAAATAATGTCTGATTGTCTCTTTCACTGTGTCGCATTTACACGTCGATGGTTTCGTTTCTTTTATTTTATGCAAGTATTCGTTTAATCGACACATATCTGTACGCAGCTGCGTTAGTGTATTTGCTGCTGCTCGATGTAATTCGTTGTAAAGCTGTTTCGTATGTTTTTCAGACAGTGCGATGTTAATCTTCTTACTGTCAGAATCATACAAAGCAAGTCAATGTAGATTTGATAACTAGAAAACTAAAGCTAAGAAGGGAAGAATTGACCTTCGAGGAACTACTTAGATATGTTCTCAGCCCGGACGCTATACCATATGTGATTAACATGGTCACCTGACTCAGCTCAACATCTTGAGCAAGATCTTGGCCAGATCTAACTTAGATCTAGTCTGAATTCAGACTCGAATCGTGACATTTACTTCATGCTTTTATTCTTTCTGAGAGTTAACTTTTATCTCGTAATTTCTTCTTCATGATGTTAACAGTTATAATTCATGCTTGATAATTTCTCTTCGTTAATTTTTAATCTTCTTTAATTACTTTCTTCGCTTTATTTTTTACGTTCTTAATTCATTTGCAGTTAACGTTCTTCGATATTCACGAATTCTTAAACTAATTATCTTTTCTTCTCAATGCTTAAATAACTTTATAAACCCTAAATATATTTATTTATTTCGACTGCTAACGTAAGTTTCGAAGCACTTAAAGTGCAGAAAGATTTCTTGTTATTATAATAACGTTTTTCTCCTGTAATGTCTGCGATAAAGTTTAAAGTATTGTGAAGATAGCAGTTACTTCTGCAGTGTAAAGATTCTGTTCGTTTCTTTTTTTTTTTCAGATTAACAGATGTAAAAACTAACGATTTATAAAGTACTCGCGACTTCATATCGCTTCTTCACTTTTTACTCTTTCTTAACGTACTGATGCGTTGATGAAAATGAGTCAGTCTTTTCTTTTTTTTCGTATTTTCAGCTCTTTCTCGACTTTGTCTTTGTCTTTCTTTATTAATATTAAAAGTTTATCTTTTCAAAGTAATATCGTGTACGATAAAACCTTCTTAATTTGATTTAAGTTAATGTTTATGAAGATTCTTACAATTTTCTAAAGTGAAGAGAGAAATCTGCGATGTTTTCTTGTCTCTAGCTTTATCAGTGAGTGTAATGTTAATAATTTATATATACTGATTTAAAATCTCATTACGTTTTCGCTGTGTTTTTCTTTTATTATTTTAATGTAAGTCTCTGCTTTTGCTACTCTTAATATTACTGTACGAAAAGCGTCTGTTACTGTCTGTGTTTCTATTCTTTAAACTTTGTTAATTTCTTTACTAATCGTTAATTCAGTCGTGTGCATTTATACGATAAAGATATAATTCATTATTAATGTAATGATTATCTCGTAAAGTGGTTTAATAATTAACGAAGAGATTAATCGAAGTTTTTTTAATGTCATTGCTGTTATAAGACTTTGTGTTGTCTTTTTCACAATATGTTCTTTAATTTTAAATTTAAAGTTCATGATTATACTCAGAATCTTTGTTATCTTCATTAACGTGACTATCTCATTTTTAATTTTAAACGATGTAATATTATCAAGTGCATTATTTTGTGTAAAATGTACTATCTTTGTTTTATTTTCTTCGAATGTCGTTTCATTTCTCTTTTCTTAACTTAAAACGTCATTAATAATTTTTTAAAGATTTATTCAATTTGCGATCGCAGACGAGTTAATTACTCATGTTATGTAATTGTTAACGAACGTTACTACGTTATCTTTAAAATTAATTCTTCTTTACACTAAATCTGCGTTGAGAAAAAGAAAAAGAACTGAAGATAAACATAAATCTTAAAACAGATTTGTTTATGATAATTATGCTTGTTTCGATTCATATTCGTTAATAATTATTAATGCAAAACGATTCGAACAGAAAGCGTTTATTCATCGCATTAATTGTATTAAGATCTTTCTCGTTATTAGTCTTTGTAAAAGTCTTTCTTTACATATCTTATTATACGCTTCTTTAACATTGAAGTTAATCATGTTAAGAACTTTCTTGCTTCTTCATGCTTTGTAAATTCTTTCTTAAAGTATCGTTAAGATTTATATTGTTAATCTTTTCTTTCTTACATTGAAATGATTCATTAATAACAGCGATTTCTTTTTAATTATGTACAAGATTTTTTTCGCAATTACTGCTTTAAAAGTCTTTCTTAAGATTGCGAGCAGTAATATAAACCTTCATGCTTTCGCGATAAAGTAATTTTCTTTATTTAATTTCTTTAACGATATAATTCTCGCTTGTTTTAACTAAGAGAATAAAATTATTTAATTAATTAATGTCTGAAAAAGATTTAATACTTCGTGTTTAACTAATACTTAAATCTGTTTTCACATTGTCGCTGATAATTTGTCTTGTTCTAACGTTTTTTAAGAGCTGATTTTATTAATTTTACGCTTAATTTCTTTCATTATAAACTTTAACGATTAAATGCGTGTTTACTGTCTTTATTTCAATTTCACTTTAATGCTCGTAAATAACGATAAAAAGAAAATCTTTATCATCTTATTTGTCTGTTCGTCTTTGTTATTAATTATTGCTTCACTCGCTTTTCTTAAAACAGAAATCTTGTTAAAAGAGAATTATTCTTTAAAATTAAAATACTTTGTCGTTTGTTAAATATTGTCGTTGTCTGCAAGAAATTCGTTTTAATAAGTCTTTTTTTAAGTTTGTATCGCTTCGTGATACTCTTTCGCAGCTTTTTTTACGCGCTGTTTCAACTTAATCGACAGTTAATCTTCTTTTCTTTGCGTTCGAGCTTAATTTCTTAAGTAAGTGTACATTCTGCTTAACTGTATCAGATCAGTGATTCATCATCTTTTGACATACGATGACGGTTTAACTTTTAAAGTTAATTCGTGCATCGTTTTCAGTATTATGCACATCTTTAGAACTCGAGGTTTACGATATTTCTTTCAATATCGTTCTTAAATTCGTCTCGAGTATTTAAAAAATTGTCTTCTAAAGCTGCTGTTTTAGATTTATTATTACGTACGTTACTCGAATAAATCAATCTCGAGCTATTCTTACTAAAAAGCTTTTCTTTAAATAGTATTAAATTACGAAAATCGAATATAGTTTTAAAGACTAAGCTCGAGAAGATTAAAAACGTTATATCGTCGATTTGGCGATATATTAAACATATAAATCGCTTAGTCGAAACTTAAAATACCGAGCTTGTTGAAAATATATGGGAGATTTCTATAGTGGCGCAGTCGACAGCCGAGCCATGGAAGATGACTAAGCTTGCAAAGTCTTCATTCATCTCCGCAGGTCACCCCCTCATTCACTCACCATCTACATCTACCTCGCTTTTCTAGAGTATTAGATAGTGTCGGTAGACCCACCCACCATCCCCTTTTTTTTAGATAGAGTTTATAAAGCTACTCCACAGAGTATGCGACAGGCGTTGCAGAGTCGGCGTACGCAACATCAGTCACGTCCGACGAGCGCTGCCGCAGCCTCTCTAAGAGCGCCTGTGCCTCCCAATTAAATGATACCATCAACCACGTACTTTAGAATGCGAGAATATAGATGTCTGCGTAACGATTCACGAAATTGCGAGCCCAGTGTTTACCCATAGTAATCGACGTATTCGATCCGGATGGTACGCGCTGCGCAAGTAATATATTCGCCATTTGTCTTACGGTAGCTGGTCTTACAGGCATTCCACGCTCGTCCATAGAAAGGATCTATTCCAAAAGACTGCCTCTTCTATAAGGCTTAACTTGCACTTACAGCGTTACTATCTTGTCGTGTAGTAATACCACGAATACGGTCGCTAAGGGTCGATCGCGATAGATCGAACGCGTCTATAGCACTCTGCTAACTTTTGAACTGCCCGACATTCAAGGCTTGAATAGCTAAAAGAAGCCTGCCTTCTTTATAAGGCGTCGAATCACCTGGTGTGGGTGGTATATTATGTATTTTGACGGGGACGCGTCGAACGCAGGGAAGTGTCCGGATGACTGGTATGACCGGATGGCTTATAGATTACATTAACTTACCGGTGTCGAGGCGGAGGCGGCGAGATGAGATGAATAATTGTCCGTGGCCGGTGGCTAACCGATACGCTATGATAAGATTCGGAGCTTATTCTATATGGATCATGGCACATTCACCGGAACTTCTCCTCCTGTCATCATGCAATTGTCATTTGCCCTCGCGATGAACAACAGCGGGAAATGAAGGGAGCTCTGGATGCCGAGGGATGGCCAGCTGCTTCGGAGCCGGCGTAGCCTGCCGTAGGTCTACGGTGGTACACAGCGGATTATAATAATGTTCTGTTGGATTGTCTGCCTACAGACTTCGGATTGATTACTATAATACAGTAGTATTCCAATAGAAAGCCTCGAGTGTCTAAATTATACTGTTGTGCCGAAGATGTATGAACTAAGCATCCTGCTGCTGCTGGCTGCCCTGCTAGCAACCGTCTCCTTATTGGTCTGTTAGAATCCTGGGAAAGTCTTTGGTCCTCGAGTCTCTCTAACTTTGCATCAGTATATTCTGTATACCGGGTTGAGAGGGCCTCTCGCGCACCTGCCAGGCCCGGTCTGGACGAAATTTACGGGGATCCAAGTCGCATATTACATTGCTCGTGGTACACGGATGTACCATCTTCAGGGTCTGCACAAGAAATATGGTGCAAAGATTCTCGATCTCAACACAACCTGATATATATGCTGACCTTTAATCAGGTCCTCTTGTCCGAATCAGTCCGACTGAGGCTTCCGTCTCGGATCCAGAAGCAGCAAAAGAAATCCACAAAAGCAGAGGTGGATATATGAAGACAGACTTCTACGAGAATTTCTGTTTCTCGCCTACTCAAACCATCTTTAGCACTACTGATGTTCGATATCATACTAAGTGGCGCAAGCTGCTGGCACATTCGCTGTCAGAATCTAATTTGAAGATCTTCCAGCCTATCATACAGATAAATGTGGATCTACTGATTTCGCAGATGAAGAAGGAGAAAATGACGCAAGGCTACGTGGATCTCTTGAAATGGCTAAATTATTTCACTATAGACGTCATGGGAGAGTTAAGCTTTGGCGAGTCTTTTGATATGCTTAAAAGAGGCAAAGTATGCTACTCCAATGGAATGGCTGGTGCGCAAAGCTAATGATTACAGGAAAATCAGTATGTCACGGATAGCCGGAATCATGTGCCGCTGAATGTTCTGCGCGTGGCCCTTACCGACATGCCTCACTCTACAACCATAAACTGGCCTGTCTGGCCCTTCACTGAGATCAAAAAGTCAGGCATTCGACTCGTGGCTGGCGCCACGAGCCGCATTGATGCATATCGGAAATATGTCGCCGAGACTGAAAATCCGCGAGCAATGTTGCTTGACAAAGTGCTTGGAGCAAAGGGGGAGGAGGGGCTGCCGGAAGCTGAAATTGTGTCCCATGCCCAGATCCTCATGCTCGCCGGCACAGACACGACCGCAATTACTTTGTTGTACCTGTTGTGGGCACTGTACAGCCACCCAGAAGCTCTTTCGCGGCTGCTAAAGGAGATTGAGGAAGCAAACCTGCCCGAAGCCCCGGGTAATGAGGAACTCCGCAAGCTGACGTATCTTGACAATGTCATGACTGAGACTCTCCGAGTCTACGGCTCAGCACCTGGCCCGCTTCCGCGCTGTGTGGTATGTCAACCCTGACTGACGTGTTACCTGTTCTTTGAGATGAAGCTGATCTCCACTATAGCCAAAAGGCGGTCGCACCATCTGTGGCCACTATGTGCCCGAAGATTTAACGGTCAGTCCTATCAACTACTGCATACACCGCGACCAGACTGTGTTCCCCGATCCAGAGACCTGGAACCCAGACCGATGGTCGAATGCCTCCAAACAAATGGATGAAGCGAACTTCAGCTTTGGCGGCGGTACCAGGGTCTGCCTTGGCATGCATATTGCGAAAATGCAGATAAGGATGGCAACGGTAGCGATATTAAAGGCATTCGGAGATGCTGAGCTCGCGTATGGCCTCAATGGTTTTCGGCCAGAGGGTATGAAGCAGTTTGATGCTGTGGCTGCGAAGCCGTGGGAAGAGCAGATGTTGATCAGGTAACGTCGCTGACTGCTGCCACGTTAACCTCTTGGTTTTGCTCTATGGATGTCCCTCAATATTTCTTTACGATTTGTTGTCCACTGAGGACTGGACATGCCTGCAATGCTTCAGGCTCCTAACCTTGCCAAGAAATAGGGGATGAGAAAGGAGCAGCACGCTGAGCAAAATTGAGGCACACTAGAAGCACGTGTCGAGGGGTATATATTTTGTCAGAATGTGCCTGAGTGATGTAGAGCTATCTCCGGAGCTTATCTCCGTGGCCTCACTATTAGTAGTAGCCACACTCCATAGATGTTCTTTACCAATCCAACATCAGTGATCGTCAGCATCACAACATATTTGCTATTGGTGCGGGAGATATCTAGTACATAACCATCTACTGGTACCAGGTGATTATTATTATACTTATTGAGAATTGACTCTATGCGCTGGTGAGACACCGGCACTGGTGTGCTCTGCAGGCCTCGTTTCAGCATTAGAACATTAAACATTGTTGTCAACGCTTCTACCGCCGAGTTGATGGAAATTACACCACTATCAAATACTTCCATCCCGGTTGAGATCGGTATTGACACTACTAGGCTCATGAGTGCAATTGACCAAAGTGGCCCGAGCAGCGAGGAACTCATGAACTACAATGCACTGGTCCCAGCTGGCGATAATTACTGGCGAGACTTGCTGTACGTCGAAGAAGGAGAACCATACCACCCTCCCGCCGGTTTTATAGATAGAGACCCTTGGTTCAGGATGCTCTCTTCTGCAAATGTCTCCAAAATAGAAGAGTATACCACTGACACGAAAGCGCTGGCGATCGATTCTTCGCAACTTTTTCAACGAAATATGGCACAGTTAGCGAATTCGGCTTTTAGGACCGATGACTCTTCACCTGTACCTGGTTCTCTAAAGACACGAGAAGCTCGCCTTACGATACGACGAAGCTCTTTGATCTATTTACAGTCCACGCTTGGTCTCTTAGGCATCACAGCTATTTGCTGTGCTACTGTCATAAGACCAAAGTCTTGCCTGAAAGAAGATCCCGCCACACTAGCAGCTCTATCTATCATTGTAGCCTTTAGTGAAGATTTTCAAAGACGAATCAAGAACAAAGGTCATCTTGATGATAAGAGCTGTGGAAAAAGGCTCGAAGGCTTGGAGGTCAGATTCAATGCTGATGAGTGTTTAACGTCTGTAATAGAAACCCGGAATTCTATTGTAAGTGTAATTACATATTTGGCTGGAATAGTAAGCATCGCTAAGCTTCAAATAGGCTTGGACCCCCTTGAGCGATAGTGATACACGTAACGATCGTTACATGCCTCTGATGCTTCGTACAGCACCCCGAATATGTCTCATGGTCGCAATTACTGGAACTGTAGCGGCCCTTGGAACCCTATTAAGAGAGTCCAACAATCTGTCAGGTTTTGGTGCGCAAACCACAATCAAGAACCTTGGCTGGACGTACACACCAAGCGCAATCTTAGTCTTATTAGGATATGCTGTGGAAGGCGCGAGCAGCTGCACCCAAGCTGTAAGCTCTTATATGGCCCTTAGTAGAGGATCTGTCAGTGGCCGAAAGTCATTGCTCTTCAACGCGGCGGATCATTCAGCATTCGCCATGTTCTCGTACGGATATTGGCAAAACATCCGTTGGACCTTCTTTACAAGTTCAATGATCGTAATCATATATCCAGCAATCAAGGTCATGGCTGCAGGGTTGTATATCCATTCTTTAGGCCATCATATGTTTACAGCCATCATCAAGATCGATCAGTCCTTGATGACAAATCTCGACAAGGTATCTGTAACCGGTATGCTACAAAACTCTTTGGATATGTTAGCGAATCAACATGGCATATTGACATTGACACCACAGATGGAATTTCCATCGCCATCTGGCAGTATAGGCTCACTCATATTCAGCAATCTTACCTCTAATTCACTGTCAAGTGAAGTCAGTCAAGCTCTACGTCATGAGGCTTTGCTCAGAGCGACTGTGCCAGCTGTTCAAGTAGGAGTAAACTGTTCGGCCTATACTAGCGAGGACTTTCAGGTTGTGAGAGTGGGGAGTATTGTCAATATACTCTGTAAGAGTCGGAGTTGTCGAAAGTACTATCCGCATATTGTCAACCCTACTTACGTGCCGGCAGATGTACCTATCTGGCCAGGAGGCTTTAATATCTCAGCTGAACCCAATCTTAGTTATTACGGATACACCAGAAATTTTGACATGGCTGGGTCTGACCCGGAAATGTATGGCCTTGCCACTATAAGCGGAATTTTTATGCAGGTTCACGACTATGGCCCTAATGTGACGAGTGCAATACAGCACTTCAACGTGACTCCTAAAGCTATTGCTGGATACTCATGTGTTCGAACGTTCAACAAAGTCAACGTTAATGTGACTTTTGCTCAAGCTTCACAGCCGAATCTCAGAGGGACATCACTGCTTTCGACGAATATTGCAGGTTTTGATAATCAATCGATACTACCAGCTACTGATTTGCCGACGTACAACAACAACAATAACAACAACAACGGTACTATGAGTTACCCTCACGAGTGCATCTACTCCCGAAATCTGACATGCAGAACTTCCACAAGCTCGATCCTTCCTGGCATAGTAGCTTGGGGCGACAGTACACCCAATTCCATGCTAGCATACGACGGAACCAATGGGTTCATAGGGCTTTTAGCGGCTACTCAGCTGCAGTATCAAGCTAGCAACACTTCCTGGCTAGAACGGTTGTTCGAGCCTGAACAGCTACAGGAAGCGGCCAAGGAGGCATACACCCTGTTCAGTGCTCTGGCAATTAACCAATTACGCAACATGACCGTTGGAATCGGAAACAGCACTGTCCAAAGAACTGCGACAATCAATCAGCAATCCTTGCGAGCGGTTCAATCTCGCGATGCCACAGTCGCGCTTATCGTACTACTTTGTATCGTCCTTGTATGCATAGTCCTCGCATTTTGGCGTGTGCCGTTGAAGCCGATCGTTGCTAAAGCGCCAAATTCCATCGCAGCGCAAGCCTCCCTACTTGCCGATAGTAACCTAGTCCGCAGACTTAGAGAAGAAGGCGTGAAATCGGTGGCGGAAACTAATATCTGGAACGAAGAGGTCTTTAGCATGGGCTGGTGGACAAATGATGAGCCGCAGTCTGGAGAGGAAGCACCTCAGGAGAGGTGGGGAATCGATATTGGAGTAGCGCGTTTGCGTAACACACTTGAGGCGTAGGAGCTTGGGCGGCGCTGACGAGGTTGATGAGATGGGAGGTGCCAAGAGAATGTGTTCATCTAGGGTTTTTGCTCTAATTTCGCGCTTCTCAAACGTGCTGATAGCTTGGTTTAGACGCGGGTATTCAACATACCTAGCTTATAACTGCCATTGATATTCAATGTTATTGACGTTTACCTTTACTCTTTCATCAACGTTATATGCTTAAAATTTGACGATGAAGGGGTCGTTGTTGACTGATCTTGTGTGGCTGAGCCCCTGTTAAAGCGGCTCATTTCGGACAGCCCTATCGATATCCCTGCCTGCCCTCAGCACCGTTCCATCTGGGGCATTCGGGAGAGTTGCCCATCTCTGGTATTAAAGATGCTCCTGCCCTTCAAAATGTTCGAATTAATCGCGGAGCTACAATCTACGTTACGAATACATGAGAATATTGCATCTCAACCTCTCGAGTCATGACCTTCCTAGTCTAGGCGGCTGGCGCTGCTACATACGATAGTTAAGATGTTTTCTTCTGAATGTCTCCCTTGCTTCTCTTGAAGGATCTGCTTATGGTCCCTTTTTATGTGGGTCTATAAAATTTCAGCTGACTCTTCATCAGAATTCAAAAGTTCTTCGCCGCGCGTCGTGAACGCAAAGAAGCCGTCAACCCAGCTTGCATCGCCGCGTTGCAAGTCAATACCTATTTTTGCTCCTTCAGCGACTGGGACGGTCGAAGCCACTATGATGGATGCGCACAGGCTGCGGCCGTCGCTAGAGAACGCGAAAGAGGAGGACTGAATGGCGAGCCAGCTGAAGATGGCGCCATAGAAGCCCGGCCATCAACGATAAAGCCTGTGTCCTCACAATAAGGGCTCATGGATATAAAAGAGGTGGAGCCCGGTGGTCCGCCGCCAGAGTATATGCTAGTGGACAAGCATGAGCAGATGATGATGGATGAGCATGGCAGGAACCAAAGATGGCAAGGGCAGGGGTTAAGAGCGCTTTTCCTGAGGAAGAGGGGAACAAGGGAGGATATGATTCGCGTTGGGTGACTGGTACGAAAATTGATAGCCTATCGATTGAGCATAAGTGATAGCTATGGTCTTTGGCCTTGTGCGCTGAAGTGATGGCTATCTTCTTGTTATTGCAAGATGTGAACTGTGATTTTATACTTCTAGCACTGCCACCTGCGCAAGGCCCTCGTTATCACTAACATGAAGCTATCATGAACTTAAAAAAGCGCGTCGGTATCTGAACATCACGTTTCCGAAAGACCATCGATCGAGCTCATTGTTAGCGATGATCTACCTTATCTATGTAGGACAGTGTCTTCTGCCACTCAGCTAATCGAACTCAAGGCAAAAGGTTATTCCTAGGAATACGAATGTTCTGCCAAGAGTGTTGGATATAGGAGGTATGGCAATCTCCGCCTTCATAGGGCTGGTAGGGCTGGGGACCCGCTAGTAGAGTTTTCACCTTCTTCCTCCTTGATAGCCTCCTATTCAGCTTCAACCTACTTACCAAATGCCCCCATATGACCTTGTATACCAACAAAGCGAGCATTAAGAGCTCAGAGCTGTTTAGGCTGTCATTGACGAGGCGGAAAATCTTTGTTTGCCAAGTCTGTCTTGCTATTCTGAATAAAATCTGTCAGCCCAGATCGAGGTCCAGGTCCTTTCTTCTTGGGCCGAAAGTTCAGTTCATTCGCATCGACTAACTTTCTTCATAGCCTCGGGTTACCCTCAAGTCTCTTCTATTACCTACTTGCCTATCTAGAATGCCGCGTTCTTATCGCAACCGCTCAGCCTTGCCTCATCACACCTTTTGTGCCAATAGACAGATCCAGAAAGTTTCATGCCTGCAGGTCTACGACGCCTGATGCCTCAACTCTTGGTTTCTCTACAACGACTCATGCCTTCCAGCTGATGATTGGTCCCCCTCGCAACCTCAACGGCTTTGTAGTGTGGATGCACAAGGCTGCCTCGAAGCGCATTCATATCATTGGTGAATTAGCTACGTCAGGTTGCGTCACAGACGGGCTACAACCCAGAGTCAAGATGGCTGTGCAGATTTTCAATCCTTCACTAATACCCATATCATGTTATAGAGCGGCACAGAATCCAACACCGGCCGTTGCCAAATTCTTTGATCCGACGTTATTTAAGCTTCTATGATATGGACCCTCTATCAGTTGCTACTTCGATCGCTGGATTGATAGTTGCAGCATGTCAGGTGTCTAGCCTTCTGAAAAGCTTTCCTGTCGGATGAGACGTGACCTCTTATCTGATCGATGAAAAGCCTTTTCGTAACTTGAACCTTCATCATATTCTCTAATAGGATTCTATAAGGGATATGGAGAAAGAATATTAAACAGCTTGCGATTGTCCTTGGATTTCTTACTGGTTCCCGCCAAGTCAACGTGCAGATTAATGTCCGTAAGTTATTGAAAGCGTAGAGATATGCAAGGGATTAGTTAAGAGCTAGCAGTACTGTAGGTCGACAGTCTTGATTTAGGCAGTGATCTTCCAGCGGGCACTAGCCGGGAGTGCCGGGTAAGGGCCGGCACCTAGCCCGTCACTTGCTTTAGCTTCAGCCTCGTCTAACTTTACGCTTGACCTGAGCTTCTCTTATTCTTCCAGGTGATAAGGTTTTTGGAGAAACCCCTCCTTTTTTTCTCTTAGATCGCGCGATCGGCTTTTGTGCTCAATAGCGTGCAATCTCTGTTCCTCTGAGCGTAGATGTGAGTCAAGAGTATTGAGTTCTGGACTCAATCCTACACCTCTCACGTCTCCACTAGGCTGATAAGGATTCGCGTCGTGCCAAGCAGAAGTCATTCTTATCAACCTGGGATCTGAAGGCGATTTGGGTATGACTCATTCTAAATTATTTTGAGGAAGTCTTGTATCTGCAATTCGGTTCGCAAAAGCGTCCCGGGAGACATCGTCAGTCATATCAGAACATTGACCTATCTTACTAATTGACAACCGGAAGATCTTTACATATCGGCCCTATGACGACGGATATTGTCCTACCGAGCGCTCTTCCCGGCCTTCATCACAGACCTTCTCTTATTGACCTTCAGACCTCAAGCCATGTGTACGTGAATTGTAGCTCATATCGCTCTACCTTAATGATCGCAATTTGGCTCTCGGCTGATCTTTGTTTCTTGATTTCAGATACAACAACCTAAAAGATGACAGTGGGCAGCCCGAGGTTACTGCGGATCAGCTCCAGTCTCTCGCTGCGCTCTTCATCCGCCACAAGTTCACGGGCATTTTCGAATCGATGAGGATATGATCATGCTGGGCGTGGGTCTTGGGGCAGGCTCTTCGGGCTATTGGACCAAGCCGACGAAGTATGCCAATGTCGACAAAGACAGTATTCATGGTCACATATATGTGCTTTCTTCGGAGAACCACTTTATCGCGTACGAATATCGCGAAGAACCTTCTGCGGACAAGTGGAAGCAGGTGCATCCATCCTTCTTCTCTGAGCTAGCGCTGCACCTTGTTACGAAGGACCTTGCGGGAGTCCTGGGACTCCAAGTTCTGGATCGCCCAGCAGTGTCATCGGAGCGGATGCTGGAGTTTATCCTCGGCGGAGAGGCAACTGCGATGCTGAGAGAGCAAGACGTGAACCACGGGGGTATTTATCGAGTTACCGGTTGGTCTTTCGGGCAGGATGAGGATGGTATCATTTCCGTGAAAGGAAACGAGAGCCATGCAAAAACCACGAAAGGTACGCACCAAGTCTTCATCGATGGCAAGCCATTACCCACCCTCGAGGCGGTCACAGATGTCCTTTACAAGGAAGGAATCATCTAAGGACCATACAGCTCATAAGACAGCTAGCCGGCTGAATGCCACGGCTCAACGAATCTGGGATGCGAAAGAGTCGCGATTATTGACGATTTTCCGACCCTCTCTGATATTCACGTCTAATTTATACGCTCATTGAAACGCCGAATCCTGCGCACAAGAAATTCCATTTTTCATCTTTTCGTCCGTAAAATGTTTGTTACCAGTATGCAAGAACGCATCAAGATATGCCAACGCGCCTGTGTCCTTCTCGGTGACTGCTCTTTCGACTATCCCATTCTCCCATTCGAATCCATACTGAATAAGCACTCCTACTTGCTGCGCGATCGTTACCGCATTTCGTCTTCTACCTTCGAGTAGTGGTCCCTTGTCGCCAGCGATGCATTCCCAGAACTGGTTCCAAAATTTTTGTTCCAACTGATCCCGGATATCGAAATAGTTCCATCCTCCCGGGCCCATGTATCCGAGTAGATTTTCTAGACTGTAGAGAGCGAGCCCAAAGGGTAAGACTTCCGCCTCTGCCCAATCGATGATGCCGGTGATGCGGCCCGATGTTGGTGAGACGAGGATGTTCATCGGACAGAGGTCTCCATGTGTGAGGACCTGGGGGTACCGAGGGTCAAAGAGTTCATCGAGGTCTCTTTGTACACGAGAGGTGATCGCGGTGAACCGAGAGGGCAGAGTGGACACAAGAAGAGAGAGTTTGTGAGACACGGTGGTTCTGGTATTCTTTCGTTGATCTTGCGTAACCAGTTGCGGATGAAGCCAGCATGTGGCAAAATACCTAACAATTCGAAGCGAGTCAGCGTGGAACGGGTTATAGCCATTCATGTACAGGGTTTGCCGTACCTGGCAAGATCCTCGATCATTCTCAGCTGCTTCGAAGCCTGCTTCGCAGTCATCTTGACAGAGAAGTTCCCCATCTCTATGTAGGTCACCCCCGGCAGTTTCTGAATTATATACACGCTCAAGCGCGACCCTGCCTCTTGTCCAATCTCTCCGTGATATTCCGTCTCCGCGGCAATATCCCCGTGAATAGCTTTCGCAAGCTGCGCCACGTAAATGTTGATTTTGGAATTGTTAAGACGAAATTGCACGATCTTCGCATCTGAACTTGGTTTGTTGCTTCCATCTTCACCAAGTCGGACTTTTGAAATGGCTTGAGGAAGGAATACGGTGTAGCTGAACTGCCCCTGAATAGTGAACGGGACAATAGGTCCCCCCCCAAGCAAGGAACAGGCGAGATCATTACATTCTCTCCGACTTGAAGAGACGTGACCGTCGAAAAAAGATCGAATGGCGTTCTCAAGAGAGTAAATGTCCATCGACAACTCAATAGGACTCTTTCCAAGGTCCTTAGTCGACTGCAGTCCTCACCCAACTCCAACAAGTTTCTGCGGGCAGCCGGTGATAACTGTCCTCTTTTGGGTTAGACTTCCCAGTTAGATTACCGGGTAAAATAGTGCAAGTGAGATCTATACTCCAACGTGACTAGGCCAAAAAGGCAGCTGTTAGGGAAACGCAATGGTGTCTTCACCTGCGTTGCCCGATTGGTTGACCGTTAATGAAAGTAGCACGTGATTTTAGCTCACGTGAGTTTCGTCTACAGCTCCTCATACGTAACTACGCTAAAGAAGTGAACCGTGCACTATTTTCGCGAGAGGTCTAGGTCAACGCTCACTTGACTGGGACATAAAATGGGGTCAGATATCGAAAGGTTCAGCTCTGATATGTATTTCAGTCTGGATCATACCGAGCTAAACCGTCCGCATGTATTAATGAGATAGCGAAGCTTTTCTTCAACGATGCTTGCGCAGTTGAATTCGCGGATAAAGTTCTCGCTCGCCTTGACCGCCTGTATGACATGGGAATAGACCACTTGAGTATTGTTCTTGGTAGCTAGCGCGCGAGCTATGGCAACAACGTTCTTGATCTAATGGAAGCTGATCAGTGGAAGAAGTTTCCAGGTGTACTGCATAGCAAACCTACCTGTCGGCCATTGAAGTCGGTGGTGGCCAAGCGGTCCATTTCCTCACGAGCCATCACCGCTCCTCCTTGAGACGTGCGCGCCCTATAGAGAAAGTGTTCCCAGATTTGGCTTCTGGCGCCGATACCCAATTCGTCGTACTTCAACATGAGATGGATCCTGCTAAGGATCGCTTCATCGAAGTCGGAAACTCGGTTCGTAGTAAGGAATATGATACCCTCGCAGTATTCTAGTTTGCGAAGAAACATCGAGACAAGCTTCTTACGAGCGACATCCTGCTTGCAGCGTCGTTCCATGTATACATCTGCTTCGTCCACAAAAATCAGCGCATTCCAGTGGCGGGCAACCCGACGCAGGTGCTTAAGAATCATGTGCATCACCAATGTCTTCGTCTTTCGAGTTTCAAAACCGCCTTCGGACAAAACCACAGATCTTTCAAGCTTGCAATGGGTGCGTCAATTTCTTCAAAGCCCATCAAGTCAAGTTCAGACAGCTGCTTCAGCATTCGTCAACCCCAACGTAACTCTTCCGCCTTACGCTCCAATACCTGAGGCTGTCGATAACAAGGTTGCTCAGTAGAGCAACCATGAAGCTTGCTGACTCCAAAGTCAAGCTAGATAGATATCGCATTTTTGTGAATAAGGGAGAAAGAAGGTTTTAGTATTGATGCTTGATGCAAATATTATAGGAAATGAAGAAAGGGTGCCTACTCGCATTCACGGCTCAGTCGCGCAAACGGCTCAGTCGCGCACGCTAATTTAGCGCCCCCACGAGAATATACCTACCTCACCCTCAGAATCATTAACGATTGCTTGTATCATCTCCTAGCATCTT
>JAABUT010001134.1_pt1 | contig 32586 bp, 37 predicted proteins | sample 5559281 | NCBI WGS metagenome assembly JAABUT01 (sample SAMN10711880, study PRJNA513359) | rock metagenome | isolation source: Antarctica rocks | place: Antarctica: Victoria Land, Ricker Hills nord | collected 2016-01-04 | reverse complement strand
TTCAAGCGCCTCGGCCTGCGCTACGACAGAACCGAACGCACCCTGCGACCCCTACTCACCCTCGCCGCCACCCTGATCAACTTCCGCCGCCTCGCCACGACCGACCGGTTATGAGACCAGGTCTAAGAGCAGCGGAGTGTTCTACAAGGGCACGCCGCCGACGGCCAGGATCAAGATTCTGAACAACCAGGTGACAGCGTCGATTCCTCATGTTCAGTTGATGAACTGTCCACTCGCCTCGGCGACCGACCCCTTCATCGCCTACTACACGGCGACCCGCAAACGCGTCCCAGTAGGCGCCGCAAAAGTGCCGCCCCCATACGCGCAGACGGCCAAGGTCTTCAAGGTCAACGGGCAGTGGGTCATCACGCAGTTCACAACCGACAACTCGAAGACGTGCCGCGCATGAGCGCCATCCGGAGCATCCCGTTACGAATCGTTCTCGTTCTCGCGCTCGTCGCCACCTTTGGCGTCCTCATGGTCAACAGCGGCCACGCGTATGCCGATGATCCCGGCTGTCCGCCGGGCAGCATCGACTGCGTCGGCGTCGGCGTCGGCGTTGGAGCCGGGGGCGGCGGCGGCACAGGTGGCGCAGGCGGAGGCGGCGCGGGTGGCGGCACGGGCGGGAACGGTGGGAGCACCAAGCCAGACCCGTGTGCCAAGTACCCGAGTGCGTATCACACCATGTGCACGAAGAACCAAGGTGTGGGGCCGTTTGGATGTCTTGGTTTGTACGACCAGTACTACGGGACTATGGCGTTAGCAGCCTTCAACCAGCTCATGACCGACAACGGATGTCCGACGGTTGCGGCCGGGGCAACACCGCCGCCGACACCCGCCGAACTGGCTCAGCAGGCCGCAAACTCCTTCAATCTGCCGCACCCGTCGGGTCACCGGTCACCGTCGGAAGCTAAGTCGTACAACGGCTATCCATTCACGTACGTGAGCCTTTGGACTTTCTATTGGAGCGACCCTGGTACGTGGACTTCGTTGACGGCAACGGCGAGCGCAGGGGGCAACTGGGCGACAGTGACTGCTCGGCCAGTGTCGTTGACGTTCGATCCAGGAAATGGTTCGGCCGCGGTTTCGTGCGATGGCCCGGGTCGCCCGTGGATGGAGTCCGATGGCAACTCGGCCCCGAGCCAAGGCGCGTGCGGGTATCAGTACTCGACGGTGACGGGGCCTGGCTATGACCATCCAGTCACGTCGACGCAGACGATCACCTGGCAGTTGACGTGGGTCGGCTCGAACAACACTGCCGGCACGCTGACCCAGCGCACAACGGCGACCAACGGCCAGCTCAACGTCCTGCAGATCAAAACCGTGAACCGCTAGTCGAGGAGCGCGTATGACGTCTTTGAGAAGTAACGCGAAAGCGTCTATAAATGGTCGGGGGGCGCCTCCGGCCGCTCGTGTGGGTGCACCGTTGCCGATTCGGCAGAAGCGGCCTGGCTATGCGGCGCTGGCGGTGGTGCTGATCGTGGGTCTGGCTGCGGTGGGGGCGTACTTCTATTCGCAGGCGGGCAAGAAGATACCGGTTGTGGTCGTGACCATCGATGTTCCTGTCGGTCATAGGATTCAGCGTTCGGACCTGTCGACGGTTCAGGTGGCGGGTGGGGTGACCGCGATCGGCGGGGCGAACCTGAACTCGGTTGTTGGCGAGACGGCTGTGGTCGAGTTGCTTCCAAACACCTTGCTGCAGCGGTCGATGGTGACGTCGGCGCCGGCGGTCAATAGTTCGGATGCCCAGGTTGGTGTCGCGGTCACTCCGGGTCAGATCCCCGCCAACGGTCTGAACCCAGGCGACACAGTGGAGATTTTGCAGCTGCCGCCGAAGAACACGGCCGGTGGCAGCGCGACACCGCTGACGTCGACTGTCTTGGCTGACAGGGCAACGGTGTACAGCTCGGCGACTGACCTGGCGCAGTCCGGCGGAACGTTGCTGACGCTGGTGGTACCCAAGTCGGTGGCGGCAGCAGTGGCTGCCGCGAGCAACGCAGGGCTGATCGCGTTGATCCGGGTGGGCCAATGATTGTCACTGTCTGCGCGGACAAGGGGTCTCCGGGTGTGTCCTGGACGGCGACCGCGCTGGGGATGATGTGGCCGGGGGAGCGGGTGCTGTTGGAGGCTGACCCGTCCGGTGGGGATGCGGCACTGCGAATGCGGACGCCGGAGGGGCATCTGCTTGCTCCGCACCCCGCGCTGCGGGCTCTTGCGGTAGACGCCCGGAGCGGAAGCCTGCCGACGTCGCTGTTTAACTATGCGCACCAAACGAGCCTTGGCCTGCCGGTTATCCCGGCCACCGATATGCGGACCGAGGACTTCGCGCCCATCGCGCGCCAGTGGCCTGCGATCGCGTCCGCGGCTGACCAGTGGCCGGGAACGGTGATCGCGGATCTCGGCAGACTGCAAGAAGACAGCCCGGCTGGGCCGGTTGCGGCCGCCTCGACGATCGTGCTGCTCATCGCCCGAGCGACTCCGGAGGGGCTCTACCACTTGCGTGAGCGGGCCAGTGCCCTCGCTGCACGGCTCGGTCAGGGCATTCACGGCCGGTCGCCGCTGACGATCGCGATAATCTGCCCGGCCCGGGAACACTCCGCGCGGGTGCGCGATGTGCGGGTGCAGCTCGCGGCCGAGGCGACAACATCGACGATCCCGGTTGCTGGCTGGGTCGCCGATGACGAGCGCAGCGTCCAGGCGCTTCGAGCGGGGCAACTGACGAAGAAGCTGGCCGGCGGTGACTTGCTCAAGTCCGCTCGTGAGCTGATTCAATCGCTGACTGCCTGGTGGCCGCCGGCCGAGGCTCCGCAGTCGCCGCCGTGGCCCGGTCGGCGCCGGCTGCTCCGAGTCCGCCCGGAGCACCCCCGATGAACGTGGGCGGGTGGGCGCAGTGAGTGATCTTCTGGATTACACGCTGATCCGCAAGCTGCAGGGGCAGGTTGCGGACGCGCAGTTGGCCGACCGCCGCCAGCTGCAGGCGTCGGGCCAGCCGGTTCGCACGCCGGCGGATGAGCAACAGCAGGCGCAGAGCATCATCCGCCAGGTCGTGTCGCAGCATATGCAGGACATGCTGGTGCGACGGGAGGAGCTGCCCGCCGACCCGGCGTTCGAGACCCGGCTTCGGTCGGCCATCTTCAGCGCGATCTACGGCGCGGGGGAGCTGCAGGAGCTGCTGGACAACGAGTTGGTCGAGAACATCGACATCAACGGCTGCGAGCAGACCTGGGTCACCTACGCCGGCGGGATCAAAGAGTTGTGGCGGCCGGTCGCGGCGACCAATGAGGACCTGATCAGCATCGTGCAGAGCCTCGGCTCCTACGCCGGCATGAATGCGCGGCCGTTCAGCCCGTTCACGCCGGAACTGGACGTGCGGTTGCAGGACGGGTCGCGGCTGTCGGCGGTCATGTCGGCCACCGAGACGCCGTCGGTGAGCATCCGGCGCAACCGGTACCCGCAGATGTTCCTGCGCCCGGATCGGGCCGAAGTCGCGAGCAAGGCCGGCGGTGAGCGCCTGCCGGACCTGGTCAGCCTGGGCACTCTCGATCAGCAGGTGGCCGACTTCCTGTACGCGGCGGTGCGAGCCCGCTGCAACATCGTCGTCGGGGGAGCGACCGACGCCGGGAAAACGACCCTACTCAGGGCGTTGATCAACTGCATCGATCCGATGGAGCGGCTAGTCACCATAGAAAAAGCCCTCGAACTCGGCCTTGGCCGCCACCCGGAGCTACATGCCGACGTCCGCGAGATGGAGGAAGTGCTCTCCGACGTGGAAGGACGGGGCGGGCTGGACATCGCCACGTTGGTGCGCCGGTCGAGGCGCATGAACCCCTCCCGCGTCATCGTCGGTGAGGTACTCGGCCCGGAGGTCGTGGAAATGCTGTCAGCGATGGCCCAGGGCAACGACGGTTCGCTCTCGACCATCCATGCCCGCGACGCCGCTGAGGTGTTCAACCGTATCGCGACCTACGCGGTGCAGAACGCAATGCCGTCCTTCGAGGTCGCCCACAGCCTGATGGCCGGCGCGATCGACTTCGTGGTGTTCGTGGAGAAGAACCCGAAGTTGGGACTGCGCCGCACCGTCACTGAGATTGTTGAGGTGAGCGGGTTGATGAACGGCCGGGTGGGCCGTTCGGACATCTTCACGCCGTCGCCGGAGGATGGGCGGGCGGTCCGCAACGCCGAGGTCGGGATTGCGCGGATGCCGAAACTGGCCCGGGCCGGCTACACCGATGGGCTGCCCTCGTGGGGCGCGACGAACCAGCCGAGTGGGTGGTGAGCGATGCCTGAGCTAAACGTGCTGCTGGCTGCGGTGATCTGCGGCGGTATCGGGGCGTCGGTCCTTCTTCTCGTTGTCGCGGTGCGCGGCACGGTGCTGGACCCAACCCGGCCGCCGAACCGGATCGAGGCGTTGCTGGAGCGGCCCCGTTCACCGCTGCTGATGCTGCGGCTGGCCGCGGGGCTGCTGCTCGCGGTGCTGATCTTCGTCGTCACCCGCTGGCCGGTGGCCGCGCTCGGCCTCGGCGGGTTGGTGGCGTTTTGGCCTGCGCTGATGGGCGGGTCGAAGGAGGAGCAGCAGCAGATCGTGCGCCTGGAGGCCGTGGTGACCTGGTGCGAGGCGCTGCGCGACACGACGACCGGACACGCCGGGCTGGAGCAGGCGATTCCAGCTACGGCTGAGAATGCGGCACCTGTGATCCGCCCGGCGCTGCTGCGCCTGGTCGGGCAGCTGCGGTCAAAGGTGCCCCTTGATCAGGCGCTGCAGGACTTGGCCGAGCAGCTGAACCACTCGGCCGACCTGATCATTGCGGCGTTGCAGATGAACGTCAGCACGCGTGGCGACGGGCTGGTCGGGGTGCTGACGAACCTCGCCGTCGCGGGCCGGGAAGAACTGGACCTTCGCCGCAAGATCACTGCGGGACGGGCAGGGGACAGGCGGGCCGTGCAGCTGATGCTCGGCATCGTGCTGGCCGTGGCGACGTTCCTGGTGCTTTTCTCCCACACCTACACCGCCCCTTATCGGTCGGTCGCCGGTCAGGTGGCGCTGGCGGTGGTGATCGGCCTGTTCGCGACCTCGTTCGGATGGATACGCAAGCTGGCGAGGTCGAAGCCGGCGACCCCGTTCTTGCCTCGCGCGGGTAAGGAGATCGATCCGATGGAGCAGCGCATCATTTCCGCGCTGACCAGTGGGCCTGAACCCACGTCGTCGGCCCGCCACGCCTGGGTGGGTGCCCGATGATCGGGATGGCGATCGTCGGCGCCGTGTTAGGCGCGGTGCTGTTCACGCTGATCATCAAGGTTGTGCCGCCCAAGCGGGGCGCGCTGGTCGAGCTGGGCCAGTTCTACGCCCATTACCGCGGGCCGGACGTGGCCGCCGCCCCGACCCGAACCGACGCGGACACCCAAGGCCGGATCGGCGCCTGGGTCAGCGCGGAACTGGCCCGGCGTGGCATCCGCTACACCAGCCTGCGTCACGATCTGGCGCTCACCGGTCAGTCCTTCGAGACGGTGATGGGCCGCAAGGTCGTCGCCTCGGTCGGCGGGTTCCTGGTTGGGCTGGTGGCGTTGTCCACGCTGCAGTATGTCGCGGGCGTGGGCCTGCCGACCGGTGCGCCGTTGGCGGTGGCACTCATCGCCGCGGTCGCGTTGTTCGTAGCTCCGGACCTCGACGTCCGCAAGGAAGCCAAGAAGCGGCGCGCGGAGTTCACCGAGCAGCTGTCGATCTTCCTTGATCTCGTGTCGTTGAAGATGGCTGGCCACGCGGCGGCCGCCTCGGCGTTGCCCGAGGCCGCGCAGCGTGGCGGGGGATGGCCGATGATGCTGATCCGGGACACCCTGTTCCGGGCGCGGCTGTCCGGGCAGGACGAGTGGGATGCGCTCGGTCAGCTCGGCGAACGCATCGCGGTGCCAGATCTGCGCGACCTCGGCGCGCTGGTGAAGCTCGTGGCCGATGACGGCGCCCAGGTACGGACCACGCTCACCGCCCGCGCCGCCTCGATGCGCCGAGCACGGCTGGCCGACGAGGAGGGCAACGCCGAGGAGCGCAACCAGTCGATGCGGCTGGCCCACATGCTCATCGCCGTCGGCTTCATGGTGTTCGTCGGCTACCCCGCATTCGTCAACATCAAGTTCTAGTCAGTCAGGCACCAACCAACCGCAGGAAAGGAAACATCATGATCCAGCTGCAGATGCTCTGGGCCTGGACGAACGCGCGCATCGCCAAGATCCGCGAGGGCTCCGGGGATGATGCTGGCTTCTCCACCCTGGAGTGGGTGGCCATCGCCGGCGTCGTGATCGTGGCCGCGATCGTCGTGGCCACCGTCCTGATGAACAAGGCCAAGACCGGCGCCAACAACGTCAACGTCCAGTAGGCGGCGTACCTGCAGTCCATGACGGTTCAGTGGAGGTCTCGCGCACTACGCAACCGCTGGCGTTGCGTGGTCCGGGATCGCGATCGCGGCTTCAGCACACTCGAGGCCGTCATCGTCATCCCGGTCGTGGTCATCTTGACGATGATCATCGTGCAGTACGTGATGCTCTACCACGCCCGCAACGTGACCGAGGCGGCAGCGCGGGACGGTCTGCGGGTAGCGCGCGGCTACCAAGCGTCAGCGGCGCAGGGTAAAGAGGCGGCCGAGCAGTACCTGAGCAACGTCGCGCCCAAGCTGCTCGCGCACCGCAACTGCACCGTGCAACGCAGCGCCACCACGGTCGTGATCATGTGCCACGCAAACGTCGCGTCCGTTGTGCCCTTCGGGTCGTTCTCGGTCACCGAGCACGCCACCGGGCCGGTCGAAACGTTCGGCGGGTGAGCGGCATGCTGCGACGTATCCGCGACCGCGGTGCACGAATGCGCGGTGATGACGGGTTCAGCACCCTGGAGCTGGTCGTCATCACACCGTTCCTGCTGGCGTTCGTGCTGCTCGTCGTCGGCTTCGGCCGCGTCACCCACGGCCGGCAGCTGGTGCAGCAAGCCGCCGCGGCCGCCGCGCGGGCGGCGTCGCTGGCGAACACACCTGGTCAGGCGGCAACGGCGGCCACCCAAGAAGCATCGGACACGCTGGCGCAGGCCGGGATCAGCTGCCAGTCGATGCACCCCAACGTGGACACCTCCCAGTTCCACGCCGGTGGGCAGGTGTCGGTCACGATCACCTGCGTCACCAACCTGTCCGATCTCACCGTTGTCGGCTTCCCCGGGCACAAGACGCTCACCGCGTCGGCCACCGTGCCGCTGGAGCAGTACCGGCAGTTCAATACCGGGGGCGGCTGATGCTGTACCGACCGAGCGATCATCGCAGCGACAATCTCTGGTATCGCCGGTGGTTCGAAGAGTTCGGCGAGCGGTGGCCAGCTACCACCACGCTGATCATCGCGACCGCGCTCATCGCCCTATCCGCCGTGGCGATCTACGCGATCGTCACCCACAAAAGCACGATGTGCGCGTGTGGAGCGCTGACGCCATGACCGCCACTGCGGCACACGACGGCACGGCCTGGATCGGGCGCGTGCAGGGCGGCCTTCGCCGGCGATGGGCACTGCTGCACGAGCGCACGGAGGCGGGCTTTGTGTCGCTGTACGTCGTGGTGATCACCGTCGGGCTGCTGGCCATGGCTGGGTTGGTCATCGACGGTGGCAACGCTCTCGCAGCTCGCGAGCAGGCCACCGACGCGGCACAGCAGGCGTCGCGGGCCGGCGCGGACGCTCTGTCGCCGGACTCGCTACGAGGCAGCCCGACCGGTCTGACGGCGTCGCCGGCGGCGGCACAGGCGGCGGCGAACCGGGTGCTGGCCGCAGCCGGTGTCACCGGCACAGTCACGGTCGGCGTCGCGGGCGACAGCGTCACGGTCACGGCCGTGGTGCACAAGAGCACCACGATCCTTTCGGCGGTCGGGGTTACCGACATCAGTGGCACAGCCACTGCGACGGCGACCGCTCTGCACGGCACGACGACTGGAGGTTGAGGATGCGTCGTCTGAGGGCGCTCGGCGCCATGGTGGTTCTACTCGTTCTGGTCGTCGGTATCCCGCTGGGAATGGCGGCCACGATCGGCAACCCGCTGCACGGCTGGGCTGATCTGAAGGTCGGTGACCTGACCGATGCGGTGTTGATCGACCTGCTTGCGGTCATCGTGTGGCTGGCGTGGGCGCAGTTCGCGGTTTCGGTGTTGGTCGAGGTCGGTGCCGCGGCGCGGCACGTGCAGATGCCGACCCGCATTCCGCTCGTGCCCGGCGCGTCGCAGCACCTGGCCCACACCCTCGTCGGTGCGGCTCTGCTGCTCGGGACCGCTACCGCGGCGCTGGCCAGCCCGGTGCACGCTCTCGCGGCCACGCCCGCACACACGGTGTCAGCGACAACTGCCGTGCATGCCCCCACCGCGGCCGCGTCTGCGCGATCGGCAAGCCCCCGACAGGCGACCACGGCCGGCGGTCACCATGCCCGCGCCACGGCGCACGCTGAGCCGGTCACCTACGTCATCCCGGGCGACGGCCGGGGACCGGACACTTACTGGGACATCGCCGCGGCGCGACTGGGCAGCGGCGAGCACTGGCAGCAGATCTGGGATCTCAACCGCGGCCGCACCCAGCCCGATGGCGAAGTCATGAACAACCCCGGGCTGCTCAAGCCCGGCTGGACAGTGCTGCTCCCGTCCTCGGCGGCAACTTCTTCACCTGCAGCTGCGCAGCTCGAGGACGTGACGGTGCACGAGGGCGACACTCTGTCGGGCATCGCGCAGTCGCACGGGGTCGCGGACTGGCACCAAGTGTGGGAGGCAAGCCACGGAATGGCCGAACCGGGCGGGCAACACCTGACCGACCCTGATCTGATCCGCCCGGGCTGGACGCTGGAGGTGCCGGCGACTGCCTCCACGGCTCATGTCCCGACCCATCATGTGCCGAAGCCGCAGACCCCCACCCAGCAAACACCTACACCACGGACTCCCACGAATCAGACTCCGACGACACCCGCTCAGCCCACCCCGGGCGAGCAGACACCGAACGGTCAGACACCCACCCCCGCGCGGCCGACGACTCCGCTCACCCCCGGCCGCGCACAGCACGACGTCCCAGCGGCCAGCTCGCCGGCGCGGTCCTCCTCGGAGGCGCCGATGGTGGCGTTCGCCGGCGGCGGTGTCCTGCTGGCCGGGGTGTCGCTGGCCGCGCTGATCCGCTACCGGCGCCGCCAATTCCGGTGGCGGCATCCGGGGCGCACCATCAGTGCGACACCTCCGCCGCTGCAACGGGTCGAACGGGCGCTGCTCTCCTCCGGGCACGCCGGGATGGCTGATGTCACCTGGCTCAATGAGGCGCTGCGCAGCCTGGTCCACGCGCTGTCGGCCACCGACGGCGGCCGGCTGCCCGACGTCGTTGCGGCCCGGATGACCGCCGAGACGTTGGAGCTGGTGCTGACCGGCGCGCAACCGGAGGCGCCCAAGCCGTGGACGGTCGATGAGACCGGCACGCGCTGGTCGATCGACCGCAATGACGAGCTGGGTTATGACCCGGCCCAGCGTGCCTATCACTTCGCGCCGTTCCCGACGCTGGCCTCTGTGGGCTACACCGCGGCGGGGGAGCACTGGCTGCTTGATCTGGAGCGGGTCGCAGCCATGTCCCTGTCGGGTGACCCGGAACGGTGCCTGAACCTCGCGCGGTTCCTGGGCGCCGAGCTGGCCCACAACGCGTGGTCGGAAATGTTGCAGGTGACCCTCGTCGGATTCGGTCAGGAGATGGCCGAGATCAACCCCGAGCGGCTGACCTACACGGCAGACTTCGCCAAGGCCATCGCCGCTCTGGAGAGGGAACTGGCCTCGACGACTGATGCCTTGCACAATTCCGACGTCGACGTGCTCGAGGGCAGGCTGCACAATGTCGCCGCCGATGCGTGGGCACCGCACGTGCTGCTGATCGCGCCCAGCGCGGCCGAGGACACCGAAGGCCTCGAGCAGCTGCTCACTGCCATGCGGGCGCAACGCTCGCGAACCGCGGTCGCCTTGGTGCTGGCCGATGATCCCGACCACGCCGACGGCACCCGGTGGCAGCTGACGATTGACGACCAGGGGACGCTGCGTATCCCCGCCTTGGGCGTGGAACTGATCGCGCAGCAGATCCCGGCCGAGGAAGCGGCGCAGCTGGCGCAGATGCTCGCCCTGGCCGCCACCACCGAGGACCGCCCCGTTCCTGACGCCGAGGGCGACAAGCCTTGGGATGAGTATTCCGACGCCGCCGGTAGCGTGCGACACTCCCTCGCCGCGGTCATCCCGCGCGCAGCGCCAGCCACTCGGAGTGTGGGTCTCGGCGTTGCCGATATCCCGGCGCTGCATTTGGCCGATACCGCACCGTGGGTGACGGACTCGGTGTTGCCGCTGTCGGCCCAGACCTACCTCGAGCAGACCGCGACGACCCAGGAGGACTTGGACACGCTGGCCCCACAGGTCGATCAGGCGACCCGCGCGCAAGTCGAGAGCATCGACCCTGAGATGGATGGTGATCTGGCCGATTGGTATGACCAGGCGTGCACTCGGCCGAAGGTGCGGCTGCTCGGCGCGGTCACGGTCACCGCGCAGGGTTCGCTGCCGCAGCGCAACCCACGTCTGCTGTGGAACACCGAGATCGTGGCCTACCTCGCCACCCGGCCGGGCGGCGTCTCCGTGGAGCGCTACGGCACCGACATGTGGCCTGATGACCCGAACATCGCCAGCAAGACCAAGGCACGGCAGTCGATCTCGGTGGTGCGCCAGTGGCTCGGCATGAACGCCCGGACCGGGCAGGAGCACCTCCCGAAGGGGGTGGTGGCCGGTATGCCCAGCCCGTATCGCCTGGAGGACGTGCTGGTCGACGCCGAGCTGTTCCGCCGGTTGCGGCTGCGGGGCAGCGCCCGCGGCGGCGACGGCATCGCTGACCTGCGGGCTGCACTGGACCTGGTGGTGGGCGTGCCGTTCTCCGACCGCCGCCCGGAGGGCTACGGCTGGCTCGCCGAGAACCCTCTCGACCACGTCTACGCCGGGATGATCGTCGACGTCGCGCACATCGTCGCCACTCACCATCTCGCCGCTGGCGAACCGGAGCTGGCGGTCAGCGCCGCCCAGGTCGCGCTGCGGGCGGGCAGCAGCGAGGACGTGCCGCTGCTCGATCTGGTCGCCGCGTGCGACGCGCAGGACAACCGGGCCGAGGCCGACGCCTACATCAAACGCATCCTGGCCAACCACGACGCGGAAGTGGAGGAAGACCTCCCGCCGCGCACCGCCGAGATCCTGCACCGTCGCCAGTGGCTGGGACAAGCCAGCTGAATCGGTGCGCGATCAACGAACAAGGAGAGTGAGCAGCATGGGCAACATCGGCAAGCGTCGCCGCCGCATCGAGGTGCTCCCATCACAGGAGCCGGCGCCGGCGCCGGCCCGCGCCCCGGAGCGAACACCAGAGCAGCCGCCAGCGCGGGAACCGGAGCGGACACCCGAACCGTCGCGGTCATGACACACAGGGCGCAGCGGACCGCTGCGCCGGCCGCTCCGCGGAGTACCCCATGACCGGCAACGACGACGTTGAGATCGCTGGCGTTGGCGACATCCGGATGGTGCGCACGTTCCGTGTCGGCGCCGACGGTGGTTTGTACCCGGTGAACTTTTCGACCGCCTGGACGCCAGGGTGGAACACCGCCACCTGCGCACGCGGCCGCGACCACACCCCACCCGACCCCGACTGCCGGTGCGGCTTCTACGTCTACGCCCACCCCTCCTACGCCCTCGCTCAAGCACCGGCCCGACAGGTCATGGCCGTCGTTGCCGTGCACGGCGCGATGGAGGCAGGCACCCGCGGAGCGCGCGCGGAGAAGGCGCGCATCGAGGCCGTCTGGCTCGGCGATCGCGTGCCTGACGATCTCGCGGCCGCCGTCGGTCAGCGGTATCGCTCGGTGCTCGTCTACCGGGACCGGGCCGCGATGCTGTCCGATCTCCCGCTCGGCACGCTGCCGGGGTTCCGCGAACCTCGGATCAGCGAGCGCGGCCGGGGACTCATCCGGGTTGCCCTGATGGTCTTCCTAGCCGTCGTCGCGGTCATCGGCGTTGTCCCGACAACAATCGCGATCGCCAACGCGCCCCGAGCTGCGCTATGGCTGGCGGCGCTGGCCGGGGCGGCCGCCATCACCCTCACCGGTCTCGCGGTCCGCTCGTCGATGGTCACCTTCGTCGGCATCACCGCGGTCGCTTGGATGGTGACGGCCGAGTCCACGACAACCATCGGCGGCATCCTCTACCGCTTCCTCGTGCTGCTCGTCGCGGCCTGGGTCGGCGTCGTCTGGATGCGCGCAGCGCAACCGGGACGGGTCATCCGTGAGCCGCGACTCGACGCCGCGCTGCGGCGCTGGCGCGGCCAACTACCCGGTTCCCGGTAGCCGGAAGACGACGCCCATGTCGACGTCGTGGACCACCGTCACGGTGTCCGCTGCCCTTGCGGTCGCCGTGAGCCCGCTGCTGGCCAGCTGGTCGGCCGCACTCGCGGACGGCGACACCGGCACATGGTGGCGACCGCGCAGGGTCGACACCGCCCGGCTGGCCGTCGTCGTCGTCGCAGCCCTGATCTTCGGGGCGCTGGCAGGCGGCGGCGGACCGTGGCCAGCGTGGTGGCTGTTGGCCGCCGGCGGGACCGTCCTGGCCGTCGTCGACGCGCAGCGCAATCTGCTGCCCGCCGGACTGGTGTACCCGCTCGCGCTTCTCGAGGCCGCCGTGCTCGTGGTCACCTCGCTCACCACGCACGACGTCACGGCGCTGGCCAGAGCCGGGCTCGCGGCACTCATCGTCGGGGCCGGTTGGTTCCTGCTCGCATTCGTAGCTGGCGGCGGCGTCGGGCTGGGAGATGTCCGCGTGGCCACCCTCACCGCCGCGCTGCTCGCGGTGGCTCGGGTGGACGGCCGTAATGCGTGCGCAGCTCGTCACGGTCCTGCTCATCGTGGTCACCGCCGCGGTGGTCGCCGTGGTTCGGCCCGACCTGCGCGGCCGCAAGATGCCGGTCCCGCTCGGTCCCGCGCTCGTGTTGGCAAGCCTGCTCATGAGCTGGATTTAGCCGCCGGACGACGCTCGCGAACGAGCGGTGCCAACACCGCATCCCGATCCGGTGACCGTGTCACCCCGGCCGAGGAAGCGGGCTGCGGCGGGGGTTCCGTTAGCAGCTGAGCGGGTCTGGTCGCTTGGTCGCTGGGCTGCAGCTGCGCTCAGGTGTCGGTTCGCGCGGTGGGTGCGGGCGGGGTCCTTCGTGTGGCGGGTGCTGCGAGGGCGATGACGACTGCGAGTATCCCGACCCCGGTGCTGATCCAGAATGCGGTGGTGAAGTCGGCGTCGGTGGGTGCGCCGTGGGAGGTGTGGGTGGTTAGGGTGGCTGCGATGACTGCGGTTCCGATGCTGCTGCCGATTGTTCGGGCGATGGTGTTGGTGCTGAGTGCTTCCGCGGTCTGTGTGGCGGGGGTGTTGTGGACGACGGCGTTGGCGATGGCCGATAGCGCGAATCCGATGCCGAGGCCGGCGAGGGCGACGGTCAGGGCGATGATCCAGACTTGGGCGTGTGTGAGGGCGGAGATGGCGTAGGCGATCGTGAGCGCGGTACTGCCTGCGAGCAGCGGGGGCTTGGGTCCGAGACGCCGGACGAGGACGCCGGAGAGTGAGCTGAACGCGACCATCGTGAGGATCGCGGGAACGAGTACGAGCCCGGCCTGGGTGGCGGTTGCGCCGAATCCGTAGCCCAGTGCCTTGGGTGCTTCGAGCAGGGACGGCACCAGAATGAACAGCCCGAACATCAGGAACCCGACGATGAGGGCGGCGGCGTGGGCGGTCCATACCCCTCGGGCCCGGATGGCGCGGACGTCGATGAGCGGTTCGCCCAGGCGCAGCTCGATGGCAACGAAGACGACGAGGGTGACGACGCCGAGCCCGAGCAGGCCCAGGGTCCGCGTCGAGCCCCACCCCCAGGGGGCTCCCTCGCTGGTGGCGAGCAGTAGCGCCGCGAGGCCGAGCCCGAGGACGGTCGCCCCCGTGATGTCGATGCGACCGCCGCGCTGTCTGCCGGTGTCGGGGACGCCGAGGATGGTGCCGGCCAGCGCGACGACGATGAGGATCGCCGGGAACCAGAACAGCCAGGTCCATCCCAGGGCCTGCAGGATCGGGCCAGCGGCCAGGATGCCGATGCCGCCGCCGACGCCGAAGATCGCCGAGAGGATGCCGATGGCGGTGCTGACCCGTTCGGGCGGCATGCTGTCGCGAGCGATGCTGATCGACAGCGGCAGGATCGCGCCGGCCGAGCCCTGTACGGCGCGTGCGGTGATGAGCAGGCCGAGGTTCGGAGCGGCGGCGGCCAGGACCGTGCCGATCAGCAGCAGGACCAGCACGATGATGAGCACCCGGCGCTTGCCGATGATGTCGGCGAGTCGCCCGAATACCGGCGTGAAGATCGACGCGGCGAGCAGGTAGGCCGTGAGGATCCAGCTGACGCCGCTGGTCGCGTGCAGGTCCTGGCCAATGGTGCTCAACGCCGGTGCCACCAGCGACTGCAGTGCGGAGAAGGCGAGGCTGCCGAGCGAGAGGTAGAGCACGACCGCCACGGGGTTACCCCGCGTGGCCGGCGGCGCCTGCTCAACGACGGTCACGGGTTCAACATCCTGATGTTCTCGGGCACGCGGTTCGCGCCGGAGACTGCCCTGGTGCTGATCGCTTCGGCGTCGATGCCGTAGTCGTGCATCGCGGTGTCGAACAGCTCCACGTCGAGCAGGAGGACGTCCTTGGCGTGCTCGATCATCTCGGCCGGCAGCCCGTCCGTGCCGACCGGGAGCAGCTCGAGCGCCGCGTTCGTGCCGCTTCCCGATTTCAGGACTGCGGCCAGGGCCAGCGGATCGATCCGCAGTCTGGTGGCGAGCTCGAGGATGTCGGCGTTGCTGGCGTGGTTCATCATCATGAGCGCGTTGTTGAGGAGCTTGGCGAGTTCGCCGGTGCCGTGGCCGCCGAGGCGTGCGACATGGCTGGAGAAGGTGCGAAAGACCGGTTCACAGGTCCGTGCCGCCTCCTCCGGGCCGCCGACCATGGTGGTGAGGGTGCGGGCGACCGCTCCGGCATGACCGCCGCTCACGGGGGCGTCGAGGAACTCCGCCCCCGCTGTGGCGCAGGTCTCGGCCAGGCGTATCGCCCACCCGGGGGTGCCGGTGCCGTGGTTGACCACGACAGCTCCGGGGTGCAGGCCGTTGAGCAGACCGCTGGTCAGGAGGTGCATCACGTCGCCGTCGGTGCTCACGCAGATCCCCACGATGTCGCTGGCTGCCGCGAACGCGGCGAGCTCCTGGTGGGGGATGTGCGGTACTGCGGTGAGTTGGTCAAGCGACTGGGCTCGCCGCGCCCACACGTGCAGGGGATAGCCGTGCTCGGCGATCGCGGTAGCCATCGGAAGCCCCTGGTCACCGAGGCCGATGAACCCGACGGCCGGGAGATTGTTTGTTGACATGGTCGTGCTCTCGTGTAGAGGTCGAAGGCGTATTCGTGGGGGTGGCGGGAACAGAGGTCCCCGCTTGATCGCAGGGCGCTGATGGGGCGGCGGGTGGTGCCGTTAGTTCGAGTTGCTCGTCTGGGCGAGCAGTTCGCGTGTTTCGGCCACGACCCGATCGCTGAAGGCGGGGTCAGTCACTTGTTTGGACGCGTGCATGGGCTTGCCCGTCTCGTCGTAGTAGACGCCGGTGGCGTCCGAGTTGGTGGTGAGGATCTTGGCGATGACGCGGCCGGCGATCTTCGGGGTGCTCCAGTACTTGATCAACGGCGCCAGCGGAGACATGACCCGTTTGGCGATGAACTGCAGCACCGGGCCCGCGTGCCGGCCGAGGCCGCTTCCGGGGTTGAATCCGGGTTCGACGGCGTTGAACCGCAGGCGGGGGATCTCCCGGGAGAGCGCGAACACGGTCGCGAGGTTGCCCTGCTTGGAGGTCGCGTAGGCGTCATAGCCGGTACGGGTCGACCCGCCGGGCGCCCACTGGCCGCGGGCGCTGTCCTCGGCCGAGAGGTAGCGTCCACCGCGGAACCCCGACATCCGGGCTGGCTTGCGCTCCGGGTCTTCGACACCCGAGGCGGTAAAGGGGATCTGGGTGCCGTCAGCGAGGTGCGGGATCAGCGCTTCGGTGAATGCGAACGGACCGAGGTGGTTGGTGGCGTAGCTGAGGTCCCAGCCGCGGCTCGTCTTTGCCCCGTCCCGGGTGGACATCAGGCCAGCGTTGTTGTGCACCCCCGCGATCGGCAGGTCGAGCGCGGCGATCTGTTCGGCGGCGCGGCGTGCGCTGTCGGGGTCCGAGAGATCCGCGACGACGGACACCGCCTTCCCGCCCGGAAGTGCCTTGATCTCGTCCGCGACCGCGCGCAGCTTGCCGGCGTCGCGGCCGACGAGTACGACAGTGCCGTGCGCGGCTAGTTCGAGGGCTGTGCGATGTCCGATTCCGGACGTGGGGCCGGTGATGACGTACGCCGCTCGGCGGTCCGACAGGTCTTCTGCTCGTGCCATGATGTTGGTCCTTCCGTAGATGGGTCATGATTTGGCGCCATCAGGCGTTGTCGGGTGCTGAGGAGCCGGCGATGACTCGCCAGATCGCGTCGAAAGCGGTAGCGCTCCGCGTGTCGGCTTCGGCTGGCTCGCGGATCATTGCGTCGATCGTCACGTCTGCCATGGCGCTGACGAGGGTGAGGACGAACCCGAGCGGGGCGTTCTCCATCGGACCGTGCGCGCGGCTGCGCTCGAGGACGTCTGCCATGCCCCGTTGAGCGTCCCGGACCACTGCGTGACTTTCGGCGGTGACCTCGTCGGCCACTTCGAGCTGCGCCAGCGCGCGCCGCTTCTCCGGGTGCGTCGTAGCCCAATGCAGCCACTGCGTCCACATATGACCGAGCTGGTCGCGGGCGTGACCCTCTTCCAAAAGTCCGGTCGTGGCTGCCGCACCCATCTCGCTCTTTAACGATATGAACAGCTCGTTCAACAGCAGGGCTTTCGTCTCGAAGTACGTGAACAGGGAGCCGGTCGCCACCCCCGCCTCCTTCGCGATCAACGCAGTCGGCGCTCCGAGACCCTGAGACGCGATCACCCGAGTGGCCGCGGCAAGGATCGCGCTTCGACGTTCTTCACTCAGGCCCCGGGACATACCTTCACCGTATAGACGACTGATCAGTCAGTCAAGCCTGCATTTGTTGTGTCGACAGCCCGCCATCTCCGCGAGATCAGCTGATCGCAGCCGATCTCATGGACGGTCGCTCCCGCGGCGCGCGCCTCGTCGGCCACCTGGGTGAGCCGCTCGCCGGAGCGGCCGATGAGGATCAGGTCCGGCCGCACCGGCTCGGGCCGCCCAGCCATGGCCAACGTCGCCTGCCGACCGAGGCCACCGGTGGGTCCGGTGATCAGGACAGTGCCGGGATCGCGGGTCACCATCGGAGTTCTCCGTCGTCCTCCTGGAACGTGCCGCTCGGCCCGTCCACGCCGATGCACGCCAGCCGCGCGACGACCTCGGCGCTGACCGCGGCCGGTCGGCCGGGGTGGGACTCCACACCCCCGCCGCCCAGCTCGGTGGCAGTGATGCCGGGCTCGACAGCGTTGAATTTCACCGCCGGTACCGCCTTGGCGTACTGCACGGTGAGCATCGAGACGGCCGCCTTGCTGGAGCCGTAGACGACCGCCGGGAAACGAGAGGCCGGCCGCGAGGGCTCGTGGGTGGCCCAGAACGATCCGAGCGCGCTAGAGACGTTGACGACGACCGGGTTGGGCGACCTGCGCAGCAGCGGCAGCGCGGCCTCGGTGACCCGGATGATTCCGACGGCATTGGTGTCGAATACCTCCAGCGCGCTGGGACCATCGAGCGCCTCGCCGCCGCCGGCCCGCTTGGCGATACCGGCGTTGTTGACCAGGACGTCGAGCCCACCCTCGTCCGCGACCCGGGCGAAGGCGGTCCGGACGGAGGTGTCGTCGGTGACGTCGAGCTGGACGAAACGCGCACCGACCTCCTCGGCAGCGGCCCGGCCACGGGCCACGTCGCGCGCGCCGAGCCAGACGGTGTGCCCGGCGGCGACGAGCAGGCGTGCGGTTTCCTTGCCCAGGCCCTTGTTGGCCCCGGTGATCAGTGTTGTTGTCATGCGTCCACAGTCGCCGACGGGTGGCTCGGTAGGCAGTCGTCCGGTTTTCGTAGGACTGGCAGGACCACCACAACCCTCCCGCGTTGCCTGCACACTGAACTACGTGGAAGCGTGGGAATTCGGCCGCACCCTGCGGCGCTGGCGTGACCGGGTCCCGCCTGACGCGGTCGGCGTCTCCTCCGGCGCCCGCCGCCGCGCCACGGGCCTGCGGCGCGAAGAAGTGGCCGCTCTAGCCGCCATCTCGGTCGACTATCTGACCCGCCTCGAGCAGGGACGAGCGGTCTCACCCTCGGAGCAGATCATCGAAGCGCTCGCCCGCGCGCTGCGGTTGTCCGACGCCGAACGCGACCACCTCTTCAGCCTGGCCGGCCTCGCCGCGCCCGGGCCGGGAAGGGTCCCAACACGGACCACCCCGAGCGTGCAACGCCTGCTCGACCAACTCGCCAACACACCCGTGTGTGTTCACGACGCGGCCTGGAACCTCCTCACCGCCAACGCCCCCTACGACGCCCTCATGGGAGAGACGACCTCGTGGCGAGGGCTCGAACGCAACGCCGTCTGGCGCAACCTGATAGGACCCGGCAACCGCGCCGTCCACACCCCTGCCGAGAAAGCAGCATTCGAGGAAGGGCTCGTCGCCAGCCTGCGCCTGACCGCCGGCCGATATCCGACCGACCGCACCCTGCACGCACTCATCAACGAACTACGCGCCGCGAGCCAGCGGTTCGTGGAGCTGTGGGAGACGGCGGAGCTCCCGGACCCGCGTAACCAGTCCCGCCGCAAGATCATCGACCACCCCGACGTCGGCGTCATCACCCTCGACTGCGACGTCCTCACCGTCGCTGGCGACGACCTGCACATCACCGTCTACACCGCCGAACCCGCAAGCCAAGACGCCGACAAGCTCGAACTCGCGATCGTCCTCGGCACCCAAACCCTCAGCGACCGGCACTAGGCCGCGCCTGCTCGACCACCGGTCAACGTCATCACCATCCAGACCCGCCGTAGGCCAGGTATCGCTACCTCGCCTGCCCCCGGCCTGAAGCCATCTGGCAGAGCAGGGGACCAGATTTGCTCCACTGCTAAAGAGACACCTGGCGGTAAACCGATACATCGTCAAGCCCGGTGAAGCGCACGTCAAGCCCGCGTTCGGGCCGTGCGTTCGGGCTGCCGAACCGGTGTAAACCCTGACTCGCTTCGGGCCATGTCACCCCGTCTGCGGCGGCAAAGATTCTTGCTCGCCCGTCTGAGGGCGCAGGCCGTCGCAGCCCCCAATCGGCGGGGTTAACCCATGCCGCCGCAGGACCAAGACGAACGCCGCGCTGCGTTAACCGCCTTCCTCGATGGGACCATCAGAGGAGGCCAGTCGGCGCGGCCCGGCGGTCATTCGGAGGCCGGGCCGGACCATGTCACCCCGATGTGGGGTGACAGATTGTTGAACACCTCTGCGGAGCGTCATCGGCATCAGCAACCGATGACGGAGGCCGCAGATGTTCTACGACGACAGCATTGCCGGGAGCTGGCAGGCGCTCGTTCAGCGGATCGAAAGCACGGACGCGCTTGGACGCTGGGCCGCTAACGATGACCGCCTCGCTGGTCTGCACGACGTCACCCTCGACCTGCTACCACTGCTCGCCAAGGGTGCTGACGCTGCCCGCGCCGATGACATCCTGGGTGCCCTCGTCGGACGGGCCGCGGTCGACGGCGGCGCCGAGGACGACGCGCTGCTGCTGACGCTGCACCTGCTCAGCGACTGGGTGGTGCCGCTGGCGGTGCAGCTTCGCGACCTCGGTAGCGGGATGGTCGGGGTGATCGTCAGCGAGCTGACCTGCCAGATCCGCAACTACCCGTGGCGGGACCGGCCGCGGGCGGTCGCGGCCAGCTTGCGGTGGGATACCCGGTTCGCCGTCCTCGCCGAGTTCCGCCCGTCCACGCCCCAGCACCGTCACCGGGCCGAGCGCGTGCTGGAGCCGATGAGTCCGGAGTGGGAGTCCACCTCGCTGGGTCTGGTAGCCACCACCGCGCCCAACGACGAGGCGGACATCGACGTGGTCGACCTGCTGCTGTGGGCGGCGCGGGCCGGCGTCGATGAGGCCGATATCGCACTGCTCGTGCGGACCGAGCAGGCGCGAGACGACTTCTGCCTCAAAGCGTCCGACGACGTGGTGGCCGCCGAGTTCGGACTGCCCCGGCGGACCTTCTTTTGGCGTCGCGCTCGGGCCCTGGAGGCCGTGCGAGCGGCGAGTCGGGACTACCTGGCGGCCGTCGCATGAGCCCGCTGCTCAGCCCGGCAAACACCTCGGAAAAAAAGTTCGGCCGAAGTTGCACTAACGGCCCCGAAATTTCACCTGCCCCTAGTGAGACCACCTTCCGCGCGATCACGAGGAGCACCACCATGGACGAGCATCGGCAGCCGATCGGGGACGACTGCACGGTCGAACAGGTCGCCGACCTGCTCGACGAGGTCTACGCGGCCAACGGCCTGCTCGCCGATGAGATGGACCGCATCCTCGGGTCCCGGGCCGCGGTCAGCCAGAGCACCATCGACCGGTTCACCCGCCTCGCCGACCAGCTGCGGCCCGGTGCACAAGCCCGAGCTCAACTGTCTGGTCTCGACCCTTCCCGGGTGCTCGCCGACACAAAGGTCTGGATGGCGCGCAACCGGGAACGGTCAGCCAACTCCGCATCCGGCCGGGCCGCATCACGCTGGTCGGGCCAGGCAACGGCATGAGCCTGTCCGAGGTCGGCATGCCCGGTCAGCAGGTCGACGTCCTCAACGGCGGCGACGTCGCGCCCGACGGGCGGCTCCTGTCGGTCGCCGAGATCCAGCAGGCGTTCCGCGATCTGCGGGCCCGCACACCCTCCGAAGCCGCGACCGTGCGCGCACCGGAGCAGGTGCAGGTCGAGGAACGACCCACCGGTCCGGGTGGCGGCAGCCAGCCTGCGCCGACGCCCGGCGCGGACCTGGATCCGACATGGGTCAGCGTGGTCGCGGCCCACGCTGGAGCCGGGGCATCCACCGTCGCGCTCGCGATCGCCGACGCGGCCGCCGCAGCGGGCCGGGCCACACATCTCATCGAGACGGCGCACCCGACCCGGTCCGGCCTCGTCGCGGCCGCGAACGCCGAGCTCGGCCTCGACGCGAGCGGAGCGTGGCGGCGCGGCAACCGCGGTCAGGTGACCATCGACCGCCGCGCGGGCAACGACAGCCCACGCGGCTGGCCCATCGCCGCGACACCGGATGACGGCCTCGTCGTCGTCGACCTCGGCCTGCCGACACCGGACACCGTCACCCGCCTCGCGACCAGCGGCGGCCGCATCGTCGTCGTCTGCCGGCCGACCGTGCCTGGTGTGCGCTTGGCCGAGCAGCTCCTCAATGCGATCACCAGCCCGGTCATCGTCGCGTCGGTCGGTGCCGGCAAATGGCCCGGCGAGGTTAACGCCAGCCTCGGGCCGCGGCTGCGCGAGCTACGTGCCAACAACGCCGTCGTGCCCGTGGCCGCCGACCGGCGCCTCGAGGTCACCGGCCCCACCAACTCCCCACTGCCGAAGCCGGTCGCCACTGCCGGCCGGTCGCTGCTGGGGCTGATCGACGACGCCCGCTCGGGTGACGCCACCGCGTCGGCGCAGTCGGCGCCGCGAAGGAAAGGAATAACGCGATGAGCAACGTGCTCGCAGCAAAGCTCGGAGGCCATCTGCTCGCGGCCGGTGTCTGCCCGAAGGCGCCGCCGGGCGTGCAGACGTGGTCTGACCAGGTCCTGGCGTGGGTGAAGTGGGGCGTGCTGGCCATCCTGGCCATCTCGTTCTTCGTCTCCGTCGGCATGTTGATCTGGGGCCGGGTCACCCACCACCCCAAGGGCGCCCGGCTCGGCTTCGACGGCCTGATGATCTGCATCGTCGGCGCGATCATCTACGTCGTCGGCTTCGTAATCATCAGCAGCATCACCGGAACCGGCTGCTGATGTTCGGCCGCCGTGGCGGAAAGCAACGGCCAGCTCCGGAGTGGTCCCGCCAGAAGACGCTCACCCTACTGATCGGCGCCGGCCTGACCGCGGTGCTGCTCGTCGTCGGGATCGTCCTGGCCGTGGTCTACGCCGTTCAGCCCGTCCGGCACACGGCCGAACAAGACACGACCAGCGCCACCAGCACAACGGGCGACGGCGGCACCGGTAAGTCGGGGCAGTCCGGTCCTGCCGTCGATCCGCGCGACGCATTGGCCGACAAGCCGATGCCCACCGTCGACGAGGCCGACTCCCACCCCGGGCCGGTGTCCACGAACGATCCCGGCACACCGATCACGCTGCCCGCCGCGACCAGCTCCGGGCCGGCGAAGGTGCCCACCGGGTTCGGCCACACCCCGCAGGGTGCCATGGCGCAGCTCGCCGCGATCGACCAGACCGCGCTGCAGTCGGGCACCCTCGCCGGCGCTGGGGAAGTTATCGCGGGCTGGGCCATGCCCGGCGGCCCGACCACGAGCAGCTGGTCGGGAGTGCGGGCCGTGGCTGAGTTCTTCGACGCGGCCGGGCTGTCCGGCGGCGGCAACAACCAGCTCGCGATCGTGGCCACCCCGCTGATGGGGCAGATCAAGGGCAGCGTCCGGGCGGACTTCGTGGTGCCCTGCGTCGACTACGAGATCGACGTGACATTGCAGCAGACCTCACGCGGGGCGGCTGCCGACTGCCAGCGGATGGTCTGGAACGGCACCCGCTGGATGGTCGGTCCCGGCTCCGAGCCGGCACCCGCGCCCTCGGTCTGGCCCGACACCGACACCGCGATCAGCGTCGGATATCGCGACCTACGACAGGAGACACCCCGATGATCAGCACCGCCGTGCTCGCCTCCGGCTGCAGCCAGCTGCCATGCCCCGGCCAGCGGGTCGAGGCCTTCAGCCTCGGTGACCTCAACCCCTTGAAGTGGCTCGGCAACGCCGCCTCGGCCGCCGTCGGCAATGTCTGGCTCGCGGCGATGACCGGCCTGTGGTCGGCCGCGCTCTGGCTGCTGAAACTGGCCTTCAAAATCATCGACGCGTTCACCACCCCGGATCTGTCGGCCAGCGGACCGATGGGGTCAGTGCTGCCGACCACGCTGTGGCTCGGCGCCACCCTCGCCGTGATCATGATGTTCGTCCAGCTGACCGTGGCCCTGATCCGCCGCGACGGCGAATCGATGGGCCGCGTCCTGATCGGCATCGCCCAATTCGGCTTCGTCTGGGTCGCCTACCTCGGCCTCGCGGCCGGATTCGTCGCGGCGGCCGCAGGGCTCGAACACGGAATCTTGGAACAGATGCTGCACGCCCAGGACCTTTCCCATGTTGATTTGAGCGCGTCGTTCCCGGACAAGATCGGCGACATCACCCTCGCCACCGTCCTCGGTGTCCTCGGCCTGCTCATCGTCATCCCCGCCGCGTTCTTCTACGTGCTGATCATGTTCGTCCGTGAGGCCGCGCTGATCATCCTGGTCGCCACCGCACCGATCTCCGCCGGTGGCCTGGTCAGCGAGACCGGCAAGGTGTGGTTCTGGAAGACGCTGCGCTGGTTCTTCAGTTGCCTGTTGATCTCACCGATGGCCGCGTTGCTACTCGGCATCGGGGTGAAGCTGTCGACCGGGGTCATCAACCCTCCGAAGCCTCCGATGTGCGGCGGCACATTGTGCAACCCGCTGGACCACGCCAAACAGATCAGCGACTTCGCCAACGCCACCAACACTGCCCACGCCGGGATGGCGGTTGTCGGCTGCATCGTGATCGCGATCGGCGCGTGCTGCCCGATGATCCTTTTCCGGCTGCTCGCCTTCGTCGAGCCCGGTACGGCCTCCGGTGCGGCGCTGCGCCAGTCGTGGTCTGACGCCGGCGGCATGTCCGGGGTCATGAGCGGCGGCAAGCAGTCCTCAGGCAGCTCGGCCGCGACGCAGAGCGGCGGCGATGGACGCTCGGGCGGCGAGTCCGGCGCCGAGTCCCAGAACCAGTCGCGGCTCTCGCAGGCGATGGGTGCCTTCGGCGCCGGGGTCGGCGCCGTCAGTTCGATCGCGAACAAGGCCGCCGACCTCAGCTCCGACGTCCTCGGGCAGGCCGGTGTCGGCTCGCCCAGCTACAGCATGACGCCGACCGACGAACGCAGCAGCCGTGGATCCAGCAAGGGCGGCTCATCCAACGGCGGGTCGTCCGACTCCAGCGGCGGATCCGACGGGGCCGGTGGAAGCGGTAGCGGATCCGGCGGCGGGTCGACGCCGGAGCCTCCGACACCACCGACACCTCCGATGCCCGGTGGTGGTGGCGGTCTGCCCGGTGCGGGTGGGGCCGGCGGCGCGGGCGCTGGGGGCGCAGGCGCGGCTGGCGGCTCGGAGGCAGCAGTTGCGGTGGTCGCGCTGTGACCGCCCCGGCCGGACCCATCCGCTACGGCGCGTGGTCGAAAGACAAGCAGGGCTGGTTCCTCGGCCTTGGCGGCGGGTCCTGGATCACGATCCTGCTCGGCGGGGTGCCACTGCTGATCCTCGCGGGCGCGCACCAGTGGCTGCTCGCGCTGGGCTGGACGCCCGCGTGGGCCGTGCTGATCGTGCTCGTCGCCGTCCCTGTCCGGGGCCGCTCAGCTTTCCGCTGGGCGCTGGACTCCCTTCTTCGATGTGTAGGAGTTGTCATGCGCTGGACTGACTGGCAATCGAAAGCTGCCGCCGGGACCGTCGACAAGTTCGACGAGGCCGACCTTCCCGGCGTGTTATCGGGCATCCGCACCCATGACGGACCGCCGTTCGGGCCGTTGCTGGGCCGCCCGACAATCGTCGCCGACAACCGGGAACGCACCTGGGCCGTCGTCGCCCGCATCACCCACCCCGGCATCGGGCTGTCGGAGGTCCCCGCCCGGACCCGGATGGGCAACGGACTGTCCGAGCTGCTCGAGGGCGCCGCGACCGCCGAGCTGGTGTCGGTGATCGCGTTGCAGATCCGCACCGTTCCCGACGACGGCGCCGAGCGCGCCGCGTGGCAACAAGCCAACCTGCGCAAGGACGCCCCGAACCTGGCGCTGGCGGTGAACGCCGAACTCGCGCAGGTGATGACCCAGGCCGGAGTGCGGCATGAAGCATTCGTGACGATCGTCGTGCCCGAAGGCCGCATCGCCAAGCAGGCCAAGGAAGCCGGCGGCGGGATCGACGGCCGCGCACGAGTGATGTACGGGGTGATGGGCGAAGTCGAAGCCCGGCTAATGGGGCCGGTCGGCTGCAGCAGCGTGACCTGGCTCGACTCGCCCGCCCTCGCAGCGGCAATCCGCACAGGGTTCGCTCCGGGGGACCGGGCCGGGCTGACCGCCGCCGACATCGCCGCCCAGAACGACCCCAACGTCGCCGCGACCCTGCCGATGGCCGCCGCCGGGCCGACCTCGGCCCCCAACCCTGAGCGACGCTTCTACGCCCACGACGCCTGGCACTCCGCGACCTGCACCATCCTGCTGCCGGACAAAGGCTCAGTGATGGGCGCGCTCGCACCGGTCTTCACGCCGACCACCGCGGGAGAACGACGTGCGGTGACCGTGTTCTTCGAGCCGATCAGCCACGACAAGGCCGACCGGATGGTCGGCAGCGAGTCGATGTCCTCCGACCTCGCGACCGAGATGCGCCGCAAGAGCGGGTTCAAGGTCCGGGCCTCGCACCGCCGCGACGCCGCCCGGGTCGAGGGGCAAGACGTTCGGCTGGCCGACGGCAACGCCCTCGTGCGAGTCGCGATCGCCGCCGCGGTCACGGTGCCCAACACCTGGTCGATCACCGACTACGGCAGGCGGTTGGAATCCAACATCACCGGCTCCGGCTTCAAGCCGCTTCGCCTGGACCTGGCCCAGGACTCCGGGTTCGCTGCTGCCTGCATCCCGCTGGGGATCGGGCTGCCCAAGCGGCGGGGGGTCAAGTAGCCATGTCCGTTCCGACTCGCCGCGAAGCCCGCGACTTCGCCCGCAGCAGCCACGGCCGCCGCTTCGCCCGCTCCGATGTCGGGCGAGGGGTGGCGCAGTTGGTCGCCGACTTCGGCCACACATTGCCGCCGCTGGCGTCGGCGCCAGCACCGGCGAAGGACTCTGACCCGTTCACTGTCATGGTCGGCAAACACGGCCGCTCCGGGCGGGCGACTGGCTGGTCACCGGTCCCCTCACCGCTCGCCGCCTACCGGATGACCTCAGAACAGGTCGGGGGAGTGTGGCCGCTGATCGCCGGCGACGGCCTCCCATCGACCGGCGCGCAGATGGGCATCGACTTCCTGTCCGGCGGCGCGTTCCACCTCGACCCGATCGGCTGGACGCTGTCCGGCATCGCCGGCGTCACCAACCCGAACATGATGTTCTTCGGCGCCCCCGGCCGCGGCAAGTCCGGCACGGTCAAGATGTTCTGCCTGCGGATGATGGCCTACTCCTACCGCACGCTGATCCTCGGCGATGTCAAGGACGAGTACGAACCGCTGTGCCGCGCGCTCGGCGTCGAACCGCACGCCGTTGGCCCAGGCATGTTCGCCCGTATCAACCCGCTCGACTACGGACCGCTCGGCAACGATTGGAGCAACCTGCCCCGCGCAGAAGTTGATCGCCGCGCGGCGATGGTCTTCTCCCGTTGGCTACAGCTGATCAAGGGCCTGGTCGGGTCGCAACATGTCACCTTCGACCCCACCGCGGAGCGGGTCGTGGCCACCGCCATCCGGGACCTCACCCACGCAGCGAAGAACACCGGGCAGCTCGCCGAGATCACCATTCCGCAGCTATGGGACAAGCTGAAGGACCCCACCGACGAGTTAATAACTGAGTGCCGCTACTCCTCCAGGCAGCACCTTCTTGATGACACCCGTGCTGTCCGCGACGCTCTCGGCGCACTGGTCAAAGGCCACTTGGCTGGGCTGTTCGACGGGCCCACCACGGTCAACGTCGACTGGCGCGCACCGATCCAATCGCTGTCGCTGTCTCGACTGGACCCACTCGGCGACGAGGCCGTGGGGGTGGCGTTGACGTGTTTGAACTCGTGGGGCCGAGCGATGACGCAGGTCGCCGAACCGGGCGACCTGCGCATCATCATCCGCGACGAGTGCTGGAAGCAGATGCGCCTGGGTACCGACGCGGTGAAGTCCCTCGACGCGGACCTGCGACTGTCGCGGCGAGACGGCTGCATCCAGGCGGTCATCGCCCACAAGCCCTCCGACATGCTCACCGTCGGCGACGCCGGAAGCCAGGCCGTGGCGATCGCCAAGGACCTGATGCACCTGTGCGCGACGAAGGTGCTGCTCGGTCAGGACGACCAGATCGGCGACGAGCTGTCCGACCTGCTCGGACTCACGCCGATGGCCGAGCGCATCGTCACCGACTGGGCCACCGCGGCCAAGGGTCGAGCGCTGTGGCTGGTCGGCTCGCACGTGGCGAAGGTGCAGACCGTCCGCACTTCGATCGACGTGGCGCTGACGAACACAAACGATGCGATCACCGCGGTTCCCGAGGTCGAGCAGCGTGACGCCGTTACCGATCCCGGGCGCGCGGGGCCGGCGTAGCCATGGCAAGCCAGGGGAGTAGCGGCGCAAAGGTGGCGATCGGTATCGCCGTGCTGCCGCTCATCGCGATGTCCTCCGTGCTGATGGTGATGGCCGGCGGCGGCGCGAACGCCTCACCCACGTCGAGCGTGTGCGGTGGTGGCGGGACGGCGCAGACGATCGGCAACGTCAAGCTCGATGCCGAGCAAATGGGCAATGCGCAGACCATCGTGTCCGTCGCTGCCGGGCGGCACTTGCCGTCCTTCGCTGCGGTCGTCGCGGTCGCCACCTCCTACACCGAGGTGAAACTGCACAACCAGCTCACCGAGACCGATCACGACTCCGAGGGGCTGTTCCAGCAGCGGATCTCCATCTACACCAAGCCCGTCGCCGACGACCCGGTGAAGGCGACCAACGCGTTCCTCGATCGGCTGGTGAAGGTCGCGAGCTGGCAGACCAACACTGTCGGCGTCGACGCGCAGACCGTCCAAATCTCGAAGTACCCCGCGCGCTACCAACCCAACGCCGCACTCGCACAACAGATCGTCGGGCAGTTCTGGCCGTCCGCGGCCGCCGCCGGCCCAGCGCCCACCGGCACGCCGATGGCCGGGGCGGGGAGCACTGCGGCGGCCATCCCCGCGATCGGCTCCGGGCCAGCGATCTGCGCGGGCGGCGGCGGCGCGATCCCCGGCGGCGGCGGAACGGTCGCCGGGAAGATCGTCGGCCCGACCGGCAACAGCATCGCAGGCACCACCACCATCCCGCCCGGATTCGTCATCAGCGGTTCCGCCAAGGGATATCTGGCGGTCAAGTACGCGCTGGCGCAGCTCGGCAAGCCCTACGTGTTCGCCGCCGCCGGGCCGAACGCCTTCGACTGCTCCGGCCTCACGATGGCCGCCTGGGCCGCCGCGGGCGTCGCGCTACCGCATCTGTCCTACGAGCAGACCCACTTCGGCACCCCAGAGCCGACGAATCTGTCGCAGGCAGTAGGCGGTGACCTGGTCATGATCCCCGGCTCGGACGGCACCCCGGCACAGCCCGGACACGTCGGCATGGTCGCCGGCTACGTCGACAGGAAAGACGGCCGACACCTCTACATCATCCAGGCGGCGATGACCGGGGTGCCGATCGAGCTGACCGAGGCGACCGAGTGGTCCGGGCAGATCACCGATGTCCGGCACCTCGGCTGAGCATCGATCGAAATTGCGATTAAGGAGAGCGCACGTGAACAGACACCCCGCCGCGGCGGAGCCGACGGGCACCCTGACTATTCGGAAGGAACTCTGGTACCCGACACCAGTCCACACGAACATCGCGCCCGCGCCGCGGCCGCGCATGTCGAGGCGGACCTGGCTGATGCCGCTGGTGGCGTTGCTTGGCGGCTACACCTCGGCGCTGGCCTCGACCGCGCATATTGACGCGGCCGCGTCCGTTGTGCTGCTGCTCGCCCTCGCCGCGCTCGTCGCGTTCGGTGTCGGCGTGGCGCGCTACTGCGCAGCGACCGTGCAGCACCGCCGATCGGGCGGCGTGCGATGAACCGGGCCAGTCCGGTGCCGATCTGGTTGCGGCTGGGCGGCCCGACCGGGGCAGTGCTCGGAGGTGGCGGCGCAGTAGCGGCCACCGCGCACCTGACCGCCGTGGCCGCCGTGCTGGTCACCCTCGCTGCAGCTGTTGTGGCGCTGACCCTCAGCGGTCTGCTGCGGAGTCGGTCATGACCGCCCCCTACCAGCGGCGACGCGACCCGCAGCCGATGGGACAGGGCTGGGAAGTGGCCGTGGCCGTGATTGGTGGCGCGCTGCTCGGTTTCGGGTTGGCCGCGCTGGCTGGACTGGGCGTGGCGTCGGCGTTGTTTGGCGGTGGCTGGGTGTGGCCGCACGGCACCGACACCATTGGGCACGTTATCGGCGGGCTGTTCGACGGGCATCCCGGTCGGGGTCTGGACCCACGTCAGGCGCTGATGGTGGCCGGACCCCTGCCGGTCTATCTGTGCGTGGCGGCGTGCGAGCTGGCCGTCATCGTCGCGTCCATCGTCGGTGGGGTGCTCGTTGCGCGGTACCGGCGGCCCGGGGACGCCCGCGGTGGCATGGCCACGCGCAGCGAGGCCGAGCAGGTGCTGGGCATGAGCCGCCTGCGCGGCGCCCGAGACATCATCCGCCCCGATCTGTACGGGGCGAGCGCATCGAAGGAGAACACCCGATGAGCTTCGACCCGACAGACGTCGGCTGGCGGCTGGGCCGCTCGCAGACCCCGCGCGGTGTGGAGCTGTGGTGCCGTTATGACCGCACCACCGGCGTCTACGGCGAGCAGGGCTCAGGCAAGACCCTCGACGTCCTGGCGCCGGCGCTGCTCGCACACCGCGGCGCGGGGATGGCGACGCTAACCAAGGTCGATGACCTGCTGCTGACCGCCGAACGCCGCCAGCAGCCACTCCTGCCGGGCGGTCTGCTGCGCCCGATCGCCGTCCTCGATCCGTTCGGTGCCGCACCTGGTCTGCCGGAGTTTGTGTGGGATCCGATCGCCGGCTGCGTCGATCCGAAGGTGGCCGAGAAGCGGGCCAAGGCCTTCGCCGCCGGAACCGTGACCGGCGCGGTCAGCGGCGGCCGGCAGGACAGCGCCGCCCGGTTCTACGCCGCCGAGACGGCCAAGGTGCTGCAGGGGTTTCTGCACGCCGCCGCTCTCACCGGGCGGTCCCTGGAGCACGTGTTGGAGTGGGTGGCCAATCCGGTCGCGGCCGAGCAGCCCGCCGAGATACTCCAGCAACATCCACATGCCGCGAAATTCTGGGACGGCCTGCTCTCCGGCGCGCTGCACGGCTCGGCCGACACCGTCGGCAACACCGTCACCACCGTCCAGCAAGCAATGTCGCTGTTCTTCCAACCCGAGATCCGCGCCCGGTGCGTGCTCTCACGTGGCCGGCCCGCCACCGACATCGCCGACCTGATCGCCAAGCAGGGCACGGTGTACCTGCTCGGCCGCGAAGACCCCTACGCGAGTGCGGCGCCGTTGATGACGGCGATCGCCGAACATGTCCTGGACACCGCGCTGGAGGCCGCCAACACCGCTCCGCACGGCCGGATGACGCCGTGCTTTCTGGCGTGCCTGGATGAGCTGCCGTCGACCACGCCGTTGCCGACGCTGAGGGTGCGGATGGCCAACGAACGCGCGCTGGGCCTGTCGTTCATCTACGCCAGCCAGACGTGGAAGCAGATGGTCGTGTCCTACGGCGAGGACGAGGCCCGGTCGTTGTTCGGGCTCACCAACAACTTGGTGATCTTCGGCGGCGGCAAGGACATCCATTTTTACAAGGAAATCTCGGACCTGATCGACGACGTGCGGATCAGCCGCCAGACGATCAGCGACGGCCCCGGCGGCATCGGCACCTCACGCTCGGGGGAGGACGTACGCGTGCTGCGCCCCGGTGACATCCGCCGCATCCAGGAGCGCCACGCCCTCGTCGTCGCGGGCAACGCACCACCGATCATCGCCAAGCTGCGCCGCTGCTTCGACGGCAAAGACGGACAGCTACTCAAGGACCAACTCGACGCCGCCCGAGCGCGGGTCAGCGGTGCCCGCGCCACGACACCCGACCTGGGGCTGCGCACCGCGGCCGCGGTCGCCTACGCCCGGCAGAACCGGCTCAGCCCCACCGGGTTGGACGACCTGACCGCGGCTTCGGGTGGGTCGGAGGAGCAGACAAAGGAGTGGACATGGTGAACGCCAGCGTGACCAGCCGAGACAACGAGATCCTGGCCCAGTTCCCGAACCCACCAGGCTCAGTGCTCAAGGCGCTGGAACTGCTGCAGGTGCTTCGCCGCGGCGACGCCGATGAGATGGCCGAGTACGGCGACCTGAACAACCTGCCGCGGCCCTGGGACCCATCCACGTGTCCGCAGGAGCTGCGCTCGGCGGTGTGGGGATGGTGCGACAGCGTCGCCGAATGGATCAACCACGAGTACGCGTGGCGGCCGACGCAGATGATCCCGCCGTGCTGGCCCCACCACGCCCACATCGCTCGTGAACTGCCGGTGCTGGCGTTCCAGCGGTGGACCGCTGAGGAGTCCACCGGCTACGAGGCGATCGACGACTGGCACCGCTACGCGCTGCCAATGTTCCTCGAGCGGATGCAGGGACGTCTCGGGGAGAGCGCGTGTCGCACCGGCAAGCACGTCGACTGGCCCGCTGAGGGACGCATCGTCGCCTACAGCTCGGCCGACGCCGTCGAGGACCGCCAGGGCGTCATCCACCGCGACGGGCACCCCATCGTAACCGAGCTGCGCGCCAACCGGCGCGCGTAACCGCAAGGGAACACCCCCATGCCCATGCACGACCTCGACCTGCCCGCCGGCTACCGCCTCGCCGAGGCGGGCGTGCCCGGTGTGCCGGCGAAGTACCAGGTGCTGCGCGGCAGTGGCCGTGACCAGCAGCTCAGCGGGAGGCGCGACAACCGAGAGGAGGCGACGCAACTGGCCATCCGAGACAACGACCGCATTCAGGCCGAACGGGCAGCAGTCCGCAACCGGAAACCGAGTCCGGACCGCGCTGTGCGCCGCTAAGGCGCACCGCGACCATCGACCAATCGAAGGAGATAGCCACCATGAGTGGAGAGACTGTGATCACCGTCGTCGGCAACTTGACCGGCGACCCGGAACTGCGGTTCACCCCGTCCGGTGCGGCGGTGGCGTCGTTGACCATCGCGTCCACGCCGCGCAGTTTCGACCGGGCCAGCAACGAATGGAAGGACGGCGAGACACTGTTCCTGCGGTGCTCGATTTGGCGGCAAGCCGCCGAGCACGCCTCCGAGTCGCTGACCCGCGGCATGCGGGTCATCGCACAGGGCCGGCTCAAGCAGCGCAGCTTCGAGACCAGCGAGGGCGAGAAGCGCACGGTCGTCGAGCTCGACGTCGACGAGGTTGGCCCGTCGCTGCGCTACGCCACCGCGCAGGTCAACCGTAGCCAGCGAGCCAGCGACGACGCCCCGGCC
>JAABUT010001133.1_pt1 | contig 32600 bp, 35 predicted proteins | sample 5559281 | NCBI WGS metagenome assembly JAABUT01 (sample SAMN10711880, study PRJNA513359) | rock metagenome | isolation source: Antarctica rocks | place: Antarctica: Victoria Land, Ricker Hills nord | collected 2016-01-04 | reverse complement strand
TCTAACCTAGAAAGGTTAGCAACAGATAGTATCGGGTTTAGCGTGCTAAAAATGGCACTAATATAAATAGTTTTAGTTAGCGTGCGCAGAAACCCCGTTTGCGCGGGAACCCCGTTTATACGAGTAGGACTTACTCCGCAACCTGGGGGATGGGAAGTTTGGGATCAACAAGGCGACGATACAACACCAATCAAAGACCATGGAGATGCATGGAAATGGGACAGGAGTCGATCTACAACCCAACAATGCCGAGGCCCCACACGAGATCCCGCTCCCACGGTGCGGGGAATCCGTGAATTCTCTCTCTTGCCACATTATTACGTAGGTAGCCCTTTTGCAGACAGCATACGAGGACGGTGATATACAGCTTTCTTTCCTAGGAAATACTACATTTGCTTGCTCTCAATTCTACGTGTTCTCTTCTTCATGGTCTTGCTAGGTCGTGAGATTCCTTGCAGCTACCTAATCTGGTGATCTGTATCTCTTGACATCTTTAACCCCAGTTATTAAACGCCGAAACTGCTACGGCGCAAAGACTGCCGTGCTAGATCCCCGTGGGACTATCTTGCTGTTTACAAGCTAGATTCAAGCGCCAGCAAGTGCTAAAGACATCACTCTTTGCCAATCTACCATATTCACTTTCTCTACCTCGGCCATTTCCATATATTTAATATTACTTCAACACTGGCATCTTCCCCCATCCCGCCTGCCCCGTGTGCCCTTCTCCCAAAGCCAAAGAGTAAAGCAACACTTGACCAACCAAGCCCACCAAGCCCACCATGGCATCCGAACACCACCTGAACCGATTAGCCACCAATGACTGTAGGTTTCAGCTGGACTTGCTGACAGGAGTTTCAATTAACGTCTGTAGTGGAAATCGGTGCTACTGATGCAGTTCAGAGGCATATCCATAGACATGTTGTACCTCCCAAGCCAGTATCGCAGCGAAAACTCAACTTCGAGCATTCGAGGTGAGTACTGCCTGTTGCGTAAACCTTTGTTGATGCTAACTGGGCTGTAGACCGCGCTGGCTGAGAGAGTGCATGGCAGAAGCTACTGGGGTATTCTTCTATGTGTATGTCCTATATCAGATATATGCAGTAGGCCAGTAGACTGACGATTTCCATAGCTTCCCTGGCATTGCTGCAATTGCCACGTTCACCCTCAATGCCCTCAGCCCAATAGGCGCCTCGGCCTTTGGCGGCCTTTTCCAGATTGGCTGGGCGTTTGCAATTGGTATCGCGTTCGCCATCATCACCTGTGCGTCCACATCTGGAGGCCATTTCAACCCAGCTATAACGATTTGTTTCGCTATTTGGCAAGGCTTCCCATGGAAAAAAGTGCCACACTACATCATCTCTCAGATATTTGGGGCCTTCATGGCGGGGATCCTTTTGATGGGAATGTATTGGCCAGAGATTCAAGCGTTCAAGGCAATCACGCTTAAAGAACACAAGCCTTTGGTTGCCAATGGCGGTCCTGCCAGTATACTCTGCTCGTTCCCCAACCCAAACCAGACGTAAGCTCGGCTATCGAATTCGGAGTTATGACTTACACTAATTGTCCATTTAGGAATCTCGGTTACTTGTTCTTGATCGAATTCTTCGTCGACAGCTACATCGTAAGTACTATCAACATCTCATGGTGAACTAAGAGCTAATTTTGATCAAGGGCATCGTCATCTGGGCCTGTCTGGACCCCGCCAACCCCTTCATGTCTCCCCAAGCCGCCCCCTTCGCCATCGGTCTTGCATACGCAGCCATGGTCTGGGGATTCGCTGACATTACCATCTCGACTAATCTTGCAAGAGATCTGGGCACTCGAATCGTTGCTGCCATTTTCTTCGGCCGCGAAGCCTTTACCTACCTAAATTACTCCTGGATTGCCATTCTGGTCAACATCCCTGCTACTATCTTTGCTACCGGCTACTATGAGTTCCTGATGCGGGATTCCGTAGCGAAAATTGCGGGCGGCCATGCCATGCATGAGCATGGCGAGGAGGGTCTGATGCGTCACGTTACCAGAACCGTATGTTCCCCGTTCGCTTGTTGAAGAGGCGTGCATTTGGCAATGCGGTTTACTAATTTGTTTGGTAGGCACCAATAGAAGGTGGAGCCACCAACATGCTCAATGGCAGCGGCTCGGACGACTACGCGATAGGAAAGCGAGAGCACTGATTGTGATGCTTAGAGTTGGTACAAGGGGAGGTTCTTGCCAAATTCATCCGCTTGAACAGGTGGCATCTGGTGTTGCAGATCTGGAATATCGACAGTATATAGTCCACTGGCTTTCCTCCCTGGTATATAAACGCTTGCTTCTTGTGGTTCTTCGTACCCACTGCAGCTGTATATGTATAAGATGGAGAAACATCAGGCTTGCAGGTTGTTCTGGGTTTATCAGATCCACAATTATGGCTATTGTACATAAAATCGAGGTCACCAAATACCAGGTGTATAGGACTAGCCATTCAAACCTTCCATTGTACAGAGACCTTGCATTTACTACTATTTATATAGCTTGGCTTTCGTTACTTAGCTACAATGTCATATTGAACACCTCTGTGCGTTCTCTTCCCTTTCCAGATCTTCGTCATCAGCAACTCCTATCAACATCAGGAGACCCGAATTTGGTTCCATCAATCGATATGCCGATTGAAGTTCAACTCGCATTCCGAGGTCTCTGCTACTCGAACACAGTGTGTGCGAATAGTTTCTAAGAAATGGGTGGGAAAAAGGTAAGGGAGGAAAGCGAGGACAGGAGAAAGTCAGAAATGTAGTTGTAATGCTTGACGAGAAAAGCTAAGAATATGGACAGTTGAACAATTGGTACACGCAAGAGAGTAGGTGCTATCAAAATTTTATGACCGTATCGGTGAGGGAAGTCATAAGAGGTTTACATCAAGTAGATGAGGTTGACTCGAAGGGGTTGCATAAAGTTTTATACATCAATTGCACAGAACTGTGCAACCACCATCATCCAGGATGTACGCAGGCACCTCACCTACAATACCTTAGGCTTTGTCCTAGGTATGAAATACATACAATGGAGCTACAAGCATGCCAAAGCACGAAAGCAAGGATGATGCAATAATATTCACCAGAAAAAGAGCTTTCATTCGTCGAGCATCGGTCAATTGAGGCACACTCTCCGCAACAATCAAGTACACCTTCCCCCAACCCATTGTTCCCATCTCCACAATCATGGTCCTCGACGAAGCCTTCCCCACCTCATCCCCCGACCCCTACGACACTCCCTCCTCTTCAGACTCTTACTCTAATCCCGACCCCGACATCTCCACCCTCCCCAAGCCTCTTCCCTTCCTTGGCGCCTTCTTCGGCTACACTTCCGCCTACACCCTTCGACTGATCCGCTCCCGCATTATGCAGAGGTCACAAACTGTGAACCGCCCACTCACCCCCAAAGAGTCAGAAGCCATGGCCTATCATACTGCCAAAAGTCTCGCCATTTCCAGTTGGGGACCTCCGCTGGGCACAATAGGTGGTGCTGCCAGGTACTATAAAACAAAAGAAAAGTATCGGTTTCCGTTTGCGGGCAACCAGCTGAAATCGGACGGCTGGTGGGATGGAGAACGGATACGGATTATGGGACAGGATGTCATGAAGGGGCTCAGAGCAAAACAAACCGTAAACATCCTCCGGGCAACTCTCTACGTGACCTTCGGCAACGTAATCGTCGGTCTTCTGGTGGACGGCTATGCGGCGACGGTCGCTGTCGTAGGCGAAATGCGGGATGAGCGGTTAAAGGACATCATGCAGGCCGTTCGACGGCAGACGGCAAGGGAGATGGGAGGGAATTCTAGGCAAGAGAGGCAGAAGAGGGCGGTGGAGGTGGCGACGGGACAGGGAGAGAAGAGCGCGAGCGATCTCTGGGAACAGCACAGAGGGGCAATTGGGGCGGATGATGCGAGTCCCACTTCGGCGAGCTTTGACGATGCTAGCCCGACGGCGGCCGGCTTTGATTACGGGGATGAGGCAGCGAAACTGAGCGGGAATAGTGGGAACGGAGTCGTGATGGGCGATGAGCAGATGCGAAGCCAGGAAGTAAGACAGCAGCCCAGGAGAAATCCCGCAGGAAACAGAGCAGCCACCTTCGACGTCGAAAAAGTCGAAAGGCAACCCAGAAGCTTCGACGACGACTACGACGACGCAAGCCCAACCGGCGGAACCGGCGTCGCAAACCCGGGCGAGAGCGCCTGGCAACGCATACGGCGGGAAACCGCATCTGGCGGGGCTACATCCAGCCCAAGAAGTGGGAGAAGGCCGGTAAGGGGGCCACAGCAGGAGCAGCAGGAGGGTTCTACGGCGGGGGATAGTTTCTCGTTTTCAAGCTCGGAGGAGGAGAGGCAGTTGGCGCGGGATGAGGCGCAGAAGCAGTTTGACGAGAGGGTGGACAAGGAGCGGAGGGGAGGCGACTTCAGCGATGGGAGGAGGTGGTGATTGCATCAATATCTTTGAGCGGTTAGATTCAATGCGGCGTTCAAGACGACTGTAGGCTACGAAGACTTTCAAGTCCCAATACCTTTGAGCCATGGTGCAGTCTCACGAAAGCGACAGAGCCTCCCTCTGCTTCCATCTTCAGCTGTTTGTCTCTGGCTGTTCACCTTCCACGGTTTCTTTGATCTTGGGAGCGGGGGGTTTCCGTGAAAGGGGCAAATATGGTAAAGTTCTTCTATGCCCGAGTGCTGGAGATTCGGTTAAGGGAAGTGAGTGCATGGGTTGGGCGTGGGTTTAAGAAAAAGAAGGGGGCTGCAGTGCGCGGGGGGGATGGTTGGAATGGGGATGTTGCATCACTGGTACAAATGGATGAGCTGAGTGAGGTCCTAGGAAGGGCTAGATAGATAGTCGAGTTGTATACGCCATAAAAAGATGAACATCCCTCTAAAAAGGCTCAGATGCAGATTTATTGTACATTTTCAAAAATACGAAAACACACGCAACTCTCTGTGTTTTTGGCAAGACGATAGCATCCACGTCTGACCGTTTTTCGAAGCAGCCTGTCTTTCTTTAGACGCGGGGGCGCTGTGCTGCAATGCGAGCGAATCGAGCGGGAGCAGGATCGAGCGCAGTGGGTGTAGAAGGGAAGGGGTATGATAAGAGGAGCTACGAACGGGAGAGGGATAGGGACAGGGGGTGTTGATATTAGGGAATCAGAGGAGGGAGATGGGGGAGGAGTACAGAGTGCTGAAGAGGGGAAAGATTTTAGATGTGCTTGATTTCCACGACGGTGGTGGCGGGGATACCATGGTGATGGCTTGAATTGTTATTGGAGCTGAGAGAGAGAAGATAGATAGGGATATGGGCTTGAGAAGGTGGATGAACGAGCTGGAAGAATGAGAGTGAGGGTATCAAAGGAGATTTGCTGGTGTGGGTCGGATTGGAGCTTGGGTTAAGTGGCGAGTTGCTCGGGAATGTTTGTCGTTCGAGGCGTATGCTTGGCTGGGGGAGATACGGAAGTGTGAAGGTGTTTTGAAGAAGGGGGGTATGTCTTTTCTTAGCGAAAGGAAGTAGATGGCGAATATCACAGTTGCTCTGATTGAGGAAACCCAGGAACGAACAATATGGAGCTGGCAAGATGACAACAAGCCATAGTCACAGAATCAGAACATAAGGCGGGTTGTGGAACTTTCCTGCGAGCGTCGCTTCTGCCGAACATCGCTAAATAGGTGTCTATTATGCATGACCTCGTAACAGTGCTAGTGACATAGCTACATCCATTTCCTCCTTACTGCGGCCCTCGTTGACTACCTAATTCGTTAATCACATTCACGAGACTTCCTCGATCTTGGATTTGGCGGGAGCGCTCTCTTCTGCGGCCTTTCCTGGGGCGGTCTCTGACTTCTCTTCTGCGGTCTTTCCTGCAGGAGCCTCTGACTTCTCGGCAGCTGGTTCTTCGTCTTCGAGGGCTGGCATCTCATCTTCATCGTCTTCATCGCCTTCTCCCATGTCTCCCAGGTCAGGCATGCCGCCAGCTCCTCCACCGAGCTTTGAGAAGTCTGATAGTGTTAGCTAGTGTAGCAGAAGTATTCCAATAATTACTTACCAATACCACCGAAGCCTCCATCTCCACCCATGCCACCCATGCCACCCATACCAGGCATGCCACCCATGCCGCCCATACCCTCCATACCAGGCATGCCTCCCATACCGCCCATACCGCCCATACCGCCTAGGTCTGCGTCATCGGGCGCAGCGTTTTGCTCGTCCTCATCAACCCACTGCCGATTTATCAGTACGGGTAGGATAGAGAAGGGCGAATCTCCTTTCCTACCTTGTCAAAATCTGTCTTCAAGAAATGAACCTTCTTGCTCTCCTTCAGCAGTCTAGGCCAGTACTCCTCTTTCATCTCCTTCTTACGCAATACAAACTCAACCTTGCTTGACGTGTGATGCGTCTTGCTGTTCTCGACATCAATCTCACCCCAGAATTCTAGTTCAAGGTGGTATGTAGTCTTCTTTGTAGTAGATGTGCCGGTGAAGGTGAGGCTGGTCGATTTTAGGTCGACATCAATTTTCGGTACATCGGTCGCAGATATGGTGAGATAGATAACATTCTTTTCAGGCTCAGAGGCAGATGAGCGCTGGGCCCAGAGCACTAGAAGATGTGTTGTTCAGCAGTGTTCTTTGAATGCTGGGTTTTGGCTTGGGGATTGGTGGTATGGATTGGGCTCCTACCTTCTGGTATCGTCGTAGTGGATGACATGGTAGGGTCGGAATTTCGTCAATTAGACCAAAGGCGAAGCAATGTCAAGATGTAAATGTAATGCTGAATACCTCAGTGTTTGAAGTTTCGAAATATTTGAGTGGACGTTTAGCGCTATAATTCCACAAGGCTGATATAGAGCTGCATGGAACATCGTCGAAGCTGTAGAAATCCAGGAGGCACATACAACGAGAAGTACTTCAGACACTGCATAACTATACAAGTTCCTACGCATACAATCTCTGCAGTTCTTCCTTTTTTGAACCTGCGTAATTGAGCAATCACTACAATAATGAACGATTGTGCTCCAGGCTCGTTGTATCGTAAGATTCCCCGCGCTTGCCTAGGCCGAGACGTCACTTTACACCACTACCATGAAAGCTGCGTTTAGTTGCCTATCATGTTACGTCCATACAACCTCCGAGAGTAGACCTTTGTAGTCGTTATGGAGTCTATCAAGGCTGTTTTCTGGAAGCCAGATCCAGCGGCTCAGGTACAGCTCTTCGCTACTTACAGGGCAACAGCGGCTGACTCTAAAAGATGCGAAAATGTAATAGCCTGATTCGCTCCAACACCCGTAAGCTGGACCGTGATATGGCCCTATTAAAAGTCTTAGACTCCAAGACAAAGCAATACATATTACAAGCGTCAAAACGAGGCCAGAAAAATCCCTCCCAAGCCAAACAAGCAGCGGCAGAAACTCGGACGTTTGCCAAGGAAATGATTAGGATACGAAAGCAGGGCTCAAGGCTTGCGACAAGTAAAGCGCAGCTGCAGAGCGTGCAAATGCAGGTGAATGAAGCATTCTCAGTACGGAAAATTGAGGGCAGCATCAAGGCCTCAACTGGGATCATGAAGGACGTCAATAGCTTGGTACGATTGCCAGAGCTTACGGGTACTATGAGAGAGCTATCGCAGGAGCTGGTCAAGGCGGGAATAATAGAAGAAATGGTAGGAGACAGTCTTCCGGATGACCAGTTGATGGAGGGCGAGGATGATGAGGCCGAGGCAGAGGTAGACAAGGTACTTGGAGAGATACTGCAAGGCAAGCTCGGCCAGACGAAGGTGGCTGAGAAACCAGTCGATGAAGAGCCTGTGCCGGAAGAAGATCTGGAAGAGCAAGAGGCGACGTTGGCACAGATGAGAGGCAGACTAGAGGCGTTGAAGAGCTGAGGACACCTGCTCTAGGAATTTGGATACGTGTTTCACGACTTGCATGGTATCGGGAAGTTTAGGCGCTAGGACGGGATCTTCGCAACTGCTATCGGTCCAGGGGACGACTTGCTGAGCATGGAGTTTATTAGCAGATGTACGATATGGATGCAAAGCATGTTAGGGGCCGGAAGTGCATACAGCTCCGCTCGACTTATCTGTTGAACTTCGCTTTCATTGCTTCTGTTTTTTGAAGTCTGCATGTGTTTTCCTACCAGTGGATTTGACCTCCCATGCACGCCCTTCCCTCTTCCTTCTGACATATGATCATCTCTCACAGTACCAAGCAAGATGCCAACCGTTTCCAGCAATTTTTACCTCCAAAGGTCCACATCAACCATGCTTCCCCTCCTTGCTCGTCAGACCGGTCCCCCTCTTCATACTCCACACTCAACCGCAAATCCTAACCACCCTAATGCCTTCACCATCAGTAGCGGAATTCGCCCTTACACATAAGGTTGGTGAGCCACAAAATCATTTATCACGACAGTCAAATGCCTTATCAAGATAGGGTTTACCTCATGGGGCATCCTTAATGTCATCACAGGTTACAACAACCGTAGAATTGTCAAACGCTACTGCGGCAGAAACATTTCAATAGCGATGGTGGTGGCAATCAACCCCAGTGTGAGAACATATGTGTAACGTAACACGTCCTGCTATCAAAAAGCTGGCTATATTGGAAGGGGCTGCGATGAGGAGGGAAAGTGCATGTGTGCAGAAGCGCATGGAGATGTTAAGGATGAAATGTTTACTATAAAGGTAAGTTTTGTTGGACCTTACCCCCAAAAGGCCAAGGAGCGCCATGCTGATCGATTGAACCAGGGCTTGGTACTAACAATCCCAACGACCCGTCCTTGTTGCAGAGGCTTTTTATGGGAGTGATTTGCTGAAAATATACCTCTTCCGCTTACGGGCTCGACCTACGTCAAGTGAGTTTCCAACGCAGCACTCTGTAACATTGGGGCGGTAGTTGAAAGCGATTTATATGTTTTGGATAACATTGCTTATAAGAAAAATGACGCATGTATGACCAGGGTTTTCACATTTCGTTCGAATGGTTTAGCCTAGGACGGCAGAGTGCTTCCACTTGTCCCTCTATTAAACCTCTTTCCAATAGTCTTGTAGTGTATCGTTCCTTGTAATGGTTGATATAAAAGTACTCAATTATGTCTTTGGATCACTTTTTTCGTTTATTGGCTTTTCATCTCGATATAGGGAAAGAGTATTTGCGACAGCAGGCTTAAAGCAGAATATTTACTCCGTCTACAACGGCTTGTTGCTGGAGGAGTAGTTCCAGGATTCAGGCTGGAGGTCGAAGGAGTCTGGCCTCTTTTATGAATTGATCGTGAGTTGAGAAGAGGTGGCATGCTGTGCGACAGTCGCTTGTCAGCAGGACTTACCCATTCACTCGTCTTCATTAAATATCTCGACTCTTGCCCTGATAGTTGCAACTGCAATCGTAGTAGCAGCTTTCAATATCACTAGTGAAGGAGACGGGCCAAGCCATGATTGGAAGTCTAAGGACTGGGTCACGAGCCGTGAAAAAGATGTCGATGGCTCAGCCGTAGACTGGGCGACACTCGGTAGCTGGGAGATCTTGGGCTATTATACAAGTGCGCTCTACGCTGGACTACGGGCTTTCGGTGGACAGAACGGCGTAAGATCACTAAATTCGGTGTGCACTCGTGGCATGCAAGAGCATTGACAGTGAGCAGGTAGACTTCATTGCTGTCGAATTACGGACCACATTCCGCGATCTGTCCAGAGGTGTCCATCTTGCTATTCCAACCGTCATCATCTGTTAGGTGCTCGCGATTGTGTCGTACTATGTCATTATACCGTGGGATTCCTTTAGTCCAAGTAACGCAATTGCGGTGGTAGGTCTAACCTTTATCCTCTCATCCACTGGTCAAGGGCTTGACGAGGTGTTATCCCTCTCTAGGCAGCTGAAAGGAAAACTTTTGGCCTATTGGAGGCCTCGGAGTTGCCACGCTCGTGTCCATTCCATGTTTAGGAACCTTGAATATCAATGTTCTTATCACATCTAGATTAACCGCCGCCGCAGCCTTCCGTGGCTATCTGCCCAATTTTCGAATAGACACAGTTCATCCGGCTCCATCTTGGCTTTCAGAGCAACATGCCCACCAAAGCTCAAAAGAAATCAGGCGATTTTTGCGCCTGAAAGCAGCATCGTTCGGGAATCAAGGACCCTAGAAGGCTCCAAAGGAAGAAGACATATGAGCTACTTCTTTTGTATCCTAACACGCCATACATCAGAAAAACCATTGTTTTCAACGCTTGCATGACATGCGGCTACATTATGGTGGGCACTTTCGGACCGTTAATCACCTTTCCGGGTAAGATTAAAGACCGCTCCTTTGCAGCATCGATCTTAGACAAGCTAAGAGAGCCGTTCAAGCCAAGGGCTGGTACAATACATGTTCAACTTCCTTACTATTCGCACCTCTGCAGGGAATAATGTTAGGGACAACTGGAATTCTTGGAGCATTATTACATCTTTACAAGACCTAATATTTATACCAAGTTTGATAACAGAAGCTCTCGAGGGACGAACAAGAAGTTTCGATCCGGATTATGACAGGGTAGTACGCATGAGTGAAAGCCTGCTGTTTCCTTGATATCAGCAGTAGCATAATCCATATTGCTTCGTTGAATGCTTAAATAGACACAACATTTTCAGGTCCGCCGTTGTAATGTTGATGCCAAGAACAAGGACCGGCTATACTCATTTGAAGCTAGTGCGCCTTCCGCAAGCGTTTGCGGCTTTGGTGTCCCTTTTTCCTTTTCAACACCACGTCTGATTCATTCACCACCACCACTTCACGCCAACACATCGAACATCACTCAACTTCACAGTCCTTTGACTCATTTTCGCCATATCTTTGTATTTAAATACTTCTTTGAACCTGATACATTTCAATACCAACCAGGCAGCAACACGCGCAACAGCCCCAATTATTCTCACGACTACTCCAAAGCCAAATCCTGCCCTGTTACCTGAAGACTACTCCCCTCTTATTTCCCGCCAACCTTCTGGCCCACTGAGAGAGGCAGCCTTACAAGCAGCCGCTTATCCAGCTAAAGCTCATCAATCCACAATCCAGTCCACCCAAGTCACCACTTCAGCATGTCTGGAAAGTTAGATCAGTCTCTTGATCAGATTCTCAGCACCCGTCGTTCATCTGCTCGTCGTGGTCGAGGAGGCCGTCGCGCTCCCAACCCAGCTAAAGCCCATGTCGCAGCACCCGTAGGAGGTATCAAGAAGAACACGAAGCTCACCAAAGGAGCTGGAAGAGCTATGGTACCAAGTGGGCCAGCTGCCGGTAATGGAGAATCCAAGATCATCGTGAGCAATATGGTAAGAACTTCCCAGTCTTCCTACAGTTGCAGCAGTAACTTATATATTTATTCAGCCTACCGATGTGAGCGAGGTCCAGATTAAGGTATGTTGATTGAGGCCACATCGTCTTGGACTTTCGTCGCCGGCTCTTCTATTATCGCCCGTTCTACGGCCCTTTTCGATCGTCCGTGTGGAGCAGGCGCCTTTGTACATCCCAGTCTGTTGGTGGTGATGATCTGAGGTGGCTCTCCTCTCGCTCCTTCCATCAACTTTAGCTCGCTTTTCCTAAGCCTGATGCAAAGTGTGTGAAGTTGAGCTTAAGGCATAGTTTTGCAATATACTTCGCTGCGATGTACGTCCGTCTGGCAAACAGACTACACAGCTGTTGTGCAGACTATGGCATGATGAGAAAACATCTTGGAATATGGATGGTATATTGGAGTAAGGTTGATCATGTTTGGTCCAGGTGCATCATATGAGCACCAGCAAGCATAGCAGTGAGAGCAAATAAGCAGCCCACATGGACCCTCACAAGCATCCGCAATATGCGTTGACGCAGCAGCAAGCTGCACTTTTTCGGTAGCGGTACTGGCTTCGAACCTGGTCCAAACCTACGAGTTCCTACCATGGAAGGCAACATTTATCCACACGAAGTTCTTAAGCATCGACCATCAAACAGAGGACGGACCTTCAAAGATAGTTGAGGATGACCTATTACGTGCCGTTGGCTGCTTCTTTGGGTGCAACGAGGAGTACTATATATTGTGGTCTTTACATTCAATCGTTTGCATGTTCCTATGACCGACAGGAGGCAATCGCCGGCTCTGTGTGAGCTGCACAATCGCTGCAGCGGTGCGGATCTAGGCAGATTTACTACTTAAGGCACGACAGGACCCTACTATAAGATTCACCTTTGGTGGTGGCCGTGTATCCTCGGACATCGAGCTCACCCGAGGACTGGAAGACCAATGGTTGTATCGAAGACCCATAATAGGAGTACTATCCTGACCTTACTAACGCTCACTGCTCGCTTGCTGGTGCTCTTTGATGGACCTTGTACCTCTGGGGGTTGAATTTAGCCAGGCCTCGTCTTCCTGGGTTCGAATGCCGTTCTGTCGTACTTCTTCGCTCTCGTCTTTCAAGGTGCTTCCTACGTTTACCGCATACCAGTGGACTAATTCGGTACCCAACTTGTTTGATATAGGAATATTTCGGAAAATCCGTTGGCCCTGTCAAGCGTGCTATCATCACCTATGGTCCCAACGGTGTCAGTCGTGGCATTGCAACAATTATTTTTAGCAAGCCCGGCAGCGCCAACGAGGCCCTCGTCAAGCTCAATGGCTTGTTAGTCGACAAGCGTCCCATGAAGGTATGGACCATAGTTGGATCTATGTAAGACTCTATAGACTAACATATGATAAGATTGAGGTCGTCCTCGATGCTTCCAAAGCTCCTCCTCCAGCTCTTGTCAAAGGTCTCGGTGATCGTATTGCGTAAGTCCCACCACTTCTCCATGGCCACGTCACGTGCTTATACGACGCAGTCAACCTAAGAACAAACCAAAGCCAGTCGCTGCAGCTAAGCCTGTAAGAAATGGTACAGACTCTCGTGGTGAACGTGGCCGTGGTGGTAAACGTGGGCGTAATGCTGGGCGAGCAAAGCCAAAAACTGCTGACCAGCTTGACGCGGAGATGACTGATTACTTTGTTGCCAATGATGCGAACGGTGCGGCGACTGGAATGGATACTGCGGCGAACGGAACCGCTCAGCCGGCGGCACATGGTGGAGATGATTTGGGGATGGATGAGATTTTGGTAGGTGACCTTGGATTTCTTCCAATGGACATGTATGCTAACTCATGGGCCAGTGAAAGATGAAATGGACGCAGTAGGGAAAGAGGATCGAAGCTAGAATGTTCCAAGGGCCGCGAAATGAGGTTGTCATCAGATACGAAGGCCGATTTTCCTCTTTATTCGTGCATGTCTTATCAGGTCGCCCAAGCTTTCCGTATTTTTGCGGCTTGATGGGCTTTTAGTGTAAGGAAGAGCTTTACAAGGAGCTTTACGGTCTTGTTTCATAGGTCCATTGGGTCAGAACGGTCTGATGAGTTTTCGTAGGGGAGAATGTATTATCTTTCCGGCCTTGAGTGTTGTAACCTGAGTTTAATGTGTACCGACCAATTGATAAATAGAGTCTCCATTGGGAACCATCTCAAGCTTGCATATCATACATCTAAACTCCTTCGAACACATCGACTATCAACACAAATAAAAAAGTCACCCATCACGCTTCGAGCCATAGGCTCTTGTGCCACCACCAAACCGGCGCCCGCTATGCAGCTCAGGGGAATCGCAAAAACCACACTCTTAAACCTCTTATACAATCACACCCGTGCATACAACAAGCCTTCCATACACATCATAGGAAATACTCTGTCCTCCTTCCCGTAGCGACAGGTACAGCGCGTTGGTTATCTGGGACGGCGGAGAAGATTGTGAAACGCGGATTTAGGTCTTCGCCGAGATTCATGATGGAGGCGACGTTGCCGCAGCGGTAGCAGTAGTTTGGGGCGGACCAGACCGTTACGACGGATTTGTCGTCGAAGTGCCACTGTCGTGGGGGAGAACGTTAGCATGGGAGTCTTGAGGGTTAGTGGGATGGAAGGGGGAGGGGGGCGGACCTTGTAGCCTTCGTTGACTAGCTGGTGGGCACGAGCGATGAGCTGGAAGCCATTGACGTGATTGAACTCTGATGCTACTTTGTTCCCAAACAGCCATCCGGCGCCTCGAGGGGAGATAGCCCAGGTTCCGACGTCTTCAGGATCGCTCCATACGAGATCACAGAACGCGCCTTCATGAGGGATCTCTTGAGCGCGGGCGATAACGCGTATTTGATCTAGTGTCCTTATCTCGGGGCTCAAGCCACCGTGAACACATAGAACTTTGCCGTCAATGACAGCGCCTAGGACGAGGAAGTCAAAGACTTGGCAGCAGCATTTCCAGACGGATGCGTTGCCGTATTTTTGTTGGCATTCTTCGTAGAAGCCGTAGACTTGGGTGATTTGGCGGGATTCGTGATTGCCGCGGACCAGGGTGATGCGGTCTGGATACCGGGCTTTTAGACAGAGTAATAGAGTGAGGGTTTCGAGACTGAAGTAGCCGCGGTCGACAAAGTCGCCAAGGAAGATATAGTTTTGATTGCCTGGGATGCCGGTATTGCCTTCTTTGTCTACACCGAGACTGGCTCCGTTCCCACTGGTCATTTTGCGGCCGCGCTGCTCTTCTTCTTCGTCAATGTCTTCGTCGCTCAGGACATTGCTGGCGGTACTATCACTTCGATCTGGAGAGGAATTCTTCTTGAGTCTCTTTTTGAGCTTGGGATCTGTGATTTCGGAGGGTGGTTCAATGTCATCTGAGGTTATGATGTTGGTAGGGGCGGGGGAAGGTTCGGTATGCTCGTCGGATGGGATACCGCCAGCGACGCGGAAGAGTTCGAGGACATCATAGAATTGGCCGTGTAGATCACCACAGACCGTGACGGGGGTAGATACGGGTTGGATATTAGACTCTGATGATTTTGAGGTGAGCTGAGTTTCTGTGAGTCCTACACACAAATTGAGCTCACCTTCCATCAGTAGCTCCTTGCACATCTCACACAGCTTCTTGATAATTGCCTCTGGTAGGTACTGGTTATTCAGAGCGCACTTGAGCCACTCATCTGGCCCAGAGTTCTTGGTAAGCTTTGCGGGCCCCGGTTGGGGGACCTTTCCAGGAGCCATGTTGGAGAGATCTACAAGCCGTTGCACATTGGCCTGTCCTCTGCTGGTGGTGGTGGTTGTGGTGGTGGTGGTGCTGCTGGTGCCGGTGCCCGATGTCTCAGTCGATCTTGGAAGGCTTGGCGGCGTGCTTGAACATATTCTTCCGGCAAGAAGTCCTCCTCCCGATATAGCAAATCGGCTGCGGCGAGTAGTAAATCCGAAAAACGGGCCAGTAGCGCCACCATTAGGTGGATCATGTCTACATTGCGTTAGCACTCCCGCTATCCGCGTTTAAGCAGCCTGATTGTTCTTACCGAAGACTCGTGATAATTGTGGATGTCTGTGGGGTTAGAGTACATCCTAAGTAACAGGATCTCGACATGGGATTGTCGTTACTTCGGTGTTGAGGACTAAACATAATTCACAGGCTGCGACGCTAGTGGATCACATGATGTCGTCCGCACCTCGTCCAAACGGGGTCCTATCTATACCAGCCTCTGCCACCCAAAGACGCGCCGGCGGACCAATCAACATGTCTTCTAGAGCTGCTACACCGAGACTCAAGGTTATCGTGAGGAGATTGCCACCAGGTCTCAGTCAGACAGAGTTTGACACGGCATTGGGTGCCGATTGGAAGATCCATGGAGGCAAGGTTGACTGGGCGATCTACAAGCCAGGGAAGATATCAAAAGAGTAAGGAAGCTGATGGGCCTCTGCTCCAAAGATAATCGTCTAATACTGCTATGCTAGCCCAGCAAAGCCATCAAAGCCCAGTCGAGCGTACATCCATCTGACAAAGCAAGAGTTTTTGGGACAGCTCTCTGAGAGGGTTCGCAGCACCGCGTTTAATGATGCCAAAGGCTCTGCAAAGGACCCAGCTCTACTGGGGCCAGTCTCCGTTGAGTTTGCTCCTTACGGACGTGTTCCACACAGCAGAACACGCAAAGATCTTCGTCAAGGAACCATCGATCAGGACCCGGAGTTCATTGACTTCCTAGAGAGTCTCACGAATCCCATCCCCAAACCCGTTACCGTTGATCAAGAGAATGATGGTGCCGGCAAGAACAAAGAGAAGGTTACTGTTACACCGTTGATCCAATATCTCCGAGACAAGAAAGCCAATAAAAGCAAAGAGAACACCACTCCGGCAAAGGTTGTCAAACAAAACCGTCAAGACTCTAAAGATGGCAAGCAAAGCCCAAGTGCAGAGAAGAAGGCTGTTGCGAAAGCTCCTACTGCCACGACTCCCTCTCCAGACAAACGGAGCCCGCAGGCTATCAAAGTAGAGAAGGCTGCTAGGGAAGTGGTGCGAGTGTTGAACAAACAGGCAGTAGGCACCACCAAGGGAGCAGCAGCAGCGTCATCAACTACCCCTACGCTAGCAGCTACAGCACCAGTAAGCGCTACTCCTTCGCCTTTAGCTGATAAGAAGCGTGAACGGGGCAGTGCCAGTGCAGCAGCTAGGATCCTACAGCGAGATCTGGGGCTTGGGGTAATTCCTGGTGGGAGAGGAGGGAGGCGCGGCGGGCCTGGAGTCCCTGGACGAGTACCAGCTAATAACCCCCTCTCCGCGTTAAAGCAAGGTTCTGGGTCCACTTCCCAGACTTCGAAGGAGTCTGGAGCTGCGGCCGTGGCTGCACCTGCTAACAAAAATCCTAATGCGTCACCATCGACTACTACGCCTAATACCAACAAAATACAAGCTTATGTACAACCACCAACAGGCCCTTCCGCCGAACGAGCACCTCCCAAATCTTCCCCATCTGCCGCTATTAACAGCATTTCCTCGAGCTCTGGCTCTGCTCTTACCAAGGCCACACCGGCACCGTCAACAGCGACTCAGGCTTTCCTTAAACACGCAAATCCATCACAAGGAATCACCGAGCCATTGCTTGAAGTAGCGTTTGCTAGCTTTGGTACGATTAAGAAGGTTGAGATTGACAAGAAAAAAGGCTTTGCGTACATCGAATTTGCGGAACCGCAAGGCTTACAGAATTCTATCAAGGCCAGTCCGGTCAAAGTTGCTCAAGGGCAAGTGGTGGTCTTGGAGCGAAAGACGGGGCCTACACTGCAAGCGAGGAATTTGAGAGGAGGTAGTCCCATGATGGGCAATCGTGGTGGAGGGCTGCCCATGATGCGCGGTGGAGGGGCACCAATGTTGCCCCGAGGCGGAAGAGGAGGTTCCATGAGGAGAGGAGGTGGGGTCGGTCGAGCAGCAGCCCCGTTTCCAAACCCGACCGCCCCTAAGGTACCGACGACAACCATAAGTCTTTCTAACCACCAAGCTGCTACTGCGGGCCCTCCTGTTACTTCCGTCCCAGACACGGCACATGATACTAGTCCAATTGGTGACTCGACCCCTGTGCCAGCTGCAGCACCGCCTACCACTGCACCGGCAGTGTCTGCCACTCCGCCGGAGCCTCATGGTACATAGGATGCTCTACAGGGACTACGCAACGTGGTATGATGACATGAAGTGAAATGCTTACGCTCCGGAGAGTATCCAAGCTGCGCTGACGGCACAGAGAGGTTTGGTGAGTAAGATCAACGAGGTTATGGGGGTGCATCAGATGCACCGGCAACCCGTGTGATTACGTTTGATGATCCAGTCAGTTGATAGAGAAATCCCATGAGGAATGTGCAAAACATTCGTACCACTCTTGCAGCGTCCCAAATCAAGTCAAATAAATACCATTGCTGCCTCACCCATGTTGCTGACCCCAATTTAATCCCAGTGTTTCAGGCGTTGCAAGGAGCGATTACGGCACGCTTTGTGGCGGCGGCACACGATGATCCTTATGAATCCCACGTGAGAGGTGGCGCTCTCGGTGTCACACATCTAACATTCTTTTCTCTGGAGCGCTTGGAGTTGAATGCTGCTATTCCTAGGTTCGGCCCGGAGCTCGCAAATTCGCAGGTGGGAGATGGTAAAATGTCGAATCAGAACAGGACAGGAGTCAACCGGTGTAGATGATTGGCATTCACCATCGTTTACTTTACCTTAACTGTACGGTCATAAAGTACACTTGGACCCTGTCACCCTGTCACTTCTTTTTTTCGATTTCTAATCTGCGATTCCACTGCGACGTGGGTTTACATGAGGCCTACCACCCTAATTATACCTCCCTTACCTCGCCCACCGCCTTACCGGCTTCTCCAGCTCTGCCCCACTCTAAGTTACTCTCTGTCACTCACCCCGCCACATGCTGACTACAGCTGATAAGTATCCAGAAAACGCCAATCGGACCGTACCCTCCCGTCACCTCTAGTTGTACAGTACTCGTTGCACTGTACTCGCATGATTCGCATGCTCCGAGGGCTCGGCCACGATCAATGGAGAACAAAAGGCGAAATCCATTTCTGGTCACGATCGTTGATCACAATTCCCCGAAGGTCTCCCCCCCCCCTCTCCCCAGGCCCCCATTATCCCGTTGACTCAGAAGATCACTACTCGGTACGAGTACATGAGACTGGTGCAGCACAAGGGTCCTTATCACCGAGAGATACCTTCGACTGTACTTGACTTGGAGTCCCCTCTGTGTACGCCGAACACTTCCCCCATGTTTCTGATCGGTAGCGTTTGTTATTCGTCATTGGTTATTGGAGCGATGGCCAGCAACACCGCCTAGACTGATCACTACCTACTCTCACATGGCACCTCGCACGTCGCATCTCGCCCCGCGGGGAGTCGAGTTCCCACGCTCCGCAAGGCGGTCAACTAGATCAGCTTCACCGCTTCAGCCCGAACGAGATTCGGCTTCCAATCCTACCCAATCCCTTTCGATGCGTCATCCATCCCCCGGGGCTACTGGACCCCAAACTGAGATGGTCTGAGGCAAACACGGTGAAATAGGTGATAAATGGTTACGAGAGTAAACGATGACCTGACATGACTGTCTTAGTGTTTGCGAGTGTAGTTTGCGATTAGGTATCATTCGGTGAAGGCTGACTAGAACACAAAGCAACACACATCAAAGCGTTTGGGTATTATTTAACAACAACATAAGGCCTCCGTTGCCCCCATGATAGCTTTGCTGTTTGATGATCTTGTTTGCTGCCTGCCTGCCTGCCTGACACAGACACGTCGAATGACTACTGCGGTACGGCGGTGCACACAACATCAAACCTTTAGAGGCTTCGTGCCACCACATTGATCCTGCACTAATTTCGACTTTGCTTTCAGCTTTTACCACGAAAGATATCTATCTCCACATTCTTGATGGTATTCCTCATGTTGAATCACTTTTCTACGAAAACCCTCATCACTCCACTGCTCTAAGCTCGCTTGGCTACGCGACTCGCAATGTTTTCCGGTAGCAACAGCGACGCGTCGCTGTTGCCGTCATCATTCAACTCATCACTCACCTCCTTATCAGCTTTCGCCAACCCCATCGGCATCCCGTCGAAGTCATCAGTCTCTCCGGCATCACTAACTTCATCCGATATCTCACTTTCGCCCGCCACACCTCGATTGTTGCTCTCTACTCCATCGGCGATTTGCGCGTACCCATCATGGCCGAACCGCAACTTCCTCACTCTTGGCTCTTCGTCGTGTGTCGACAACGCTGTCCAGGGCAACTCTCGCATCTCCGATGAGGATCTGCTCGACCTCGCTGAACTGGACTTGAACAACGATTCTGGACTATCAGCTGGTACATCAGCTTACGGGTCTTCGATCCCATGTATCTCATGGACAGCGACGAAGCAACCACCACTGGTTCTCTCGTCGGTGCCGCTTGTATCGCGCCAGGAAGTGGTTCGAACAAGAAGGAGAAGGAGAAGCTCGCCGTTGAAGAGGAAGATGCTGGTGAAGGGCATGAGCCCCATTCCTGAGGCACCAGAGTGAAAGACGATCAACCGCGAGGAACCACAACGTACTTTTACGGTTAGCTCCACTGTCCAGATTTCATTTGGGATGTGCTAATACCTGGTAGATTGTTGGTTACTTAATATTACAAATGCAGAAAGATGAGCGCTGAGCACCTGTCGCTAGCCGCGAACACTGGCAAGCCACTTATTCGATGTTCTACAACATCCAGAGTATCTGACACCGCATGTTGTCGGAGCGATGCGAATCTGCAATAGCAGTGCGAGATTCGATCGCGGAGTTGATATGGGACCTGGCATGCATCGATGAACACATTATGTAAGGATGGATGTCCTTTTGTCACGCTGGTATTCGACAACGAGTTAGCACCCATCGGCCGACAAGAGCTCGATTAGGTCCCAACTCCATACAATCCTAGCCCTCTCACCAAATGAAAGGCCCACACATGGCAATCGTCGACTGTACGACAGGCGACATGTAGACTGAGGAAGGTGCCATGAAGGACAAGCGACGAGCACATTGCTTTCCAGGGAACAAGTGACGCGACCAACATGCGCTTGGTGGACAGCATTACGAGATTTATTCTGCTCTCGCACAACGATTAAAGATAAGGTTGTTGGTAACAACAAGTGGGATGCAAAGATGACTTGGCGTTGTGGGAACAGCGGACACGGCGGTCTAGCAGGCGGGGAATGGAAGCCGAGATTTTCCTTGGGCGATTCCGCATAATGCACGATGTGTATGGTAGCATTACATTTGCGAGAGAAGTTTCTATGCAGTATGCAAGACCTTGTACCGTGGTATACGCTATTGATTTGAATGCCGATGTTGAAATTTCAGTACAGCGATCAATAGCTACAGCATTTAGTCAATCTCGTACTACTCCAATAACAGCAAATATGAGAATGGCCGGCAAAGGATATCAGCTCTTTTCAATCAACAGAGCATCAGACTCTCATATTGTCGGAAGCGATGAAAGATTGTGCCATTTGTAAGATTTCTCCGAGTAAGATGTACGATCAAAAAAGGGCACGGGCGGCGGCTTGGCGGAGGATATCTGGTGTGCCTAACGAGGCAACCATAGAGATGAACATTACCATAGACAGCGGGATGCCATAGAGTAGTTTGCATCATCTCTATTCCGTACAGTCCCTGCAGGTCTTGCGCAGTGCCTCGACGACTTTCTCGAATTCTCGTCGTACATGAACGAGGGCCGTGTAATAGTTTCAGGGGAAGACAGATGTTTTACGTGCCCTCCACAGCCTCCACGCACCAAAAACGAAACGTGATGCTCGTGGACCCAAAGACTCCCGGGGTGGATCATATTCATGCATCATAGCCGTCACACTCACCACAGCCAAGTCTCCGGGAGCAGCTACGAAGAAAAGGAGTGGCAGGTGGATGGTACTCGGAGCGGAAAAGTGTGCGAGATCCTCGTTCTAGCACCCCATAGTGACTTCGATCTCTAAAAGGCCATAAGATGTACGCGCTGCGCTTGCCCCGAAGTGTATACTTTAGTCTTTGCTCCTCCGTCAGTCAGGAAATGGCAGAGAGAGAGTGTACTTGTTGAGTGTGATTGGTCTAGATGTGACCGAGCTTGCATATCGCTTCGACCAATCCCCGCGCCCGTACGCCTTTTGCGTTCCTGAATCACTCTCTAATCACTACCGGCCATGCATCTTCAAGCGTCAAGCGCACACCAAAACCCAGCCACGCCAACAATCACCTTGTTCTTGCCCTCGGCTTCTTGCTTTGGTGCTCTCCAGGATCCCTGGCGGCGTCAGGCGGGACATGATGGAGGACTGTGGGCCCAATTCTGCAAGGGCGTTACCGTGCGGGACTCGCTGGTCTGGGGGATCAAAATCCTACGTTCAATGTTGGAAATATTATCTCTCCAGGTCTTCGCGCTCAAGCCAGTAGAGATCTGGAGAGTACTCTATAATACCGCAGATCATCTCATCACATGCCCTCGAATGGGATTCTCATAGAGGAGGAAGCCAGTCACTTATCGTGTTTCAAGCGCCAGCACTTCTCTGGCTGACCTATGACTTGCCAGCTCAAGCTTTGATAGGGCAGAATCTCAAATTGCATTTTGAGATTCGTTCTCAACATCTCACTCAAAGCTTCGGAATCTTTCCCACTTTCTTTTACATTTACCAGGTCTCCCGACACCCTCAATATCACGCTGCACACTCTATTCTATTCCATGTTACATGCATGAGGTAAAGCAGTATTAGCCGCGCAGGCGAAGGAATTGACCTGCAGAACGTTTCAACCCCAGTTTGCCTGTTTCCAATTCGAGACATCTAAGTTTACTCCTGCGTCACGGATTGAGCGCATTACATTGTGCGGGAGTTGTGACAAATACAGCTGGGTATGCTTATCCTTCAATTGCTCAACGATGTTTTAGGGCTATCGGAGAACACACTGGCGTTTCTCGAAGCTATGCTACCAAGCGTTTCAGGCGTCAAGCAGTTTTCTGTTCGTTCGTGAGCTGATCAGACCTCAGGACTTGATTGCGAGGCCTTCGCCATGTCCACGGGACAGCTGGCAAGGCATCGTTCATCATCTTCTGGAACAAGACCTGTCGTTAGGTCTGCGACTCCAGATGCTCCTCCACCATACACGGATCGTAGGAACAATCAGGAATTTGAGCCCTGCGCCGCCACTGCTTCGCACTTCCTGTTTACGCAAGACTCCTCGATAATATGCCTACATCACGATACGCTGGCCATTGACCGTCGATTCGAGAGTCATAAGAAAGAGATATTATTCCTGTCAGTAGACAATGTGAGCGAACAAGGGGCCGGGCGTTTAGTAGTCAGCTATGATGCGGGGCAAACGGCGATCGTATGGGACCTTTTCACTGGCGACGAAGTTGCTCGATTTGCGTCTTACGAGCCCATACGTGTCGCTGCGTGGATGAAAAATGGGAACATTGCATTTGGTGAAGGATTATACTCCGAATCCGAGAGGGCGCTGCTGACGGGCCATAGGTAACGAGCAAGGCAATGTCATTCTGTTCGAGCCATCCACATCAGAGCACATATCTGCCCGAACGATCTTCGATCCGATTACAGCTCTTGCGCCCGCTTCAGATTGTCAAATATATGCCATTGGGTTGGTATATTGTGTCATCTTCCAATGCAGCCGCTAATCCGAGGTCAGGTACATGAACGGCTCGATCTTGATAGTAGCTCTGCAGCCTTCCTTTACGATCTTACATACGTTGACCACCGCGCGCGCACCTTCGCCGATAGTAAATTTAGCATGGCACGCCTCATCAACCAAGCAAAAGTCGGATATGTTGGCCACGCAAACCTCTGATGGAGATCTGCGGGTCTGGAGTGTCTCCAAGCCTCCAACGGCCGAGACACCGAAGACGATTCGGGTCCTCAAGAGAACCGACAATGTTGAGCCTGGCATGAATTGGATGGCATGGTCGAAAAATGGCAGGATATTGCAATATTCTGATGGGTGAGTGGACGCGCGGCGCTTGGAACAAAAGTTCTGGTAAAAATACTTTGCTAATAGTACACGGCGACTTAGGGAGACGTGGGCTTGGGACGTTCGCACAAAGCACATCTCTTGCGAACCAATTCCTACACTTGAAGGGGTGAGGGGCTTGGCGAATCATGGCCTTACGGCAGTTCTGTTTACCCTCGGACCGAACCACACAGTTCAACAATATGAGATGAGTCCTCCGAGTATGGTCAAGAATGTTCAGTATCTCCCGATGTTACCACCACCAGTACCGACGAAAATAACGCAGAACGGGCAGCAGTTGAACTCCCATAGTATTCCGGGTACGGCGCCGCCCATGCCTGTTTCACGTACTCCGGAACCAATGGGAGGACCTGTCAGTCTGTCAACCATTCAACGAACTACTAATGAATTACATGCCATTGAGTATGCTCGCCAGCAGCGCGCTGAAATGTCAAGCCCAACGTTATCCACAAGAAGTATGACGGAATCTCTCAGCTCGCAATCAACTAATCCTTACCACTACCAAAGAAGTAACCGCTCTATATCGTCAAGAGGTGCGAGTGGAACGACGTTCTCGACGATATCACCGTCGATGGTGGGCCGGGAGAGTATATTTTCTGGAGGGTCGTCAGCATTCCCAAACACCGCATCCATGATTTCCTCAAATGGGCGGCGATCCAAGGGCTCTCGTCTCCGCCAAGAAGTTGTCATGAGTCCCGAGGGCTCATATGTCGATCTCTTCCCCCGGACTCGTGCACGGCTAAGCAATGTGACATACAAGCAACCCCAAGCTCTTGATCAGGAGAATGCAACTGCGGATGACCTTCGAAAGCAGATGTTGGATGTAGTCTTTGGATGGGAGGATGACATAGAGTCATTGGTGAGGGATGAATTGGCTCACCATCAACCAGGCTCGACTAGCGCCGTCCTTCTGTCGAAGTGGCTTGGTGATGTCGATACGGACCAAATGGCGGCGGCAATCGGTTCTGGCAACATCAATTCCTCGGACTGGATGTTGCTTGCTCTGAGTCAGATGGGTGGGCAGGCTTCCATGGGGAAAATGGGTCAAGCTTTCGTGCAACGACTACTTCAGCAAGGCGATTTTCACACTTCCGCGACAATTCTTTTGGGGATGGGGGATCGTGAAGATGCCGTGGAGGTATATGTTTCCCGAAGTTTCTTCATGGAAGCAATATTGCTTACATGCCTTGTCTTCCCAACCGACTGGCAAAGACAAGCTCACCTGGTAAGGCGGTGGGGTGAGTTCGTCGTGGAAAACTCTCAGCAGCAGCTTGCTATTCGTTGCTTTTCATGCACTGGCGTGGAACCTCCAGTGCCTTGGGCATCTCCGTCCATGTCAAGTCATCAGGGCACACCTTCGCAATCCTCCCAAAGTGTCGCTTCCATGATAAGTCCGCCCATATCACCTCCGCCCGCGCTTAAGCCAACACCCTCCGTGCGGATGACCACAAAAAACTCCTCACTAAAGGTCATAACCTCCTTTGGAGTTCCGGACAAGGCACAATTCAAATTCCCAGGTCTGAAGTCAGATGATCGCACGCCTACCAACGGTCCAGGGGTCACGCCCATTGCAGAATCTGCCATCTCACCCGGAGGAACACCTGGTGGCTTTCTTCGACCCAGCGCGCGAGGAAAATCTAATTTCACTAGTAGGACGGTGACACCAGGAGGTTACCAGAGAAATAGACTGCCGTCAATAGGGGAAACCCCTGTTGATGAATTCATGCCCTCATTTTCCCGACCAAGCTCTCTGCCAACCCCCGATAATTCAGAGTCTGACCTCGAAAAAGAACGGCGACTCGTCGATAAGGCCCACGATGATAAAGTACCGCAGGACGCTACTGAGCCGCCGTTACTTCTGAGTTCAGCACGCTACAATCCAGGTAGTGCAGTGCCAGGCAAAAGCCCAATGACTGCGCTTCCCACTACCGCGATTCCACCAACAGTTCTACCGGATCCTTCGCAAGATCCTTTTACTGCTTTCAGAGAAAAGGAGAAATCGAGATTACGCAATGCTTCCAGAGATAGAAAACCGGATGGTCTACATATCCAAATGCCACCGCAAAGTCAGATACAAACAACGTACATTTCCTCGGCCGGTACCGGCTCAGTACGTTCAGATCACCGACGGTCCAATACTTTATCATCTATGACTTTGAATACCAACGGGAGTGCACCAGCACGGCATGAGGCAAGGAGTGAAACAAAGAGTCCACCGCCAAGCGGCCAGAGCTGGACATCAGCAACAAAAAGCCCTAGCGCAAGCGGACGCAGCATTGACCAGTATATTAGTAGTCTAGATGAGGCTGGCTATCACTCTCGAAAGCGCAAGAGCTCTTCTCGGCGCCGCCACAAAAGTCGAGAAGGTCGATCAGCTACCAATGGAGAACACAAGTCTCGAAGCAAGAATAGGATCAAAGATTCCTCCGAGGATCGTGGCCGTGTAAATCAAAAATATATCAGACCAGCCAAACGATCGCCATCCTCACCTGTGCCTATGTCCCCGGAAGACATTGATCTGTACAGAGATAATGCTACCATAGAGAATGTAGATGCTCAGCTGGCTGGCTTCCAGGCGCTTGACCTAGAGAGTAGAAATCACCGCAAGCAAAGCAATCAACCGAAGTCCGTCTCGAAACTTAGGTCTGGTTCGAAGGCATCTGAGAATTCTTCACGAACGGTGAGACGGATCTCTCCGGATGGCTTTTACGACAGTCAACTAGGGAGTGAAGCAAGCTATAACCCTAGGAGTAAGGTGGGTAGTCGACAACCAAGCCCGAATGGACTGCTATATCCTAACGGACGAGGACGGAGTAAATCTAAGAATGGAGGAGGTTCTTCCATGCGATCGCCGTCGTCTCCACTTCCCATGTCAGATCAATCGAAGTTTTACCAAAGAAGTGAAGATGAGGATGACCCGTTGCGACTTGTTGATGCGAATCGTCAACGAATTCGATCCAGGCAGCGAAGCTCGAGTCGAAAGCCACGTGAACGTGGGGCTTCTTCGCGGAGAGACGGTTCTCCGGACCGTAGACGACCGAACCACAGCCGTAACGCTCGCGGCAGTACTAATGGTGACTGTATGAGAGAGCCGCAGTCAGCCATTGAACCACGCGCTCATTCTGGTGACATCTATACCCTTGGTGCTAATCATCACCGCGAGAAACTCGAAAGGGCTCAGAAAAAGGAATTAGCAGCTGCGGAGCTTGAAGCCCGTCGAATGTCACTAGCTCAACGAACGGAGGCACCGCAGATCCCTCATCCTACTGATATCTCTAATCAAAGGCCTCCAATGGTCATGCGCTCCCAGACCGATCTTGGCAACAGTCCTACAACGTGGGGAAATCCACTTCTACCGCAGCACAACCAGAGAATTCCTACCACCACAGCCGGTGGAGATTATAGTGATGTCGTCAATCGTGCCGCGAGCGTGGGACCTTACGGACTTCCAGCAACACCACGAGCAATGCGACATCCCAAGTACGATTTCAACCATATCAACCCAATACCAGCCGTACCAGAGATACCCGACAGCCTCCAGAACTTGAGTGAGACGTATTATACCGGTCAACCCATGCGCGAACTCCCACGTTCAATGTCTGCTCCAATTCCGACACAAGAACACCCTCCTTTGCCCGCCGATCTTCCTTCGCATCCAGCTTTCCATAAGGCCTTACGATCCAGTAACAAGCGCTCTAACTTTTCGCCCTTGGGCGATATCGGCCAACATCGACGCAGGCCATCTCAAGATGCCAGTGCAATGACCCATCCTTCTGTCACACCTGGTATCTACGAGACACTTCATGCCGCCGACTCAGTTGTGAAAATCACCACGATCGAAGAGCCACCATTGCTTCCAGAGTTACAACACCTCTCAGCAATTCCCCCTCCTCCACCGCCACCCCCAGCCTTCCCTGGTGACACAGCCCACCACTCTGCCAGCAGCGGCAGCGGCCTTGGCGTCATCAGCATTGCCATCGACGATCAATCCCGAGGCGATGATTCACATGTCATTGATGTCCCGCCTCTTCAGCTAACAGTTCAAAATGCTCGCTCCCCACCTCCAGCGGCTACGCGCTCTCCTCCACCAACGGTAATGGTTCGAACGAACTCTAATCATCGCAGGGGAAGAAGTGATAACTTCAAGAATAATGTTAAGAGCTTCACAGATCGGCTCAGGAGTACGAGTCGTGGAAGGAACAATGCGAAGAGTCCACATATGGAGCAAACGAATGAGCCAAGCCCGTATGAGAGTGTTCCGCCGTTGTACTTCTAGATGCGACCAAAACATCTTCACCCTCCGGTATCACGTTCGTCTCAGTCGTTGTCCGAATAATCTACATCGCCAGCTCTTGAACCGCTTTATCCTTACATCTTCCGGTATTATCCAAGCGTCTCTACAAACATACACGAACCTAGGTCTCGACCTCTACGCAAGAAATCAATGATATCACGACCTGCTCTACATCCCTTACCAACCGTTTCGATTGATTTTCCGAGAACCGTTTGGACTCGTACCCTTTTCTGGCACAGCGATGGCGTTCATCTTCTTACCTATCATTCAAAACCCCTTATCTGACAGCGGTGTTTTGGAGCGCTACAACCCCCACTTTTGGCCTTAGCCAACGAGTTCACTTGTGCATTGTTCGAGGACCCTCCACTTCTAAAAGCCTACAATGGATAGAGGTTCTGCCTCGCGGCAATGTTTGTGTAGTCGAGATTAGGTCGAGCTTTTAGAGTGAGAATTGAAGAGATGATCTATGATAGTACCTTCATTTAATGGCTCTTTGCTTTGTGAACGTAGACTGTGTCTTTGGTGATATATAAACACCAACGGCAACCTACGTAGTCACCCCAAATCTAAGCCTCCAATCGTCACTCTGTCCTCAGAACGATGGTCTGGGGATATATCGATATTGATAGCTGTTGACAAGGGTAGGTAAATATACTTATGGGAGTTGGATCTTACTTTTGGCCGCGACCTGTACTTCTAAACAATCACCAAATTTCCAATCTCAAACTACCTTACTCGTACCTTGTTGTACGTCCATACCCCAAAGCGCAATGTCAGTCACAAAGCCATCATGAACGGACGAGGCCATCCATAAGGCCGTCTACTCCTTTCTGTTGATTAGATTACCGGAAGGTCGTGAATTTATATCTTCTTACTGCACTGTTCCATGCGTCTGGAATCCTTCAAACACCCTGCACCACTGCCTACTACTCGAGGTCTTCTTTTCGCTACTATGTTTTTTCAAATTCTCTTTCCGCAATTACAGGTGAGGGAATCTACCTTCTCGACTTCTGCAAAAAAAAAGTCGTGGTTGGACACTCGGGTTTCGATGTGCGACTGGAAGGTTTGAGAGAAAGACGGCAGGGCGGGGGAGTGCAGGATTCGCTGCAGGTAAATACAGAGCTTGATAACGAGTACACTCGTTGAGCCAATAAGAGATGTCGCCTCATTCTGGCGATAAAACCTAGGTCGAAACCTCTGCGGTTCTTTGGTTGACACAGGCAAGGTTGGTCGGTCTAGGGCTATGCAGGGCATTTCCAGCATTGCGTTCAGATCGATCTTTCATGCTGTCTGCTTCTTCAATGGTTAGATAAGCGTCTCTTTAGTAAGACGCATATCCTGTTCCATAATGTCTTCACTTGACTCTTCTTAAGTCCGCCTGTTCCTCGATCTCTGCTCGATTTCTGATCGATTTCTGTGCTGTCAGTGTGATATTTGCAGCACTCGGGCCTTGATTGTTCAACAAATCTGCAGTAATTGCTGTCAACCATACATTTCAAGCACAATTTTTCTCAATGGACGCCCAAACCACCGAGAAAACTTCATGTGTCTCCGAGTTCACGGTTCATACGAGAGAAGGGCACGATGCTCGAGTCTTGGCTCGATTGGGCAAGAGGTCTGTACTGGAGGTATGTATCTGCGATCAGAACGCTGTACTCCGGGCTAAATGAGAAAAGCGACGATTTGGTGTAATATCGATCTTAGGTTTTATCTGTACTATCTTGATCACATGGGAAGGTTCTTTGACGTAAGGAGCCCTTCGAACAAGATTGAAAATGCGTGCGATCATATTGACAAGACCTATAGTCTCTTCACGACTGGCTTGACAAAGTAAAACAACCGTTTGAGAGTGTCCTGTACGCGCGACTGACATTGCCGGCTATACAGTGGAGGTTCTGCTGGGGACATATATGGCTTCCTTTTTGTCTGGGTTGGGACGCTCGCGGTATTTACGACCATGGCAGAGCTGACGTCTATGTGAGGCTTTTTCCATGTGGAGTCTTCATCGCAACGCTAGAACCATGACTAGGGCTCCCACATCAGGCGGTCAATATCACTGGGTGTCTATGCTCGCTCCACCATCCTATCGGAACTTCATGAGCTACATCATGGGTATGTATTACTTACCCAGTACCAGATGCTAAAGCTGAGATACTATAGGCTGGCTAGTAATTGCTGGATGGCAAGCGGTCCTTGCTTCCGGCGGCTACCTTTGCGGTACCATGATCGAGGCCTTGATTCAACTGAATAATCCTGGATATGTTCCACAACAATGGCATGGAACACTACTGTTCTGGGCCGTTGTTGTTATTGCAGTCCTTATCAACACCATTACCAGCCATATCCTGCCTCAATTTGAGGTGTTCATCTTGGTCGTCCACATCCTAGGTTTCTTTGCCGTCCTTATTCCTCTGGTTCGGGTAAGTACCGGAAAGTTGGCTTGAATGTCACTCGATTCTCATTGAATGCAGTTGGCGCCGGCCAAAGCTTCCGCCCACGACGTCTTTACAGTATTCTCGAATGGGGGAGCATGGCCAACACAAGGCCTGTCATTCTTCGTTGGTTTGATAGGAAACGTTTTCGCCATGTTTGGTACAATGCCCTCCCAGTTTCGCTACGAGATGGAAGCTAATGTAAACCTCCTGTCAGGATGTGACAGCGCCGTTCATGTGCACACCTTGATTCCAACTTGGGTATCTGTCGCGCTGATGGTGATTAACAGATGGCTGAAGAAATCCACAATGCAGATACTGTTATACCTTGGTCGATGGTTACATCCGTCTTGTTCAATGGAGCTCTTGGCTTCGCAATGAACGTTGCTGTCCTCTTTGTTACAACCGACATCACTGCGGCGCTTTCTAGCCCAACCGGGATACTTGGCTATCCATTCATGGAAATTTTCTACAACGCCACTGGCTCCAGAGTTGGAAGCTCGGTAATGATAGCAATCGTCATTGTCATGGATACGGCTTGCACCATTGCAATCCTGGCTACACAGTCTCGAGTGGTCTGGGCTTTTGCCCGTGATCGCGGCCTTCCAGGTTGGCGTTTCGTGAGCAAGGTTTGTCATTCGTGCTCTGTCAGTACTAGAGCTCTCGATTGATGCTTTGCAGGTCCAACCCAAAAGTGCAATCCCCCTGCCTGCAATTATCGTCACGTCGATCATAGCTTGTCTAATTGGGCTGATCAACATCGGCTCCTCCACCGCTTTCAACGATGTCGTGTCTCTTAGCGTCAGCTGCTTGTATGCTTCCTACATCATCGTGGAAGTTTTTCTGCTCTGGCGCCGTCTGACTGGAGCGATTGTGTCGCCAAAAGACATTGCTAAACATACCGGCGAGGTCAATCAACTGATATGGGGACCGTTCCGTCTTCCTGGGATTTTTGGGGTATTGGTCAACGTCTTTGCCATCGTCTTTGGCACTATAATCTTTGTGTTTAGCTTCTTCCCAGTAGCGACCCCAGTAGCGGCAAAGACTATGAATTTCAGTGTCCTCATGACGGGATCTGTGGTACTTTTTGCCACACTCTATTACGTCCTCTCGGCGCGGAAGACATACAACGGGCCTCTGGTCGAAATCAATCCTTACTCGACGACAGAATCGACGAGTTCGTAGGTTTTGCCATATCCTCTGTTCTGCATAGACGAACATATAAGGGTTTGAACGGAAGAGACTTGAAATGATTATCAGGAGGTGCAAAATGTCCGCAAAAAATAACCAGTAGCCAAACGTCCTGGTCAACTATTCAACCCGGTGAAAGTTTGAGTATGAGTAATTCAACATTCACCGCTCCCAATCCTTTCTTCGCCCAATTCGTCTCGTTGCCCAAGGCTTCAAAGTCGATCCCAAGGTAGTAAACCTGATAAGGTATCCCGGAAAAACGACGAGTCGATCTATCCCTCAACATCTCTAACCAGAACGATTTACCTTTACAGAAGTTCCACACCCTCCAATAGACAACTTTCCGGCCCAAGCCCCTTTAAAAACCCGATATGACATAAAAGCAAAACATCCATCCACTGCACCCTTCATGTCCCAACTCGAAGACAACGCGCCGTCCCGCACCGATCGAACCCTCACCAAAACAGCATTTTAATCGACGAGCAGCGGGTACCAGATTCCTAGAAATCATATCCGAAAGACCACAGATCGGAAAACCCGCCCTTCAACCGCTTTTCGAGCGACGTCCTCACTCCTTGCGCTGCGTTTTAAATCTTACAAACAACGCGTCTTTTTACCTTTTCTTTTCTTTTCTTTACGACACATCTATCTTTATAGTAGGAAAGAAGTGTCAACCGTGGTTTTTTTTGGCAGCAGCAGCAGAAGATAACCGGAATACAGTGAATGATATCGAGCCTGCACCGGATCAAGGAAAACGGGATTGAAAGTTTGGAAAAGCCGAAAGAACTGAAGATGGCGAGTAATAATTAAGCAATGTCTGCGTTTTGATTTTTCTTTTTTTCGAGAAGGGCATTTGATCTTTTGTACAATCCCGCTGTAGTATAACCGCCAAACTGCCTAATTCGTTTTACACCAACAGCTACTCTTATCTACTGTACTCATTCTATAAAAAAAACCCCTCTCTCTTAGAAACCTAACTAAGAGGAAACCTCATCCCCCACCTACCACACTTCTTTCCCCCTTCCACACTCCTTTCCCCAAACCCATCGAACCTCTACCTCTACCCTCACCACCACCAACCACCACCACCACCACCACCTCCTTCACCCCCCCCCCCCACCACCACCATCACCATCACCAACCACCAACCCCACCAACCCCCCGACCACCACACCACCACCACCCCCCCCCCCCCCCCCCCCCCCCCCCCCCCCCCCCCCCCCCCACCCCCCCCCCCCCCCCCAAACCCCCCCCCCCCCCCCCCCCACCCACACCCGCCCCCACACCCCCAGCACC